>Ga0182024_10004865_pt1 | contig 30520 bp, 25 predicted proteins | sample P32metaG_FD_120480 | JGI IMG/M metagenome (GOLD analysis project Ga0182024, IMG submission 120480) | Permafrost microbial communities from Stordalen Mire, Sweden - P3-2 metaG (Illumina Assembly) | ecosystem: Environmental > Terrestrial > Soil > Wetlands > Permafrost | place: Sweden: Stordalen... | reverse complement strand
GTAATAAAGTCTTGTACGCCTTCCCAATGTTCAATGCCGAACCGGCTCTTCCCGGTGCGGCCCCATACGGTTTGCACTTCGACGGAAATGTGAAGAGCGACATATTTTTTAACAATATTGAAAACGATTTTGAAATATTCCGGCGGCGCGGTGATAAATCCGCCGACTCCCTGAATCGGCTCGGCGATGAACGCGGCAATGTGGCCGCTCGTGCCCGTCTGAATCAGATTTTCCACGTCGCCCGCGCACGCCACGCCGCAATCGGGATACGTCAAATGCAGCGGGCAACGATAGCAGTAAGGATTTACGGCGTGCGAAATGCCGACACTGATCACACCAGCCCGGCGATACGGCGCGTGAGCAGTCATGGCTTTTGTAAGACTTGACCCACCCGAGTAAGCGTGACGCAGCGCCACTACGTCGTAACTGCCGGTTGACATGCGCGCCAGCAAAATGGCCGCTTCGTTGGCTTCACTGCCGGAGCTGGTAAAGAAACTTTGCTGCAGGTTACCCGGCGTAATTTGCGCGATTTTTTCCGCCAGCGCCACGATGTGCTCGTTGGGATAAAGCGTGGAAGTGTGTTGCAGGCGATTGACCTGCGCGTTCACTTTCGACGTGATCTTCGGATTGCAATGCCCCACGGAAACCGTGAGGATGCCGCCAAAAAAATCCAGATACTTATTCCCGTCGAGATCCCAGATATGTTGCATCTCGCCGCGATCGGCCACCAGCGGCTGATCAAAGTAGTTGGTGACCGAGGGCCAAAGGAATTTTTTGTGTTTGGCGACGATTTCCTGACTGCGCGATTTTGCGGCGCCAGTAGTTGCTGGCGCTGAAGTTACCGGAGTGGTCACAATTCTGTCCTCACAAGCTCGGTAGGATGTCGAAGAGTGTATGACGCGGCGCTATTCGCGGCAAGCCGGAGGCACACAGAACACAAAGCGAAGACCGAATAAATTGGAATCCGCTAAATGGAAGGCTTGGATTTCAGGGAGCAACTGTTTTAGGGAGCGACTATAGGACAGGTGCTCCGGTCCAGTTCCGCCAGCCTTTGTTTGCCTTCCAGGCTGCCTTTCCTCGCCGCAGCGGCGAAGAGACGGCGTGCCTGGTAACAATTCTTTGTGACACCGTGGCCGGTGAAATACATATTACCCAGAGTAAGCATGGCGGTCACATTGCCCTTGGCAACTTGATCCCACAAAGATTTTACGCTTTGCAACCGGGACGCCGGTTCTTTTGGAGCCACTTCTTCAGGATTCGACGCGGCATCGGTTGGGGCGGCTTTCGGTTCTTCCGCAGGCGTGGTTTCAGCTTGCGGCTTTGCGTCCTGGACAGGTGGTTTTGTATCCTGAACGGGAGGTTTTGTCGCCGGAGCAGGATTGGTCTTAACCGGCTCTGAAGCTGGAGCAGGCTCCACCATCTGGTGGCCCAACCAGATGAACCCACCCGCAGCTTCACGCCGAAAGACAAAAAGTCCAATCAGCAGCATCACCAGCACTGCGGTAACAATAATTCCGGAAGAAGTTTTTATCCTCCCAGGCAGCAATCCCGCACTGTTGGCCTGCGCATTGAATTGCTCGAATACCGTTTCGGAACGCCGCCGCAGTTCCATCATGTGCGCGTGGAGAATTTCCTGAACCTGCGTCTGGAAGCGATCGAGCGCCTGCTGTTGCGCCCGCTCCAGCAGCGACGGATATCGATCCAGCACCTTCACGGACGCGCCCGCGGAGGTCACTGCCGATTCTAGGCTTTTCATCTGTGCCTGGACGGATTCGCGGATGGGAAACAACTGCCGCTCCGAATCGCGTAACACCCGCGCTGCGGCCTCGCGAAAGGCCGCCAGCGTGCGCTGCTCTTCATGCTGAAAGTGTTGCAGCAGCGCCTGCGCATGCTCATTGAGTGCCCGCGCCGTACGATCTTCCAGCGAGACGAGCGGATCTTTACGATCCGGCCGGGATAGTTCCTCGGTATGGGTGGCCAACTCAGAGGAGGCATTCGATTCCTCGGCCAGCTCAAAGTCCCCGGAGAGATCGACTTCTTCCACGTCAGGGTGCTCTTCCTGGTGTTCTCCTGGATCAATCTTATAAGCGGTGGCAGCAGAAAAATCCGGCGCGGTCTGAGCCGCTAGTCGTGGGCCAGATGGAGTCGGTTTTCTTTCTGCACCGGCGGCGGGTAGGGAAGCCCACGTTCCACCACCGCTCCTGTTTGAAGTTTCTGATGGTACAGGCTCCGCTGGCACATCAGGCACCAGCGGAAAAGCAACGGTGGGATGAGCTGAGGTTATCGATCGCACCGATTTTGCCGCGTAGGGCTGGGCGGCCCTGTCGCGGCCGTTAGTTGATGGCGATGCTTCCGCGAATCCAGATGATTCGGAGGCGGAGTAACTCTGGCCGTTCGTTGCGGACACCGCTACAGGTACAGGACTGCTGGAATTGCTGCTACTGCTAGAACCTGCGTTTTGCATTGGATATTCGACGGCGTCCGCCATCCAATTACGCATCTCGCCCAGAAACTCATCAGACACGTCGGTAAACTGCACCCCCGCAACGCGGCCCTCTTTATCGGACCATTCAATACGGCCCAGTCCCCCGACTCGTCGCTTTTCGTCCAGATTGAAGGCGAACTTCACATCTGTTTTTGGGCGCACACGTTTCACGGCACGGAAACCAAATCCGTGTTCCGACAAATTAAGAACCATGCCGCCATTGCCTGGCTCTACTTCAACGTAGAGGAGGTTCTCAAATCGTTTGCGTGGAGATTCCCGGCGTTCTACATTAGTCATGCGCGATCCCGCCCCAAGAGCAGCGTCTCAATCCCCCGTCAAACAGTTTGACGATGAGATGCCATCCCACAGCGCCCACTGTGAGTCAGCAATGCTGCCGCCATTACACGCCCTATCGGTAATGGATGGGTTATTCTGTACCACCACTGTCTCAATGACAACCCTTAGTTCGCTTCCTCTAAGTTTTGTAATTTTAATGAGATACGTGGGAAATTGGCGGGAAGCCACGCACCATCAGGCCGACTTTTGACGGTTTGCTCTTCGTGATGAGCGGTCTTCCCATTCCGGGAATGGGCTTTCTGACGGGCAGTTTCGCGCCTTCCGCTCCGCAATGACCACCATGCATTATGTTTTGCACGCTACACAGCTGGTATTCCTTTAAGACCTTTGGTTTTCTTTCTGAAATACGCCACTCTTGCCATCGCCGGTGACTGATTATAGAAAAATCTCGGAATTCACTCCGGATCTTTGGCAGTAAATCACTTTGAGTTTCGAGGTAGCCGAAAGCGTTTGTGCGCCCGCGGCGAAGCACCTAAAATCTTCAACTATGCGTTGCATAGGATGTCAGGCGGAGTTCGCCCAGATCGACGGCCCGACGCATGAATACATGCTGTCGTCGCCAGGCTGTTGGGCGGCCTACGGCGAAGTCCTAGCGCGAGAATACAGCGACAATCGACTTGCGCGGCTTCACCGGCTCACCGTGGATACCTACGCGGTACAGCATCCAGGGGTGAACGTGCCGGCCGCCAGAAGATCGGTCGGGGTGCATCTCTCGCGATTGTTTCTTTTACTGGAAGCCGGGTGGGCGATGGAGAGGGCCAACAACGCCATGCTTGCAATTACCGAGTTCAAGGACCGCTGCGATTGGCTCGAACCGCCCTCAATGACCGGCACCTTGAGCATCCTGGAAGTTTTGCAAGCCGCTTCAAACCAAGAGCACGAGAGACGCGTAAGAGCCTGGGCTGAATCGGTGTGGAAAGCGTGGGTCGTCCACCATGCCACCGTGCGGAAATGGTGTGCTGGTTTGTGAAGCGGGATCTTCTATCGCAATCGAACAATTAGTGAACGTAGTAGCCGTTTTTCGCCAGGATCACGTAATCATGTCCCTTCTTCCCAAACGATGATTTCAGCCGCACCTCGAGCTTGTGAGGTTTGCCCGTTGCTCCGTTAGCCTGCGTGTAATACCCCAAGGTGTAGCGCGTCTTGATCCGCTCAATCAGCGCGTGAAACTCCGCATCCAGGTTGGCCACATCTTTGACATCAAACATCTCTCCACCAGTCTGGTCCATAACTTTGCGTATATTCACTAACCCAGGAACCATGGCAGCGTAGTAAAGCGTTAAGGCCGGGTTGTAGCCAGGTATTTTCAAATTGTATAAGACGGCGTCCGAAGCAATCGCTTCCGTAACGATGTCGTGGGTACCCTGTCCGCCCGCGTCCGTGCCCACGTCATCGCTAATCAAAATAATGACCCGCCGGCCCTTGGGAGGCGCGCCAAGCAGATACTTCGCCGCCACAAAAATGCCGTCATTGATATTGGTGGCCCCGCCGATTTTGAAGCTGCCGAATTGCTCGGCAATCTTAGTTTTGTCGTTGGTGAACGGCACACGCAATTCCGCCTCGGTCGCAAACGTAAAGAGCGCCACCCGATCTTCCGGTTTCAGCGCGCCCAAAGCAGTCGTCGCCGCCTCGCGCAAAGGCCCCATGAAGGGACCAATCGAATCACTTAAATCCAATACCAGCGCAACCTCTAACGGGAGCTCGTCGCGTCCAAAAATCTCCAGTTTTTGCGGGACGCCATCCTCGCGAACTTCGAAGTCGTCCTTTTTCAAATCGCCCATGATGCGTCCGGCTTTGGTCTTCACCGTGGCGTCCAACAACACCAGATTCACGTTTACGCGAAGCGTACTGCCTTGGTCTTGACCGTCTTGACCCTGATCCTGAGCCACAAGCGGCCTTTGGCACATCAATGCTGCAAAAATAGCCACCGCTAACCATCGCAGTATTTTTGACCTCACTACTGGCGTCACCATCCCGCAAAATCCTGCAAACCCGTTTCTATAGTGAATGAAATCATTGATGTCATCGCGCTGTTACATTCCAATCGAAATATTCCCCGCCATCTTATCTTTACACAACAACAGCGGCCCCGCTGAGGTGCCTTTGAACGTAGCGATACCGTCGTAAGATTCGCATTTGTGGAAACAGGTCGCCTGGCGGCCAATCCAGTTCGTTAGTATGTTCAAAGCAGTCGCGTTACTGTTCCGGCTCGCTTTCTCCCTCCACCGAAACATCTATCGCTTGATCACAGAGCAATTCAGCGGAATTGCGCCCGAAATCACTATGGCATCGAATCCAATGGAAAGCTCGTATGGCGCGCCTGGCGGAATCCAGCGCCGCAGGCACTCTCGTCACCGATTCATCGTTGATTTGAACATATCCACCGAGAATGGCGCCTCGATGCATGGCATGAGCTTCGAGATTGGCGCGGGAGGCATGTCCGCGGCAACATCAGGACCACTGGAAGTCGGTGAGCAAGTAATTTTGTACCCGGTAATAAGGACTCGCGTGAAGGCTACCGTGCGGCGTAAGAACGGCTCAATGTATGGCTTTGAATTCCTCGCACCCACAGCTGAATTTCAGGAAGAAATTCTAGCGTTGTGCCAAACCTTGCCGCTCTTCCAAAGCATGGCCGATATTTGAAATAGCCCATCGGCACCTTCCAGTTTACTTGGCGATATCTTAAGAGCGCCGTATTACCGCGCAGTTAATAAAAGCATCCGACGACAAGCACTTATGGGCGCACAGCTACGAGGGGGATTTTCGCGATGCTTTGGCGCTGCAGAACCAGGTCGCGCGCACTCCATCGCCGAGGGAATTCGAATCAATGTGAGTCCCAGCGAACAAACCGAGCTGAAAAGCGTCAAGGTGGTCAACCCGCAAGCCTATGAATCGTATCTGAAGGGACGCTTTTTCTGGAATAAGCGAACGGCCGATGGACTCAAGGTGGCGTAAGACCGTCAACCTGTAGACTGCGACACATACGGGATTATTCCCGAGACCAACGAAGAATTCTGAATAAGTGGTCTTCAAGCGCGGATGGGTCGTGACTCAAATCGAAAGAGGCTGAACCATTGCACATCTGGTATGCGCTGGGTTCATGGTGTCGGCCAGTACAGGATGGGACTATCCGACGATTAACCGGCGGAGTTGCTCAAGATCTGCGGGGTCGGCATCGGAAACGGCGCAGAAAGTCAGTTGGCCCTTGCGCCAATCGATCCATTGGTAGCCTTGGCGAGACCCCGCGTGCGGTGAAGCGCCTGGTTCCGGAGCGGGCCAGATGAATACATTTATCAAATTTCCTCGACGAGCGTACACAAGCGCGGCGACGGGGCGACCTTCGATAATGTCGAGGCGGCCGCCTTGCAAAGCAAAACCGTTGCTCGCGAAATCCCGGACGGGTAAAACAAATTTGACCTTATCCTCGAACCATTGCTTCACCGCGCGCTTATCATTGGAGGCGATGCCGGTGATGTGTCCTGGCTGCAGGGAGTGCATGTGAGCGTCCACGATTTCGACGGCGAACTCTGCTTGATAATTGCCGGTGCGGAGACTTGGGCTGATTCTCCATGCGACGATCGCCACAAGCAGAAGCCCGACGGCGGCAGCTGACCACTGCCACCAATGCCAAAAGGTGGGCTCTGCCACGGCCGTGGTAGGCGCGACATGTTGGAGCTGATAACCAATTTTCATGCGAAGCGAAGCAGGTGCGGGCTCGTAGAGTTGAGCGACCTGCAATCTGTTTTTTAAGAAGTCTTGAGCCACAAGTTCAGAGCCGCAGTCAGCGCAATGCAGCATGTGCCGTTCGAATTCCACAGTGCGAAAAGCGCTCAACTCACCGTCGAGGTAGCTGTGAAGAAAGGCATCAGCAAAGTCACATTTCATAGTCAGCGTTCTCGCGAGAGGGACTCTAGACCCAATTCGCCCAAACTTCACCCTAGGCTCGATGAGTCACATAAAGAGGGACCGCCGCGAGCCCTATTTTATTCTCGCAGGTGTTTTCCCCGGCAAAGATTGATAAATGGAGAAGCTTGTTCAAGCGCCGCCCGACAGGGTACATTGCGCAATGCCTGGGTAGAGTAAATAAGGTGAACAAAGCAAATTCTCGAGGAGGCAGAGATGCGAAAGATGGTTTTGCTTGGTGTAGTTCTTGCGTCGGCGACGATACTCCTGGCGGACAATAGCGTACAACCGCTCAATGTCAAGCCAGGCCTTTGGGAAGTAACGATGAATATTACGCTCAATGGTCCGGGAGTTCCTCCACGAACAAATACGTATAGGTCCTGTTTGAAAAAAGAAGATCTGAACAAGTATCCATTTAGCGATCCGGAGAAGAAATGCACTTATACGGTTTTGAGTTCGAGTGGTTCAACGATGGAAGCGCGCGGGACGTGTGCGCCCAGAAGTGACGGCACGAAGGTCGATTTCAAATTGCGACTGGATGCGCTCGATACAGAGAACGTTAAAGGCACAGGGCAAATGACCATGACCGCCCCTAACGGCAGCATAAACGGAAACTACGCCGCGACGGCCAAGTGGCTTAGCGCAACGTGCCCCGCTAATGTTAGATAAAAGCGCCTAAAAAAGCCGGTCAACGCAAAAACCCGCAAACGAATCGAGGATTGAGTATTCAACGGCTGGGAACCTTTTTGCGCTTTTTTGCGTAGTGTTATGTAGATCGAAGGTGACCCGTGCGAGTTTGCATACCCGCCCTGTCGGCGCTTCTGTTGTTGCCGATTTCGAGTTACGCACAAAACAACGTCGAGATCGAAAATGACCTTGCGCATCACACGTTCTATGTTGACTTCGCGCCACGAGGGCAAATCGATCTGCGTATCCGCCCGGCGGAGATTCACATCATCGGCAGCGATGAAGACAGAATTGTAGTTAGGGTGGCAGGGAAGCAAGGTCTCGATTCTAAAGATGTACAGGCTCGCTTCGAAAAACATGGCAATTCTGGTGTGCTTGAGATTACCGGCGGACCACGCAACGATGTGACCATCACGGTGCAAGTCCCCAGAGAATCGAATCTTGTTGTGCGGGTGTTCGCGGGGGATGTGGAGGTGAGGGACGTTGTCGGCGACAAGGATGTGGAGCTGAATTTCGGTTCACTAAGAATTGGCGTCGGAGATGCGACCGGCTATTCGAGTGTAAAAGCTTCGGTGTCCTCAGGCGAGATCGATGCGAAACCATTTGGCGAGTCACGCGGCGGGTTGTTTCGATCTCTAGAAAAGTCCGGGATTGGCAAATACAAGTTGAAAGCCTACGTGGGTGCCGGTCGACTGAGTCTGGATTAACATTACATAGAGAAGTTGTCTAATACCCAGGTAGAGTTGCGTCAGTTCAACAACAACTGGTGAGCTGGCCTGGCCCAGTGGGCACCAGGGCTGCTGGGCATTATTTAGTCGAAGCCAAGCTTCGATCGGGATTCACAGCGAGCCATGCTAGCGCACCGAGGGCCGCTAAAACCGCTGCCACGTAAAACGAGGCCGTCCAACCGTAACGGGCTGCAACCGCAGGCGTGAGCGACGCAGTAACTGCGCCACCGAGTTGCGCGCCCATATTCATGAAGCCAGACACTGAGCCGGAAGACGCGGCGCCGATATCCGCAGTAACGGACCAAAAGGAGCTTTGCGAAAGATAAAGCGCGCCCGCGCCACCGGCGAGTACGACGCTGGCCAGGCGGGCGCTCGCGACACGGGAGCCGAGAAGAAGAAACACTGCGGTCATAGTCATGGCGACTACGGCGATGCCACAACGCCCGACACGCTTGCCGCGCCACAGCGTTACGCGGTCAGCGATAGCCCCGCCAAGCGGGCAGCAGATGGCCATCGCGAGGAAGGGAAGAGTGGCGTAAAACGCGCTCGCTTTCAGATTCAGCCCGCGAACTTTTGCGAGATAAATGTAAAACCAACTGAAGAAAATCCAAGCGACATAGCCGTAGCAGAAATAGCTGAAGGTCACGGCCCAGACATTTTTACTTTTCAAAATTGTGGACCAAGGTAAGGATTTGACGGTATTGGCGTCAGTCGGCGGGATCGTTGAGGCGGACAACCTTTCGCTGGACGATAAAGTTCGTCCGGACTGGATGAAGTGGAGTTCGGCGGGAGAAACAGAAGGATGGTCTTCGGGTTTGTCGCGAGCAACTAAAAACCAAATGAAACCGGCTGCGAGGCCGATGACGGCGCTCATCCAGAATGAGGATCGCCAGCCATAGTGAAACATCACATAACTGATGGCTGGAGGCGTGATGCCGGCACCGACGCCGACTCCGGCGAAAATGATGCCGTTGGCGACTCCGCGCTCCTGCGTAGGAATCCACCAGGAGACAAATTGATTGGAAGCGGGATAGATGACGGCTTCACCGGCGCCCAACAAGAACCGAATCGCGACGAAAAAGAGTAATGCTCCTCTTATTTGCGAAGGCACAATGGCGGTGAGGGCGGTGAAAATTCCCCACCACACTACACCGACGGTGAGTACACGGCGCGGGCCGAGCTTGTCGCTGAGCCAGCCTCCAGCGGTTTGAAAGAGGGCGTAGCCCAATAAAAATGAACTGAAGACATAGCCCAATTGGCTGTTGGTAAGGCCATAGTCCGCGGCGATCGAAGAACCGGCGATGGAAATGTTTACGCGATCGAGAAATGCAACCGCGCTCAAGACAAATAACCAGAACACGAGAAGCCATCGCGTATGGCTGATGGGGCGCTGAATCATTAGGTCATTCGCTCAAGCACAATTTGGCAAGGCCGTATTCAAGCTTTGTGGGCCTTCAATAATTGTGTTAATTGGTCGGCGATGATGCGGTCTTCACCGGGTTGCAACATAAAAGAATTCATCGACAAGCCTTGGTCCGAAGCACTCAGGATGATAGAGGGATCGGATTTTTTCAGAATTGCGCCGGCGTCCTTAGGTGTAATGGCAATTTGGTGTGGGTCCCACGTGATACGCAAATGCGGGACGTGGTTGGCGATGGTCGGGGCGGGGAAGTCGGTGGCCACTCCGGAGACAGATTTTACTTTAGCAGTGATTAGATCGAGACGGCGCTGCCATTCGGCGTTGAGGGCCTGGTGATCCTCGTTCAGATAGCACTCAAGCGCTTTCACCATGCCAACGATTTCTTCCTTGCCCACTTTTTGACTGCGGCCCAGGGTGTCTTCGTGCGGACTGTTGTTAAGCAGCGCGTTGGCTACGAGGTCTTTTTTTCCGATGAGCATGCCTGCGCATTGCGGACCGCGGATGGCTTTGCCGCCGCTGAAGCAAATCAGATCGTAGCCCATGTTGGCATAGTCCCAGAGATGGGAGACCGGAGGAGTGTCGGCGGCGGCGTCGATGAAAGCGGGAATTTGATGGTCGTGGGCCAACTTCAGCCATTCCTCGACTTTGATTTGGCCTTCATCATTTGCAAAATTCGAGAAATGCATCATGGCGGTTTGCGGACCGATGGCGCGCTTTACATCGTCCGCAGATTCCACGACGACCAATTTCACCCCGGTGGAACGCAATTGGTGGTCGAAAGGGTTGCGGTGGGATTTCTGGATGAGGACTTCCGATTTCATGCCAGTGAGGTCGGGTAATTGTTCGATGAATTTGGGATTGTTGCCGGTTAGTATGCCGGCGAGGCCCGATTGCATGGCTGCGGCGGCACCGGAGGTGACGATCACAGCGTAATCGGCGGGAAGCTTTAGCATTTCCGCGATGCGTTTTCCGGCAGCAACCTCCAAATCGGGAATACTGACGAAGTGGCGGCCTGCCATGGCCATCACCGCTTCCACTTCTGGGCGCATCAGCGAACCGCCGAGGACGGTCATGGTGCCTTCGCCGTTGATTACGGTGGTGACGCCGAGTTCTTTATAGATGTCACCGGTTGAGCCGAAACCCTTGACGGAAGATTTCGCGTCCTCGGTGGAAGCGGCGAATGCGGAAGAGGCGAAGAGCGCGCCTCTTCCGACAATGGCGGAGGAAAGCGCGGTCAATGCGCCTAGGAAGGTTCTGCGATTCCAGCGATCGCGAAAACTCATATTGTTCAGCCTTTCTTGGCGGTGTTTACTACCGCGGCGGTGCAATTAATTTCTACCAGCGACTGGCCTGGAAGCGCGGCAACGGCGACACAGGTGCGGGCGGGCCCTCCGTTAGGAAAATAAGTCTTGAAGACTTTATTGAGGCCGTCGTAGTCGTCGAGTTTGGTAAGAAAAACGGTGAGCTGCAGAATGCTATCCATGGTGCCGCCGCCAGCTTCGACGAGGGTCTTAACGTTTTCCATCACCATACGAGTATGCATTTCGATGTCGGGTGTTTTGCCGGCGTCAGAATTGTCGCCGCGTGAATGCGCGCCTTGACCGGCAATATAAATGACGCCGTTGTAGACGATCAACGGAGTGATGAAGCCGGTGCTTTTGGCTGGCTTGCCTTCATAATCGAGTTTTTTGACGGTGTCTTTATCTCCCGCCGCACCCGCGCTGGGTGAGACCAGCCCAGCGATTCCGAGCCCTGGCAAGAGTGCTGCCAGGCGTGCGGCGAAGCCTCTTCTGGTGCTTACATTCGAAAGCATGTCGATCCTCCTCGAGTGATTTGAACTTGCAACCTACGGCAACGCAAAACCAAAAATGTCGCTTCCGGCGGCGATGGTTACATATTGTTTGCCGAGCACGGCATAACTCATGGGGGAAGCATGAATGGATTGACCGGTATTGAAATGCCACAAAGGTTTTCCGGAGCGAGGATCAACCGCCTCGAAGGATTGAGTATTGTCGCCGAAAAATAAGAGGTTGCCGGCGGTAGTCATGGTGCCCGCGGAAGAATATCCCTCACCAGTCTGCACGTAGCGCCACGCGGGCTTGTCGCTTTCCAAGTCATAGGCAAGCAGTATTTTTTGGCCATGGTCCATGGCGCTGTGGCGCGCGCCCGTGGAGTAATAGGTTTGGCCTTCCTTGAAATTTTCAGGCTTAAGCGAATAGATGCTGCAGTCTTCACTGGCGATGAAGAAGAAAAGTTTTGAGGCGGGATGGTAAGAAGGGGAAAACCAGTTTGTTGCGCCGGCAAAGCCAGGACACGTGCGCGTGCCGTCCGCGGAGGGTTGTATCCCGGTTCGAATCGGCCGGCCTTGGCTGTCGATCCCGCTGGCCCAATTTAATTTTTCGACGAAGCGGACCGCGGACAGAAACTTTCCATCGGTGCGATCGAGCACATATAAAAATCCATTGCGATTGGCCTGCACGAGAAGTTTGCGCGGTGTTCCGCGAAAAACGGTGTCGATCAGCATGGGTGTTTCGGTAGCGTCGTAGTCGAACAAATCATGCGGCGTGAATTGGAAATGCCACTTGAGCTTTCCAGTGTCGGGATCAAGCGCGAGGACGCAATCGGTGTAGAGATCGTCGCCGGGGCGGACAGCGCCGTCGAAATCCGGGGAAGGATTGCTGGTGCCCCAGTACAAGGTGTTGAGCTGCGGATCGTAGGTGCCGGGCATCCAGGTGGTGCCACCGCCGTGTTTATATAATTCGCCGGGCCAGCTTTCCGATCCGGGTTCTCCGGGACCGGGGATAGTCCAGAAACGCCAGGCGAGCTTGCCGCTTGCGGCTTCGTATGCGGCTACAAAACCGCGAACACCATCGTCGCCGCCGGAAGTGCCGACGATAACTTTATCTTTGATAATCAATGGGACGCTGGTGGCGCCGTAATTCTTATTTCCTTCGGCGTAGGCAACGTCCCACAGCAAATTGCCGGAGCGGGAATCGAGACAAAAGAGATGGGCGTTGTCGGTCTCGGCGTAAATGTGAGATTTCCAAACGCCAACGCCGCGGCTGTGATGTTGCGCGGCGTCATCGATCAGGCCTTCGCTGACGGGGCGGGAGTAGTGCCACACGACGCGGCCGGTTTGGGCATCGAGTGCAAAGACATCATTGGCGGCGGTGACCAGCATAAGTCCGTTGACTACTACTGGAGTTACTTCCATGTCGCGAGAATGGGGTGAATGAAAAACCCACGCCGCGCGCAACTGCGAGACGTTGGCCTGGTTGATCTGATCGAGGCTGCTGAATCGCTGGCCAGTGTAGTCGCCGTTGTAGGAGAGCCAGTTGGCTGCGACTGGCTGGATATTTAGCTCTTCCGTTTTCACGTCGACGACAATCTCCGGGTGATTCGTTTCCTGGGCCGCGAGAGGCCCGAGGCAAAAGATCAGCAAAGCGATGGCGGCGATTGAATTGCGTCGCGGGATATTATTCTGCGAATCCGTTTTCGTGACCTCATGAATCAGGCCGCTCATTCAGCAAATCATTCCTAATCGAAGGAGCACGAAATTACAACCTGCCAAATTTCTTTACCGCTTCCTGAATGGACTTAAGCTTTTCAATGTCGGCGTACATGGAGTGCTCTTTGAAATCCAACTCCTGGGCCAAGGACAAAACCTGGGGCGCTTGCGCGCGGGGAACGACCGTCACGCCATCGGCGTCGGCGACGATAATGTCACCGGCACTGACCGGGACTCCGTCACAGACCACCGGGACATTGGCGCCGGCAAAACGGTAATGGCTTACGGAAGTGGAGGGCACGATGCCCAGGGCGTAGACGGGAAAACCTATTTTTGTGAGATAGGCGACGTCCCGGACGCCTCCGTCAATCACCGCGCCGGAAAAACCTCGGGCGGACATCGCGGTGCCCATCAAACCGCCCATGCCGGCGATATTGACGCCGTCTTCCACGGCCATGACGTAGACGGAATTTGCGCCGCCCTGATCGATAGCGGCAAGCATCCCGTCCAAGGCGTGGGGATCGTTGTTGGAATCTTTTTTCAGCTGTACGGTCAGCGCGAAGCCGGCGAATTTGCTTCCAAAGATTGGGCGCATGCGGTGGGACATGTACATTTTGCGGCCGGAAATTTTCTCGAGCGCGTCGGAGACGGAAGCTACTTCGACGTGGCGGTAGGCGTCCAGAAGAGACAGGTCGTCATTGGGGGGATTGGCAGCGTGAGTGTCGAGGGGACGGAGCGTGATTCGTCCGGATAGGGCGGCAATCATGAGGAGGCACAGCAGTAGCGAAAAAACAAGCCGTTTGAATGGTGCGAAAGCGGAGCGCTGCTTCACAGAACCCTCCTACGTAATGATTGCCAGTGTCGTCAACACCAGAATCTAAATAATGGTAATTCCTAAATATTTCCGTATCTAAATCGATTCAAATGCAGAAAGCAATTGACGCAAACAAAGGTCATGCAGTAATACCATACAGACTGGCTAGAGTGAATTTTTATTGTTGGAATTTTATTGATCTTATGGAGCAGCGGCTCCTCTCGGAATAGGACGCTGAGGATTTGAAACTGCGCGTGATTAAAATGATTCCTTTCCGATGGGCTTCGTGGCGATGCGAACATGTTGTGGGTCGGTCGCTCTTCTTAACCGCGTGCTGGGCCGTTGGCCTGTGCTGGTCTAGCGGCGAACAGTCATTTATATATGCGCAAAAAGCGAGCCAGGCAGTAAATAGCGGGCCAAGCCATGGGACGAATTCGGAGCTGGGGCGCATGTTGTTTGTGTCTAGCTGCGCGGGATGTCATGGGTTGGACGGGCGGGGCGGTGAAAAAGGTCCAAATATCGCGACTCGGCCGGAGATATCAGGGCGTTCGGATGACGAGATTCTGGCCATTCTTCAACGTGGCGTTCCCGGCGCGGGGATGCCGGCATTCAGCAGGTTGGGCGACAAGAAACTGGAAGCTGTTGTGCGGCATTTGCGAACCTTGCAGGACTGAATGGAAAAACCGAAATAGCGGGAAACGCGGGCGAAGGGAGAAAACTGTTTTTTGAGGAGGGAGGTTGCGCTACATGCCACATGATCAACGGCGCCGGAGGATTTTTAGGTTCCGATCTGAGTAGCTACGGCGCTGTTACGTCCGTCGCGGAGATGCGAGAACAAATCATGAATCACGATCAGTCGCCGCGCGCCAGGACGATGGCGGTCTCGATACGAGACGGGAGCAGGCTGTCGGGTTTTGCTCGCAACGAGGACAATTTTTCTCTGCAATTGCAGACTTTGGACGGCAAATTTCATTTTCTAGATAAGGCGACGGTGATCAGTGTGGATTACTCGCCCTCTGCCACCGTCGCGGATGCTGAAAAAAAGTTAAGCAACAGCGATCTCGACGCGCTGATAACTTATCTGGTCCGCGTGGCTCAAAGTTCGGAAGGCGGAGTCAACCTGAAGGCGACGCCGCATCATCATGAAGAAGATGAGGATTAGGGATTGAAAGTTAATCAATTCCAAGGCGACGCTGCATCTGCTCCAGCGTAACGTTTTTGGTTTCAGGATAGAAAAACAGCACCACAAAAAATTGCACCACCATCATCGCCGCAAAAAACATGAATGGATAAGCTCCTGAGGATTTCGCCACCTGCGGAAAGGTGTAAGCAATAATGGCATTCATGATCCAGTGGGATGAGCTCCCAAGTGATTGGCCCTTGGAGCGCACGCGATTGGGGAACACCTCACCGATATAAACCCAGATGACCGCGCCTTGGGATACGGCAAAAAACGCGATGTAGGTGACCAGCAGCCAGATCAGATAATTCTGGTGTGTGTGTGTATAAAATATTTCAGCGACGCCCGCCAGGCACAGCGCTGTGCCTACCGATCCGATAATGAGCAGCGTCTTGCGGCCCAGTTTGTCGATCAGCGTCATGCCGAAAAGGGTGGCTACAAGGTTCATCGCTCCGATGGCCACGGCTTGCAGGTCGCCAGAAATTTTGCTGTACCCGGCGGCGGCAAAAATGTCATTCAGGTAATAAAGAATGGCGTTGATGCCAGAAAGCTGGTTGAACATTCCTATCGTGATGGCCAGAAAAATGGGCAGCCGGTATTTTCGGACGAAGAGTGGCTCTGAAGTTTGCTCTCGTTCGAGATGCACGGAGGCGACAATTTCGTGCAACTCATTTTCGGGATCTTCGGCGTCCATCGAAATAAGAACCGCGCGCGCTTCATCGACGCGCTTTTGAGTTACCAGCCAGCGCGAACTGGGCGGAATCCCAAACAACATAACTAGGAAAAGAATTGCCGGTACCGCCGCCACACCGAACTGCCAGCGCCATTCGTTAACGCCTAAGCCGAGCCTGCCAATTACGTAATTGGAAAAATACGCCAGTAAAATTCCCAGGACGATATTGATCTGAAATAGGCCCACCAGCCGGCCGCGCAATTTTGCGGGCGCCAATTCCGCGATATAGACGGGGCCCAGGACGGAAGAACCGCCGATACCCAGTCCGCCGATAAAGCGCGCGACGAGCAGCATTGGCCAATTCGCTGCGAATGCGCATCCGAGCGCGGACAGCACGTAAAAGATAGCCAGTACCCGCAATGTTTCTCGCCCGCCCCAGCGCTGGCCGGGGATTCCCGCGGACATAGCGCCGATGATGGTGCCGATAAGAGCCATGGCCACGGTCAGGCCCAGCTGCCGCGGGGTCAGGCCAAACTTGAGCGTCAAAGAATGCGTGGTGCCTGCGATGACAGCGGTGTCGAATCCAAATAACAAGCCGCCTAACGCGCCAACAGCGGTCGCTTTTAACAGCGTGGAATTTAATTTCATTTATCTGCCTGCTTGTGGGCTTATTGACGCGCGTTAAAGCTACCATCAAACGGAGCGAATATTGATGCGAAAACGCATCGAACCTGCGGCCATAAGTGGAACGCCACGTTCCTTGGAGAAAGACGATATGTGTATTGAGGATGTCACGGACGTGAGGGGATAGCCAAACCGTCAGCGTAATGCGGGCATCCAATAACAATGCGTCAGAGGTCGCTATTTGCTGTCCGCGAAATTCCTGAAGGGCTGATATTTAAGCCGGATTTTCTGACCGTTCAGGAAGAACGGGACCTGTTTGCGCTGTTGCATACAATGCCATTCTACGAATTTAAGCTTCATGGCGTCGCGGCAAAGCGACGCGTCTTGCATTTCGGTTTGCGGTACGCGCTCGAGAGTCGGGTGTTGAGCACTTCGCCGGAAATCCAGAGTGAATTTGAGCCGCTTCGCCGTCGGACAGCGGAATTTGCCGGCGTGGCTTCCGATGAGTTCTCTCAGATTTTAGTAAACGAATACCGGCCAGGCGCAGGCATTGGCTGGCATCACGACTCGCCTGCTTTTGGAATTGTGGCAGGCATCTCGCTTGGCGCGACGTGCACCATGCGGTTTCAACATGGCAGTGGGGACGAGCGCAGAACGTCTGCGCTGGAACTGCCCTCGCGATCTATTTATTTGTTGACGGGGGACGCGCGCAATTTATGGCAGCATCGCATCGCGCCAATCGACGAATTGCGCTACTCCATCACCATGAGAACTCTCAGAAAGCAGTTCAGCGATAACGATGGATCGGTGAACCCTGGCGACATGTTTGTGGCCGGACGGGAAGCCGCGATGGTTACGAGTGATGCCACTTGCGCGCGTTCGCTTACAAAAACTGAACGACCGCAGCCGGTAAATTTACGCAGTGCGAAGCTGCGCATGACGGAACTTGGTTGTGGCTAGAACGGTAATGGCTACGAACGCCAGTAACACAACCAGCTGGGTGATTTTGAAGGCCGGCTCAGTCTGGGTGGGGGCGAGCGCGTTCAATGCCGGGACACGGCGGAAAAGCTGCACTACCAAAACGAATACATTGAGATACAGAGCGATCATCGAGCTGATGACGTAGGTTGTACGCCAGCCACCCGCAAGATGTTGACGGTACAGCGCGAAGATCGCCAAGGCCAAAACCACCAGCGAAATGGCGCCGACGACATAAGACGGCTGAAAGCCGTGAAACGGAAACATAAATCCCGTGACGCTGGTGAGTACGGTGGTCCACAGAAAAACAGAGGTCCAACGGTCGAGCTGCCTGGCATTGATCAAGCGTAGGCAACAACTAGTCCGGAAAAAATCCCTATCAGGCTGATCACCACATGAGCGAACGTGAAAATCGATAGAATCATAATCCCTTCCTCCTCTTACAACGTCTTGCGTTCGAATTACCCGGGTAGCGACAACTTGGCCGATTTCTTTCCTGGTGGGGAGTTGTGATGAGAGGCACGGGTTGCGTAGGAAGTCTCGCTCGACGCAACCCGCGCGGAAGATGTCAGGATGTCGCGGCTGTTGCGGCGCCTTTGAAGAACGAAAGCAAATCGGCATTGATTAGGTCCGCGTGAGTGGCGGGCATGCCGTGCGGCAAACCGTGATAAACCTTCAGTGTTGATTTCTTGAGGAGCTTTGCGGCCATGGGACCGGCAGCCGCGATAGGAACAATCTGATCGTCATCGCTGTGCTGCACCAGCACGGGGATATCGATTTTCTTCAAGTCCTCGGTCAAATCGGTCTCTGAGAAAACCTTGATGCAGTCGTAGTGAGCTTTCACGCTGCCCAACATGCCTTGCAACCACCAATGCTCCCGGATGCCTTCAGAAATTTTTGCTCCAGGGCGATTGTAGCCGTAAAACGGCAAGGTAATGTCTTTGTAGAACTGTGGGCGGTTGGCCGCGAGCGCCGCGCGGAGTTCATCGAAGGCAGACACAGGTGTGCCGGTAGGATTCTTTTCAGTCTTCAACATCAGTGGCGTGATGGCGCTGATGAGGGCGGCCTTGGCAACGCGACCGGTACCGTGACGTCCCAGATAGCGGGCCACCTCGCCGCCTCCGGTGGAATGTCCAACCAGGATGCCGTCCTTAAGGTCGAGAGCGTTGAACAGTTCGGCGAGATCGTCCGCGTAAGTATCCATGTCGTTGCCATCCCACGTTTGAGTAGAACGGCCATGACCTCGGCGGTCGTGTGCGATCACCCGATAACCGCGCTGGCCAAAAAACAACATTTGTCCGTCCCAATCGTCAGCGCTTAGAGGCCAACCATGGCTGAAAACGATGGGTTGGCCTTTGCCCCAATCTTTGTAAAAAATCTGCGTACCGTCTTTGGTTGTGATTGTTGCCATGCGATTTCTCCTTCACGAAATTTGAGTTAAGAGACCTTAGCCAACTTCAGAAAACTCAACTTGCCTTCTTCGGGGGAGAACAACCCGGTGGACACGGCCGTCGGTGGGCGGCCTGCAGTCATCACCGGAAGGCGGCCATGTTACAGGCTCGCGGCATGTTTGCCAACACTATCGTGCAATGATTCTTTTAGGTCAGGCGGTATCGAAATATTCACGCGACATTAACCTGCCAGCCGCTCATCGTCTGCACGGAACCACTCGTACCAATCGAAACATTGCCGTCATCCAACAACTAGGCATTCTCGCGATTTAGTTCATTGCGAATGCTGAAATCGAGGTATCCATGGCTTCGGCGCGTCTCACAAGCACGCCCTTTTCTATTCTGGACTTAGCGCACATACGGCAGGGCGGAACTGCTGGCGAGGCTTTCCGGAACTCGCGCTTGTTGGCTCAACGCGCGGAAACGCTCAATTACAAACGCTTCTGGTTGGCTGAACACCACAATATTCGCGGAGTTGCGTGTTCGGCGACCTCCGTATTGATCGGCCACATTGCCAATGCTACTTCGAAGATCCGTGTCGGCGCCGGCGGTATCATGCTGCCAAATCACTCCCCGCTGGCCATTGCCGAACAATTCGGTACACTTGAATCGCTGTTTCCCGATCGCATTGACCTCGGTGTCGGCCGAGCGCCGGGCGGCGACTCGGCAGCAGCGCGCGCCTTGCGCGGTCCGTTCGTTACCTCGGGCGAGGATTTTCCAGAGCTTTTGGACGAGTTGCGCCGCTATCTCGGAAAACCGCAACCTTCGCAACGCGTCCACGCTTATCCTGGCGAAGATACCAACGTTCCCATTTATCTTCTTGGCTCCAGCGATTTCAGTGCACGCCTAGCAGGCGAACTCGGTTTGCCGTTTGCGTTCGCGGCTCATTTTCAACCGGGACCGCTGCTGCCGGCGCTGCGAATCTACCGCGCCTCATTCCGGCCGTCGGCGGTTCTCGATCGGCCGTACGCCATGGTTGGAATTCCGGTCATTGTGGCTGACTCCGACGAAAAGGCTCAGTTTCTCGCCACCACGCCAGTACAAATGTTTTTGAATTTGATTCGTGGCGTGCCCGGACCGCTGCCGCCTCCAACAAAAACTCTCGAATGGACAAGCGCAGAACGAGACGCGGTTGCCGCGAAACTTGGAGCCGCGATTTTTGGAGGCGCTGAACGAGTCGCTGCACTCCTGAATTCGTTCCTGGAAGAGACCGAGGCTGACGAGCTGATCGTGGTTACGAATACTTACAACTTCGAAGATCGTCTTCACTCTTACGAACTACTGGCGAGCCTTGCGGGCAAAGTGCAAGAGAATTCGCAGGCCGTCAGCGCCGCGAATAGATAGCCAGCTAATGAACCGCGGAGAAAAAGCCGGCAGAGTGACGCAGTTTGCTCTCGACGCTACCTTGGCGAGCTTCGATGCTGAGCGGTGTCGACGCCCTTTCGCAGTACGCGAACACTTGTCGCGCTGCCCACATGTACCTCTGTAGTCATGCCAAGGAACATTCCGTGTTCGACAACGCCCACTGTGTCGTGTAATTGCATGGCTTTCGATTGGATGGAGATGCCTTTTTCAAACGAGCAATCGAGGATATAGTGACCGCCATCGGTTATAAATGGCACCCCGCTAGCGTCCAAACGCAGCACTGGCTTCCACCCAAGCTTCTCCAAGCGATGCGCCGTCGACTGCCACCCGAAAGAAACGATTTCCACCGGAACTTCCCCATGGGACCCCAGCTTATTCACAATTTTGCTTTCATCTACCACGATGATCAGCTGTCGGCTGGAACTAGCCACAATTTTTTCACGCAGCAGCGCGCCGCCGCGTCCCTTGATCAGGTCGAGTGAGCCAAGTTCCACCTCATCAGTTCCGTCAATGGTTAGATCCAGGGCAGGATAATCCTCAAGCGTCGCCAAGCGTATGCCCAACGCTCGCGCGAGCACTTCGGACTTATGAGAAGTTGCGACACCTATAACCTGCAGGCCGTTTTTCACTTTTTCGCCAAGGATGCGGATGGCTATCTCCGCCGTCGATCCCGAGCCCAAGCCGATAACCATCCCGTTTTTTACCAATTCAGCCGCGGATGCAGCGGCGCGTTGCTTTTCGTCCATGATTTCTACGGTCTCCGTCTCAAAGCAGTCAATCAATATAGCAATTAGAACAATCAAAAATACTAATTCGTGCTTGGGCAATATCCGTCAGCGCCTATCTTGTCAGGTCCAGGTTCCACCAGGATGACAGATTTTGGCACCCAGGAAGCGTCGGGCCGTTTTTATATCCGCGGGATGAATGTATATAAAAACCTCGGTCGTGAATCTAATTCGGGAGTTGATCTTCGTTTTGTAGATGGCGGCATCGCGAGCTCATCCAGGTTTTTCTCTTATTGAGTTTCTGCGGCGGCCAAGTCTCGAACGAGAGCTGAGTATCATCGGATCGCATCACGATCCGAGTCCATCATCGATTCGAAGCTCAACAAAAATTCGAGGTGTTGTTGGGAGATTTATGAACTCGCGTCCAGCAAGTGTTACCGCTGTACCAACTCGCAGGGCACTGATGTTTGCGAGCACTGCCACAGTGCTACTTTTTGGCACTGCATTGCTTTCGGGATGCGGCAACAAGAACACTTCGGCTGCTGGCCCGCCACCACCGATGCCCGTCACAGTTGTCAAAGTGCAGCCGGCGGACGTGTCGCTGACCAGCGAATGGGTTGGAACGCTGGACGGCTACGTCAACGCGCAGATTCAGCCCCAGGCGAATGGATACCTGATCAAGCAGAATTACAAGGAGGGCGCGCTGGTCTCCAAGGGGCAGGTGTTGTTTGAGATTGATCCGCGCCCATTTCAGGCCGCGCTCGATCAGGCCAAAGGGCAACTTGCCCAGGCCAAGGGACAAGTGCAGCAGGCCAAAGCGCAACTTGATCTTGCCCAGATCAACGTCAATCGCGACACCCCGCTCGCGGAAGCGCGCGCCATCGCGCAAAGTCAGCTCGATAACGACACCCAACAAAAAGCGCAGAGTGAAGCTGCTGTCGAATCGGCTAAAGCTTCTGTCGCCGCCGCACAGGCCGCGGTCGAGAATGCGGAGTTGAATCTCGGCTTTACCCACGTGCGGTCGCTCATCACCGGTATCGCGGGGCAGGCGACTGTGCAGGTCGGGAACCTGGTCAACACGCAATCGGTGCTGACCTCCGTCTCGCAACTCGATCCGATCAAGGTTTATTTTTCGATTAGCGATAGTGAGTATCTGGCCCTGACGCAGCAAGCGAAACACAAAGGCGGCGACCTGCTGGAGAACTCTTCGGCCATTCCCCTGACACTCACTCTTTCAAATGGCGAGAATTTTCCACACAAGGGTCGCATTGCCTTCGTTGACCGCCAGATGAATAGCCAGACCGGTGCTATTCGAATCGCCGCAGCGTTTCCGAATCCCGGAAATCTCCTGCGCCCGGGCCAGTTCGGCCGTGTCAAGGCAGAGACTGAAGTCCGGCACAACGCCTTACTCATTCCGCAAGTAGCCGTTTCGGAGTTCCAAGGCATGCAGCAAATTTATGTGGCCGGACCGGATGGCAAGGCTCACGTTGAAACCGTAACGCTTGGTCGACAGATTGGCACGAACTGGGTTGTGAATTCCGGTGTCTCCGCTGGGGCGCTGGTCATCGTCGACAATCTGCAGAAGCTTCGCGATGGCGCGTCCATCAATGCGCATGAGCAATCTACCTCTGCCGACGCCGGTGTCGGCGCTTCGACAACCAGCGGCTCAGCGACCAGCTCGGCGGGAAGGTAATTCATGTCGAAATTTTTCATTAACCGGCCGATTGTGGCGATTGTCATCGCCATCGTCACGGTGATTCTCGGCTTAGTGTCGCTGGCATCACTGCCCACTTCACAGTTCCCCAATATCGTTCCGCCGGAAATTCTGGTCACCGCCACGTACCCTGGCGCTGACGCTAAAACTCTCACGCAAGCCGTCGCCACGCCCATCGAGCAGCAGATGAACGGCGTCGACAACATGATTTACATGGACTCGGTGAGCGCTAACAACGGAGTAGTGCAACTCTTCGTGGATTTCGATATCAAAACCAATCCCGACATTGACCAGGTACTCGGGCAGCTGCGCGTCGATCAGGCTCAGTCGCAACTTCCCGCGCAAGTTACCGTCGCGGGATTAACGGTGCAGAAGTCACTTACGTCGCCACTGATGTTAATCGCCATCAACTCTCCCGGCGGCAAATTGGGCCAGGATTTCCTTACCAACTACGCGGTGATCAATCTGCAAGATCAAATCGCGCGCGTGCGCGGAGTTTCGCGCGTGCAGGTTTTCGGCGGCACCTACGCGCTGCGCGTGTGGGTTCAGCCTGACAAGATGGCCAAGCTGGGAGTCACTGCCCCAGAAGTAATCGCCGCGATCCAGACCCAAAACAATGTGAACCCTGCCGGACAGATCGGCGGCGAACCTATTCCCAAGGGACAGCAATTCACGTACACAGTGCGCACTCAGGGGCGGCTCGTAAAGCCGGAAGAGTTCGGTAATATTATTATCCGCGCGAATGCCGACGGCTCGATTTTGCACCTTAGTGACATCGCTCGGATCGAACTGGGCGATCAGGCTTACGCCATCTCCGCCCGCTATAACCAGGCGCCCTCCGGAGTTATGGCCATTTATCAACTCCCCGGGTCCAATGCGGTCGAGACCGCCGTAGCAGTCAACGCGAAGATCAAGGAACTCTCAGCTACGTTCCCTCCTGGCATTACGTATTCCGTGCCTCTCGACACCACCAAGGCCGTTACTGCCGGCATCCGCGAGATCGTTTTCACGCTCGTGGAAGCGTTAGCGCTTGTTGTGCTTGTGGTGTTTCTATTCCTTCAGGGATGGCGCGCCACACTCATTCCGTTGTTGGCCGTTCCGGTTTCACTCATCGGAACATTCATTATTTTCCCAGCGCTCGGTTTTTCTATCAATACGCTGTCACTCTTTGGATTGGTGCTGGCCATCGGCTTGGTCGTCGATGATGCCATCATCGTGGTGGAAGCCGTGGAGCATCACATCGATGAAGGCATGGCTCCTAAGGCCGCGACCATAAAAGCCATGGAAGAAGTTGGCGGCCCGGTAGTGGCCATCGCGCTGATTCTGGCCGCGGTGTTTATTCCAACCGCGTTCATTCCTGGTATTACTGGCCGGCTGTACCAGCAATTCGCGGTGACCATCGCGATCTCGGTGCTGATTTCCGCATTCAACGCGCTTACGCTTTCTCCCGCGCTCGCGTCGCTGCTGCTCAAGCCCAGGGACACTGAAAAGAAAAAAGGCTTGCTTGGCAAAGGGTTCGGTCTTTTCAATAAAGTTTTTGGACGCACGACGGAAAGTTTTGTGTACACCTCCGACGTGCTCATCCATAAGTCGGCAATCGCCATGGTGGGCCTCGCGATAGTCGCGGTGCTGGCGGTTTTCGTTGGCAGCAGCCTTCCCGGCGGTTTTATTCCGACAGAGGATCAGGGCTACATGTTTCTGGCGCTGCAGCTTCCAGACGGGGCTTCAGCACAACGCACCGACGCCGCCGAAGAGAAAATCAGCGCGGCCTTATTGAAGACGCCTGGGGTGCAAGGCGTGATCGCCGTCAATAACTTTTCGCTGCTGACACAGGTTCAGAGCACCAACGCTGGTTTTTTCTTCGTCGCTCTTAAACCTTGGGAAACGCGTAAGAGCAAGGAGCAGCAGCTCGAATACATTCAAAGCCATTTACAAAAGCAGCTTTTTGCAGACCCTGACGGCATTGCCTTTGCCTTCCCACCGCCCTCGATTCCGGGCATCGGAACTTCCGGCGGAGTCACCATGGTTCTGGAAGATCGCTCCGGAACCGACGACCCCGCGACGTTGACGAAGAACGTGTTCGCATTTCTTGGCGCGCTGAAGGATAGGAAAGAGATTGGTGCGGCGATCCCGTCGTACCAGCCTGCAGTTCCGCAACTGTATGTGGATGTCGATCGCGAGAAGGTGCTGCAACAGCAAGTGAGTCTGTCAGACGTTTACACCACCATGCAGACTTTCATGGGCGGCTATTTAGTGAATTACTTCAATCGGTTTGGACGGCAATGGCAAACCTACGTGGAGGCCGAAGGGACCTCGCGCACCAACATTGCCAACATCAATCAGTTCTATGTTCGCAGCGCTAACGGCGGGCAGGTTCCGCTGGCCTCGCTGGTTAAGGTAAAGCAGATCACCGGCCCTGAATTTATTTACCGATTCAATGAATACAATGCCGTACAGCTTAACATCACCGGCGCGCCCGGCTACAGTTCCGGCCAGATTCGCGCGGCGTTGGAAGACGTTTTCAAGAAGACCATGCCTCCGGGTGCGGGCTTCGATTATTCCGGGATGTCCTTTCAGGAGCAGCAGGCTGAAAAGGGCGTGCCGTCTTGGGCCGTGTTTGGATTGTCGCTGCTCTTCGTCTTTCTAATTCTTTCCGCGTTGTATGAGAGCTGGTCGCTACCTTTCAGCGTTTTGCTGAGTACTCCCGTTGCGATTCTCGGAGGATATCTCGCGCTTCGCGCTCGGCTGCTCGAAAACGACATCTTCGCCACTGTAGGACTGGTCATGCTGATCGGGCTGTCCGCGAAAAACGCCATCCTCATCGTCGAGTTTGCTAAATCGAATTACGAAAATGGAATGAGCATCTCGGAGTCCGCCCTTGGCGCTGCACGCTTGCGCTTCCGCCCAATCGTGATGACTGCACTAGCGTTCATCTTCGGTTGTCTTCCTTTGTGGATAGCAACTGGGGCCGGCGCCGCTTCTCGTCGCATCCTCGGAACTGTGGTGATTGGCGGGATGTTCCTGTCGACTGCCATCGGACTCATCTTTATTCCCGCGACGTTTGCGGTCGTCGAATATCTCTCCCATCGCTTTGTCAGGGGAGGCAAGAACACCACCATGGATTCCAAGGCTGACGTTGACGTACACGAGGGTCAAGCTTCCGGGCCGCAGGCTCCCGCTCTCGGAGACATGGCATGAAAGCTATTTTGATTTGGTTCAAGCGCTCATCTGCAATCGCACTGGCAACTCTCGTCATTGCCGGTTGCAATGTGGGACCTAGATACAATCGCCCAACCGTTTCGACTCCGCCGGCCTTTCGTGGCGCCGACGATGCTTCCATCGTCAGCGATGCGCAGAACTCGGTCGCCGATCAACAATGGTCTGAGGTTTTCCGCGAACCAGAGCTGCAAGCTCTGATTCGCACTGCGCTGACCAACAACTACGACATTCGCATCGCGGCGCGGCGAGTACTTGAGCAGCAAGCGCAAGTTCAGATCACTCGCTCACAGGAATTTCCGCAAGTCACGGGCGGCGGCACGGGTGTTGGTGCGACGCTGCCCTCCAACCTGGGAGTCAACATCGCCAGCCCTCTCGCGTTTGGCAGCTTTAATCTTGGGGCAGCGTGGAATCCGGATTTCTGGGGTTTGTACCGCAAGCAGACGGAGGCCGCGCGCGCGCAGCTTCTGGCCCAGACTTGGGCGCAGCGAGCTGTGCGCCTGACGCTCATTCAGCAGGTTGTCAGCACTTACATCGACCTGCGCGCATCGGATCGGAAGTTGGAGATAACCAAGCAGACTCTAAAAGTTCGCCAGGATTCTCTGGATCTGACCGAAAAGTTGGAGCGCGGCGGCTCCGCCCCGCTCTCGGACGTGCGTCAGGCCGAGCAACTCCTGTACACCGCCTCATCGCAAGTTCCGCAACTCGAACAACAAATTCAGCAGGGTGAAAACGCGCTCAGACTTTTGCTCGGCGCGGATCCCGGCCCGGTTGCTCACACCGCTCCAGACGCGCTCGCGCCGCCGCCCCAGGATTTGCCGACCGGTCTTCCTTCGCAGCTTCTCGAACGCCGTCCGGACATTCAGCAGGCTGAACAAACTTTAGTTGCGGCCAATGCTCAGATCGGAATCGCGCGCGCGCAATTTTTCCCGCAGCTTTCCATCACGACTTCCGCCGGCGTGGGCGGCAATGAGTTCTCCAATCTTTTTGATGTCTCTGGAAAAACTATCTACGGTATCGGATCACTCACACAGCCGATCTTTGAAGGTGGCAAGCTTCGCGGGCAGTTGAAGCTTTCTCGCGAAACCAAGGAAGAGATGGTTCTCAATTATCAGAAGACCATCGCCACCGCTTTTCGCGACGTTTCCAACGCGTTGATCGCGTTGAACAAACAACGTGTATATCGCGAGCAACAGGAAAAACTTGTCGCAGCCGCGCAGGATGCCACGCGGCTCGCACGTCTTCGATATCAGGGCGGGGCCACCGGATATCTCGAGGTTCTGACCACAGACTCAGGTCTTTACTCGGCGGAACTCAACCTTGTGAATGCGCAGCAAGGCGAAGCCGTCACCGTCGTGCAACTCTACAGCGCCTTGGGTGGCGGCTGGCGGTAGTTAGACACTTGAGGCCCATGCAGTACATTGCGAAAGATTATTTGGCCTGGCATTCCTTGCGATTCAGGCGTGGCTGCTCTTTCCTAGCCTGCGGCCGCTGCCATACGGTCAAGTTCCTGCATTTTCATTGCGTCCGCCTTTAGCTCTGCTGCGGCCACGTTCTCTTCGAGGTGCTTGACCTTGGAAGTTCCTGGGATCGGCAGCATCACTGGAGATCGAGTCAGCAGCCATGCCAGAGCCACCTGTGATGGCGTGGCTTTCCATTGCGCAGCAATACGACTGATAGGGCTCTCGGAACCCGAGACGCGACCGGCCGCCAAGGGAAACCACGGAATAAAACCCATTTTTTCTTTTTCGCAATACTTCAGAACATCTTCCGATCCACGGTCGGTGACGCTATAGCGATTTTGAACGCTCACGATCGGCACAATGGTTCGCGCATGCTCAATCTGTCGCACGCTCACTTCCGATAAGCCAATGTGTTTGATTTTTCCTTGCGCTTGCAAGTCCTTCAGAGTTCCGAGCTGATCTTCAGCCGGCACCTTCGGGTCGATTCGATGCAATTGATAAAGATCGATGCGCTCCAGCCGCAATCGGCGCAAGCTGCCTTCGCAGGCGGATCTCAAGTGTTCAGATTTTCCGTTTTCAACCCATCGGTTGGGACCCGGCCGCATAAAGCCGCCCTTAGTGGCGATCACCAGCCCTGCCGGGTACGGGTGCAGCGCCTCAGCGATGATTTCTTCGCTAACGTTGGGACCGTAGGAGTCCGCGGTGTCGATAAAATTGATTCCCAGTTCTATAGCGCGCCGCAAAACCCTGATGGCTTCAGTCCGATCTGCGGGCTCGCCCCAAATTCCTTCTCCGGTGATTCGCATCGCTCCGAATCCCAGGCGTGTAACACGAAGATCGTTTCCGATCAGGAATTCGCCGGATTTTTTAGCGGATGGTTCGTTTCGTTGCACTGAGGGTTTGTCATTCTGCATCGGATTTCCCCTTTCCAATAGATGAAATTGATTGTCGAACTGCTTCTCCTTTGGAGTAATTAAGATAAAAGCGGTGCCGCAAAAAACGCACGGCCCTTTGCGGCTTCCGCAATGCTCCCAGAATTATCGCGCTACCGCGCCAATTTTGCGAACGGCTTGCGCAAGTCGCAGCCATCACATTTCTGGACCAATGCGCTCCAATTTAGATAGAATCAGAAGCGACGCGGCGGGCGTCGTACAATGGCAGTATAGAAGCTTCCCAAGCTTCGGACGTGGGTTCGATTCCCATCGCCCGCTCCAGATTCTAAAGAAGTTACGCCGCAGACTCATTTTCCATATTTTCCAAAACTACAATTTTCTTGCCAGACTTAGAGGAAAAACGGACTTTTGAGAATGCAGCCCGGACTTCTTCCAGCGGAATCTGTCCGGTGTAAAGTGCCGTCATGGTCGCCGAGCTATGACCCATTTGTTGGCGAATGACGGCGGGATTCAAACCGGACAATTCCCACCTTTGGTTACAGCCACGACGAAAGGCGTGCAATCCAGCCTGCGGCAAACCGAGCGCCCGCAGTGCCGGATGCAAGCCATCATGCAAGACATTGGTTTCGAGAAGTGGAGTGTTGCGTCGTGAACGAAAAATGAGGCCGTCGGGATTTGGCTGAGGATATTTTTTCAGGAATGTCCTCAGCAACCTCAGAGCCTCTTTTCCCTCGCGGTCGTGCATCACGATGGTGCGATAAGCCGCCACGTTTTTGCACAGACCGATTTTCCCCTTCGTGCGTTGATCCGATGATTCATCCACACGGAGCGTGCCCGCCTTGAAATCAACGTCACTCGGTTTCAAGGCGAACAATTCACTGCACCGCGTATCAGCGGCAGACGCCAAGATAAAGAGCATTGCGTATTGAACTTTGCGGGCCTGACCCAAGCGTTCGAGCTTCTGAACTTGGGTGGCAATCCGCCTAGTTTGCGTCCACGAGAAAGACACTTTCTCGCGGCTCTCCATCTTCATCTGCAACTTATCGCGTTCGGGAATTGCGAGTCCGCTTTGGGAGAACGGAGGCTTCTTGTCCTTCGAGGATGCAGAGAGAACACGCTGCATAGTCCGCAGAATGTTCTTTATCATTACCCACGAAAGACCTTCCTTCCGTTTTTTCCAAATCCACTCATTAACGGAATCAATGTTGATGTGCTCCACCGGAACATCCCCCCAGTCCGCTTCGAGATGATTCCTAAGATGCCCATCCGCCACATCAAAGGTGGAATCCCGAAGCATCCTTGGTGCGAAGACCTCCCGGTAGTTTTTCACCGCATGTGCGAAAGTTTTTGCGGAGGGAATCTGGTAGGCGCTGGAGTTGAGTTCCAGCTTAGTGATGAACTCCAGTTTCTTCCGCTCGGCTTCGCTTTTCGTCATGCTGTTTACAGACCCGAGTACTTCCGTTTCACGCTTTCTTTCTTCCTGACCGGGAACATCCACCCAGTATTGGAAGAAATACTCTTGCACGCCCTTCGTCCTGTTAGACCGCTTTCGGACGGAGGGATTCTGCCCACTCCTGCGAGACATGCGTTTCCCACGCTTTCTCGCTGGAATTGGCGGCGTGCCGATGCTACCAAAGACTCCCTGCCGCTGAACAGGACCGTGCACGCCGCAAGGAAATTCAATCGGGAATCGTGGCGTATGAAGCAGTTCGACGGTGAGTGGCGCGGAGATCGGCTGCCCCGGAAAACTCTCAGCCGTTGGCGAGGCGAGGGTCAGCACACCCTCGCCGCCGACTGCGGGCGGCAGGGGGTCGAAGGTCGGAAATCGGAGGATGCTCACTCAGACTAAATACTAGGCGGCGAGAATTCTGGACGCTTTGTGGTAACGAAAGACGGTGGCGATGCAAACTTCGACTGCGAGAAGGATCAAATCATCGGTGAGCAGCCAGCGCAGGCTATTCCTCATTGGCATGGTGATCATCCCTCTCGCGCCAGTTCACGATGACGTAAGTCTGCGAATAGACCTTCTCGATGAGGCGGCGGTCGCAAAGCTCACTGAGCACCGAGTGGGCTTCGTCTTCCGACACGTCAAACTCTGCTGCCAAGCTGGCGGCATCGCCATGCCAGATTCCGTCACGGCCCGCGTTTTCCCAGATGAAACGAAATGCTTCTTCCCTGTCGAAATACTTCTTGCGCCTGATTACGGTTCCTTCCTCCGCACCGGGCTGCCTGCACCTCTCGCTCGCCTAACGCCGAACTCCACGGCGACCCGGTAAATGAGCCACCGGGAGCATCCCAGAAGGTTCGCGATCTGCTGGTAGCTGAGAGTCGGGTTC
>Ga0182024_10004864_pt1 | contig 30522 bp, 28 predicted proteins | sample P32metaG_FD_120480 | JGI IMG/M metagenome (GOLD analysis project Ga0182024, IMG submission 120480) | Permafrost microbial communities from Stordalen Mire, Sweden - P3-2 metaG (Illumina Assembly) | ecosystem: Environmental > Terrestrial > Soil > Wetlands > Permafrost | place: Sweden: Stordalen... | reverse complement strand
GTGTTCTCCTTCTGCCAGTCCAGATAATTCAAGGTGGAAACGCCGTTGTAATCGTAGTCGGGAGGCTTCTCAAGCACACGCACAATGCGTTCCGGGTGTTCATAGGGGAGCGGCTTCAATAGCACGCCGTCGACGAAGCTGAAAATTGTCGTGTTGGCGCCGATTCCGACGGCGAGTGTCAGCAGGGACACGGCCGCGAAATCCGGGGTTTTTCACCCGCGCAATGCGTAGCTCACGTCGCCCCTGAGTTCGATCACAAGCCTGCCGCGCTCCTTTCCGTCATTTCAGGCTTAAACGTCGATTGAATAAGAAAGTTTCGAAATCAAGCACTCGCTGCCCCGGAGGCGGGACGCCTAAGCTCCCGGCTCCTCTGCCGGTTTCCCAGCGAAAAGCGTCTCGGCGATTTCGAAACCAAGCGCCTGATATCTATCATTAACGGACATTATTTCGTGAAGATGAATTATCCGCGCCTCGCACCAGGCTGAGCCCGCCGTGCCGTATCGTGGCCGACGAACCGCCGATGCCGATGCAAACGTGAGCGATCGCGCGAGCATGGTTGCGCATAGCTGAGGCGTGTCAGCTTCTTGGACCACAAGACCGAGATCGAGTATGCTGGTTCGCGTGCCCGTTCTACGATCTTTCGCTCTCCCGACGGGTTCGTTCAGAGTCCTAGCGCGAGTGCACGGGCGTCGTTCTGCGGAATCGCTGGTGCTCTCACTTGTAGTGCCGACCTACAACGAAGCCGTCAACATCGAGCCTTTCCTCCAGCGCATCCGAAGGTCACTCGACCCCGCGCTGGGCAACCGCTATGAAGTGATCGTTGTGGATGACAGCAGTCCCGATGAGACGTGGAAAGTGGCGGCTGGCGTCCAGGCCGGCTACCCACAGCTTGTCGTGTTGCGCCGCGAACGGGAGAAGGGGTTGTCGAGTGCAGTTGTAAGGGGGTGGCAAGTCGCCGGCGGCGACATTCTCGCGACCATCAATGCGGATTTTCAACACCCTCCGGAATTGTTGCCGAAGATGCTGGAAATGGTCCGCACTGCGGATCTCGTAGTTGCGACCCGATTGGCCGCGGCGGGTTCATTCGGCGAAATGCCCTGGCACCGGCGGCTCATTTCGAGAGGGGCAAGAAGAGCCGGCCACTTCTTGGTGCCGCAGATATTCAGCCGCGTTTCCGACCCGCTGAGCGGATACTATTTGCTGCGACGGGAAGCAATTGAAGGTGTCGAGCTGCGGCCGACCGGCTTCAAGACTCTGATTGAAATACTCGCGTGCGGGCGGGTTAAGACCATTGGGGAATGCGGGTACGTGATGGAAAAGCGCCGATGCGGACAAAGCAACGCAAGATTACGGCACTGGTTGGAGTATCTACTACAACTCAAGCGCCTCCGCGCGAACGCTGGGACGCGCCAATCCTAGTGGCGCTCTTTGCTCTTGTTTTCTGTGGCCTTGCTGCGCTTGGAGTCAGCATCTGGCTTGCTTTTCACCTTCGAGATCGAGAGCCGTCTCTGCGCTGGCTATGTACGGCCATGCCGGTTCTTTGGTGCCTCTTCGCCATCGAGGTGTTAGGGGGAATCCTCAGGGCGCCTACGTTGATCTGGAACGAAATTCGGCTCACGCGGTCCCTGGCTCTGCTCCAGGGTTTCAGTCTCTATCCTGGCGAGCACGACTTTGGTCCGATCATCGGAACACTACACACACCCATCAGCCACTATCTCTTCTTACCGGCCGCTGCGATCCACGATCCAACCACTTCAATTCTTGCCGGATCGCTATCGGCCTGTGTGGTCGTGTTTTCCGCATTGGGAGTCGCGCTGGTCCGGGCCGCTCCGCCGGTCAGCGGGCGTCGGATCATCGCGGCGGTGAGTTTCCTGTTCTGCGGGTTCCTGATCGTCGAGAGCGAAGGTGCCTTCAACACCGCATTTGGCATCCACACGGACGCCGCAGCGCTTGCGTTTGCGACGATCGCCGGTACTCTCGTCTGCGGCAACCGAATGACGACAGCCTCGTCCGTCTGGCTGTCGGCCGCGGCGTGCGTCCTGGCCATCGCCAGCAAACAGACGATCGCACCCGTGGCTGTCGCGATTTCCCTGTACCTTGCGATTACGGAAGGCGGAAAACGATTCGCGCTGTTTCTATTGGCGATCGCAGTAACAGGAGGTTCACTACTGGCGTTCCTCCTCTCTGTTCTGCCCGCGCGCGCTTTTCTCTTCAACACACTCCTGCTCGCCGCGCATAGACCCCTCAAACCTGGATACTTGGAGATTCTTGCGGGCACCTATCGCATGGGGCGATTGGAAGCGCTGCCAGCGCTCTCACCGCTCCTGTTTCTTGCGATTTGGTCTTGGATGGCGGCGAGGCCCCCGCGAAAGATCCGGGAACTCTTCGCCGCAAACCGCTGGATTGTGTTTCTGATGGCCAGTGCCGCCCTGATCCCCGTGTCGATGAAGGCAATTGTCACTGTCGGGGCGGATGTCAACCATCTTGGCTTTGTTCTCTACTTCCTGTTTGTCGCGGCGGGGCTCGCAATCCAACAGTATTTCACTGATGCGAATCTTGTAGCGCGGTTAAGCTCCCGGCTATTTCTCGCAACGGGGATACTGGTCAGTCTGGCGCCTGGCATGACTATCACCATGCTTGCGAGCCTTCGCAATCTTGGGGCGAACGCTTCTCAGACCGCCTATACTTACAACTTGCGCCACCCTGGACTGGCCTACTTTCCCTGCAATCCCATGACGTCTCTTCTCACGGACGGAAAACTGTACCATCTCGATATTGCGCTTTATGACCGCGAGATAGCTGGGTATCCTCTGACGCCAAAGCAGCTTCGGTCCGGACTGCCGCGTAGCTTGATTCTGGTCGCCCTGCCGCCCGGGGAACAGATTCAATCGCAGGCGCTTAAGGGAGTCTTGGCAGGTTTTGTTCGCAGCACCGATCCGGAATTACCTGGCTGGACTGTTTACCGGCGGGCCCCATGAGCTTCATGTAATATGTTCCCAAGGCAAGAAGACTGCCTCGGCGGCAGTAACAACAAGCGGGGCACGGCGGAGCAGTGGATCAAGGAAGGCAAGCAGGTGGTGAAGATGACGCGGCTGAGTTGCCATCGGTTCCGGTCGAATGAAGTGCGCCTCTGGCTGAGCCTGATCGCCTATTGGGAAACCTCTGGCGGCGGCTGGTGCTGCCGGAGAAGATCGAGAACTGGTCGCTGACCAGTTTGCAGCAGCGGTTGCACGGGCGGTAGGCTGATCAAGCACGCCCGATACTACTGGCTGATGCTGGCCGAGAGCCATCTCACACGGCGGTTGTTCGGGAGCATGGCCCGACGGATCGAAGCGCTGGCGGTGGCTACTGGGTAGCAGGAGGGCGGTGACACCAACGAAATCAGGCGACCAGGACGTGGAGGTCGAAGACGTGTTTGTGGAATTCACTGAATAGACGCAATTTCCCGGTTTTCGGTTTTTCCGACGGGTGGAATTTGGCGGTTGGCAGGGGCAAAAAGAGGCTCCCGGAGAAAAAACTGCGCTCGGAACTGCGCTCGGAGGAGCAAGACTTGGAGGTTTGTGATATGCTACGCCCAATCCGGGAGCCAAAAATGGAAATCCTGGCTAAATGGTGCTGCATGTCGTGGGCGGGCCAGAGGGAGTTTGATGAATTCGCTGCCAGGCGTTCGGACGAAACGCCTACATCCGCGGACTTCGTCGATCGGATCGATGCCGAGCCGGCAACTTGCCGAGAAAAATTTCCTAGCGCCATTACAGTTTTCGCCTGCGTTTTCCGCCCTTGAAAATGACAACAATTTAGCACGGGGATTCCGCAACGGAAATTCCCGCCTCGAATGAAGGAGAATTATATGACTTACGGAGCAGTGCAGAAAGGAGACATCTCATGCCTTCGGTAGCAACGATTGCAACCAAGCTTAACGGGTTCGTGCTGGATGCCCCTAAACTGGATAAACACGAGCACATCCAGATTGACAAGCTAGGCACCCCACCCCCCCAGAACCAGCAATGGACCATCGTTTCGCATAGTGACGTACCTTCCGTTCCTGACGGATATGTGATCATCTCTGCGGGCGATGAATCCAGCAAGCATCTCTGCATCGACATTCCGCATTCCAACACGAAGGAACGCACCCTGGTGCAGCTCTATCCGGCCGATGGGCCGGGCGGCCACACGAACCAGCACTGGAAGCTCATCTCCATTGGCGCTGAGGGCTATGTCTATATTGCAAGCGCTCTGGACAACGACCTCGTGCTGGACGTGCGCGGCGGGGAAGGGGCGGCCGGCACCAAAGTTGAAATTTACAAGCGCGGGGACAAGAAGCCGAACCAAATGTGGATCCTGAACCCGGTAGCATAACAAGCGCCGCCGGAACCCTAAGCCCAAACAGTCCTCCCGCACGCTGACATGCAGTGATGACCTACGCACAACTCGCCCGCGCGGGTCTCGACGACATCAGTTGAATCATCCAGTGGGCAATGGCAGGGCCGTGTGTTCAACGTCAGGTTGAAAGCCTGGACCATCCGTGCAGTGAGGCCAGTCGTCACAGCTTTTCGCCCATTGATGTCTAAAGCGGCGTGCATGTGCTCTTCCGAGTAGCTCGTAGTCGCATCTCTTACCATTGTGAATAATGGCGCCGTTTTGGCCCGTTTCCGGTGGTCGTTCAGTTGGCTGAGGATTCTCGGCCGAGTTTCAGATCGCTTTTGGGCCAGGTGACGAGAGAGGGACTTGGGTACGACTATTAAGATAATGCCGGGCGGGGCGAACGCGTTCGAGGTCTATGCGTGAACCTGTTGCGGCGCTAAGGATTCGGCTTCGAGCGCGTGCAAGAGTGTCTCCTGATTGCGGCCGACGAATTCATTGCGCTCGTTCAACAAAGTATCCTGAAAATTCACGCACGCCTGCTTTACCCGGCGCGGGGTCCAGCGATGCGGCCGGCCATCGCGATACTGGCTGAGCACGTCGCCAACGACTCGGAACAGCACCTCGTTCGCAGAGGCCGTGATGCCGCGCACAGTTTCGCGGTATTTGCTGAAGCCGTCGAGCGGTGGGAACAGCGCTGCCATGGCCGCTACCTCGCCTTTGACGTACTGGAGCTGCACGGTCAGCGCGCCGATGCCGTGAATCCATCCTGAGACGTGCACCATCTGGTTGAGAGCGTGGAAAAACGCATCGACGCGTGGATCGAGGAAATCATAATCGGGATGACAGATGTCGCCCTTGAGGCGGCCGTTTTGTGCGAGTTGGTCCTTGAAGCCGCCGCCGTGATGGCTTTGGGGGCTCCCAGTCTGGCGCGCATGCGGCGATAGTATCCACCCATTCGAGTTGGCTGACCACCAGCTGCACTCGAGCCTCGGCACTGATATCTTCCAAAATCCACGGCCAGTCTGGGCCAGGATCTCCTTTGCGCCACCAGGGAAGGTAAGCGAGTTGTTCTGCTAGAGGATCTTTTCCGTGTCCATAAAAACCTCCCTCTACCTGTCTTGGTAGGGATACCAATCGCTTAGTACCCCGTAGAGATCCGTACGGGCGCTCGTTAGCGCGTACGGATCTTGTCTAAGCCGGAATTTCCATTTTGGCCTTCCGTACCAAGCCAGTATGCACCCGATCGCCTCCGCTGATGCGATTTTCTTGAGTTTTTCATCCCGACGCGCCGGACTCGACTTTTATCTCTCCAAATACGCGGGCAATCTGGATATCATGATTTTAGCCGCGCTTCGCACTGCGGAATGTCTTGTGGGCGCCAGGGTCAACTGAGGGCTTAGTGACGCCCAGCCGGCGTAATGGTGAATATGAGTGACGAGAAGTGAAAATGATTGTGAAAATGATTGATAGATGCGGCGCGAGAGTTTTCGCCGCGGGGAGGAAGAGAATGTTATGGCGAAGATGAGCAAACGAGAATTCCTGGCCGCGACTATCGGGTCCGGCATGGCTTTGGGCGCCGTCCGCAAAGCATTAGCGCAGGAAGGCTCCGCAGGGCACCACAAAATTCCTATGCGAATGGTGAAAACTACCAAGCTGTTTAAAAGCCCTGACGGATATCCGAACGCGATTGCCGTCACACCTGAAGGCCTCTGGATTGGCGAGCAAAAGCTCTCCGGTCAACTGGCCACCGACTATCACTTGTCTGACCCGAAGGACTTGACCGAACACGCTTGGCTGGTGGATTGGAGTGGGAAAGTGTTGAAAACCGTTTCGACGCAGTGCCGAAATACCAGTGGTATGGCCGTGGGCGGCGGATACGTTTGGATGTGCGCAAACGAGCCGCCGGAAGGTGTTTTTCAGGTGGACATGAATTCCAAGCAGATAAGCCACCGCCAGATTCCGCTCGGGCCGCCTACCGACGGCGGCGGCAGCCATGGCGCGATGTGGCATGACGGCAAGCTCTGGATCGCGGCGCTCCGGCTACGTGCAATTGTTCGTGTGGATCCGAACTCCTGGGAGCCGGAGTTCGTGATTCCGTTCTACCAAGATCCGGCGAAGCCGCGATATCACGCGATTGCATGGGACAACGGCGCCATCTGGCAGATCATTGGCAACGATTGCAAACGATATTCCGATTACAGGCCTGGACTCGTGAAGTACGATGCCGAAACCGGCCGCGTGCTGGAGACAGCCGAGTTTGAACCAAACTCTTGCGATCCGCATGGACTCGCAATGCACAACGGGACGCTGATCAGTTGCGATGCCGGCATCCATCCTAATTGGCCTAATAACGACAGCCCGACGACGGGCTGGATCTTCCGCATCGATTTTGTTTGAGTCCTTCGAAGTTGACGGATGTTTGTATCGGGAGTGCGCCGGCGTATCGCAGTTGGGGAGTTTGACACGGCAGCTGGGTTTAACGTCATTCAAATTTCAACTCGTTGCCCCCACCTGCGTCGGCAAACCGAAGAAAGGGCCGCGCACGACTATCTGCGGACAACACGTTATCCGGCCTTATCGGTAGCTATTCCGCCGCTCTTGCCCTGGCTTCGACGGGTGCCACACTTCTGAGCAAGGCGTCTATCCGAAGTTGGGAAGTCACGGACCCCGGACATCACTTGTTCGCGCGAGGAGGCCACAGAACAGAAACGCCGCTCCTGGCTCGTGGTAGAAGCGGGTTTGGACGACGAGTTGGGCGATCAGCCCCGACAACGCAACGCCGAGCACATAAGGCAAGTGGCGGTTAGCCCAACGAAGATGAAGCCGCAGAGAGTTGATTCCCGGTGGTCGTGCTGACGTGCTGGTTACGCCTGGCGAGCTACCGGGCCAGAGGGCAGAAAGAGGGCCTCTCCAGGCAGCGTTCGCATCAGTTATAGATTGACAATAGCGATGTCACCTGACGTTGTTAAATGCGAAATGCCCGCGGGTTGCATCGGTTCGCCGTGTCCAAGGACCTGCTCCAGCTGATAGGCTTAGAGACGAGGCGACCTATTCCTTCGAAGCCAATCTCGAGGATCGGCTCGCCACACAATTCAAGCATTTCTGGCTCAACGAGAAGGCAAAAGCGATAGTTTCGAGTAGTCTCTGGCAAGCAGCTGAAGCGTCTCGAGCTGTTTAGCAGCAGCATTAAAGAGGGATTGCAGAACACCGTTACCGGAGTTCTGCCTTGAGGGCGAGGATCAAGATCCGGGCTCTGCGGCGAGAAGCCGATCGCAAGCGCAACGTCCGAATACTGATAGTAGTACAGCATTAACGTTATATGACCGCCCCAGCTGGTAACTTCCTCGATGCTGAGCTCTCTCGCAAGTCCCGCAGCAGCGTGCGGCTTTTCTTTTAGCGCCTGTCGTGAACCCTGCAGACGCGACTGCAATAATCGAACCACCGGGCCAATTCTCACGGGATCAAGACGCACCATGTCACCACTGGTCAGGGGCCGAAGCGTCGCGAGCAATCAACTCAAATCCTTTTTCTCTAGCCGCTCGTGAGACTTCCTGAAGGCGTTGTCGGCCCTTCGCCGCGTTTTTCCCTTTGGTCTCAATTTGCGCTAGGGTCAGGGAAGCCTCCAGACGCAGCCGGAAAAGATCTTTCGGCGCCTCCGCCAGCACCTGTTGAGCAACGCGCTGGCCGGCCACGAGGTGGACCGTAGCTGCCAGAACCTTGGCATGAGCCAGAGCTAGAGACAATCGCGCGGTGACATCCGAACCTTTTTCTACCAGCTTGAGCGGGGCTTCGAGACTGGCCGCGGCCTGATCGACTTTTCCTTGCTGGAGGAGCGATCGAGATAGCAGGGCGGCGGCCACCAACTCGTCATCCGGCTGTTTTTGCGTTTGATATGTCTTTATTGAAGCGCGCGCGAGTGGTTCCGCTTCGTTCGGATGGCCGGACTCACAAGCGAGTTCGGCCAGCGCCAGCCGGGTTTGCGCAATGCTCCCCGTTTCGCCGAGTTGTTGTTCGAGGGACAAGGCCTGGTCGAAGAGCTTCCGGGCCTCGTCCAGCTTGGCCTGCTCCATCAAAACGCTGCCTTCGCGGCGCAGGTCGCTGGCGTAGGTGCCCTTCTCGCCCATATCCTCGGCAATGGCGAGTGCCTGCCGGAACATATCGTAGGCGCCGGGGAGGTCACCCTGGTCCTGGAGTGCCAGTCCGATGGCTGCATAGGCCATGCCGGCGGAACTCCGGTGCCCTAATTCATTTGAGATGGCTAGAGCCCGCCGATAATGCGCGATCGCCTCGGTCAATTTTGCTTGGGAGCGCAGAATATTGCCGGTGTTTCCCATCACTGCCGCCATTCCAGGCTTGTCGCCGGCTTGCTCGGAGCTGCGGAAGGATTCGTCGTACAGTTTGAGACCAGCGGTGAAATGACCCTGCTTGACTTCGATCAACCCCAGATTGAGCAGCGTGCTTCCCATGCCTTGCTGGTTGCCGGCCTCGCGCAGAGTCACCAAAGCGCGCCGGTACAGCTTGCCGGCCGAAGCGAAGTCGCCTTGATTGAGCGGGACTTCAGCCATCGAATGCAGTGTGCGGGCCAAGCCGACGCGATCCCCGGTTTCCTCGAAAATTCGGCGGGCTTCCTCACAGACCGTTGCGGCTTGGGCGTTTTCGCCCAGATTCGCCAGAGCTCGACACTCCAGATTTCTGGCTCTCGCTAAGAGCAGCCGCGCGCCCTGGCGATCGGCTTTGGATGCGGCTCTTTCGGCTGCGTCGCGCCGTAATTTGCTGTCGCCAATGGCGGAAGCGGCTTGCGACACTGCCAGATCAATGCGAGGATCATCGGCGGCCTGCGGACTGGATCGCGTGAATTCGGCCAAGTCCTTCAGGGCATCCTTACCCTGACCGCCCGAAGTCTTCGCGCCGGCAAGATCGATTCTGTATTCCAGGCTATCGGGGAAGAAGCTTACTAGAACCTGATAGGTCTCGATAGCCTTGGGCCAGTTCTTGATGGTCTGGTAATAGAGCGCCTCGACCAGCAGGTGATTCTCGCGCGGCAGATTCGCGGCGGCATCCAGTGCCTGTTTGGCCTGCTCTCTGGCGTCGACATCGTGGCCCAGCGTGGTCCAGGTGGTGGCTAAAGCCGAGTGCGATAAAGGGTAGGAGCGGTCTGCCGCGACGGCGCGCGCGAGCAAATCTCGCGCAGCCAGCGCATCGAAGCCACGAAGCTTCGTCAGTCCCTGTGAATAGAGCCGCAGCGCTTCGGCATTGGAAGGAACCGATGCGGCGATGCCTTGTGATTCCAACCCGGAGATCTTCGATAGGGCCAACCGCTCGCGGAGACGCGCGCCCGTGCGGGACGCAAGATCGAGCAGATCGGTTTCGGAGCCCACCTCCGAGGCCGCGACTACGGTTTGTCCAGTCGCGGTGTCTTCCAGGCGGGCGTCGAGACGGACATCGGGCGTCGCATACTGATAGGAGCCGATTACCACGTAGCCACTTCCGAGACTGCGGCGCACTCGCTCCAGGGCGCTGGTGGGAATGGCTTCAGCGTCCGACAAATTGAGATCGATCCTGGTTTGCGCGATAGTGTCGCCCGCGATGGTACGCAGCTCTTCGCCGGCCGCAAGTTGAGTGGTCAGCATCTCGGAAAGAGCGGTCGAGATCCAAGCGCCGTCAGCGCGCCCGGAAAGATTCTTGAAGCCGAAAACCGCAAGGGAGGGGCGCGTCCGGACTGGCAAAACATTTCCGGGTCGTTGCTCGGCGGCTGAATTCTTAGTCAAGCCGCGGTGCACTTCCCAAACGCCGATCGCGCCCACCAGGGTAAGAGCGACCATGGCCGTGGCGGCCGATTCCTTGTGCCTCCGCAGAAATCGGCTGCTGCGATAGAACAGGGTGGGATTGCGGGCCTGCACCGGCATCCCGCTCAGGTGGTTCTGGATGTCCCCGGCGAACTGCTGCACCGATGCATATCGGCGGCTGGGCTCCTTGCGCAGCGCCTTCAAGACGATGGTGTCGAGATCCCCTTCAAGAGCCCGGCGCAACCCGGTGGTGCAGGAGCCGCTCGGCCGTTCGGGCGCCTGTTCGCAAACCATCCTCTCGATTTCCACCCGGGAATGTCCTGAGGTGTTGTACGGCCGGTGCCCAGTAAGGAGTTCATACAGAAGGACGCCTAAGGAATAGATATCCGATGCTTCCGTAACGGACTCTCCGCGCACTTGCTCGGGGCTGGCGTACTCAATGGTCATCGGGCGCAACTCGGTTCGCGTCACCAGCGGTGTTTGGAGGAACTCTGTATCCAGCAATTTGGCGATTCCGAAGTCGAGGAGGCGGGACACTCCCTCCTTGGTAATGAGAATATTGCCGGGCTTGAGGTCGCGATGAATGACGAGACTGTGGTGCGCGTATTGAACGGCGGCACAAACATCGAGGAACAGTTGCAAGCGCGAACGAACGGAGAGCTGGTGCAGGCCGCAATACTCATCGATGGGCAGGCCCTCCACATAATCCATGACCAAATAGGGCAGCCCGTCCTCTGTGCTACCGCCATCAAGCAGTTTCACGATGTTGGGATGGTCCAGCGCGGCGAGCGTCTGCCGCTCGTTCCGAAAGCGGTGGACGATTTCGGCGGTGTAGAAGCCAGGCCGGACCATCTTGATGGCTACGCGCTTGCGGAACTGCTCGTCATCGCGCTCGGCCAAATACACGACCGCCATCCCGCCTTCGCCCAGCTCACGGACGATCTTGTAGGCGCCTATTCTCTTCCCAACCCGAGCGGAGGGTTCGAAGGAGCGCCAGCGAACGGCTGGGGAATTCTCGAGCAGGCTATCGGCCTGGTCGTGATGCAACAGGAGCGATTCCAGTTCCGCGAACAGAGCCTGGTCGCTTCCGCACGCCTGGCGGACAAAGCCGGCTCGCTCCTCAGGCCGCATTTCCAGAGCGGTAGCCAGGATCTCACGGACTTGATGCCAGACACCTTGATCCCGGGCTTTCGGCATGCTGGCCTTACTTTCCTCGCAAATCGCGGGCCAGCCAGGCTTTGGCCACGTTCCAAGTGCGTTTGACGGTGGCGGGCGAGATTTCCAGAACTTCAGCAGCCTCCTCGATGCTCAGACCGCCGAAGAAGCGCAATTCAACCACACGGGCATGCTGGGCGTCTACTTCGGCCAGCCGGTTCAGCGCTTCATCCAACCCAATGACGTCAGTGGCCAGCTCTTTGGAAACTAGCGAGGCTTCTTCCAGAAAAACCCGATTTACGTTGCCGCCGCGCTTAGCGGATTCGTGGCTGCGGCTATAATCCAATAGAATTCGGCGCATCATTTGCGCCGCGATGCTCATCACCTGCGTACGGCTTTGCCAGCGGACGTCCCGCTGCTCTGCTAAACGAAGATAGGCCTCGTGCACCAAGGCAGTAGCTTGCAAGGTGTGATTAGGGCGCTCCTGCTCCAGGTAGTAATTCGCCAACCGCCGCAATTCGGAGTAGAGGAAAACCACCCAATCCGATAGCCCCTGCTCGTTTTCGGGGCTGGGCCTGGAAGGCGCGGTCCCATCCTTAGGCGAGAGCATTCTCATTAGTTTAATGCATCCTCCGGGACAAATGAGCCACGCCCGGACCGGTACTAGTACAAAAATGTCCCTCGGCGTGAGCCAATTTAGCGGTGCATTACGCGCTTACTGGGCAACACGGGGAAGATTGCTCGTGGATGAGGAGAAGCTATCGTATGCGCTATAAGCAATCGGTTCGCGCCGCAACATTTGCGCTGCTTTCGATCTGCGGGCTGCTACATCCACTGGGGGCCAGGGCGAACGACCTCCAAAGCGGCGACCTGCTGATCGGTGCGGGCGTTCCTTTCGGCTTCGGAAGCATTGGCAATGGCGCCGTCCTGCTGGTGCGGAATGGCGCGGTATCAGTCTTTTGCGAAAGCCCGGCGAGCGCGACAGATCCAAACTACTTTGGGGTGCCCATCGGAGTGATCGCAGATTCGCAGGGGAACGTGGTCTTTCTGGCTGAGGTAGGCATCGGGCTCCCAGTCTTTGGGGCCGGCACCGCGCTGCTGAGCTGCTCCGGCATCGGGTCGACACCTCAGATGTTGGGTTATTTCCCCAGCGCGGAGGCCACGGCGCCGGCATATCCGGTACCTGTGATCCCGGGGGTGCTTGGCCCGGGAGCAACCTTCGTATCGAACGGAGCGGAAGCTCAGACTGCGTCGGCCCTTCATCTGATAAGGCTGAACACGGTCAGCCTCACCGATCTGGCAGCAGGTGTGACCACCCAGGACGCTTATAGCTTGGCGGTCGCCACCGCTCCCGGCACCGCGGTAGCCATTCGTTATCGAGCGACGGATAAAATTTGGGAGGCCGACACCGCCGTGATTAACATGACGACTGGGTCCATCCAGATCAGTGAAATCGACGCGATCGAGCACTCCGGCGCAACCTACAGCACCAATGGCGGCAACATCCAGAAAACCCAGGACCCACTGACGGTGGAAGCATCGGGGACAATTCTGGGGACGAGCTTCACCGCGACTTTAAGCCTGTTCGGAAGCTCCAACACATTTCCCCCCACGCCGGTGGGAGGACAACCCGCGATCGAGTACAACATGGCAATCCCGCAGACTGCGTCCGGCTGCAAGCCGCCCGCCCCGCCACTCGACAATTTAACGCCGACAAATGCCAGCGGCGCACTTCTCATTCCATTCGTCGGGGCCGGCGCCGCAAACATACTTTACGACGAGTTCACCAGCTTCGGATTGATCGAAACCACGGAGTACGGCCCGTCCGGAGGGCCTTGGCTAACGAATATTTCCGAAGACCTGCTGGATAACCCAGGGGATCCGACGCAATACTTTCAGGACGGCTTCGCTGGTTGCCAGGCTGTGCCTTTTGTTCCGATGTCGGTGCCCCTTCCCTATTTCGGGGTGGACCCACCGCCAACCGGCTATGCCCTCAATGGATCGCCCAGTTACAAGCCCGCAAGCTCCGTCATTGGGCCGGTCGCGGTGCAATTCTCATCCACTTTGCCGGGTGGCACCGATGTGATTCAGCTGGTCGCGGGGACAAACGCACCAATTGTCGTCACGGGCGCGCAGCTTTCGGCCGCTGGATTCGCGGACGCGATCGGCATTGGCGCTTATCCCAACGGTGTCTCGGCCGGCCTCAGCGTCACGATTGTTCTCCGCGTGGATTCGCCGGTGAACATACTGATCACCGATCCGAATGGAAAACAGCTTGGCGTGGACTCGCTCGGAGACTCGCACAACGACTTTAGTGGAACCATCGTTAATTCCATCACGGGCGGATCCGAGAACTTCAATAACGGCTTCGACAGCGGTCCGGGTGAGCCGCGATTCTTTGCCATTAAGAATCCCGTTCCGGGGACCTACAACGTTCAGAGTATCGGCACCGGCAGCGGCCCTTACACCGTCCACGTGTATTCGGTAAACACTGCGAATCCTGTTGGGCAGGCTATCAGTACGTCCGGAACAGCATCGGTGGGAAGCACCGGGAGTGAGAGTTTCACTCTGGACGCGACGGGCAATATCGCGTTCACCTGTGCGAGCAATGTGAGCGCGGAGGTCGGGGTGGTACGATCCGGCTACAGCTACAACATCCTGACCAAGCGATACGCGCAGACAATCACGCTGACAAACCAGGGCGGCAGCGTGATCCCAGGACCGATTTCGTTAGTGCTGGACGATCTGAGCAGCAATGCAGTTCTTTTCAATTCGGTGGGAACCACCGCGTGCGCCGCGCCACTCGGGAGTCCCTACGTCACGCTCACCGGGCCGCTAGCACCTGGCGCGAGTGCGACGACGGTGCTGCAGTTCACTGATCCAGCGAAGACCGCCATCAGCTATACGACTCGTGTGCTTGCGGGAGGCGTCAGCCAATGAGAAACAACATGACAACCAGAAAAGCTTTGCTGGGGATAATCCTCGGCCATATGGCGCTGTTTATCGGTGCCGGCCAAGGGGATGCTCGCGCGGACATTACTGAAAACGTGACGGTGGATACCTCCGCCTTGGGGTCCAGCGGCCAGTCCGAGATCTTCTTTGTGTTGATCGGCGATGGCAATAACTCCGCAACGCTCAGCAGCTTCGGATTTGGTGGAGGCAGCCCCGGAACATTCGACAGCGTCAATTCGACGGGCGACGTCAGCGGTGATATAGCGTCCACCGCTTTCCTTAGCGACAATAGCTCGTTCACCAACGTCTTCGCGCAAAATTTCACAGCGGGCAGCGGGATTTCGTTCGTCCTGAACCTGACCACGAACTTGGCCGCGGGGCCGACGCCCGATGAATTCGGATTTGTGATCCTGGATCCGAGCGGCAACCCGATTCCGACCAGCGATCCAACGGGGAACGACAATCTGGTGCTCATCAATATAGACTCGACTAGCCCCACGCCCGTGTCCTACTCGGATTTAGTGACAGTAACGCCGGCGGAAACGGTGGCCACGCCCGAGCCCTCTGGCGCGCGCTGGCTGGGAGCGGCCCTGTTGGCGATGGTGTGGTTTTCTCGTCGCCGCTCGAGCATAAACTCGGCTCGTCGCACGCAATAGTAGCAGAGTCGTCGACCGGCTCCGAAATCGCTTCCGGCGTCGAATCGCTAAGAGGCTTGGCTGCGTCCGAACGCTCGAAGCACGGTTCTTGGAACGCGTCCGCAACTTTCTTGGGCCAGAGACAAAAATCGTGACACGCGGATACGAGCAGCTGGACTGGTTTTTGCCTTCCCATCGATTCTGACACTCACGTTGCTCATTATGGCTGTCTCCTGACTGGCGGCGTCATACGGCATCCCCCGCTCGCGCACGATTCGTCCGAAAACGGAAACCGCTTCCGAGGGAGCCGCGACTTCATTGGCGCAAGGGCCTCGCGCCGTTACTTCGGCCGCCGCCAAAGTTGCGGAGACACGTGTTCATGATCTCGCGCCTGCGAGGGCCGAGTCGGTCGGCATGTCCACGGAAAGGTTGGCCCGCCCGGACGCTGCGACGAAGCGTCTCGTCGACGACAAGCAGGTCGCTGGCCTCGTTACACTCGTCGAGCGCCACTTTAAGATCGTGCACTTCAACGCCATCGGCCAGCTCGACGAGCGCAAGACAGACCCGATCAGTTCCGCGAGGACGGCCGTGTGGGGAACGGCAGCAGTCTGAGGCACATCGGTAAACTCCGCCATTACATTCAGCCAAGCAGCAATCGCCTCATCCAAGGCGGTTCGCGCCAACAAGAATGCGGAAGTCATCGCTACGATGATCGGGCACGGGTGGCGTTCCTGTTTCTGGGCAGCTCAGTTCGCGCGAGTAAGTGATGTCACGGACCCGGCACGTCACTGCTTTTGTGGATAGCTGTTTTCGAGCCCTCGATTTGAGGAGCGACAACGATACGTGCCGAGCCTGTTAATTCGTATTATCGGCTGCTATGCGACCGGCGGGTTGCGATCGTACTCCGCAACTCGCTCGCTTCAACTAATCCATGCTCTTTGACCGACATCGTGCCGGATTGGTTGAGCGTTGCGCGACAGTCTGTAACGCGGTCGTGATTTCACACTCCATCACGCCCCTCTCAGGCAGTCAATGTACGAACCGGTGTTAGTAGATTGAAGCCGCTCCCCATCGGCCTTGCTTAGGCGGGCGACTCGCAATTGTAAACTCATCGCGCCGCCGGAGCGGTGCTGCAGACAACTTTGCCCTTAACTCTTGTTTACCCGACCTAGAGCGGTTCCAATCGCACGTGCGATCCGGACCAAAAGATCTCCCTCCAGATGGGAAGTGTCAACCTCCGCAGCAGCGACGGCCTCATCGACGGAAGCGCCGTCATGCAGAGATTCAAGGAGAATCTCACTCTGGCGTCTGGAAATGCCGAGTGCCCTAGCCACCATATCTTCGAAGGTTTCATCCGGCTCGGGTTGTATCCCGCGTTCCTCCAGAAGTTGGTGAACACCTTTGATAACGTTTGCGCTAATCATGCGAAACCATTTCACCACATCGCATACGAGACGGTGTGCTTAGTCTATCGAACTTGAGCCAGACTCTCCAACAGTGCCCCCGGGGGGATTCCCTCCCCGCCCGCCCTGCTGATGCTCCGTACCTAGGAACCGCTATCTGCTGATGTGTGCTGCCTCGATGGCCTGTTAACATTATCGGCTGCTATTCGAGGTTTGCTCGCGGCCCTAGTCCTTGCCAACCCAGCGCTGGAGAAATCTCGGCGCGGAGTGTGCCGATCCTCGAGACGCTTTAGCGGCTCGAGGACGACGTCGTTGACCCCGCGCCTCGCCCGCTGCCTTGTTTTGGAGGTTGCCAACCGTCGAAGGATGGTCCACCTTGAATAAATCGATATTCCGCGCTGTTAGGCTGCGCTTTGGCAAAGTCATAACTGGTGCACCCAAAGAATTTGCCGGCCTTTACGGTTGCATCGTGGATCTTCTTGAACATGTCGGCATATTCAGGCGAATCGTGAGAGTAGCCAGAGAAGTTACCGAGATCCGTATTCGCCGCGATCACTACGTCCACGCCCGGCACGCGCGCGATCTCGTAAGCGTTCGCGACCCCCACCGGGGTCTCGATCATCACCGCCACTAGCATGTTGTCGTTGATGGTCTGACGGTAGGGACCGAAAGCGCCCCAAACCGTCTGGGCTTGGTTGCGGCCCATGCTGCGGCGGCCTTCGGGAGGGTACTTCGCGTAGCGGACCACGGCCTGAGCTTTTTCCACTGTATCCACCGTCGGCTCAATCATGCCAATCGCACCAATGTCGGTCGCGTGCTGAATCGTGCTTTCGTATTCATCCGGCAATCGAATCATGGGTACTCCAACGCCCGGGCAGGTCGCGATCATCTTTTCGAGATCAGCCCAGATCATCGTGCTGTGCTGCATCTCCAGCCAAACGAAATCGTAGTGCTTGACCGCATCGCAATACAGTTGCGGATTCAGCGCATTTATGGTGTATGCGTAGATCTGTTTTCCATCGAACAGTTTTTGTTTCGCACTGTTGTAGAGTTTCGCAGTCGGGCGCGGAACGCCGGCGCCCTGTTGAGACATTCCGGTCTGGCTGAGCAGTAGAGCGCTTGCTGCGACCAGGACCAAGGAGCCAACTACAATTCGTGCAGCTAATGACGACATGATCAGCCAGCCTTTCTTGTAACGGAAATTCTATCACGAGCGCATATCTGGCGACGAGCGTGCAGAGATTATTGGGAGAACCTTTGCGTACCAGGTCTCTGACCACTTGAAGATTTTGCAACAAGACAGTTCCAATCAAAAATGGTTGGCTCATACTAGGGTATGGCTCGTCCAGCCCTCCGTATTAGAGTGTCCGCCAAAGATCAAAAGGAACTACGAAAGTTGGTAAGCGGCGGAGTCCAAGCGACGCCGAGCGTACGCCCGGAATCCGTTCCAGACTACTGAGGAGTTCCTGATACGCGCGAGACAATCGTTCCCCGCTGTAACCGCTCGATGATGGGTCGAGCGTCACCAAGACTGTGCTGGCGAATCGGACGAAAGTGGCGCGGATGGTCTCCTTGTAGCCCGTTAATTCGTATCGGTAGCTGTTTTGGATGCCTCTTCTTTTGCCGCCCCAGTCTCAGTACGGTCTGCATCCATCCTTAGCTTGCGGCGCGAAAGATTCGGTTGGCGATTCGTGCGGCACCCTGCGAAGCTATTTGGAGGTAAAGCAACGGGCTCGTAGTCTGAACCTGGGCGTTGGCGCCTTGCTTCCAAGATGTGCGCCGAGGCGTTTCCGATCAAGGCTAGCGACAAACCAGCCAAGTGGATTGTCATTCTGGTTGGCGACGGCTCCTGGCACGGTTTTGGAGACTGACTATTGCAACGGCGATCCGGCGGCGAAATGCCGTGTTGATGGATCTGGACAAGGCGCCCGCGGAAACTGGCTCTTGGGCCAAAGACGAACCGTGGGTATCCGGCCATTCCCCGCGCCCAGACAGCCAGCTGATACAGTTTTAGTCATGACCGATGGCCTATCATCTGGCTCGATGACAGGGAGAAATTCTTGAAATGAGCAGGACCTTGCGCGCCGCCGCGGCCGTTCTGCTCTTTACGGCGATTCCAACTTCGGCCCATCACGCATTTGCCGCCGAGTACGACGCGAACAAGCTGGTCACGGTCTCCGGCATCGTGACGACGTTCGAATGGATCAATCCGCATGCGCTACTGTACCTCGACGGAAAGGATGCGGAGGGTAAGGCGGGGAGCTGGAAGTTCGAAATGGGCAGCCCGGGCGGCCTGGAGAGCCGAGGATGGAAAAGGACGGATTTGAAGAATGGCGACCAGATCACGGTGGATGGGTACGCCGCGAAGGACGGAAGAAACGTGGCCAATGTCCGCATGGTGAGGTTGGCGGATGGGCGGAAGCTGTTCGGGGGATTCCAGTCCACCCCTGGTAACCCCTTCAAGTAGCGCGCTGCGTACGCTTCACAAAGAACCCTTTAAGAGACCCCACACTCGGAAACAGCTCACATGAACGTATATCGCCCGTTGTTGACATGTGCGAGGGCCGCCCAGGCTGCCCGACGCCGCGGTTCCATCTGTCGAATCCGTTTGCGTAACAGACCGAACGGTGCCATCCTCGTCCGCACAGGCTTCAGGATGGTACAAAGTTTTCGAAACTCAAAGTTTATCGCCCCAGATTCGGCAGAATGTCTGATCGAAAACGGCCGCCCATCTTCATTTGGGCGCTCCCACTGATAGCCGGCTTCGGTGGCTTGTCTGCTTCGGGGCAGCTATGGTAGGGGTGATCTTTATGCTTCGCGGAAGGTGATCCCGAGGATGAGGAAACCCAAGGGAATTGGCCGCGCGTTCAAGAAATCGTTCTGAGTCTTGCGGGCTGAGCGATCTAGTAATGCCACCATTCCTCGGTATGCGGCACTACCACCACTGCAATCCGTCAATCGGTCCTCAAGCTTTCGGAGGCGGCTTTCGAAACGTGGCATGATTCCTCGGTGCGAGAGGCGTCCTGCTCATAATCGTTTAATCAGCTTGATCTCGAAGCTCCCTGCTGCCATGTCAATGTCTTTAACCTCGATGCGCTCTTCGAGGTTCTTTTGAGTTAGTAAGGCTGCGATCGCCTTTGCTTGGCAAGGTCAGCCTGCTCGCTTCCACCGGGCTTCCACGTCCGCTCGAAATCGACAATCAGTATGTAACTGCTTTGGTTCCGGTATCTTCGGGCGCTCTTGGCCTGTCGGGAAAATGGCATGTTCGGGAAGTAAAAGGTACACTAACCCCTAGCTGCGCAGCGTGCCCAGCTTGTGGAAGGAAATTGACATGCGACCGACCAATCGAAGAGATTTCGGACGATTTGCATTGAGCGGGCTCGGAGCGTTGACGACTGGCTGGAGCGCAACGGCTCAGCAACGCCCAATGCTGCCGCCGATCAAGTCTACCTTCAACGGTGTCGTGCTCGGCTGCAACACCTACAGTCTGTCCACGCTTCCTTTAGACGACGCGATCCAGGCAATCGCCGGAATCGGTTTTGGATTGGCGGAGTTGCATCCGCACCACATGGAGCCGTCGTTCGGATTGCGCGGCAGCGGAGCAGGCGCGCCCAAGACCGAGTCGCAAAGGGCACAGGCGCGGGAAAAACTGCGGCAATGGCGGATGACTGTTCCTCTCGATCAGTTCTCCATGGCAGCGAAACAATTCAAGGATGCAGGCTTGTACCTGTACGCATATAACATGAACTACGACGATCAATTCACGGATGGCGAGCTCGAGCGCACCTTTGACATGACGAAAGCGCTGGGCTGCAAATTGATCACGGCCGTAGGAAGTAATGCTCTGTTCCACCGTCTCGATCCGCTCGCGCAAAAATACAAGATCGTGGTCGGGCTTCATAACGAGGGCATGATCCGAAGTGTCGCGGATTTCGAAAATGTAGCGCGAGGCCTATCCGACTACACGGCATTCACGCTTGACATTGGCCACTTTGTCGCCAACGGAGGCGATCCGATCGCGATGCTCGAAAAACATCATGATCGGATTGTGAATGTCCATATCAAAGATCGTAAAAAGAACGATGGTCCCAACATGGCGTTCGGGCAAGGAGACACTCCAATCAAGCAAGTGCTAACGATGATGCGCGACCGGAAATACGGCATTCCGGGCCATATTGAATGGGAGAATGCCGCGCCGCGCGACGAGCGAATCGGGGCCGTGCGCCGCTACCTGGATTATTGCAAACAGGCGCTACAATCCTAAGTCAACGACGGCTCACGCTTCCCGTCTTCGGAATTAAAGAAAAATCCGCTCCTTAGCTTTCTCCTGGTCATAGTGCACCGGGGAAGCTTGATTGACACTACTTCCGCGCAGGTTCTTCGCATGCAGAAAGCACTCGATCAGATGAACCTGCAGATCCACCATGTCATCAGCGACGTAACCGGCCTGACGGGCCTATCGATTCTGGATGCGATTCTCGCCGGCGAGCGAGATCCGACGGTACTGGCGAGGCTGAAGGATCCACGAGTAAAAGCATCCGAAGCGACCATCGTAAAATCCTTGGTTGGAGACTACCGGCCGGAGCATGTGTTCACGTTGCGCCAGTCACTGGCAGCCTATCGTTACTTCCAGCGGTCGATTGCCGAATGTGACATCGAAGTCGAGAAACTGCTGGGTCAGTTCGACGCCAGAGTCGATGTGGAAGCCAGTCCGCTGCCTCCTCCGAAAGTTCGCCGGAAAAAGCTGTACAGCAATGAACCGTCCTTTGACCTGCGCCAGCATCTGTACCGTATCTTCGGTGTCGATCTCACCGCTGTTCCAGGAATCAATGTCCTGATTGCACATTGCGTGCTGGCAGAAGTCGGACCCGACCTTTCGAAATTCCGCAGCGCATCGGCCTTCGCCTCGTGGCTTGGACTTTGCCCGGACAACGACATCAGCGGCGGAAAAATTCTGTCGGTGCGGACCCGAAAGGTCGCCAGCCGTGCACCGTTGGCATTTCGAATGGCGGCAAACGCGCTGTTTAAAAGCAAATCCTGGCTGGGTGGATACTATCGCCGCATGCGCGCCAGACTGGGAGCCCCCAAAGCCATCACGGCGGCGGCTCATAAACTGGCTCGGATTGTCTATCACCTGCTTACAACTCGACAGCCCGACGAGTCAATCTTCGCTAAACACGAACAGGCAGCGCGAGCACGCACCGAAGCAAGACTCCGGGCACAAGCCAAAGAGCTCGGCCTTCAACTGTTGCCGTTGTCGAGAAGAATGTGTTCCTCAGGAGGAGATTGCGAAGCCTCCGCTTCTGATCCCGGACTCGTTGCCGTTGGCGGTTGCGTTCGACGAGGGCCGGATTGCTCTCCCGGCGCCGGCGCCGCTGGCACTCCGATTCGCTGCAGACCGATTGACTGGGCTGAAACTTGGATGGCTGGAAGACCCGTTCGCAATAGCGACACCGCCGTTGGACCATACCGGCCTTTGTCGCACTGAGTGGGTCAGGCGAAGAATTTAGAAACTGTTATAGAGTGCGTACCACGTCCTCGCCGTAGGCTTCTCTTCCCAACAACAAAACCGATGGAAATGCTGTTGTTTTATACCGGTGCTGACACAAATGCGCGATCGATGATTACGCGCGTGAGTGTTCCAGCGATGGCGGCAAGATCAGCTGAGTTCGCGTGACCGGCCGAGGTAGATCCGGAGGTCGAAGTTGCTAGTCCACATCCAACTGTGCCGTGCGCCTGGAGCGGCGATTCACAGCTGGCCGGGAGTGTGCCGAGACCGAACACAATGACAAACTGAGCGCTGGACTGGGGTAGAGTCGGTGCATAGGGGAATGACGCCGAGTCCTAGAAGACGATCAACCTCGGGACTGTCCGGAAAGCATTTGACGGTCCAATCAACGATCGATCGGGCTAGGGTCCAAACTCGCACATGGACAACTCAAGCTCAATGTCTCCAACGTTGCGGGATATGCGTGGCTACTTTGGCCACAAACGTGAGTCGAACGGGTCGATAATCGCGAAGGTGTGACGCGCAGGCGAAAGCCAATGTGTTGGTTAGAGGTAGCCGAGTATGAGAGCAGGCGCTCGGCTCCGGTGGATACAGAGTGTGCTCCTGACTTAACCGGCGAGTACAGATGGCATGAGAAGACAAATAGGGAGTGGGGTCATCGCGATGTCCGCAGTCTACCGAGCGATTTTCTGGACAATCGGCTCCTCTCTTCGCAACCTATCGTGGTCGGGATTCGCCGGGCGCATCAATCGCTGCCAACAAAACATAGGACTACCTGATCGTCAGTCTGGCATATTGTGTCCTTGCCATCAACTCCTTATGATCCAGCTTGGGGGGCTGTCATGAATCGGAATGGAAGAGACAAGACGAGAACGGAATGGATGGGGCTGAAGCAGCTGACTCATTACGCGAACCTCTCGGAGCGCACGCTCCGCGCCTGGATTCATTCTGCCGTGGACCCATTGCCTGCCGTACGGGTCGCTGGGAAGATTCTAGTGAGACGTTCAGAGCTGGATGCATGGCTTGCACGGCACCGTGTGAAGCCGTCGGAAACCCTCGATCTGGATGGTATCGTGAGAGAAGCCTTGCAGGGGATCGCGCATGGGCGTCAAAGTCCGAAAACCTAAAAATCACACCTCCTGGTGCGTGGTGATTGACGATCAGGGGCGGAGCAAGACCATCTCCGTTGGCAGTCGGGAGGCGGCCGAACGGGTCAAGGGCGAGATCGAGGCGCGTCTGGCGCTCGGCGGCGTGGAATCGCTCGAACCGGTGAAACCCTCTTCGCCGACTCTGGCCGAGTACGCGCGGGGCTGGCTCAAAGCCATCGAGCACGAGCGCAAACCAAGCACAGCCGGATTCTACGGCCAATACTTACGCCTCTACGTGCTCCCCAGATTTGGTGAATCGATGCTCGATGACATCAAGCGGGACCAGGTGAAGCGTTTCATCGGCGATCTCAGAGCGCGGAATCTGGCCAAAAACACGATTCGCCTCGCGGTCACCACGCTTCGTGCTGTTTTAACCGCAGCGGTCGAGGATGGACTGATCGAGCACAATGTGGCCCAGAGGCTCGGCCGGTTCGTGAAATCGGAGAAGGCCAAACGCGAAGCGACCTCGCTTGCCCCGAAAGAGGTTGAGCGACTGCTTACCTCCGCGAAAGAAGGATCGGGTCTTCGCGACTACGCTCTTGTCTTCACGGCTATCCGGGCCGGTCTGCGCGAGGGTGAACTGGCGGGTCTGGAGTGGGGCGACATTCAATTTGGCGCAAGCGAAGGTGATCCAGATCGCTACATCCTCGTGCGGCGCAGTTATGACCGACGCTGGTCACGCCGAATGCTTACACCGAAGAGCAACAAGCCTCGCCGGGTCGATATGAGCCGCCAGTTCCGAAGCGTGCTGCTTGAACTCCGTGATGCGCGACTCCTGGAGGTTTTCGTCCAAGGCGAGTCGGACATCTCGGACGAACTGGTGTTTCCATCCGAGGCGGGGACGCCGATAGAGATGAACAATTTCTCCGAGCGCGTCTTCAAACCGCTCCTTACGCAAGCGGGACTAAGGAGAATCCGCTTTCACGATCTGCGACACACATTTGGAAGCCTCCTTATTCAGACTGGCGCTTCGCTCGCTTACGTGCGGGACCAGATGGGTCGCAGCTCGATTCAAGTGACCGTTGACATCTATGGCCATCTGATTCCGGGTGCCAATGTCTCGTTCGTAGACAGGCTCGACGGACTGACCTCTCCGCAACAATCCGCAACGCCACCGCAACAAAGCTACAAGAGAGAATCGGAAGATTTCGAGCAAGTCCTAGGGGATCGTTGGCTGGGAGGCAGGGACTCGAACCCCGATACGCAGATCCAGAGTCTGCAGTCTTACCATTAGACGACCTCCCAGACTCTGTTTCATTCTATCATCGGCTTCCGACGCGACGACAGAAAGGCACTGGATTGGCGGGTGATCCATTGATCTACGCGGCGGTCGTGCTAGGCGTACTCTTGATCGGTTTGGCGGCTAACTTTGCCCCGGTCCGGCGGCCCGTTTTCCTGGGAGGGCTGGCCAAAAGCGTTTTCCAGCGCTTGAGCTCGCCTTTGGAATCGAACTTGGCCCACTGCTCGTGGAATTCTTTTAATTTCTTTTTTGTGCGGCGCTCGAGTTTGGCTTTTAGCGAATGGTCATCGGCCAGCATCCCGGCGATGATGTAGTAATCGTGCAGTTTTCCGAGCACACGTTGAAGGTCACGCACCGGCTCAAGCTCGCGTTCCAGCCGCGCTCCGTACACCGGGCCAACTAATTCGAGCGTATAGCGAAAGCTTTTGGTTTCGATGCGAAAGTCATGCAGCTGCTTGGGCGATCGTTTTCCATCAGAAGCCTTGCGCCCGGCCTTGAAATATTTCTCGGCCAACTTGGGTAGAACATGATTGGCGTTCTCGATGGCGCTATGCAAGGGCTTCCAGTTCATAGGCTGCGCAGGGACAGGCCGGTCCGCCATTTCGCCGAAAAGTCGCGCGCGGTCCAGCGGCGAACCATTTCGGAAAACTCGCGCTCATAAGTTGCTCGCTCACCCTCGAAGCGCTGGCGATGGGTAGTATGTTTCATTTCGGCGAGAAACTCGAGCGTGATATCACGGTCGCGAATCTGGGACGTAAGCTTCATCATTCGCTTAAGCCGCTTTTTCACTTTCTTTACTTCCCAAGGCGGGAAGAAGTCCTCAAATACCTCTAATCCCTGGGAGAAACGGCGGATGCCCACGCGCAGATCGTGGATCTCGTCCGGTATAGGCTGTTTCGCGGCCCGATGGACCTGAAAAGCGAGCCTGGTTAGCAGATGGTTCACCTGGTCGATGGCGTAATCGCGGATGGGTCTGGCGGCGGTCATAATCTCACTTTCGTTAGAGTAAGCGGAAGCTGATATGTTTCACGAAACGAATCGGCCACCCGCTCGGCGGCCCACATCTCGAGGTCGGTGTCCTGGCCGGATTCGAGCGCAATCGCCACCGACGCGTTTCGAAGCTGCACCTGTAAGTCAGAGACACGCTGGTCATGGCTGCGATCCAAGCTGTCGGCGATCCGCAGTAGAGGAGTGAGCAGCAGGATGGCGCGGCGGGATTCCGGATCAAGAGTTTGGAACGGGGTATGCCGTGAGACAGGCATGGTTCGCCGATGGTACCGGCACAGCAGAGCGATCATGTGGCGCTCAGTATCGGTGAAACCAGGCAGGTCGGAGTTGATCACCAGATAGTAGGAATGTTTGTGATGAGCGGTGTCGCTGACATAATGTCCGACGTCATGCAGGTAAGCGGCAGCTTCCAGCAATTTACCAAGCGCGGGAGGAAGATGGTGCAGCGATTGAAGCGACTCAAAAAGCCGCCGGGCCAGCTCAGCGACCTTGCGGGCGTGCGTAACCTGCACGCCATAACGGCGAGCCATTTGTTCCACCGCGCGGCGTTGATCGTGGTTCAACATGCTGAGCTCGCGGCCTACGCCACGAGCGGTGAGGTCGGCGATGATGCCGTCCCGGACACCGGCGGCTGAATAGTGCAGGGACCCCTCATGAAACAGTTCCAACACCCGCAGGAATACAGCCGTGCCGGCCACGATCAGCTCGGCGCGCTTGGGGCCGATGCCAATGATTTTCCGGCGTGCGGCGAGATCGCGTTCGCGAACTTCGCGGTAGAATCTTCGGATTTGGGAAACAGTAGCCTTTAACCGGTCCGCCTCGTCCCGGCGGGAGCGCCGCACGCGGTTGACGGCACAGACGATGGCGGCCGCGGTCGCCGAAGTTGCGATCATACGATCAAAGGGGCCCACGCCGATTCGCCGCAATGGCGTCGACAGCTTCTCTTCAACGTATTCATCCATGCGATGCAACTCCAACGGCGAGGGCGGGTCGCTTTTCAAGAATACTTCGGTCAGACGAACTGATCCCAGCGGCTTCGAAAAGGCTTCGGAAAGGGCGCCGCGATCGGCCAGGATCAGCTCCGCGCTGCCGCCACCGACGTCGACGATCAGCACGCGCTTGCCGGGCTGCGGCCAACGCGCCTGGACGCCCAAATGAATCAGCCGGGCTTCTTCCTGGCCGGAAATGATCTCGACCGGCGTGCCAAGGACCTCGGTGGCTCTTTCTAGAAACTCCCGCTGATTGCTGGCGTCCCGCACCGCGCTGGTGGCGACCGCGCGCACTCCGACTACATCCAGTTTGCGGTAGACCTGCGCCATCCGCGAGAGGTCTTGACAGACCAAATCGATGGTTGCCGGCGGGATTTGGCCATTCAGGAAGACGCCCGCGCCCAGCCGCGTTACCTCGCGCTCGGCCGCCAGGATGCGGGTGGCCCGGCCGGGGGCGGTTTCGGCGGCGAGCATTCGAACAGAGTTGCTGCCGATGTCGATGGCCGCGTAGCGAGGCATACGTTTTCATGTTATCGTGCTGCTCCCGGAGATTTCGCAGGTCGGAGACCTGCGCCACTTTGGATACCGGCGCCACAGACCTGTGGAGATTTCGCAGGTCGGAGACCTGCGCCACTAATGGGCCGATATCAGGGCCATGGTGGCCCAATTGGTGCCTGCCGCTGAGATCCATTGGTCGCGGCCATAAGGAAAATCGCTCTCGAAAAAGGGCATGATCGGGATATCGCGAGTCCGAACGTACCAGGATCCATCTTCGAACTGTGTGCTCATCAGGAACTGAATGCCACGCTTGTAGGTCGGGTCGGCGACGCCGAGGAAGCCTGAGTCGTGCAACGCCACTAAGGCTTGGCCGGTGGCATAAGCGTCGCTTGCGAGCGATGGAATCTGAGTCCAGCCGCCGTCGGGCCGCTGTTGGGCAATCAGGGCGTGCACCGCTTTGGCGATGACATCTTTGTTTCCTTGCGCCCAAGTCAGGCCCAGCAACTGAAACGCACGATCGTCGGTGCTTTGCGGATGTGCCGCCTCCAGCCACCGGGCGGCACGCTGGATAGATTTCTCGTACTCCGGCCGCTGAGTTTTGAGACCGTACGCCTGAATGGCGCGCAGTGAGACGGCTGTGAGTGAAATATCACTGGTTTCGAGCGGCGGCCTATGATCCTTGACTCTCCAGGGCCCATCGGCGGATTGACGGCTCTTGAGATAGCGGGCTAAAGCATCGGTGGCACGATCGGGCGGATAATTTTCGGCGGCCATTCCGAGCAGGATGTAACTGACGGTGTCGGACAGGCCTGGAATCCCGATCCCTTGCAAGGCGCGCTCGCGCCAGCCTTCGATGTAAGTCGCGACGGCTGACAGCTGTTTCCGGGCGATCTGGTCGTCGACGGGAATTCCGCTGCCGCGGGCTCTGGCGACAGCCATGGCGGTAAGCGAATTATTGTGGCAGGAAACGCAGCCGGACTTCCGCAGAAAAGTCACGTCCGTTCGCTGTAATAGAAGAAGGCTGCGTTCTACGGCAGCGCGTGGAGAAGGGGCCGGCGAGGGCTTCGCGTCCGGTTGCGAAGGCTGGCGGGTTTCTTTGGCACCGGCCTTGGTCAGCAGGTCAACTACGGGGGTACTGCCGCGCAGTTTCGCAAAGTCGAGCGCGGTTTCGCCTTGCGGAGTCCGGGCATGTATATCGGCGCCGCGTTCGAGCAGGGCCCGGATTCCGTCGATGGGAAGAACGTCGGAACTAGCGGCCAGCATGAGGATGGTGTGGCCATCCGGATCGGTGGCGTTCACGTCCGCACCGCGATCCAGCAGGGCTTTGACATCCAGGGCCTCGCCACCCGGCGGACTATTCAATAGCATGGCATCATTCAAGAAATTGCGATCGGCAGACTGGATCATCAGGTCGCGGCAGGCAGCGCAGTTGGAGTGCAGAGCCAAGTACAATCCCTGCAGGCCGGCATCTTTAACGCTGGCGCCGTGCTCGATCAGCAGACGCATAGCCGCTTCATCGCCCGCGCCGGCCGCCTCAGCGAGCGGGCTCACGCCACTCGAACCGCCGGCCAGAAACTTGACGGACGGGTTCGCACCGTGATCGAGCAATAATTTGACCACCGGAGCGGCGCCATATTGGCCGGCCGCGATCATCAAGGGCGTGCGACCGTCGTCGGAACGCGCATTGGCGTCGGCTCCCTTTTCAAATAGCAGCCGCGTCTTTTCCGGATCCTCGACGGCCCACATGAGAGCCGTCGCGCCGGCGTCATTCCGAATATTGGGATTCGCGCCGCTCTCGAGCAGAAGACGGACGGCGGTAGCGTCACCGTAGAGGGCGGCGTACATCAGCGGTGTCGAGCCGTCCACGCCTCCGCGATTGGCGACTTGAGGATCGGCCGTGAGCAGCTTCTGGAAAAGCCGGCGATCGCCGTTGCGTAGGGCATCCAGCATGGGCGCGGCCTTAGGGTCGGGCGGAACAGGAGGGGCTTCACCGGAAACCTGATCGGGCCATTCGGCGCCTTGATCAATCCAGGCTTTGATGATGCCGATTTGCTCCTTGCGCAAAGCCCCGGTGGGCGGCATCTGGAGACCATATTGGCTGCCGATCAGCCGGAGATAAAGCCGGCTTCCGGCTGCGTTTTCCGGGCCGATGACCGGCCTGGTGCCGCCTCGCATAGCATCGCGCCGGCGGTCAAGCCTCAGGCCGTTCATTTGCTGGGACGGTCCGTGGCAGCCGATGCAATAGGTCTTGAAGATCGGTTGAACGTCGCGAGCGAAATCGATCCTGGCGGGAACCTGGGCGTGAGAAGCGTGGCTGAGCGCCAAGGCCCAGGGAATGAGGACGCGATAACTTCGCATGAGGGGTCAGAGTGATTTTACACCTTTAATGATCGCGGGTCGGAGACGTCCGAGACCTGCGCCACAGTTCAGAGACCTGCGCCACTGGCATCAGCGTAGAAGTCGTGACTCGCGGCCTCCTCAGAACGTTCTTGGCGACGAATAAAAGTTTCGATTTGGCCAGTCGAAAAAACGAACCCATCTTCGGTGGGTACATAAGGAATGTCTTTGTGTTTGTGCATCTTCAAAATCTTGGCAGCCTGGTCGAGCTGGCGCTCTTCGGCGACGCGGCGCTCGGCCTGGATCTGGCGGAGCTGCGCGAGGGTCCGTTCGAACTGGCGGGCGAGGCGCTGGCTTTGGGCGCTGATGCCGGCGAAGGCCCGCGTGTGTTCGCGAAATGCCAAGGCCATGGCGAGGGCAGCTTCGGCCTCCGGGTGGTTGGCGCGGATGCGATCTTCCATTTCGGTGATGCCGAGCGAGAAGAGATTGGTCTCGATGGCGGCGGCACGGTTGAGACGCCAGGAAGTATCGATGAGGCACTGGGCGAGCTGAGTTTCGGTGGCGCCTTGGGGCTGATATTCGTCCAAGAAGCCTTGGGAGTGGCGCTGGTAAGCGGAGTGATCGTCGGTGGGCAGGACAACAGTTTGGCCCGTGAGGCCATGGCGCAAGGCGTTGAGGGAGGAGCGCTGTTTACCGGCTTCGGTGCGGGGTCCGGTGGATTTCTGAGCGTTGGCTTTATTCGCGGCGGCGCGATTTACGGCGGGGCTGCCGGCACGGTTATGCCCATTGGGGCTGGGTGCGCCATTGGGGGCGGTTGAATCTGGCATCTTATCTCTCCTTCAACTACGGATTTAGCATGGGTGACTGGGGCGCCGCGGAGTGGAAGTTAGTAAGTGGCTGAATGGAACGGGAAGAAAGGTGGTGGGAGGGGAGTGACTGGGGCGGAGCACTTCAGGGGAGTACACCGAGGCCGGCCAGCGTATTTGCGGTGCCGAGGGCGCTTAGCAGGACCTGTTCAGACGGACCTACCTTGGGCGCGTGAAGCTCCACTACCCGAGCCTCGCGAGCTGGCGTTTGCCGGTGATTGGCCGCGATGGATCAAAGTGACTGTGCAGCCTGTTCATCGGACGGTAAGAAAATCGGGAAACACGGGCGTATCATAGCTCCATGGATTACGGCGGGCCCAATCATGGACCGGAACCGTTGGACACAAGAATGGCCATGACGGCGCATTACGAGGCTGGGCACATCGTGGTCGCAGCGCACTGCGGCGTAGGCCTGAGGTCCGAGGGCATCATACTCGACAGGGAGGCCGCGGGGCTTGCCTGTTATTGCAAGGAGCTGACTCCGTTAAGGCGAGAGCGGGACGGGGGCGTCCGGCGCGGAGTGTGCCCAGCATGGGCAGAATCTAATTGGATGAAAGGAGCCAATCGGAGCCGATGATGGCAACCGTAGCGAAACGCAAGGCGTAGCCGCGAGGCGAAGCTGAAAGAAGCG
>Ga0182024_10004863_pt1 | contig 30522 bp, 25 predicted proteins | sample P32metaG_FD_120480 | JGI IMG/M metagenome (GOLD analysis project Ga0182024, IMG submission 120480) | Permafrost microbial communities from Stordalen Mire, Sweden - P3-2 metaG (Illumina Assembly) | ecosystem: Environmental > Terrestrial > Soil > Wetlands > Permafrost | place: Sweden: Stordalen... | reverse complement strand
TACGTGTCTGTCCTGAGCGAATCGTTTCGCGCCGTCATCGTCCCGTCGTCGATGACGACGGCGTCTTCGCTCAGTCCATGGAGCGGCGATGCAGGATCGGCGACGGCGCGCGCGGCGAGCTTCTTTCGGAGCTCGAGTCCCGCCATCTTCACCGCGGATCCGGTGCTGGACGCGGTCTGCGAGCCTCCCGAGACCGGCGTCTCGGGCAGCGCGGTGTCGCCGAGCTCGAATCGCACGCGTTCGTACGCCACTCCGCAGGCGTCGGCCGCAATCTGCGTCATGATTGTGTAGGTCCCCGTACCGATGTCCTGCGACCCGGCCTGCACGAGTACGGTCCCGTCCGGGCGCGCACGTGCGATCGCCGACGACGGGCTCTGGCGAGCGGGGTACGTGGCCGTCGCCATGCCCCACCCGATGAGCCAGCGCCCGTCGCGAAGAGACCGCGGACGCGGGTCGCGCCGCGACCAGCCGAATCGCTCTGCACCTTGCCGGTAGCACTCGCGCAGCGACTTGCTCGACCACGGCTTGCCGCTCTCGGGATCGGTGTCGGCATGGTTCCTCAAGCGCAGCGCGAGGGGGTCCATTTCGAGCGCGTAGGCGAGCTCATCCATCGCCGATTCGAGGGCGAAGGTGCCGGTCGATTCCCCCGGAGCGCGCTGGAACGTGGGAGTTCCAATGTCGAGTCGGACGAGCCGATGGGACGTCACGACGTTCGGACACGCGTAGAGCATCCGCGTCTGTACCGCGCTCGGTTCGACGAACTCGTCGAAGCTCGAGGTCTCGCTCGTGACTTCGTGACGGATTCCAACGAGCTTCCCGCTTGCATCTGCGCCGAGCACCACGTGCTGAACCGTCTTCGGTCGATGGCCCACAAAGGAGAACATCTGCGGCCGCGTCACCGCGAGCTTCACCGGGCGCCCGACCACCTTCGCCGCCATCGCAGCGAGGGCGACGTGAGACCAAGGCGACCCTTTGCACCCGAAGCCGCCGCCGACGTAGTGATTGATGACGCGTACTTTCTCAGGAGGGAGGTCGAAGACGACGGCGAGCTTCTTTCGGACTCCAAAGATCCCCTGCGAGGCGTCGTAAAGGGTAAGTCGATCGTCGCCCTGCCACACGGCAATCGTCGCGTGCGGCTCCATGGGGTTGTGATTCTGAATCGGCGTCGTATACGTGGCATCGACCGTTTTGTGCGCGGCGGCCATCCCGGCGTCCACATCTCCGCGTGCCGAGTCCGGTTCGGCGAGAGGGCCCGACGGCGTGGGCTTGAAGGAGCTCTGGAGATAGCCGTCCAGATCGGCCATCGGCGTGCTCGCGTCGTAACGCACCGAGAGGAGCGCCGCGGCATGCTGCGCGCGCTCGAGCGAGTCGGCGACGATGACCGCCACCGGTTGGCCGGAATAGAGGACGCGCGGGTCCTGGAGGAGTTGAAGGACGCGGTCCACGGGGGCCGCTTTCTTCGTGGCCCCCGGCAGCCTGGGCGCATTCAAGTGCGTGAGAACGAGGAGCACCCCCGTCGCGCGTTCGGCGGCTTGCGTGTCGATCGCCGCGATCGCCCCCTTCGCCACGGCGCTCTCGACGATGACCGCGTGCGCCACGTTGGCGACGGGGACTTCCGCGGCGTATGTCGCCTTGCCCGTCACTTTGAGACGCGCATCGACGCGATCGAACGCCTTTCCCGTCGCCAGCGCGCTCACGTGCCTCGACCGATCTCTTGCAGTGCCCGTGCGATCGTCCTCGCGGCGAGCGCAATCTTGAATTCGTTCTGTCCACGCGCGACCGCGTGGCTCATCGCCGCTGCGCCCGCGCTCCGGTACGTGTCGATCGTCGCCGGCCTCCCGATGAGCGCACGCTCTGCTTCGCGACTGCGCCACGGCTTCGTCGCGACTCCGCCGAGCGCCACACGCGCGCTGCGGATCGTGCCGTTCTGTACCTCCAGCGCGACGGCGGCGGACGAGAGCGCGAACGCATACGAAGCGCGGTCGCGTACCTTGACGTAACGAGAGTGGGCAGCGAAAGGCGACACCGGGAGATCGACGTGCGTGATGAGCTCCCCCGGCTGCAGAATCGTCTCTACGTGAGGCGTATCTCCGGGCACGCTGTGAAAGCTTTCGAAGGGGGTCGAGCGGCGCGTGCCGTTCGCCATGCGGGACTGCACGACTGCGTCGAGGGCCACCAGCGCGACGCACATGTCCGACGGGTGCACGGCGATGCAATGCTCACTCCCTCCGAGCACGGCATGCATGCGCGTATACCCGCCTTGCGCAGCGCATCCCGCACCGGGTTGGCGCTTGTTGCACGGCGACGCCGCGTCTCGGAAATACGAGCACCGCGTGCGCTGGAGAACGTTGCCTCCCACCGTTGCCATATTACGAAGCTGCGGAGAGGCCCCGGAGAGGAGCGCTTGCCGTAGAGCGGGGTAGCGCTCGGTGATGACCGGGTGATGGGCGAGGTCACTGTTGCGAACCATCGCGCCGATACGCACGCTGCCGTCGGTATGAGGCTCGACGAGCCCGAGAGGCAACCGCGAGATGTCGACGAGTCCCGTCGGACGCATGACGTCGAGGCGCATCAGATCGACAAGGCTCGTTCCTCCTGCCAAGTAGTGCGCGCCCGCCTCGCGCGCGGCAGCGACGGCGCGATCTTCGTCAGGGGCACGTGTGTACGTGAAGGGCTGCATCAGATCGAGGCTCGCGCGCGCTGGACGGCTGCGACGATGTTCGGATAGGCCCCGCAACGGCAGAGGTTGCCGCTCATGTCCTCGCGGACCTCGTCGTCGCTGTGCGCACGACCCTCCGACAACAGTCCCATCGCGCTCATGATCTGGCCCGGCGTGCAGTAGCCGCACTGGAATGCATCGAGAGTCACGAAGGCCTCTTGCATCGGATGAAGCGTGTCGCCCTGGGAGAGCCCCTCGATCGTCAGGATCTTCGCTCCTTCCGCCGCCACGGCCAACGTCAGACACGAACAAACGCGGCGGCCGTCGAGGAGAACCGTACATGCGCCGCACTGTCCGTGGTCGCATCCCTTCTCCGTTCCCGGCAGATTCAACCTCTCGCGGAGGGCATCGAGGAGTGACACGCGTGGATCTATTCGGATCTCGCGATCGGTGCCGTTAATATTCAGGACGACGTCAATCTCGTTCTCGCCGGGCGACAGGCCACTCGATCCATCACGACTCTCGCTGGGCTTGGGACGATTGCAACTGAAGCCGAACGATAAGACGAAGCCGGCGACGAGGCTCGCGATCACGAGTTCACGGCGCGACAGCGTGATGGGGCCCGGCGTGCGCGATGTCACGCTTCTTCCGGCCTCGGTTAGCGCCGCCAGGAGCGTTCGCTCGGGAGGGGTCGCCTCGTCCGTGGATCGTGCTTCCGTGAATCGGACGAGACCGTCACTATCGAGTACGAAAACCGTGAGCGGCCAAGCGCCGTCGACGCCGGGCCGGACGCCGTAGAGAGCTGCGACACGCCTTACTTCGCCGTCCACGTCGAGATCGCGAGGAGACCAGTGCTCGATGTCGTCGTCGGGACGAAACGACCAGACGCCCGTGTCCGAGAACACCACGAGCACGGCGCCGAGGCCGCGCAGCTCTGCTCGAATCGACGCGAGATCGCCGGTCCGTCCCCCCTCGACCGCCCAGCCTGGCGCAAAGACGACGACCACGGGAATCTCGCCGGCCTCCGCGACCGCTGGCACCGAGCTCTTCAACAGCGCGCCGCGAGCGTCGGTCGCACCCTGCACGCCATGAAGGGCTCTGCGTATCAGCATCGAGAGTCTCCGCGCTTCGCGCGGAAGTTCTATGCAAGGAACTCGCCGCCGGGGTGTCCTTCGCGCATGTCGCGAATTTCCACGTCCGTCGAATCCAGCCCTGTAGCAAAACGAGTCAGCGTGGCGAAATGTCGCCTTGAAGATCCGATCGTAGCGGCATCTGAAGCGTCGCGCGCCTCTTTCGTCACGATGACACTGGCTCTTCCAACTCTTTCAGCTTCAAGACCGAATGAGCCGCGGCTCCTGGGCCAGGCGCGCCCGTACCGGGCGACCGAGTCAGCGCGCGCCGTTAGTGCGCGTCAGCAGTGAGACACTAAATACACGACGATGAGAATGGGGATAGGGATACCTAATAGCAAAGCGAGTCCGTACTTCATGAACGCCTCCTCGGTTTTTCGACAGTGCCTACATGAGAGCAAGATGTGCACCAGCCATCGCATACGCTCGAGCCGCATGGTGCACCCAGATTCGACAGAAGAGATTCGCTATGCCCGCGAGCGAGCGCATTCGCGCGGCTGTGCTCGGTGCAACTTCACTCTTTCCCTTTTTCGCCTTTGCACATCTCATATTAATATTCGAGTGACGCCTCGTGTCGGCTGCGTTGGGTCGTCGCCCCCATCGGAGATGACCCATTGCACGGCAGCGAATCTTCGGTGCCGGCACGCGAATTGGGGACGCGTTGCCACAGTCGGGTCCTTTCGGTGCAGGACGGACGCATACTCGGAGCGCGACGAGAACCTCCCCATCGTGACAGCACACCTCTCGTCGCGACCATTCCCGAGCGCTCTCACTCACCGGCACGCTTGTCGCACACGTACCGATAGCCGAGCACTGGAGCGACGCCCTGTTGTCGGCGCGCGAGGCGCTCGGTCCACCGTAATAGAGAGAGGACCCCATGAACGAGAAAACGCAGACCAGCGATTCGGACGCGAGCGCGTGGAGACCGCCCACTGAAAAACCCGGCGCCGCGGCCGAGTTGCAGCACGGAATTGCCAGCGGGGCTCACGACATCTCTGAAGGCGTGAAGCATTTGGCCGAAGACGTCGTGGAGCAAGCCAAGACGACGGCCGGAACGGCCCTCGGTGCACGCAAAGACGAGGCGGTCGAAGGCGTGCGCAGCGTCGCACGCGCGCTCCGCAAAACCGGCGAGCACCTTCAATCCCAGAACCAGACGGTACTTACCGATTATGTGGGTAAGGCCGCAGATCGCATCGACGAGGCGTCTCACTATCTCCAGTCTCGAACGCTGGGTCAGGTACTGGGCGACGTGGAGAATCTGGCGCGCCGAGAGCCCGCGTTGTTCCTGGGAGGCGCGTTCGTGGCCGGGCTTATCGGAGGACGCTTCTTGAAGAGCTCGTCTCCCAGCCGCGCGAATGAGTCGCACGAAAGTCGTGGTGCCCAAAGCGCCCCGTTCACACAGAGCCCACCCATGAAAGGTCCTTCCATGTACCGACCCAGCGGACAGGCTCGCTCGGGCATCGACGTGAGACGAGTTCCTATCGGTTCGTACAATTTCGCCCCCAAGGCGCCCCCCGCTTCCGGATCGCCCCCGCAGAGTTCGTACGCCGCGCCGCCGCAAGAAGCAAAGCCGAGCGTTGGCGGCCCGTCGGCTACGCCTAAAGCTTCCGGCAATGGCGGAACCGCTACGAACGGCGACACGCGAGGTCATCTCTAATGGACGAGGAACCGAGGCATGTCGTCACCGGCCAAAAGGTGAACGATGCATCGGTAGGTAACCTCCTCGGCGCGTTGGCTCGAGACACGGGCACGCTCGTTCGGCAGGAAGTTCAGCTTGCGTCGGCGGAGATCACGACCAAGGTCAAGAAAGCCGCCCTCAATCTCGGAACCATCGTTACAGGGGGCGCACTTGCTCACGCGGGTTTGCTCGCGCTCCTCGCCGGTATTGTGATTGTTCTCGGAAGCCTCGTTCCGGTGTGGATCTCCGCAATGGGTATCGGCGTAGTGGGGCTTGTAACTGGATTTGTGCTTGTGCAGCGCGGCGTTTTAGCGTTGCGCGAACTCGACCCGATTCCGACGCAGACATTGAACACGTTGAAGAATGACGCTGCGTGGGCAAAGGAGCAACTTCATGGACATTGATAAGACGACGGCCGGAGCTGCAGAGCCTCCGCAGGAGCATGCTACTGCGCAGTTGAAACAAGGCATCGAGACGACGCGCGCCGGGATGTCCGCGACGATCACGGCACTCGAGCAAAGACTCGATCCGAGCGAGCTTCGTGAAAAGGCGGTCGTCGAGCTTCATCACGTCGAGGAGAGGGTCAAAGAGGTCGTCAAAGAACAGCTTCATGAAGCGAAGACATTGCTCCGGCAGGAGCTGGTCGACGCAAAAGAGACCGTCAAGCAAGAGCTTCATACCGCCTATCAGAACGCAAAACAGTCCATGCGCGACGCTACCCTAGGGCGCGTCGAAGATATGGCTACTCAAGCAGGAGACGCGATGAACCAGACTCGTGATTCGTTGTTTCAGACAGTTCGCAACAACCCACTTCCGGCCGCACTGACAGGCATCGGAGTTGTGTGGCTTCTTATGAATCGAAGCAATGCCGCGGCGCGGTCTCGCCGTGATTCATTCGACAGTGGAAGGCCGCCCCATGGCGGCGGGCACTCTGAAGGAACACATGGCGAAGGCGCGATAGGCGGGGCCCTCTCCGACGCGCAGCACGCTGCTGGTCACTTGGTTGATCAAGTAGGAAGCGCCGTGGGAAGCGCCGGAAATGCGATTGGCGGGCTCGCTCATCAAGTCGCCGATACTGCTTCGAACGCTGCTCGCGCCACCACGGGCGCCGCCGGACATCTGGCCCACCAGACGTCTGACGTGGCCGGCCAGATGGTGCACCGAGCGGGCGATGCCGCCAGTCACCTTGCGGACCAAGCCCAAGGAATGGCGGGAAGTGTTGCAAGTGGCGCGCGTTCAGGGGCACGGCGTGTCGAGCACATGCTCGAGGACACCCTGCGCGAGAGGCCGATGGTACTAGGAGCAGTCGCGCTCGCCATGGGCACGGCGGTTGGCCTATCTTTACCCCGGACCCATCGAGAGGATGAGCTCATGGGCGAAGCCCGTGATCATCTTATGCAAAAGGCTCAGGCGGCCACGGGCGACGCGGCCCATGCGGTGCAACAGCTGACCGCAAAAACAGCGGAGAGTGCGACGGGTGCCCTCAAGGACGCAGTTCACGCGTAAGAATATGATCGATTTGGGCCGCGCTCGTTGGGTCGCCGACGACAACCCCTCCGGGCGCGGTCCAGCAGGCTCTACGTCGAACAGGACGCTGCCTGCGGTAACGCGTATTGCACAGTAGATGCGGTTACATTCTCTTCTCGCCCTCGGCACGTGGCTCAAGCGCGCGAACTATCGATTCGTGACCGTAACCCCCGAGACGCATCGACGAGTCGTGGCGCGTCCCCCACGAAGGGCCAGGGACCTGACCGATGTCTTCGGATGGAATCTGCCGTTCCATTACGACGTCGTTACTCCCGAGATCATGGATCTATTACGGGCAGGCCATCTCGTCGAAGAGGACGAGAACGGCCGTTGCATGAGCCGGGTGCGGTTCTCGTCACTTGAGGGCGGCCTCTACGCGCACTCGCCGTTTCCGACGGAGGCCATCGACTCGGTCTTTTTGGGACCCGACACGTACCGCTTCTGTCGAGCGATACGACAAGCCGCGCTCGAACCCAAAGTCGTCGTGGACATCGGTTGCGGAAGCGGCGCCGGCGGGATCGTCGCCGGCCGCAATGCCAAGAAGGTGATCCTCGCGGACATTAACGAGAAGGCGCTTCTCTTTGCCGAGGTCAACGCTCAGCTCAATGACGCGCGCAACGTGGAGACCGTGAGGAGCGACCTCTTGGCGGGCGTGAGCGATGTGCCCGATCTCATCGTCGCCAATCCACCGTATCTCCTCGATCCGCTCGCCCGCACGTACCGTGATGGAGGCGGTGCCCATGGGGAAGATCTCGCGGTCCGCATCGTCGAAGAGTCGCTCCGGCGGTTACGCCGCGGCGGAACGCTCCTCCTCTATACGGGCGTGACCATGGTCCGAGGCGAGGACCCGTTCTTGCGAGCGGTGACGCCGACGCTGGAAGCTGCACGTGCGAAGGTCCGCTACGAAGAAATCGATCCGGACGTCTTCGGGGAGGAGCTCTCGTTGCCGGCCTACGCGGCGGCCGATCGCATCGCTCTCGTCCTATTGGAAGCGACTCCTTCCTGAGGGCGATGCACGCGGGCGACGAGGCACGCAGCGCTCCCGCCCGCACTCCGAAACTGCTGGAGATCGGGGATATGAACGATCCACCCGCGCCGCTCGAGCTGCCTTTGCAACCAAATGGAGGGTCCCCCCATGATGATGTGTCGTCCTACTTCAATGACGTTCAGGGCAAAAGCGCAGGCGTCGTCATAAGGGACCCGCAGAAGGCGCTCCGGCGAGAAGAGCCGCTCGATATGTTGGCGTGACGCCTCGGTGAACGCTTCCGGGCAGAACGCCACGGTGCCATCGTGGAGGACGGCCAGCGCCGTATCCAAATGATAAAGGCGGGGGTCTTGAAGTTCGAGCACGTAGATCGGCGCGTCGACGAAGCGCGCGATCTCGTCGGCGGCCTGCTTCTCGGAGCGAAAGCCAGTGCCAAGAAAGCCCGCCCGGCCCGACGGCAGAAGGACGAAATCGCCCCCCTCGAAGACGGCTCCGCCACCGAGACGGACGTGAAACCCGCGAGCCTCGAGCGCCAGATGGCGATCCCGTTGTTCCATGCGGCGCTCGACATGTCGAGGCCGCGCGAGAAGTGCGTAATCCGCGTGGTTCCGGCGGACCAGAAGGGCGTTGTCCTTCACGAAGACCGAATCGTAGGCCCCGTGAACGAAGGGCAACCCTTCGATCTTTGCACCGAGCGCCTGCAGAAGCTGCGTAAGCGCGCCATGTTGCCGCGCCGCGCGCCGCGGCTCCGCGGCCCCGACGCGCATGTGGGGGTTGATCTGCCAGGCTACTTTGAAGGCGCATGCGTTCGCACGAGGTTCCCGGCCGCATCGGGCGCTGCACCGGGGCGCGCTCACGACGAACCGGGTGTCGTGCCTCGCAAAGGGAATCGTCATGGCGGACACGGGAGCAACATGCGGGCCGGCGTCATCCTTGCTTCCGTCCGGACCATGAACCAGGCCGTCATCCATCCGAACGGCTCTCCCGCGGTTCGGGCGTCTCCCCCGGACATCGCGCGCCGGCTCGCATCGTTCAACCGCCGGAGGTTCACGCCTGAGCTCGATGTGGGACTCGAGTCGACGAGCTTCGCAGGAGACTCCGAGGAGTCCGACCTTCATAGGCAGGAGCTCGACTTCGTTCATGACGAGCTCAGGGCCGTTGAAGGGCAGGCGTCCGCGGCGCCGACCGACCCCGATGCGTTCGTCCAATGGTTCGAGCGCCTTGAGGCCGTCGGGCCGGGACAACACGATCCGCTCTTCGAATGGCTCGAGACGTCCGCGAGCAAGGAAGCGATGACCTGGTTCTTGGCGCAAGAGGTCGCCGGTGAGGCAGGATTTGAGGACCTCGTCGCGCTGACCCAGATCAAAATGCCGACGCGGGCAAAGCTCGAGCTTGCGCGCAACTATTGGGACGAGATGGGTCAGGGCCAAGCCTCGGCGATGCACGGACCCATGCTGAGTCGTCTCGCAGACGAGCTCGGGATTGCTTCACGACTCGAGGAAGCCGTGTGGGAGTCCTTGGCCATGTCCAATCTCATGATCGGCATGGCGGTACACCGACGCCATGCCTATCGGTCGATCGGTGCACTCGGGGTCATCGAGCTTACGGCGCCCGGGCGTGCGCGAAAGGTCAACGAGGGGCTGAAGCGCCTTGGCTTCGGTGGCGAGGCTCGCCGCTACTACGCGCTTCATTCCACGCTCGACCTCAAACACTCGGAAGCCTGGAATCGCGAGATCCTTCGCCCTCTCGTCGCATCCGATCCGCGCATGGCTCGTCCGATCGCGGAAGGAGCGCTCGCACGCCTCACCGCGGGCGCACGTTGCTTCGACCGCTATCGCCGCACACTCAACTTCGGGCGAGGTGAAACGCCGAACCGTCCCACGTCTTGAACGGGACGGTGCCGCTGCCTCGCACCTCGAAGCCGTGATTCGCGGCGAACCGCACGATGTCCTCCTGGTCTCTCACGCGGTCGTTGCGGTAGGAGAAGTTGAGAATGACGAGGTCCCCTCGCGAACGGAGTACGCGAGCTGCCTCTCCGACGTGCCTTTCGGCCAGCTCGAGCGCCGATTGAACGAGGTAGGGAAATACATCCACGGCGAGGACCAGGTCGAACGAGGTAGCGGAGAAGGCTGCCAAATCGTGCCCCGATCCAAGCGTGAGTCGTACGTTGGGCACAGCGCGGCATCTCTCTCTCGCGCGCTCGATCATCCGCGGCGAGATGTCGACCCCGGTGACGCTCCCAAGATGGGGAGCGAGAGCCGCGGACAACCTGCCGATCCCACACCCGAGATCGAGCGCTTCTCGCGCTCCGCCCAGAAACCCTTCGGCGAAAAGCCAGCTCACGATCTCGTCTGTCGCCCCCTGAAGAAGCGCGGGGTCGCCGAGCGAGTAGAGCGCCACGCTCGCTTCTTCGGATTGCTCGACTGACCAGTCGAAGAGCCGGCGACAGAACTCGACCCCCTCCGCGGCGGTCGCGTTCGCGGGTGGTCGATCCATGTCGCCATGGAGCATCTTCGCGACGCGCTCGATGCCCGAGCGCTTCGTCTCGAGCAGCCGCATCAGCTCGGAACCGGTGCGAAGGCGAGCCGCCTCGTCCCGGACGAACCGGGCAACGACGTCTGCATCCTCCGTCTCGATGAGGAGCCGCATCAACGCGACCGCGGGACAGATCTCGCCCGCATCGCACGCTGCGAGGATAGCCGGCAGGCCAGCGATGTTCGCGGTCATGCAAGCCACCCGAGCTCCACCAGCTTCGCCCGATCTTCGCGGACGAGGCGATCGCCGATGTCGATGCGATACCGCATGTTGGGGACCACGACCTTGCGAGCACGGGCCAGCGCCGCGTCCCTCGCCTCGAGCACCTCCGCGCCCGTTCCCGTGACGACCATCACGTAGCCGATTTGCCCTGCGGTCACGAGATCGTGTCCCTCCTTTCGCAACTCTCCGTAGTGAAGAGAGGCGCGATCCGCTTCGTCCAGCGGATAGAACGAGACCACCGCTCCCTTGGAGAGTCGGTCGTAACCATCAGGATACGGAAACGGCGGGACGGTAAGCACGACGCCGACCGCGTAGCCGCTCTGCGTCTCGAGATCCCCGTCGTCCCCGTCGGCAAGTCGTCCAAGCAGGCGCTCCCATGGCTCGAGCTGGAGCGCGCCTAGTATGGCGTACCCCGGATATCCAAAACGGCACGTGAACTCGAGGGGGAAGACTCCGTCGTCGTTTACGATGAGGTTCAGGTTGACGTATCCGACGTGTCCCGCCTCGCGGAAGAGCGGCTCCAGGCGCGCGAGCGTCGCGTCGAAGAGGCGCTCGGCCCCGCGGTAGGTCACCACCGTGCCCATTTCGCCCGTCAGCTCGCCGACGTCTCCTGGGAAGAGCCGTTTATGCTCCCAGTCGAGATTTGCGGGGAGAAGAAAGCGGTGCCCGTTGAAGTAGGCTCCCACGCCCACCTCGATCCCGGAGACGTGCGCCATCAAGACCAGGCGTGGCGTTTCGGCATGCGTCCAGAGGCGCCGCTGAGTCCGGAGAGCTGCGAGAAGATCCGTTCCGTCGTCCATGACCCCCACGTACGTTCGCGTCGAGGCAAACCCGGCGCCCGAGAACTTCAGGACGTACCGTGCGGGGTGCTTCACGACGAAGGCAATCGCCTCGTCCCAGCCTTCCACTTCGTGGAGAGGGGCAACTCGGAGACCGGCGCTTCCGAGCACCTTCTGCCCGAACGCGCGATCGAGTTCCAGGCGGTCGCCGAGAGCGCTTCCCCCGACTACGCGATGTCCCTGGCTCCGCAAGCTATCTTGACGCTCACCATCGCCCGTCCCCTCGAAGACGACGAGGCCTCGCTCCTTTGCACACCATACGAGATCGTCCTCGAGGAGGTCGCCACGCGGCACGATTCCGAGCAAGACATCGCTTGAATCGGGATCGGCCACGTGCACTCTCACTTCATGACCGCGCTCGATGACTCGTCTGTACAGATCTCCGAGGTCGCAGTGGGAACCGATGCCGAGCAAACGCATGACGAGCGGCCACTCGTGTCTTGGCCGCACTCGGCGGCCGGCTATCCTTCGAGGGCGCGATCGTGGGTAGTCGCCGAGGTTGTCCCTGAAGAAACGCCATGGATCGCGAGCCCACCCTTGCGCCCCGCGGCGCGCGCCTCGTCGCTCGTGAATTCGTGAGCGGTGCCCGCACGGTGAGCGGCCACGCCTCCCCGACGAGCGAGTTCGCGCACCTGGTCGGGATTCATCGCGGCGAACCCACGCTTCTTCTTTTCCGGAGCGAGCGCATGCGCGACCTTTAGCGAGGAAGTCACGAGAACGGGGAGGTCGGAGATCGAGTCGTCTTTCATGGAAATACTCCTAGAGAGAGGGGCGTCCTTGAGGAACGCTGCCAAGAGCAAGAACGGTTCCTGGCGCGAACGCATCGTCGTTCCGACATTCTCCGTGTATGCGGGACCGGCGCTTCGGGCTGCCAAGCGGGCGCGGGTACGGCGGATATCGGCACGCCCCGAGAACTCGTGCCGAGGGGCGCCCCGCCTCGGACGCCGACTCGAAATACGTCGCAAAGTGCCACGCTGTGACTCAATTCCCGACCGTGACCCGCACTCGCGCCCTCCCGGCTCCCGTGTCGACCTTCACTCTTCCCTCCGCGATCCACTGCAGCACCTCGGGCAAGAGCGCGTGTTCGGCGACCAGGATCCGCGCTTTGAGCGACTCGACGTCGTCCCCCTCGAGCACCGGGACCGCGCGCTGGGCGAGGATGGGCCCCGTGTCTGTCCCGCTGTCGACCAGGTGCACCGTGCAGCCTGTCACGCGCACCCCATGCTCGAACGCTTGCCTCTGCGCGTCGACCCCTGGAAACGACGGGAGCAGCGCAGGATGTATGTTCACGACGCGCATCGGGAAGGCCGACAAGAGCACGGGCGTCACGATGCGCATGAAGCCTGCCAGTACGACCCATTCCACCCCGTGGGCTCGGAGCGTGTCGACCACGGCATGGTCGAAGGCTTCTCGGCTCGCGTGGGCTTTGTGATCGACGACGACGCTCGGAACGCTCGCGCGCGCGGCGCGCTCGAGCCCCCCGGCGCCGGCCTTGTTGGACACGACGACTCGAACGCGCGCATCGAGCTTCTCTTTTTCGATGGCGTCGAGAATGGCCTGAAGGTTCGTGCCCCCGCCGGAGACGAGCACGCCGAGAGAAATCACGCGCGCAGTCCCGACCAGACGACGCGATCCTCGAAGGGGGTCTCGGACGGAAGCTGGACGATCTCGCCGAGCACGAGGGGGGCCTCGCCCAGGCCGGCGAGTACGCGTGTCGCGCGGTTGACGTCGTCGGCCGGCACGACGAACACGAAGCCAACGCCGTAGTTGAAGGTGCGCCGCATCTCGGCGAGATCGACGGGGCCCCCCTTCGCGAGAAGATCGAAGATGCCCGCGCGCGGCCAGTCTCGGTCCAAGCGAAGGCCCATGCCGTCGGGCAAGACGCGGGGGACGTTGCCCGGCAGGCCGCCGCCGGTGATGTGACTCATGGCGCGCACGTCGATGCCCTTCTCGCCGGCTTCGCCGGTCAGCAGCGCCTGAACGTGCCGCGCGTACAGGCGCGTCGGTACAAGGAGAGCCTCTCCGACTGTCTTGCCGTCCAACTCTGCGGGCCTCTCATCGAAACCGAGGTGCATGCGTTCGAGCAGGACGGCGCGCGCAAGAGAATAGCCGTTCGAGTGCAATCCGCTCGACCGGAGTCCGAGCGCCACGTCGCCCGGCTGCACGCGCGACCCGTTCACGATCCGCGAGCGGCTGACGACGCCGACGGCGAACCCGGCGAGATCGTACTCGCCCGGGGCGTACATCCCAGGAAGCTCGGCGGTCTCCCCGCCGAGGAGCGCGCAGCCTGACTCTTTGCAGGCGGCGGCAATGCCGGCCACGACCGCCTCGGCGACATCGACGTCGAGTTTGGACGTCGCAAAGTAGTCGAGAAAGAAGAGCGGGCGCGCCCCCGAGGTCACGATGTCGTTGACGCACATGCCGACGAGATCGAAGCCGATCGTCCCGTGAACCCCGGTGGCAAAGGCGACCTTCAGCTTGGTGCCGACCCCGTCGGTTCCGCTCACCAGCACGGGGTCCGAGATGCCCTCGGGAACGCGGCACAACCCGGCAAAGCCACCCACGTCTTCGAGCACTTCGGCGATGCGCGTCGCACGGGCGAGAGGCTTGATTCGCTCGACGAGTTCGTCGCCCGCATCAATGTCGACTCCGGCGTGCTTGTAGGTTAGCGCCATGGGCGGAAGCTAGTACGGCGCCGGCCAGAGACCAAGACGGAGACCAAGACGGCTTCTCTCTTCTTCCTTCTCTCGAAAGTGCTAAGGAATGTGCGCTAAAGTCGTCTTGCCCGCCATTCGCCGGCTGACACGTTCGCTCCTCTCGTAATAGGGGCGCGCGTGAGCCGCAAACGTCCGTTGGCCCCGTCGGCCCACGAACGGCGAGGCGATCCGAGAAGGGTGCACTTTGAAACCCACGAACGTCTCCGACCCGAATTACTTCCACAAAGTCGTCGATTGTCAGTGGGGATGTCCGGCCCACACCAACGTCCCGGAATACATCCGGATGATCGCCCAAGGGCGCTACGCCGACGCGTATATGCTCAATCGGGAATCGAACGTCTTCCCGGGCATTCTCGGCCGCACATGCGATCGTCCGTGCGAGCCTGCTTGCCGGAGGACCCGGGTTGACGGGCAGCCTGTCGCCATCTGCCGCTTGAAGCGCGTCGCCTCCGACCTTCGCGGAGACATCGACGACCGGCTCCCAAGGGCAGCCTCGGTGAAGAACGGCAAGCGCATCGCGTGCATCGGCGGCGGGCCCGCCTCGCTCACGGTCGCCAACGATCTGCTCCCGCTCGGCTACGACGTGACCATCTTCGAGAAGCTTCCGGTTCTCGGAGGTCTGATGCGCTCGAACATCCCGGCCTTCCGCCTCCCCGAGGCCGTGCTGAACGAAGAGATCGACATGATCGTGCGTATGGGCGTCAACGTCCGCACGAATACCTCGATCACGAGCATGAAGAGCTTGCTGGACGAGGGGTACGACGCCGTATTCGTCGGCAGCGGCGCGCCGAAAGGGAAGAACCTCGAGATCCCCGGCCGCTACGACAGCGACAATATCTACATCGGGATCGACTGGCTCATGTCGGTCGCGTTCGGGCACACGACGAAGATCGGCGAGCGTGTGCTCATCATCGGCGTCGGCAACACGGCGATGGATTGCTGCCGCACGTCGCGGCGCCTCGGCGGCAAGAGCGTGAAGGTGATGGCGCGCAAGCCTCGCGGCTACTTCAAGGCTTCGCCGTGGGAGCTCGACGACGCGGAGGAAGAGCAGGTCGAGATCCTCGTGAACCATGCCCCCAAGTCGTTCGTGGTCGAAAGTGGCGTGCTGAAAGGCATGATGTTCGATCGCGTCGAGTGGCAGCTCGACGACAAAGGGCAGCCCAACAAATCCGTGACTCTCGAGACGGTCTTCATCGCCGCCGACGCGGTCATTCTCGCGATCGGGCAGGAGGGGGCGTTCCCCTGGATCGAGAAAGACATCGGGATCGAGTTCGACAAGTGGAACAGCCCGATCGTGGACAAGAAGACGTTTCAGTCGACGCGCGAAGGAGTCTTCTTCGGCGGCGACGCGGCGTGGGGGCCCGAGAACATCATCTGGGCGGTGGAGCACGCACACCAGGCCGCGATCTCGATCCACAATCATTGCAACCGCATCCCCGTCACGACGCGCGCCCCCTTCGGGATGAACCTCTTGAGCACGAAGATGGGGCTGCACGAGTGGAGCTACAAGAACGACTACAACCCGGTGAATAGGCAGAAGATGAACCACGTCGAGCTCGTCAAGCGGCTCGAGAAACTAGGCACCGAAGTCGAGCTCGGGTTCTCAGCCGAGCAGGCGGCGCGCGAGGTCGAGAGGTGCCTGAACTGCGACGTGCAGACCGTCTTCACGGATCGTCTGTGCATCGAATGCGACGCCTGCATCGACGTGTGTCCGCTCGCGTGTTTGACGTTCGCCCCCGAGGCAATCGAGGAGCCGGCGCTGCGCAAGCAACTGACGGCGCCGGCGACCAACGCGAAACAAGCACTCTATGTGTCGGGGCCCTTGCCTCAAACGCGCCGCGTGATGGTCAAAGACGAGGACGTGTGCGTCCACTGCGGCCTCTGCGCAGAGCGCTGCCCCACGGCCGCGTGGGACATGCAGCAGTTCACCCTGCAGATTCCGTACGCGGGCGACGCCGAAGCACCGGGAGCGTCCAAGTGAGCGGCGTCAACGATTTCGCGATCAAGCTCGCCAACGTCAACGGGACCGGCTCGGCGAGCGCGAATGGGTTGATCATGCAGGCGATCTTCCGCATGGGGATCCCGGTGTCCGGCAAGAACCTGTTCCCGTCGAACATTCAAGGATTGCCCACCTGGTACGAGATCCGCGTGAACAAGGACGGTCACACGGCGCGGACGAGTGAATACGACTTGATGGTCGCCATGAACGCCGAGACGTACGACCGCGACATCCAGGAAGTCGTGAGCGGCGGCTACGTACTTTACGACGCGACTTGGCCGCTCGCAGCGTCTCGGAAGAGAGACGACGTGACGTTCCTCGGCGTCCCGTTCGCGAAGATCTGCAACGAGAACTTCACGGAAGCGCGCGCCCGCACGCTCATGAAGAACATCGTCTATGCGGGCACGCTCGCGGCGCTGCTCGGCATGGACATGGCGGTCATCCAGGAGATGCTCGCCGAGAAGTTCGGCAAGAAGCCCGCGCTCATGGAGTCGAACAAGAAGGCGATCGAGCTCGGCCACGCGTACGCCGTCGAGCATTTCGAGTGCCCGCTCGCCTTCCGACTCGCCAAGATGAGCGCCACGAAGGACTCGATCCTCATCGATGGCAACACGGCGACCGCCCTGGGCTGCGTCTACGCGGGAGCGACTGTCGGTGCCTGGTACCCCATCACGCCGTCGACGAGCGTGTTCGACGCGTTCAAGGCGCTCTGCGAGAAGTTTCGAACCGACAAGGCCACGGGCGAGAAGCGGTACTGCATTCTTCAGGCGGAAGACGAGCTCGCAGCCATCGGGATGGTCATCGGCGCCGCCTGGAACGGCGCGCGCGCGTTCACGTCGACCTCTGGGCCTGGCATCTCGCTCATGAACGAGCTCATCGGGCTCGCGTACTATGCCGAGATCCCGACAGTCATCGTCGACGTCGAGCGCGTGGGGCCGTCCACCGGCATGCCGACGCGAACGCAGCAGGGCGACATCATGCTGTGCGCCTACGCTTCCCACGGCGACACGAAGCACGTGGTGCTGTTCCCTGCGAACCCCGCGGAGTGTTTTTACCTCATCGTGAACGCCTTCGACCTCGCCGAGCGCTTGCAGACGCCGGTATTCATGCTGAGCGATCTCGATATCGGGATGAACGACTGGGTCGTCCCCCGCCTCCAGTGGGACGACGCCTACAAGGCGGACCGCGGTCGCGTCGTGACGAAAGAAGAGCTCCTCGCGATGCCGAAGTTCCGGCGCTACTCCCCGGAAGACGAGCAAGGGGTCGCCGCCCGGAGCTTGCCCGGCGTGCACGAGAAGGGGGCGTGCTTCACCCGCGGGTCGGGCCACAACAAGCTCGGCCACTACACCGAGACCCCCTCCGAGTACCAGGAAGTGATGGAGCGTTTGACCAGGAAGCACGACGCCGCGAAGAAGCTGGTTCCAGCCCCCGTGGTCGAGAAGCGCCCCGGTGCGACCTTCGGCGTCGTCACGGTCGGCGGGTGCGACCTCGCCGTGCGCGAGGCCCTCGAAGGGCTCGCCGAGAAGGGGCTGGCTGCGGACTACTTGCGCGTCCGCGCCTTCCCGTTCGGGGATGAAGTGAGCGCGTTTCTCGCCAGCCACGACCGGATCTTCGTCGTCGAGCAGAACCGAGACGCACAGCTCCGCTCGCTTCTCGTACTCGAGACGACGGTGCCGAAAGACAAGCTCCGCTCGGTCCTTGCCTGGGGAGGCTTCCCGATGCAGGCGAGCTTCGTCGCCGAGAGTATCGCCGCGCAGATGGAGGTGCGCGCGTCATGAGTTACATCAAGAAGCCGGTTGCGAGGCACCCCTCGCTGCAAACGAACAAGTTGGGGCTCACGGTGCGCGACTACGAGGGGTCGATGTCGACCCTCTGCGCGGGCTGCGGACACGACTCGATCACGGCGGCCATCGTGCGGGCCTTCCATGAGCTCGATACGCCTCAGCACATGGTGGCCAAGCTTTCGGGCATCGGGTGCTCCTCCAAGACGCCGACGTATTTTCTCGCCGGCTCGCACGGGTTCAACTCTGCGCACGGGCGCATGCCGTCCATCGCGTCCGGCGCCAACGCCGCCAATCGAGAGCTCGTCTACATCGGCATCAGCGGCGACGGCGACTCGCTCTCGATCGGGCTCGGCCAGATGGCACACGCCATTCGGCGCAACGTGAACATGCTCTACGTGATCGAGAACAACGGCGTCTACGGCCTCACGAAGGGGCAGTTCTCCGCCTCGGCCGACCTCGGATCGAAGTCGAAGAAGGGGGACGCCAACGCCCAGCCTCCCATCGACCCCGTGATGCTCGCCCTCACGATCGGCGCGACGTTCGTGGCGCGCAGCTTCTCGGGTGACAAAGCGCAGCTCGTGCCTCTCTTGAAGGCGGGCCTCAAGCACGACGGATTCGCCCTCATCGACGTCATCTCGCCCTGCGTCACGTTCAACGACCACGAGGGCTCGACGAAGAGCTACGTGTACACGCGCAAGCACCAGCTCCCGATCGTCGAGACCGACTACGTCCCTCCTGCCGAGGAGATCGCGGTCGACTACGAGGAGGGGACGACTACGCGCGTGACTCTGCACGACGGCAGCGTTGTGGTCTTGCACAAGCTCGCGAAGGACTACGACCCTACCGATCGCAAGGCGGTCGTTTCGTATCTCCAAGACCGCCATGCCTCGGGCGTGGTGCCTACCGGGCTGCTCTTTCTGGACGAGGGGGGGGTCGAGATGCACGCAGCCGCGAAGACCGTGAAGACGCCGCTCGCGCGGATCCCCTTCGAGGAGCTGTGTCCAGGAAACGCAGCACTGCAAGCCTTGCAGAAGGCGTACCGGTGAGCGCTCGAGCCACGTCGTAGAACCGTTTTCATGGGCGCGTTGCAGAAGCTCTTCATGGTGATGACCGCGCTTGCCGCAGCGATCTGCGTCATCTACCTTCAGCAGCGCTTCGACGCCGCCGACGTACGAAACGGGATCGAAATCGCCAAGACGTACCGAGCGCCGTCGGGCAAGACGCTCGTGGACGTACTCCTCGCGCGCCACCCGGGCGGAACGACGGAATGGAGTGCGGTCGAGACATCTTCTTGCTTCCAGCACGTGCGGGTCGACGCCCGGGTGGTACCGCCCTCGGCTCCGCCCGCGCTGTATCAGTTCGACGTCGATCTGAACGGTCCCTCGATCCATCCCGCCAACACGGCAGGCAGTGAAGCGCTCGGCGCGCTGGATTCGGAGGCGCGAGGCGCTGCGGCAGACGGAGGGGCGCCTCCGTGAAGCCGCGCACGCGAACGGGCGCACCCGCGCACGTGTACCCTTCGTCGGTGGTCGCGCCCGGCGCCGTGCTCGGTCCGGACGCCGTCATTGGCGCGTTCTGCTTCGTCGCGGAGGGGGCGAAGATCGGCGCGGGGTGCCGTGTCCAGAGTCACACGAGCGTGTGGGCCGGCGTCGAGCTGGAAGAGGACGTCTTCGTCGGGCCCGGCGTCGCGTTCACGAACGTCAAGCACCCACGCGCGGCTTTCACGCGCGCCCCGCACTGGGACGAGACCTACGTGTGCCGCGGCGCGACGCTCGGAGCCGGCTCGGTCTTGATCGCGCCGGTTCGCGTGGGAGCGTGCGCCATGGTCGGCGCCGGCTGCGTCGTCACGCGTGACGTGCCGGCGCATGCACTCGTCGTCGGCAATCCGGGGCGCGTCATGGGATGGGCGTGCGCGTGCGGCGAGACCCTCGTCCGGGCGGAAGACGGTCCGCCGCCCGAGGCTGGATGCGCGACGTGCCAGAGGCGATACGTGCGCGAGGGTCTCGGACTGCGCGAAGTGTCGTGACCGGGTCGCGGCCTACGGCCCCATGTGCGCCGCGATGACGCTCGCCATCACGACCTTCGCCACGTTCACGAATATGATGATGCCGAGCACGTCGACCAGGCTGGCAATGAAAGGCGTCGAGCTCGTGGCTGGATCGACCCCGGCCTTCTTGAGAATGAGGGGAAGCATTGAGCCGACCGTGCATCCCGTCATGACGATCCCGACGAGGGTGATGGCGACGGTCAACGCGAAGTCGACGTGCTGGTCCTTGTACATGAGCACCCGCGCGAATCCGATGGCCCCGAGACCCGTCCCAAGCACGAGCCCCATCGCCGCCTCGCGCACGAAGATCCTCCAGAAGTCGCGCGGCTGGATCTCACCCACTGCCATCCCGCGAATGACGAGCGTGGACGACTGAGACCCGGAGTTGCCTCCGGTCGAGATCAAGAGGGGCACGTAGTAACTCGCCCCCTTGATCGCTTCGAAGACGGGGTCGTAATAGCGGAGAGCGGTCTGTGTGAAGAACTCTTCCGCGAAAAGAATGACGAGCCAGACCCCGCGCTTTCGAATGAACTCGAAGAACGTGGTTCTGAAATACGGAACGTCGAGGGGTTCGACGCCGCCGAGCCGCTGAACGTCCTCCGTCTGCTTCTGCGTCAGGACGTCGACGATGTCGTCGATCGTGATGATGCCGAGGAGCGCGCCCTTGTCCGTGACGACGGGCATCGCGTTGAGATCGTACTTTGCCATCTTGCGCGCCACCTCCACTTGGTCTTCGTCGGGAGGGACGTTGATGGTGTTCTTTCTAGTGACGTCGTCGAGCGCGTCGCCAGGCGAGGCGAGGATGAGCTCGCGAAGCGAAGCGAGGCCGAGGAGCTTCTCTTCTTTGTCGAGAACGTAGACGTTGTAGATGGACTCGTTCGAGGCTTTCGCGTGCACGCGCACGGCGATGAGCGCATCCGAAACCTTCGAGCCCGGAGGAACGGCCACGTAAGCCGTCGTCATGAGGTGGCCGGCGCTCGTCTCGGGCCATTTCTCGATCTCACGAACGTCCTCGGCCGCTTCGGGGTCGACCCGCTCCAGCGTCTCGAGCAGCTTGTCGCCGATGGCCTCCGGCAAGACGCTGAAGAAGTCGGCTCGGTCGTCGCTCGCCATTTCGCTCGCGATGTGGGCGACGGACTCGGTCGGCATGAGCTCGACCAACTCCTCCTGCTCATGCTCTTCGAGGCGCTCGAAGATGGGAGCCGCCTCCGAAGCGGGAAGGCGCTCGAGGAGCGAGGCCGCCTCGTCGGGCTCGAGCTCCGCGATGAGGTCGGCGACGTCCTCGGCGTGCAGTTCGCTGAGCAGCGCCCGCACCTCGTCCGGATCGTCTTTGAGGAGTTGCTTCAGTTCCGGAGCGAGCAACGTGCCGAGCCGCATGCCAGCGCACTCTAGAGCAAGCCCTCCTCCGATGGAATGACACCCAGGAGCGAAATGCGCTTATCGGGCGCCACTTGCCTTCGCCGGTGCGTGGGCATACCCCCATTCTCGCATCAGCCTCGTCATCTCTTCGGTGGCCCCTCCCCGTCCCCGCTCGATCGCCTCAGGTTGACTCGAGCCTTCGCGCGTCACGAACAGTCCAAGATCGCGGGAGGGATCGATGTGCGGTACCTCGGAGCTGGAAGCCACCATCCGCGCTTCGTCGCCCACGATGCCGGCTCTCAAGCTCGGCGCTGCCAGGCCGAACGGCCCCGCAAAGATGAGGTCGGCCGGCCACGGCTTTTCGTCGAAGAACAGTTCCCAGCGCACGGCCGCTCCCGACGGTTCCGCATCGACGTCGAATCCGACGACGGCAGCCTCGGACGTCGCGAAGCCAACGTCGATTCGACTGCCGCTGACGCGAACCGCCTCCGAGGCCAACCCCACGGGGTGCACCGTGAGCACAGTCCCGGCGTCCACAGCCGCCAAGAATCCCGAAACACGATGGGCCTCTCCGCGCCCTGAGAAACGCATGGCGATCGTGTGTTTGCGTAGACTCGCGTCTCCTGTTCCCGTTGCGACCGGCGTGCCCGTCACGGGGGCGTTCTTGAGCGCGCTCTCGAGGCGCGCACGCATTTCGGCGACGCGGTCGGGCTCCGTCCGGGCCAAGTTATGTCTCTCTCCGGGATCCTCGGCGAGATTGAAGAGCTCCTGGTCGACCGTGACCTCTTTGTCGCCGAAGATCGTTCTCTGCGCCACAGACTCGCGTACGACGAAGCGCCAGGGCCCGGCCATGATCCCCCTCGTTCCGCGTCCGTCCGTGACGACGACGCGTTCGGCCGCCTCGTCCTCGCCCCGCGCGAGCGGGACGAGCGATCGGCCCGTCATCTTCGCGCTGGGATCCATCCCCTCGATGTCGAGCACCGTTGGGGCGAGATCGATGTTGCGCGTGCGCGCCGACACCATCTTGCCCTCGGGTAGCTTACCCGGCAGTGAAAGGAGGATCGGGATGTGCGTCGTCTCCTCGTAGTTGCCTTGCGAGTGGTGATACCTGACCTTCATATGGTCGAGCCCGGAGATGCCTGCGTGGGCGGAAGAGAGCGTTTCTCCATGATCCGCCGTCACGACGATGAGCGTCTTGTCGCGGAGCTGGAGTTCGTCGAGCTTCTGAACCAACTTTCCGACGGCTTCGTCGTCCTTCGCGACCTCGGCGAGGTAACGCGTTGCCATCGAGTCCGAAGGACCGACGGGAGGGGGGGGAACCCGAGCGAGGAACCGCGCAGGCGGGTCGAGCGGCTCGTGGGGGGAGTTGTAGTTGCAGAAGAGGAAAAAACGCTCGTCCTTGTGACGATCGAGCCATTCGCTCGTATGCGTCGTGATCTCGAGCGTGTCGCGTGTCAGGTAGCGGTAGTCGTCCACGTGTTGAAAGCCGAGGTCGGCCCCGACGGCGGCGTATCCGATCATGAAGTAGTTGTTGACGAAACCGTCCGCCTGAACCCCGCGCTGCCGGAGGAGGAGCGGGAGAAGCGGCGGGTCCGACGCATAGAACCGGTTGATCTCGTCGTCCGGGAGCTGCCAGCGAAGCGAGTCGAGACCGAGCTCCGTGGACCGCGCCCCGCTGAGCATTCCCACCGTTCCAGGACGCGTCCAAGTCGCCGCCGAGTATGCGTGAGTGAACCGAACCCCGCGTGCGGCAAGCGCGTCGAGCGACGGCGTCAGCCCGGGAACGCGCGGCAAGAGGGCCTCGAGCGGCGGGTAGGTCGCCCGGCGCTTCGCGTCGTCTTCCGCATCGTTGCGGAAGGCCTGAACCGAATCGGCTCGCATGGCATCGATGACGATCCAGAGGACGTTGTATGGGACGCGCGTCTTGGTCTTCGCGAGAAGAAGCGGATCACCCCAAAGCGCGAGACCGATAGCGTCACTCCGGGAAGGCGGAGGCTCGAACGACGTGAGGAGGGTGAGCTCGACCGTTCGACCTCCGTACTCGGTGAGGTCGACGCTCGCCTCGAGCCACTTCTTTGCGTCCATGGGCCCCACGGTCCGAGAGAAGACTTCGTGCTCTACCCCTCCCCCGTCTTTCACGCGCACACGGAACGTCGTCTCGCCGACCGAGCTTTCGGTCGCAACCGCGAAGGCAAGCCTCGCCTCGAGCGGCACGCGCAGCGCATAGGTGACGCGCGCTGGAGTGGGCGCGAAGATCGCGTCACGTTGATCGAAGCTCCCCTCGCTCATGTTCCACTTGCGCGCGTCGGGCTTCCACACTTCGCCGCTGCCGATCGGAATGATCGCCTCATCTTCGGTACGGCTCGTGAGCAGCGCAAAACTCATGGCGGCTTTGGCCGCGTTGCCCGTGAGAGAGGTCCACGGAAGCCGCATCTTTCGCCAGTGCGCGTCGAGCGCGTACGACCCAGCGCGCAGGTTTGGAGCGTCGAGCTGGGCGTCCTTGAGGGCGTCCATAAGACGCACCGCCACCTCGTAGCCACTCGGCGCGCCTGCGGCGGCAGCGATCGGGGCGACACGGTCCGTCGGGGCACGCGGTGGAGCCGGCCGCTCGTCTCGCCCTCCCCCCGTCCGATACGCGACGGACGCGCACAGCGCCATTAAGGAAGCCGAAGCGACGCGCAGGCCCCAGGTCATGGACTCGCCCCGGAGGGATCGGCGCGGATCACGTGACCCGACGGGGTCTTGTCCTCGCCTGGATCGTTCGCCCGAGGAACGAGGTAACCCCCTCGCTCCTCCATATTCGGGTCTGCGAGCATCCACGTCCAGAGGTCGCCCTGAAGACGAAGAGCCTCCGCGCGGTGATCGGCCGCGATGTCGTGCGTCTCCTTTGGATCGTTGACGGTATCGAAGAGCAAATACTTCACCCCCTCGCGCCTCGGCGCATAGACGAGCTTGTAGCGATCGTCGCGCACCATGCGATGCTTGGCGACGAGCGCGAGATCCCGCATCTCACGCTTCAGCACGACGTCATCATGATGGTCGGCGTCCACCTCGGTCATTTCGGCGATGCCGGGGTAAGGGATCCGAAGCGAGGGATCGACCCCGGCGATTTCTTCGGTGAACCACAATCCCGTCTCCGCGTAGGCGAGACGGGGCACAGTCGGGGCGGTACCGGACATGAGCCCCCGGAGCGACTGACCATCAAGGTCGGTAGGAGGGGGAACACCGGCAAGATCGTAAAGTGTCGGCGCCAGGTCGACGTCGCGGACGATAGCGTCGATGTGCCGGCTCGTTGGGGCTCGCGGATCCATGACGACGAACGGCACGTGCGTCCCCTCGTCGCCGAACAAATGGTCCCCGTGTCCCACGCCGTGCCCGTTTTCGTAGAGAGTCTCACCGTGATCCGCAGCGACCACGACGATCGTATTCTGCGAGAGCCCCAGCCGGTCGAGGGCCCGGAGGATCCCTTCGGCGGCGGTATCGATGCTCGCCACGCAGCCGTCGTACAATCCGCGCACCTGGGCAATGTCCGCCTCGTCGGGGGCTGCCTCACGCTCGAGCCCGACGGGCTTGTAGTACTTGAATCGCCCGCGATAGGAGGGGTCCGTGAAGCGGCCGTAGTAGGGCGCCGGCGCGGCGTACGGGAAGTGCGCTGTCGAGAAGAACACGGTGAGAAGGAACGGGTGGCCGCGTGCGGCGCCTATCGCGTCGATCGCGTCGTCGGCGAGCATGCGCGGATCTGCGGCATCGTTCATTTCGCGAAGGACGGGGAAAGCCGCGCGGCCTGCCCGCGAATGCAAGAACGGCAAGAGCGGAGTCTCTCTCTCGAGCGCGCGTTGCCGAACGAGCTCTCGAAAATCGAACGTGGGCACCCGCGTATGCGTCCACCCCAGATCGATCCGGTCGAAGATATCTCCCGCAAAGTCGCTTACGACATTCGTGACGTAGCCCGCGCGGGCCAACCGCTCGGGAAGCGCGTCGAAGTCCTTCGTGCGGTCTTCCCAACGAGGAAACATCGACCGGATGCCGTGATGGTGCGGGAAGCGCCCCGTAAGCAGCGTGACCCACGACGGGAACGTACGCGGCAAGGACACGTAGGCGCGATCGAACCTCGCCCCCTTGTCCGCGAGACGGCTGAGGTTCGGCGCGATTCTCGGGTTCAGCCGATCCGCTCTCAAGGAGTCGGCGGCGAGAATGAGGATATTGGGTCTTTGCGGAAGGGACTCGGCTCTCGCCGTGTGCGCGGGGCCCTCGAACGCAGCCGGGATCAAAAGCAGCGCTCCCGCTCCACTCGCGCCCATCACCGCAACACTCCGTAACGACGGCCGTGCGCCCGGTAGGAAGGCTCGGGAGAGACGAGAGGGCCACCTCTTCCACCGTGAGAGCGGCCCCGCGAGGAATGTGAGGAGCAACGCGGCTCCGAGCAAGAGAACTCCGCCCGGACCGAGGTCGTCCGTGAGCAGCACCTGGACGAGCCTCCGTAGCCCGCCGCGCGCGTACCAGGCCTCGGCATACAGCGGCGGGCTGCCGGCCATGGCGTGGGCCTCGACGAAGCCGTGAAGGACGACCACGACGAGAATCACGCGGAATGCTGTCTGGAGGGGCGGACCCGGCAAGCGACGGGCGAGCCGGTCGCGGACTCGGAGGAGGAGCGCGGCCGCAATTCCAAGAAGGCTCCCTAGGACGACGGCCGCGGCGACGATGGCCATCGTGATGCGATCGACTTCGCCGGCGAAGTGCTGCTCTACAATGTTGCGGATCACGCGCGTCTGCCCTGCAAGAGCCTGGTCGTTCAGGTTCCCTTGCCTTGCCGCAAGCCACGTCAGACCCAGGAGATAGAGCGCGCCGACCGACGACGGGCGGAGAAGCCACTTTCCGAGGAGACTCAGCACTTCGCGCACGGCGATTCCCAGTTAGCTTATTCTCGTGCTCCTCACCAAATGGAGTGTTTTTTCGGTGCCGCCGGCGTCTGCGCGGCAAGCGCAGACGTGAGAGGGCGCGGTCCCGCCCCCCAAGGAAAACACCGTGCGGACAGGGCAGCCAAGCGGCGGGCCAACTGCATCAGCGGGCGCCGCGTTCCAGGCGGCTCCTGGCCGCGGCAGAAGAAGGTCCGGCAGCCCAACGGGCGTGAGGCGTAGATGGTGCATCGCCCCTGAGAAGACAAGAGCGGACATGTGTGGGGATCGGGAGCCAACGGCAGCCGCCGCGCGTGCGACGTCGTCCGCGTTTTTGCTCGCCGCCCTCGAAGCGAGCCGCTCGTGGCGATTGCGTATCGCACCTCCGCGAGCTCGGCTTCCGTCACGTAGGGTTCACGCCCGAGCAGGCCGAAATGGCAGCAGTGCGCGCTGGCTGCATCCGGCGCGTCTGTGCAAATGCAGCTTGCGCCGGCAGCGAGGGCGTCGGCTTCCTCGTAGATGCAGAAAAGCTCCGCTCGAGCGCTGTTCTTCGCCCAAGGAATCGGCGTCGCCACGGCCCGGGGTATAGTCGATTTCGAAATGACTCGCTCGCTCCGGCCTGCGCTGCGCCCCGTAGAGACCGTCCTCGTTCCCGACGCCCGGTATGGCCGCGTCCTCCTTCTTCGAGACACCGAAGGAATCGCCGAAGGGACGGTCTCCATTCCGCCCGCCCTCGTCCCGGTCGTGGCGCGCTTCACCGGCGAGAGGACGTGCGAGGAGATCGCCGTCGAGGTCTCGCGCGAGATCGGCGTCCCTGTCGACATAGGGACCGTCTCGCGAGCCGCCGACGTCCTGGAGGACGCGCTGTTTCTCGACGGGCCGGCCTACCGGACGGCTCGCGAGGCGGTCGTCCGAAGATTCGCGACTTCGAAGACGCGCGCCGCTTCGCACGCAGGGGGAGCCTATCTCTCCGAGCCGACGGAGCTGCGCGCGTACCTCGACACCGAGTGCCTGGCGAAGGGCCGCGGAGGCGACGGGCCGGTCGCGCCTCGGGACAAGCGAATCGTCGCGCTCGTCTCCCCCCACATCGATCCCTGGCGAGGCGCGGTCGGCTACGGCCACGCGTACGCCACTCTCGCGCGCGATCTGTCGCCGGCTGCCGACACGTTCATCGTCTTCGGGACGTCCCACGCTCCTATGAGAGAGCCGTTCGCTCTCTGTCGCAAAGGATTCGAGACGCCGCTCGGGACGATGGATCCCGATGAGGACGCCATCGATGCGATCGCGCAGGCGTCAGGCTTCGACGCGTATGCCGACGAGATTAATCACAAGCGCGAGCATTCAATCGAGTTTCAAGTCCTGTTCTTGAGACATGTGCTCGGCGCGCGGCCCGCGCGGATCGTCCCGATCCTCGCCGGGCTCGGCGAGCCCCAGGCCTCGAAGGGAGACCCGACACGCGACGCTCGCGCCCTGCGATTTCTCGAGGCCGTCCAGAAAGTCATTCATGGGCACGGGGAGCGCGCGATCCTCGTCGCAGGTGCGGACATGGCTCATGTCGGGCCCCGGTTCGGCGACCCCCGACCGCTCGACGCGCCCGCGCGAGACCGCCTCGCAGACACGGATCGCCAGTCCCTCGCGCACGCCGCCGAGGGGGACGCCTTGGGTTTTTGGACCCACGTAGCGAGAGATCTCGACACGCGGCGCGTTTGCGGGCTCGCGCCCATTTATTCTCTCGTGCAAGTCATGCCACGCGCGGCGCGCGGCGAGCTTCTTCACTACGAGCAGACCGTCGACGCGGACGACGGATCCATCGTGAGTCACGCCGCGCTCGGTTTTTACGCCTGACGAAGCGGACGCACTTTCGCGTGTGGGCGTTCGTGCTTCAGAAGCCATTCTTTTCGGGGAATCCCGCCACCGTAGCCGCCAATCGTACCGTCCGCGTGAATGACGCGGTGGCAAGGGATGACGAGGCCGACGGGGTTTTTCCCGTTCGCGTTCCCCACGGCACGCTCTGCTCCCGGCGCGCCGGCGCGTCGCGCGAGCTCTCGATACGAGATCGTTTCGCCGACAGGGATCGTCCGGAGCGCCTTCCACACGCGCATCTGGAACGGCGTGCCGTCCACGTCCACCTCGAGATCATCCATGGCCGTGAGCTCGCCGTGGAGGTACGCGCGAAGGCGAGAGGCGAGGTTCTTGGGAAACGGCGCCGAGAACTCGACGGGGCCGAAACGACCCTCGAGGTGCATCAGACTTTTCGGCCAGTGATCGGCAAACGCGAGCGCGCAAAGCGCTTCGCCGCGGGCCACCGCCACGAGAGCGCCGGCGGGCGAAGGGATCTCGATTTTTGCGAACATAGGTAGCTCCTTTTTCGAAGGCCGTATCACGCAGCAACGAAACCATGGCCGGCCACTCGGCTCTTCGTGGCCATGGCCCAGAGATGCATCGCCGCGTAGGAGCGCCACGGGCGCCAACGCTCCGCCCGCTCTTCGAGCGAGGCGGAAGAAACCATACGTCCTCGGGAGGCCGTCCGGCGGAGCACGAGATCCGAGGACGGAAACGCGTCGGGCTCTCGGAGCGCGCGCATCGCGATGTAATGAGCGGTCCAGGGACCGATTCCGGGTAGCTCGATGAGACGAGCCACCGCTTCTTCGAGACCCACGAGAGCTCCCAGCACGAGTTTCCCCGAATCGACCTCGGCGGCGAGCGCGCGAATGGCCGCGGCGCGCGCTCGCGGAACCCCGATCGTTTCAATCCTGGCGCCCGCCAGCGACGAGGGCCCAGGGAAAACATGCGTCAACTCTCCCCGTTGGGACGCCGGAACCACCGACGGATCCAGAGGCCGACCAAAGCGCGTGACGAGTCGGCCCGTAAGTGTCGTGGCGCCTGCGACGGAGACCTGCTGTCCGAGGATGGCGCGTACGGCAAGTTCGAACGCGTCCCACGCGCCGGGCACACGAAGGCCCGGACGTGCTCGGACCGAATCCTTGAGGATCGGATCCCGAACGAGCTGGGCACTCACCGCGTCGGGGTCCAGTCCGAGATCGAACAGCGAACGAACGCGTTCGGTGAGGGCGAGGAGCTCCGAAGCGGCGGGAGCACGGGCCGACATCGTCAGAAACGACCCTTTGGCGCTAGGCGCGACTTCGAGCACCCCGTACCCCGCATCGGTCGCGAAGGCGCGTCGGTACGAGGAAAGGTCGATCGCTTCGACGCCTGGCGTCGCGCGCGGGCCGAGAAACGCCACCATCTGCGCCCAGTCGAAAGGCGGCTTGTAGGCGACACGGAGCTGTAGCGTTTCCACGTCGCGAGCGGCGCGCCGCCCGCGGCTCGATCCACGACGAAGTGCAGTCGGGGACTTGCGGAAGGTCCTTCGAACCGCGTCGTTGAAGCGACGAATGCTCGCGAAACCCGAAGCAAACGCGACTTCGCTGACGCGAAGGTGGGTTTCGTCGAGAAGCTTGCGAGCGAAGTGCAGACGCCGCGTGTGGGCCACGGCGGACGGAGACGCGCCGACGTGTTGCGCGAAGAGCCGTCGAAGGTGTCGATCCCCAATGCCCAGACGCTCGGCCAACGCGTCGACACCCTCTTCCCCAATCCCGTCCTCGGCGATGAGTCGGAGCGCGCGCCGTATCGTGGCCGACGTCCCGAGCAAGGTGTCGGGGGACGCGTCGGGCCTGCAGCGAGCGCAGGGTCGATAGCCGGCCTCTTCGGCGCCGGCCGCACAGGCATAGAACGACACGTTGCGCTCGAGAGGTATGGGAGCCGGGCACCCGGGACGGCAGTAGATCCCGGTCGTACGCACAGCCACGAAGAACCGTCCCTCGAAGCGCCGGTCCCGGCTCGCGATCGCGCGATAGCAGGCGGCGGCGTCGAGATTCATGGACTGGATATAGCGTTGCACGCCCGCCACAACTGGCCATTTTCGGACCTCGTCGATAGATCTGCCGGGATGCCAACCACCGCCCCCGCATTTGCGGTCCTCGGGTTGGTGGTACTGCTCCCGCAGACGCGACCGGCCCCGCTCGCGGCGCAGACTTCACACGGCCGGGGGTGCAAACACCTCTCGCATGGGGTGGCGAACCCCTTGCCGAAAGAAGACTCGGGGGGCGCAGCCGAATGTTCGCTGAAAGGCGCGGTGGCACTGCG
>Ga0182024_10004862_pt1 | contig 30524 bp, 24 predicted proteins | sample P32metaG_FD_120480 | JGI IMG/M metagenome (GOLD analysis project Ga0182024, IMG submission 120480) | Permafrost microbial communities from Stordalen Mire, Sweden - P3-2 metaG (Illumina Assembly) | ecosystem: Environmental > Terrestrial > Soil > Wetlands > Permafrost | place: Sweden: Stordalen... | reverse complement strand
TTGAGGCTCGATCCGGCGCTGGGAACCCTGTCCGCGCCGTGGCTTGCGGGCGAGGCGCTGAACCCCACTTTTCTCGCCCTTGATCCCGGGCACAGCCACCTTTATGCAACCGGACAGCTTCGCCTCGACCCCGCTCCGCCGAGTCCTTTGGGGGGGATCAGCGCATTCGCGGTGGATTCCAATTCAGGCCGGTTGGAATTCCTGAACCAGCAGCCGACGGGAGCCGGCGCCACAACATTTATCGCAGTCGATGCGACCGGCCGCATGGCGATAGCCGCCAATTTTGGCGCGGGCTACGTCTGCGCGCTGCCGATCGGCCCGGACGGACGGCTGGGTGCGCGCAGCGCATTCATCGAGCACCGAGGCCCCCCGGGCCCGAACCGCGACCGGCAGGCCCAGGCCCACGCGCACTCGATCACGATATCCCCGGACAACCGGTTCGCCCTGGCCTGCGACCTCGGATTGGATCGCGTCTACGTCTACCGGATCGATCCGGCCGCGGCCACACTGACGCCCAACGATCCGCCTTTTGCATCCGCGCCCGCGGGAGCGGGCCCGCGGCATGGCAAATTCTCCTCGGATGGAAAATTCTTCTACTCGTCAAACGAGATGGGCAGTTCGGCCTGCGTGTACTCGTGGGACAGCGCGCGGGGCACGCTCGACCTAAAGCAAACGATCTCCGCCCTGCCCGCGGATTTCCGCGGCTCGAGTATCGCGGCAGAGATCCGGATCCATCCAAACGGACGATTCGTCTATGTCTCGAATCGCGGCCACGACAGCATCGCCGTATTCGCGCGGGATCCGGCTGCGGGGACGCTCCGCCTCGTTGAAATCGTGCCCTGCGGCGGAAAGCACCCGCGCAATTTTGCGCTGTCTCCCGACGGACGATGGCTGCTGTGCGCCAATCGTGACACCGACAACGTCGCTCTTTTTCGCGTGGATTCCGAGAGCGGCCGCCTGGAGAAGACCGGCGTCGAGGTTGCAGTCCCGCACCCGGTATGCGTCCTGTTCTGCGATTGAGCACGGCGTTTCGCGAAAGCCTGGCGGCTTCCGCTACGTAGCACAACGCGCCAGCGTTTCGCGCAAAGCCTGCAACAGCCCGAAGTGGCGCGAGTTGAGTCAGGCGGGCTCCCGATTGAAGTTGCCCTTTGGCCCCGGCGGGGCCACTCTACTCCTTCCCTGTCGGCGTTCGAGCGCGCTCCCAATGCGCTCCGCCGGCCTTCAAGAACCCGGCTGCTCCCGGCCTTTCGGTGAGCGCCTAAAAACAAGAAAAAGCATAAAATGACAGATCCCGTAACATCCGGCGGATCAGACGCTCCGAGTGCCGATAATCCGGCTCCGGCAGCGCCCGCCGGATCCGCTGACACGCCATCCGCCGAAGGTGCCGTCCAGCCGCCAGGCACATTCGGCAAGACACGCGGTTCCGGTTTGGTCCGCGGAAAACACCAGACCACGCACGCCGCCGCCTCCGTGTCCCCGAAATCAGGGGATTACCTGCCCACCGCCGTCGAGGTCATCATAGCACAGCGCGAGTACAAGAACCCGTTCGGTGGCGCGGTCACCGCGCCGACGGCCGGCCTCCCGGAGGAAGCCTTCACCGCTCCAGCCGCCAAGCCCCAGGAACCCAGAAAGCCCGAGCCTGCCGCACCCGCTGCGGCGCCGGTCGCGGCGAGTGCTCCTGTAGCGGAAGCCGCCAGGCTTTCGCACAACGCAGAAGCGGTTCCCGCACCCAGGACTGAATCTGCCGGCGCGGACGCGAAATCACAGCTCAAAATCCTTCCCCCGGCTGAAACGAAGCGCACGCAATACCACTGGGACAAGTCCCATTCGGCGGAAAGGGACCGCCCGCAGGAATTCACCCCGAGGCCCCGGCGCGACGACAGGCGCGAGGAACGCCCCTCATTTAGAGGCGGTGAACAGCGCCAGCGCGAGGACGCGCGGCCTCCCAAGCCCTCTGAGGCTCCCTCTGAAAAACCTCTCGGCTTTATCGGCCGGCTCAAGCGCTGGCTCGGATTGGGAAAACCTTCGCCGGCCGCCGGTGCGGCTCCGGGGCGCGAATCTGAATCCGACAGGGGCGGCGACCGCGACCAGGGTTACCGCCGCCGACGACGCGGCGGCCGCGGCCACAACGGCGGCGAACGCAATGAGCACGGCGGCATGCCGCAGTCCCAGCGGGGCGGAGGCGGTCAATCATTCGATCGCCGCGACGGCGACCAGGGCGGAGGCGGACAGCACCGCAGGCGCCATCGCGGCGGCCGGGGCCGCAATCGCGGCGGTCCCCGTCCCGAGGGCCAGCAGGGCGGCGGATATATCTAAGCCGGAACTATGCAGCTCATCGGGTCGATCTTGCCCAATCTGCTGGCCGCCTCGGGCTTGCGTCACCCACTCGACATGCCTTTGGGCATGCCTCGGGGTTCCTCAGCCCGATTCGTCTCAGCATCTTGGGCAATCTCGACTCGCGAACTGCATACTCCCGGCTAAAAACAGTTAATCCTTGCCAAGGCGCATTCCCGCGCGCGCAGTCTGTTCGCATTCGTAGCGGGCGCCTTTTTCGCGGCATAACTCTCCATGGCCGATCTCATCGTCAACGGCGGCAAGCCCCTCACCGGCACCGTTATTCCCTCCGGCAACAAAAATTCGGCGCTTCCGATTCTCTGCGCGACCCTGCTGACCGACGAGCCGATGCGCCTGACCAATGTCCCCAACATAACCGATCTGGACAAGCTGGTCTCCTTCCTGAGCGCGCAGGGTTCGAAGATAGACTGGAACCGTTCCGCCGGGGAGATGCTCGTCGACAACTCCGGCTTTCACAGCACGCTCAAGAACGACGAGCTACCCCGGGACATGCGCTCCACGGTGCTCCTTTATCCCGGCCTGCTTCGGAGGCTCGGGCGCATCAATCTAAGGTCCGACGCGAAGGGCTGCTCGCTCGGGGTCAGGGAAATCGACCCCCATCTCGAAGTGCTGCGGACACTGGGCGCAAAGGTGAGTGAAGGCGACCCGCTCGTGATCGACCTTCCGGACGGATTTCGCGGCGGGCGGCACTGGCTGGATTACATGTCCGTGACAGTGACCGAGAATTTCGCAATGGCCGCCGCGACCGCAAAGGGAGACTCGATTCTCATCAATGCGGCAAGCGAACCGCACGTTCAGGATCTCTGCGAAGCCCTGGTCGCCATGGGAGCGAAAATCGAGGGAATCGGGACAAGCCGAATATCCATTTCCGGAGTCGACCGCCTCCACGGCGCAACGGTGCGGATAAACACCGATTACCACGAAGTGGTCACATTCCTCGCCCTTGGCGCCATAACCGGAGGGGCTGTGCGCGTGGAAAAGTCGCTTCCCCACCATTTCGACCTGATCGCCCGGTCGTTCGGCAAGCTCGGGGTTTCGATCGAGCACGAGGGCGATGTCGCCTGCCAAAGGCGGCCCAAACATCTTCTCGTCGAGCCTCCCCTGACCCGAAATCTTCTCGCGAAAATCGAAGCCGCCCCGTGGCCGTATTTCTCGGTCGATCTTCTGCCGGTCATGATCGCCCTCAGCACCCGCGCAGACGGCACGATCCATTTCTGGAACAAGGTGTATGAAAACGGATTTTCCTGGATGCCGGAACTGGCCAAATTCGGCGCGCACGTGGTCGTCTGCGATCCGCACCGGATCATCGTCTTTGGCAACCGGCCCCTTCGCCCGGCCATCGTGGATTCGCCCTACGTCATCCGCGCCGCGGTCGCGCTGACGATGGTGGCCGCATCCATTCCCGGCCAGAGCGTCGTGCGCAACGCCGAGATCATCAAGCGGGCCCACCCGCGATTTGTCGAAAACCTGAGAGCGCTCGGCGCCGAATTGGAATGGAAATAACATGCAGTCCGAACCGGACAAGGGCGTCAATTTCATCACTTCGACGCTGAAGGCGCCGGTGGGTGCGGCGGAGGCCGCCCTGCGCCCCCTTTCGTTTGCGGAATTCAGCGGCCAGCCGAAGACGATCGAGCGGTTGCAGGTGATGACGGGCGCCGCAAAGCGGCGCGGCGACGCGCTCAACCATATCCTCTTTTCCGGGCCGCCCGGACTGGGCAAGACCACCCTCGCATTCATTCTCGGGCATGAGCTTGGCAAGAACGTGCGCGTGACGTCGGGCCCCGTGATCGAGAAAGCGGGCGATCTCGCGGGCCTGCTCACAAATCTCGAGGAGGGCGACATCCTGTTCATCGACGAGATCCATCGAATCCCCAAGACGGTGGAGGAATACCTCTATACGGCGATGGAGGACTTCCGGCTCGACATCATGATCGACCAGGGGCCCAACGCCCGCAGCGTGCGACTGACGATCCCGCGGTTCACCCTCGTCGGCGCGACGACGCGCAGCGGCCTTTTGACGGCTCCCCTGCGCTCGCGATTCACTCTGCAGACCCGGCTCGATTATTACGACGCCGCGACGCTTTCCGGAATCGTGCGGCGGAGCTGCCGCCTGCTCGGCGTTGAAATCGACGATGCGGGCGAGCGCGAAATCGCGGCGAGGTCCCGCGGAACTCCGCGGATCGCGAACAATCTCATCCACTTCGTCCGGGATTTCGCCCAGGAGCGCGCGAACGGCCGGATCACGCGGGACACCGCGTCAGCCGCCCTCGCGCTTCTCGAGATCGATGCGGCGGGCCTCGATGAGATGGACAAGCGCATGCTTCGCACCATGGCGGAGAACTACCGGGGCGGCCCCGTCGGGATGAGCACGATCGCGGTAGCCGTCGGCGAGGAGGCCGAGACGCTAGAGGAAGTGCACGAGCCGTTTCTCATCCAGGAAGGCTATCTGCAGCGAACGCCCCAGGGCCGGCTGCTGACGGCAAAGGGATATTCCGCTGTCGGCTTAAAGCCCTCGGGCAGCCAGGACAGCCTGTTTTGACGCGAGAAGCAGAAATTGGGGGAATTGAATGCGCCTGGAGGGCATGACAGGGCGGCGCCTAATTGGCCCCATATCTCCGCGAAGATGCGCCTGCGGCGAGGCTGTTCAAGTCAGCACCGTGGCGAGATAGTCGATCGCGATGGGCGGACTGGCCAGAATTGGCGGGCCTTTCTTCTCCCGCAGCATCGCGTCGGCGACGCGGGCCATCGAGGCTTGGGCGAGCACAATCACGTCCACTTCGCCGGAGAGGATGCCAAGCGCCTCCATCACCTTGGCATCATGCGTCGCAGAGTCCCCTAGCATCAGGGCTTCGAATGCCCCCTCGCAGAGCCGGGAAGTCATTTCGATGCGCCGGCCGGCGGCCAGCGACCGGCGTCGGACCAGATCGCAAGTCGGCTCGAGGGTCGTTGCCAGCGTCGCGACAACGCCGATCCGCCCGCCGGTTTTGACCGCCGCGTCCGCCATCGGCTGGTCGACGCGCAGGACCGGAATGCCGGTGAGCGGGGCCGCGGCCTCGACGGCCGGCCCGATAGAGGAACAGGTCACCAGGATATAGTCCGCTCCAGCGGCCTCCGCCGACGCGATATGGCCCGCCACACGGCGGGCAGTCGCCGGCGTCAGCTTCCCGCGGCTGATGACATCCCTGATGAGGCTATCGTCAGCGATATTGAAGGTGTCCACGCCGGGCAACCGCGCCCTGCACAGCTGTTGGAATACCGGGATCAGCGTCGCCGAGGTATGGATAAGCGCGAGGGTTTTCTTGTTCATGAGGTTTCCGAACGATGCGCAGCTTCCGATCGAGCGCGTAAAACAGAGCCTTTCGCAAGCGTTGCGCCTGGTTTTTGTCTCCAATAATTGGCCAGAATCGAGCCCGAAATGTTCACCCACGGGGTGGAAACCGCGGCCGCGAGGCCGAGCGTCGCGAGTTTCCCCATCGCCCCGGCAATGCCGGACGCCATTGCCCCATTCTGGACGCCCACCTCGAAGGCGACGCTGCGCGCCGAATTTTCGTCGAGCCCGCTTGCCCGGCCGAACCAATAGCCGAAGAAGTATCCGGCCGCGTTGTGAATGACCGATGCGAGGAATAGCAGCCCTCCGATCTTCAGCAGGCTGTCACGCCCGGCCGCCGTCGTCATCACGATAAAGTACGCGATGCCGGCCATCGAAACCGCCGGCATGCAGCGAGGGACCACCGGCCAAATTCGGGTCGCGTGATGATAGGCCGTGCCGGCGACCAGGGCTCCGCAAAGCTCGCTGAAAAGCGAAATCGCCGTCCGAGGCGCGTCAAATGCCCGCATCACAAGACTCGAACCTCCGAGCGCGATAAACAGCAGCCATGCGAGCGCCCCCGCCGCAAGCGCTCCAATCCGGCGGGCGCGGGCCGGATGGGTCCCAAGGTAATCGTGCAGGAGGGCCGCTCCGATCGGGATCAGGACGATTGTGACGATTTCAATCATCATGTCGAAGAATCCCACCGCAACCATCCTGCCGGCCAGAACCTTCATGAGTAGCGGAGTCACGACGGGAGCGATCGCGGTCGTCGCCGCGGTCACCGTCACCGATAGCGCCAGGTTCGCCCGGGCGACGTAAGCCATGACATTCGAGGAAAGCCCGCTCGAGCATGAACCGACCAGGACGACACCGGCGGCGATTTCATCGTCGAAGCGAAGCAGCTTCGCTATCGCAAATCCCGCGAGGGGCATCACCGTAAAGCGGCACACAATCCCGACCACGATCCCGCGCGGGGCCCTGGCGATCGCCTTGAAGTCGCGTATCGTCATCTGCGTTCCAATCCCGAACATCACGAGCTGAATCACGAGAAGGAACAGCCACAGATTCCGAGGTTCGAACGCGCCGATCCCGGAAATTGCCCTGGAAAAGGCGAGCCCGAGTATCATCGAGGCAATTACAAGTCCCGTAAACCACCACCCTTCACGGGAGATCGCCGCGGGTTTGTCGCGCCTGTCCGCGGGTTGGCTCATCGGCGGAGGGCCTCTCCTCCCCCGGCGAGCCGGGCAAAATAGTCTTCGCCTCCGACCTGCCCTCCCTTGAAGACGATTTCGATCCCGTCGGCTGGGCTGCCGGGAGCGTTGACCCGGCAGAGGGGGGCTCCGGGCGTGAGGGGCGCGATCATTTCCAGCGATTCGACCCCCAGTGCCCGCGCGGCATGGCTCGACGAATCTCCGCCTGCGAAGGCGGTGCGCGGAACCGTTGCCCGGGCCAGGATCTCGCGCACGGTCCGCCCGAGGAGCCCGCCGATCCGGCGGGCGACGAAATCCAGATCCAGGCGGCGCCGCCGGATCAGGTCCCGGGCAGCCACAAGCCGGGGGTCCGAGGAACCCCGGCTCGCGTGGAGGAGGACATTCCGCCCGGCCGTCAACTCCTGCACCGCCAATGCGACCGCGTGGCCGTCGTGCGTGCCGTCTCCACCCTCCAGCGCGCGGACCGTATCGACCGGAAGGCCCACAAATCCGTGGCTGAGAGCCCAGGCGATCTGGCTCTCCGTCACGGGGGAGCTGCTGCCGGACGCAACGAGGATTGGAGCGGCCGCACCGGCAGACGCCTCGGCCGCAGGCAGGGCGCTCCCATTCCCGCCCGCCCGCCAGCACGCCCCCAGCGCTTCGGTCACCGAAGAGGGTCCCACGGAAAACATCGTTCCATTCCCATTCGCCCTCGCATCCAAAAGCGCGCCGATTTTGTCCACCTGCTCCTGAATGAGCCCGTCGAAAAGCACAACCTCGGCGCCATCTGCGAGCAGCTGGTCGAGCGCCGCCTCCAATTCGGCCCTTGAAAGGCCGAGCGTAAGCACGTCCACGGATTTGATCCTCTTCCGTGTCTGGCGCGCGAGGTGCAGTCGGAGATCGCTCTCATCCGCCGGCGTTACCGGGTGCGCGCTCATCGCCGGATGCCGGTCGAGCCGGTGGATCGCCCCCTCGGTCCCTATGCCGACTCGCGCAAAAAGGTTTCCGAAGAGGCAATAGCGGCCCAGGGTGGGATTTGCGCCGATCACGGGAACGAATGGCGATGGGAAGATCTCCGCCCCGATGTCGATCGCCCGGCCGATGCTTCCGATCTCGGGCGATGAATCGAAGGTTGAGCAGATCTTGTACAGCACGTGGGCCGGATCGAGGGCCTTGAGGGCGGCGAAGACACGGCGCAGCTCCGCGTCCATTGCGGCGGTTTTCATCGCCCGGCTCACCCCGGCGACACCCACCGCCTCGATTTCCGGGTGACGCGCGAGCGCCGCAGCGTCTGGAGGCTCGAGATACAGGATTGAGCGGACGCCGGCGAAGACGAGCGATTCCAAAACGGCGGTCGAGCCCGTCAAATCATCGCCATAGTAGGCAAGCCGCAGGGTGCGGACTTTCGCAAAAGCGGTCATGAGATCGGGCGAATCCGGCCGAAAAGAGCGGCAGGCCGGGCCAGCTCCGGGTGGCGCTCCATGGCCTGATCGAAGGTCAGTCCGGCCAAGGCGGCATCCCACCACAACCGCAGCGCGCGCACGCCCTCCACCGGGCCGTCGGGATGGGCGAGAATGCCGCCACCGGCGAGGTAGAGCAGGTCCGCCGTGCCAGTTTGCCGGTAGGTCGCGGGCGCCTGCCCTCCCCACTGGCCCGAGGACACGACGGGCACGATAGGCGGTATTCCGCCAAGCGGAGCCCGGCACGATTCGATCGAGTGGACGACCGAGTCATCCGGCTCCCAAAATTTGTTCGACAATCCGTTTACGTGCAGGTGGTCCACCCCAGCGAGCCGCCAAATCTTCGCATAAGCTGCAAAATCCATGCCGAGGAAGGGATATCGGTTAAGCATTCCCCAGCCGTTTCGATGCCCGTGAACGGCCAGGCGGCCGATCCCACAGATGCGGCGGGTTGCGGCCAAGCCGACGCTGTTGAGGCTGACCATGACGCAGGTGCCTCCCGCCGCGGCAACGCGGTCGTAGTTGCGCAACATGTCGTCCATTTCCCCGCTGATATTGAAGGCGTACATGACTTTTTTTCCTGTGCGCTGCGCGTGTTCGCGCACGACGCCCATTACCGCTTCCAGGCGCGTGGCGAAGGGGGAGTGCGGCGGATCCGCCATCAATTCGTCATCCTTGATAAAATCAATTCCGGCCCGGGCAACGGTTGCGACCAGCTCCGCCGTCTGGGCGGGAGTGAGTCCTATGCTCGGCTTCACGATCGTTCCGATCAAAGGGCCCTTTTCCACTCCGGCGAGCCTCCTGGTTCCGGGCACTCCGAAGCATGGTCCCCGGAACGGGCGCAGAAACGACCTCGGAAATCCGATGTCGAGAAGGCGGATTCCGGAGAACTGCGACAATTCGTATAAATTGCCCTGAACGGTCGATACGAGCGCCGGAAGGTTGTGACCGAAATTCTCGATAGGCCAGGAGATCTCGACGATCGCGCGCCGGTAGCCCGACGCGCGCTGCGCGCCCGGCAGGGCGGGTGTCGGCACCACGCTGATTTCGGAGATTTTCTCAACCCTCGCTGCAAATCGCTCCTTCAACGCCTCGGTTTCCCCAGGAACATCGATAAAGGTGCCCGAGGACTGCTCTCCAGCCATGACGGCCGCCGCGTCGGCGACCGCAAGGGGGGTTTCGACCAGATAGGACGCCGTCAGCCGATCCGGCGCCGATCCAGACCCATTTTCCCCAGCAGCCGCGTTCATGGTTTTCCAGAGACGGCGGCCATCTTCCCGCGCACATCCGCAAAGAGCTGGCCCAAGCGCCCCCGGGCGAAGAACGAATATATGTTACGCGGATAGCAAGTGTTATCCAGCCGCCACGCTCGTCCAACCCGCGGCGCTAGACTCGGCCAATCCTTCGAATAGGCCGCGTTTGTGCGCCGTCTGTGATCAATTTTTGATCAAGGGCCCGGCTGCGACCAGTGCGCCCCGCGCGGAGGGACACTTTCCTGGGTTATTTGGATGCCCTCCCAGCGAGGGATTTTCGGCACTACGTAATGAATGATTAGGTATAGGCTCCCGCTCGCAAACTCGATCCAGCCCATGGCCGTCAGCCATAGGGCCTGCACATTCGATCCGTCGTATCCGGTCGGGGGAAACCACGCCGGCACCACTGCCGGCAGGAGCTTCATCGCGACTCCAATCGCGATTAAAATAAGTGCATTTATCGAATTCATGCCCTCTCTAAAGCGTTCGCCGTGCCAAAGGTCGGGACTTTTTGCTAGATCCTGCAGCGCAGAATGATACGCAATTCGATGGCGGGCGGCCGGCTTCGCAGGGTTGAAAAGTGCACGAAATCAAGGCTGCGGATTCTGCAAATTGCCCGAAAATACCCGGAGCCCCCGGGAGGCTCCCGTTATCACTACGACAGGCGCAGGCATGTCCGCTAACAGACGAGCGACTCGAAATCCTGAAAGTCGGCGGTAAATCCGCCCTTCACACCTTTGCAAATCACGCTCACAGCGTCGTGCGAGTGGAGGGATTCGAGATGCGAGCATGCGATTTGGAAGTCCCGGATCTTCGGCTCGGCGTCGAACGCGCGGTAAAGGAGCCTCGCGGCGTCCTCGACGAACTTCAGGTGGGCGCCGTTCAACTCGGCAAATGCCTGCTCATCCTCGCGCTTGACCATGACCTGGGTCTCGGTCTGCAGCGCCTTCAAGCAAAGGGCGTGGACGTCTTCGATCCAGATCTTCTTGCCTTCGGCCTCCTCGAGAATGAGCCGCGCCCTGCTTCTTTGCGAGTGGGCAACGCTATAAACCCCGCGGGCATCCCTGGCGTGCTCGGCGAGTTCCGCCGAGCACGGGCACGCCGACGAATACACGAAGTCGAAATGGATGAACCGGCGATACCGGCCCTTGCTTGACATCACCCCTTCGAAAACCGTGCGGTAGAATTGGTAGCCTTCAAGTCCGCTGCGCAGGCTTTTTTGGATCAATGGGTAGGAAAAAATCAGCTTCAATCGCGCGTCCTTTGCCTTCACGTTGCGCAGGTACGCCTTGAGGATCTGGCCCACCCGCTCGCCCGTGATGACCTTGTCCTTATGGTCATAGAACGAGCGCACGATGCGGCTCATATTGATCCCCTTGAGCTCGGCTTCGAGCGACACGGTGCCGGTGACGCTCGTCTCCAGGGTCAAAATCCCACCTTTTTTCGTTCGGTACTTCAGCGGCAGTTTGAAATTCGAGACACCCACCTGCTGGATGGGGACATTCGCACCGTCGATCGCATCGTTAGCCGCCTCCATCATGTCCGGAAGCGTCGCCCGGTAGGCGGGAGTCGCCACAAAGCGCGGGTCGTACGCGCGCGCGATGCGGGGCTCGGAGCCGTCGGCGGAACGATGCAGGTACATGCGCTTCTTCTTCTTCATTAAGGTCCCAGGTATTCGGCGTAGTGGCGCGGCGATTCGTATAGGCGGACCCTGTGAAGGCGGCCCCCCTTGATGTGCGGCTCTAGTTCGCGCCAAAACGCGATGACAAGGTTTTCCGTGGAAGGAATGACTCCCTGAAGAAAGTCAACTTCCTCGTTCAGGTTACGGTGGTCGCAACGGTCGGCGACATGGCGGTGAAGGATTCGCTTTAGCTTCGCAAAGTCGATGACGTACCCGGTATTCGGGTGGGGATCGCCGGACACGGTGGCCTCGAGCACGTAATTGTGCCCGTGCCAGTTCGGGTTCGTGCACCGCCCGAAGCGCTTCTCGTTCCATTTCCGGCCAAACGCCGGGTTGTGAAGCCTATGGGCGGCATTGAAATGGACCTGCCGCGTGATGAACACGGGACCGGCTGCCGCGACATCGGCGCCGCTCCCGCGCTTCGCGCGAAGAGCCGCTTTGGTTCGTTTTGCAGGCATTTATATGCCAACAGCTAGCACGGTTTGGCGGCGCGTCAATGCACTGTGCGCAACTGGACGCAATCAACCCGCTGGTCCTGCGCGATCGTGTCGGTGACGATGATCAGCTTGTCGCCGATCTCCACCCGCCCCTGCCGTTTGAGAAGAGCGATCGCATGTTCAACTGTCTGGTCGGGCTCGGCCGCGAACGGCAGGAGGAAGGGCTCGACCGAGCGCAGGATGCGAAGTTGCCGGGACAATTCCGCGCTGGGTGTGAACGCGAGAATCGGCGAGCGGACGGGCCGAAGAGCCGCGAGGCCGCGCGCCATAAATCCGTGCCGCGTGAATGTGATGATCTTCGAATTGGCCAGCTCGTCGCCCAGGATCACCGCCGAGTGAAGTATTTTCATCCTTTCTGTTGAAAATGCCGACGGCCGCCCGTCGTCGGAATCCTCCTCGGCTTCGATTCGCCGAGCAATCTTGTCGAGCATGTGGACGCATTCCCAAGGATACCGGCCGACCGTTGTCTCGCCCGAAAGCATCACGGCGTCCGCCTTCTCATAGACGGCATTCGCCACATCGGTGATTTCCGCGCGTGTGGGCACCGGCTGCATGATCATCGACTCGAGCATGTGCGTCGCAATGATGACCGGCTTGCCGTGCGCGAGGCACGTCTTGACCGCGCGGCGCTGAATCACCGGAAGGTCCTCGTACGGGCACTCGATTCCAAGGTCGCCGCGGGCGACCATGAGGACGTCGCAGGCGCCGACAATGCCCTCAAGGTGGACAATCGCGGATTGGTCCTCGATCTTCGCGATAATCCAAGCCTTCGATTTGCGCTCCTCGAGGAAGGCGCGGAGCCGATTCACGTCCTCCGCCGAACGAACGAACGACAAGGCGAGCATGTCGATCCCCTCCTCCAGGCCCACGATTGCGTCGGCCCTGTCCTTTTCGGTGAACGAAGGCAGGTCGACCTTGACTCCGGGAAGATTGATGTGGCGGCGGGACTTGAGCTCGCCCGGCACCAGCACGCGGCAGCGGATATGCGCATCGCGCTTGGCAAGCACCTCGAGCTGGATGAGTCCGTTGTCGACGAGCACCGTGTCCCCCACCTTTATATCCCTGATCAGTCCCTGATAATTCACGTCAACCGATCGGATCTCCTCGGCCGCTTCGCGGTCGGCGCCCGGTTTCACCGTGAGGTCGAAGATCTCGTTGGGTTTCAGTTCGATCGGTGCGGACAGTGTGCCCGTCCGTATTTCGGGCCCCTTGATATCCATCATTATCGCCACGTCCCGGTCGACGCGCTTGCTCACGCCCCGGATGCGCCGGATGATTTCGCGCGTCCAATCGTGGCTCGCGTGTGCCATGTTGAGCCGGACGACGTCCGCGCCGCCCCGGATCATCTGCTCCAGCATCAATTCGCTCTCCGTCACCGGCCCGAGCGTAAAGATGATCTTGGTGCGGCGGAATGAATCGGCTGTCATGGACAATTGAGGACAATCTTACCCGGCTGAGACGGGGGCGCAAACAATTCCCGGTCGACGATCTCATCCCGAGGCTTGACAAGTCGCTATGGCTTGGGCGACCCCTCAGTCCATGAATAAGCTCAATGGAAAACGGGCGCTGGTCACGGCAGGGGCGCAGGGGATCGGGCTGGCGATCTCCAGGCATCTGCTCAGCGCGGGTTGCGATGTATTCGTCCACTACCGGACGAGCGCAGACGCCGCCCGCCAGCTTGCGGTTGAAGCACAAAAGCTCGGCCGGCGGTGCTCCAGCGCGAGCGCGGACCTCACCGAAGCGGAAGAATGCGATCGGCTCGTCGCCGGCGCGGTGGCGTTCCTGGGCGGGCTGGATGTCCTCGTAAACAATGCCGGAACGATGGTCGCCCGCCGGCCCTTCATCGACTCCGACGACGAATTCTGGGCCGAGGTCATGTCGCTCAACCTGGGCAGCGCCCGGCGGGTTTCGAAGGCGGCCGTGCCCCATCTGATCGCCGCCGCGCAAAAGGGCGGCGGGGCCAGCATCGTCAACGTCTCTTCGCTGGCGGGACGAAACGGAGGGGGAATAGGCGGAGTCGTTTACGCGACGGCCAAGGGAGCGATGATCACCTTCACCCGCGGCCTCGCCCGCGAACTCGGGCCGAAGGGGGTGCGCGTGAATGCGCTCGCGCCGGGCCTGATTCTCGGCTCGAACTTTCACGCCGTGCACACGCCCCCCGATGCGCAGGCCGCCATAATCGCCTCGATCCCGATCGGCCGTGCCGGCAACCTGGACGATGTCGCGCGGGCGGCCGTCTTCCTCGCAAGCGAGTTCGACGGCTTCATCACGGGCGCGACGCTGGACGTCAACGGCGGAGTGTATTTCTCCTAACAGGCGGACCCGAGTCGCTGTCAAAGATTGCAATGAAAAACGGCCTTGTCCGGTGGGGAATGATTGGCTGCGGCGCCGTGGCCGAGGTGAAGAGCGGGCCGGGCTTCCAAAAAGCTTCCGGCTCCGCGCTCGTGGCCGTAATGCGCCGCAACCGCGGCTTGGCGGAGGACTACGCCCGGCGCCACGGCGTCCCGCGCGCCTATGACGACGCCGAGAGACTGCTGGCCGATCCCGAGGTGGACGCGGTCTACATCGCCACCCCGCCCGGGACCCACGCGGAGTATGCGCGGCGCGCCGCCGATTTCGGCAAGCCGGCCTACGTCGAAAAACCGATGGCCCGGCACGCACCGGAGTGCGATGCAATGATCGAGGCGTTCGCGCGCGCGAAACGGCCCCTTTTCGTGGCGTATTACCGCCGGGCCCTGCCCCGCTTCCAGGCGGTGCGGCGCCTGCTCCAAGAAGGCAGCCTGGGCGATATCGCGGCCGTCGATTACCGCCTGGCGGCCCCAAATCATCGCCGGACTGCCGGCTGGAGAATTGCCGCGGAGGAAGCCGGCGGCGGCCATTTCCTCGACATGGGCTCCCACGTCGTCGACCTGATCGAGTTCCTGTTCAGTCCGCTTGAGGACATCGGCGGTTTTGCGGAGCGATCCGGCCCGACCGGCGAGGTGGAGGATCGGGTGACAATGAGTTTCAGGGTCGGAGCCGTGCCGGGACAGGGCCTGTGGGATTTCGCCTCCGACGACGCGGCCGACGTCCTGACCGTGACAGGCGCGCTGGGAACCCTGCGATTTTCCGTCTTCGGGGACGAACCGCTGATTTGGGACCACTCAGGGAAGTCGGAGCAACTGGTCCATCCGAATCCGCCCCACGTGCAGCAGCCCTTGATTCAATCGGTCGTGGACGAACTGCTGGGGCGCGGAACCTGTCCGAGCTCAGGCGATTCGGCCCGCCGGGCAAGCGCCGCAATGGACGCCGTCCTCGCCGGCTACTACGGCGGAAGGGACGACCCATTCTGGCGCCGGCCCGAAACCTGGCCTGGCCGGAAGGGCGGAGGGCGCGCTCGGGTCGAATCGTCTGCCCGCTAGATGAATTCGTAGAAAGGCGTTCCCTCGCCGGGGCCGACGATCGAAAGCTCGCAGCGCAGCGTCGAGCGGGAACCGGCAAATGCCTCGGCGACGGCAGCGGGCGAATTGCAATCGCGCGACAGGTGCGTGAGATAGATCCGGCGCCAGCGCGGGTCCGCGGCCCCAGCGAGAAATTCGCATGCGGCCTGGTTCGACAGATGGCCGTGCCGTCCGCTGATCCGCTGCTTGAGCGCCCAGGGCCGGCGCCGGTCCTCCTGGAGCAGGCGCGAGCAGTGATTCGCTTCGATGACGACGACGTCGCATCCGTCCACGTACTCGCGGATATTGGCCGGCGCGTGGCCGAGATCCGTCAGCCACGCAATGCTGCGACGCGGCGAGACAAGATCCCCCTCGATTCCGTTTGCGAAACGGAATCCCACCGGATCCCGCGCGTCATGCGGCACCGAAAAACTCTGCACTTCGACGTCGAGAAAGCGGAAACGGGCGCCCGTCTCAAATATCTTCCAATCGGGCCGGTGGCCCAGGCGTTCCTGCACCGCTTCCGCGGTCGCTTCGTTGGCGAAGATCTTCAGGCCCTGAAATTTTTTCAGGCTATCTATCCCCGAGGAATGGTCGCCGTGCTCATGAGTGAGGAAGACGGCGTCGATCCGCGCGAGCGATTCCCCGAGATTGGCGAGCAGGTGCTCGAGCTTTCGGGCTGAATAGCCCGCGTCGACGAGAATCCTCGCCCCCTCGGTCACAATCAGCGCGCTGTTGCCGGAGCTTCCACTTCCCAATATGCAAAACCGCATCGCCATGCGCCCTCATTCCAAAGCGCGTACAGCCCTTCATCGCAAGCGGTATTAAACTTCGGCAGTGGTTCAGTTAGACCAGCCAAGCCCCTGAGCGGCTGTTGCGGAGCTTATTGACCGCCTCCTGGCCGACCCCCTTGAGGGGGAGGCCGGACTGGCGGTCAGATTGGGTTTGCGCAGCTCCAGCCGGGAAGGGGCTTGGCTGGTCTAACCGAGCCACTACGTAAACTTCTCGTATTGCCAATCCGAAGCGCACGCCGCAAAATCAGCCGGCAATTGACCAATTCAGGCATACCCCCCGAATCCCAAGCGGCCGCGCCAGTAGCGCAGGCGGAGGCTATGCCCAGCGCCACCCTATGGCTTTTGTCGTATCTCACCCGCCGTCCCCGCTGGCATCCAGCCATTTCGGTCCTGATCATCTCCTCGCTGGTATTGTTGGTCGGGCTGTGCGGGTATCTCACCGGTCCGCACCTTTCGCTGCGCCTTTTTTATGATATTCCGGTCGCGCTTGCGGTGGCTTGGATCGGATGGAGAACCGGGGTGGCGATCAGCGTCGCAAGCGTCGGAGTCTGGGTTGCCAGCGAAGGCCTGGCGGGAGCGGAATTTGTCCGGCGGACGGGGCTTTGGTGGAACGTATTGATCGCCATCTGCATGTACGTCGTCGTCGCGCTCATACTAAACGCGTTGATCAGCCTTCACCGCAGGCTCGAAGAGCGGGTGAGGGAACGGACCGCGGCCCTGCAGAGCGAGGTCATGGCGCGCGCCCGGCTTCAGCGCGAAATCCTCGAGATCACCGAAAGGGAGCGCAGTTCGATCGGCCGGGATTTGCACGACGGCCTTTGCCAGCACTTGGTAGGCACAGCCCTCGCCGCGCAGGTCCTTTCCGAGCAACTCGACTCGCGCGGAGACCCGGCGGCCGAAAGCGCGCGGGGAATCGTAGGCCTCGTCGAAGATGCGATCGCACAGACCCGGAGCCTCGCCAACGGGCTATTGCTCGCTGCAATACAGCCGGACCGGCTGGCCGCCGAGCTCGAGAAGCTCGCGCGCACCGTCAGCGAACAGCACGGGATAGACTGTGGCGTCCTTCTGCGAGGCGAGCCGCGCGCGCCGGACAAGGCGACGGCCTCCCATCTGTTCCGAATCGCCCAGGAGGCCGTGCGAAACGCCCTAAAACACGCGCAACCCAGCCGCCTCGAGATCATCTTTTCCGACGAGGGGGGCCATCTCACCCTCACCGTCTCCGACGATGGCACCGGTCTGCCCCGAAAGCGGCGGGGGCCGGGCCTCGGACTGCGGATCATGGCACACCGGGCCGAGCTGATTCAGGCCGACTTCGCGGTGGAATCCGGTGTCGGCGGCGGAACGCGGGTGCGCTGCCGCCTGCCGGCGAGGGCTTCCGCTGGCTGACTGCGGCGAGCCCAGACCGACCATGTCCCGGCGCTCGCGAATTTTCATAGTCGACGACCATCCGCTCGTGCGGGAGTGGCTTGCGAATCTGCTGCGCCAGCAGAGCGACTTCGAGGTCTGCGGCCAGGCGGAAGACGCCCCCAGCGCCCTTGCTGGAATGGCCTCCTCGCCGCCCGACGTCGCGATCGTCGATCTCTCGCTCAAGGGGGGCTCGGGGCTGGACCTGATCAAGGACCTGCGCGCGCGCCATCCGGAATCGGCCGTGATCGTGCTGTCGATGTATGAGGAGATTTATTACGCCGAGCGCGCGCTGCGCGCCGGGGCCCGCGGCTACATATCCAAGCGTGAGTCCACCGGGCGGATCGTCGAGGCGATCCGCAAGGTATTGGCGGGACGCATCTATGCGAGCGCCGAAATCCTGGCCCGGCTCGCGGAGCGCATGGTCGGGCGGGCGCCTCCGCCCCCGCAGGGAGCCATGACGATCCTGAGCGACCGCGAAATGGAGGTCTTCCAGCGCCTTGGCCAGGGGCAGACGACGAGGCAGATCTCGACCGACCTGAGCGTGAGCATCAAGACCGTCCAGGCCTATTGTGCCCGAATCAAGGAAAAGCTGTCGATCGGGACTGGAACCGAACTTATGCGCGAGGCCGTCCGGTGGATGGAGAGCAAGCGCCGCGGCGAAGAAGTTTGAAATATATCGCAGTTGGAGATGCGTTCGGACTGTTACCGGCGGACACCGCACGCCGTCATATAGCCATGCGCGTTTTTTCCGGCGGAAGCCCGGCCCCTATTCCACGCTGATGCTGCCATACTTCATTCCATGACAGCGATCGAAACATGCCGGCGGGGATATCCCCGAATTCATTCGATCCTCTCCTGGCGCGGGCTCCTCTGCGCGGCGCTGACGGTATCGACCGCCGGTTTCCTCTGCGCCCAGCCCCCGCGCCTGATCAATCTGTCCACAAAAGCGCAAGTTGGAACGGGCGCCGACATAGTCGTATCGGGCTTCGTCATCGGACCGGGATCTCCCGAAACGGTCCTGATACGCGCCGTGGGCCCGTCCCTGGGAGCCGCGCCTTTCAACATAAGCGGCGTGCTGCCCAATCCGGTTCTCACTATTTTCAATTCGAGCAGCGCCGCGATAGCCACGAATAGTGGCTGGAACGCGGCCGATGCCGCGGTTATGAGCTCGGTGGGCGCATTTCCGCTGATCCCGGGGAGCAACGACGCCGCAATGGTGACCACGCTTCCGCAGGGCGAGTACACTGCGCAGGTGGCGGGCGTGAGCGGCGACAGCGGAATCGCCCTTCTCGAGATTTATGAGGTTGGAGCGACCTCCGCCACGTCGCGCCTCATCAACCTTTCGAGCCGCGCGTATATAACGAGCGGGGCGACTGCCACTTCAGGTCTGTTTGTCGGGCCGGGGTCCGGCAATCGAACGCTGCTGATACGCGGCATCGGACCCACGCTCTCGACCTTCGGCCTGACCGGCGCACTTCCAAATCCGGCGATCGCCGTATTCGATTCTTCCGATAACGTCATCGCGAGCAATGACAACTGGGGCACGCCGGTCGGCGCAGGCGCGGCAAGCGCGGCCACCCTCAGCGCCGCATTCGCGCAATCGGGGGCCTTTCCCCTTCCTGCGGGAAGCTTGGACTCTGCGCTCATAATGACAGCGGCGCCCGGATCCTACACAGTGCAGCTCACCGGAAGCGGCGGCTCGGGTGTCGCGATGATAGAAGTGTACGATATCACTCCGGCGGCCGCGCCCTACACCACGGTATCGATATCGGCCAGCCAGCCAAATGCGAATTCGAGCGGCACGGCGGGAGTCTTTACGGTCGCCAGCACCGCAGCCACGAGCCAGCCGCTCGCTGTGAATTACACGGTGGGCGGCACCGCTGTTCCCGGAATGGATTACCAGACCCTTTCAGGAACAGTGACAATTCCGGCCGGTTCGAGTTCGGCGACGATCACCGTGACCCCGCTCACGAGCCTTACATCCGCTCAGACGACCGTCGTCCTGAACGTGTCCGCCGGCACGGGCTACACGGTGGGAACCGGTTCGGCAACGGTCAACATAACCAATGTTCCCCCGACCTTGTACGTCGCCAATCTCCAACCCGCCCCAGGCGCGACGTCCTCGGCCGCCTCGGGCACCGCCACGATCTACCTGGCGCCCGACGACTCGTCGGCAACGATCAATATTTCATTCAGCAATCTGTCGTCCACCGAACAGGCGCCGCACCTGACCATCGGCCTGCCGGGCACCAGCGCGAATTTTGTCTTCGGGTTGAATTACCCGGGGCAAGTGGTCGATCAGGTCTGGACCTTCACCGCCACCGGCACCTGGTCGTCCGCGCAGCTTCTGGTCGCCCTTCAGGCCGGCAATATCTATGTAGAGATCGGCAGCCAGGACTATCCCTCCGGAGAGTTGACAGGGCAGTTCCTTCAAATCACCGGATCGCAGGCATTCACGCCCCCGGCCCCGCCGCCAGCCGTGAATCTGAGCTCCGTTTCGCAAACAGACGCCGCGCGGTTTCTCACGCAAGCGACCTTCGGACCCACCTTGACCGACATCAATACCCTCGTCTCGGACGGCTACAACACCTGGATCGCCAGCCAGATGGCGCTGCCGGAGACCTCGCATCTCACCGAGACCCGGGCTGATGCCGCGGCATTCCCGAATACGGGCAATTATGCCATCACGCAGAACAACCGCCAGGAAGCGTGGTGGAAAGTGTCGGTGACAGCGCCCGATCAGCTCCGCCAGAGGGTGGCGTTTGCCCTCAGCGAGATATTTGTCGTCTCCGACGTGGCTTCCTCGCTCGCCGAGGAGCCGGAGGCCCTGGCCAACTATTACGACCTTCTGGCCAACGACGCGTTCGGCACCTACCGCCAGTTGCTGCAGGACGTGACCCTTAGCCCGGTGATGGGCAATTATCTGAACATGCTGCGCAACGCCGCGGCCAATCCCGCAAAAGGGACCAGCGCCGATGAGAACTACGCCCGCGAAGTCATGCAGCTTTTTTCGATCGGGCTCAATTACTTGAACCCGGATGGGAGCCTGGTTCTCGATTCGACCGGCCAGCCGATTCCTACGTACAACAATAACACGATCGTACAGACGGCCAACGTCCTCACCGGCTGGTCCTACGCCTCCACCCTCGCCAATCCGAGTTTCACCGGCGGAGCCGCCGATTGGTACGATCCGATGATGCTCTTCCCTGCGTTCCACGACAACACGCAAAAGACATTGATTTCGCTGACGGCCACCGGGCCCGCCGTCGTTGCCCCGGCAAACGAAGGCGGAGCGGCGGACCTGAATACCCTGCTCAATACGCTGGCGAATAACCAGAATACCGGGCCCTTCATTTGCCGGCAGCTGATCCAGCGCCTTGTCACGAGCAATCCGAGCAACGGCTACGTCTACCGCGTGGCTCAGGTGTTCGCAAATGACGGGACGGGGGTTCGCGGAAATCTCGCCGCCGTCGTCAAAGCGATCCTCCTCGACTACGAGGCGCGATCCCCGGAAGTCCTGTCCGACGCTGGCTTCGGAAAGCTCAAGGAGCCCCTCCTTCGCCAGACCGCCATCTTCCGGGCATTCAATGCCACATCCCAGGAAAACCGCTTCCCGATCTTTTCTGCGGACCAGACCCTTGGCCAGGCGGCCTTGCGCTCGCCCACAGTGTTCAATTTCTATCTCCCGGACTATTCGCCTCCGGGCACCCTGGCGACCGGGGGCCTTGTCGCGCCCGAGTTTCAGATCACTACCGGGACAACGGCTATCGTCGTGCCGAACACGCTGTATGCCTCGATCTACACCCCCTCGACGCCGGTGGCCTCAACTATTGTCCTCAACCTTTCCTCCCTCACGAGTGCCTCCAGCAGCTCGGCCATGGTAGGCACCCTGAATCTTCTTTTCGGCGGCAACAACATGGGCTCGGCGGCAACCCAACAGATCATCAACGCGCTGGCGGCGCTTCCGGCCTCCGCGACCTCAGCTCAAAAGGCCCAGGCCGCGCTCGAACTGGCGATCACCGCCCCGGAAGGCGCAGTCCAACAATAAGCCATGCTGACTCCTCAAGATCTCACCCGGCGCAAATTCATCGGAAATGCCTGCGCGGCCGTCGGCGCGACCGGCGTTCTCTCCGCCCTGGCCCAGCTTCGCATGATCGGGGCGGTCGCCGCGGATGCGGCCGCTTCCTCCGGATCCGACTACAAGGCATTGGTATGCGTGTTTCTCTACGGGGGGAACGACTCGAACAACATGGTCATCCCCGTCGACACAACGGACTACAATCTGTACGCGTCGCAGCGTACGGCGCTCGCGATTCCCCAGGCGAGTGTGCTCCCCATTTCGCCGAAGATGTACAACGACGGCCGCAGCTATGGCTTCCATCCATCGCTTCCGGAATTGCAGAGCCTGTTTGGCAGCGGCCAGCTGGCCCTAATGGCGAACACCGGGACACTGACTTATCCGACGACGCTCAGCCAATACACTTCCGGCTCGGCCTCGCTTCCGCCCCAGTTATTTTCGCACGCTGACCAGCAGACCCAGTGGCAAAGCAGCCTGCCGGACCAGCCTTTTCAAACCGGCTGGGGCGGCCGGCTCGCGGACTTGATCAATGCGATCAACACGAATTCGACGATATCGATGTCTATCAGCGTCGCGGGGGAAGATTCATTCCAGATTGGGCAGGTAGTCTCCCAGTATGCCGTGAGCCCGACCGGAGCCGTTGTGCTGAGCGGAACGTCCGGCGGATCGATCAATCCCGTCCGCTATCAAGCTCAACTCAACCTTCTAAGCCAGAATGAGCAGAGCCTCTTCCAGGCGGCTTTCGCCAATGTCACGGGATCGGCCGTGACGGACTCCGCCCTTCTTACGAGCGTCCTGAGCGGAGCCGCGACTCTCCAGACCAAGTTTCCCAACACATCCCTCGGCACCCAGCTGCAAATGATAGCGCGGCTTATTTCCGCCGCTCCTCAGTTCGGGTTGAAGCGCCAAATTTATTTTGCAAGCCTCGGCGGATTCGACACCCATACGGTCGAAATCGCCACCCAGGGCCCGCTCCTCGTTCAGGTGAGCCAGGCCCTCAGTGCGTTCTACAGTGCGACCGTCGAATTGGGCGTCGCGCCCCAGGTCACGGCATTCACCGCTTCGGATTTCAGCCGCACGTACAATACGAACGGCAACGGAGCCGACCATGGTTGGGGAAGCCATCACTTTGTTCTAGGCGGTGCGGTAAACGGCGGAGACATTTATGGAAAAATGCCTTCCCTCGAGATCGGCGGACCCGATGACACCGGCCGCGGTCGCTGGATACCCTCGACAAGCGTCGATCAATACTCCGCGACCCTCGCCAGTTGGTTCGGCGTGAGCCAGGCCAATCTTCCCGTTGTGCTGCCCAATATCGGCCGTTTCCCGACCGCCAATCTGGGCTTCATGAGCAGCTCTTGACACGACGTCTAATAATCACGGTCGCTGCGATCGCCGCGCTGGCCATCCTTTACTGGTATGTCCTGTTCCGTCCCCGGGAGTCCCCCGCCAGCCGAACCGAGCGCGCACCGCCGGCGGAGGTCGCACGGGCGGCATCCGGCAGCGCATCGTCCGCCGTTCGGGCAGCGACCCCGGCGGATCCCTATGCAACCGACGCGCCGTCGCACCTCGCCGACAATCTCAACGACCCAGCAGGAGACATCCATGCGGACCTGCGCATTTTGAACGACATTTTCCAGCAGTACCGCAGCGCCCTGCATTCCGAAAATCCGGTCGGCGACAATGTCGATATCACGGCGGTCCTCACCGGCCGCAACAAGCTCGGCTTCGCGTTCATCCCGCGCGATTGTCCCGCCATAAACGCGCGCGGCGAACTGTGCGATCGTTGGGGAACGCCGTTTTTCTTTCATCAGCTCTCGGGAATGCAGATGGAGATACGCTCGGCCGGTCCGGACCGAATACTTTGGACCTCGGACGATGAGGTGATGACACCGGGCCTGCGCCCGCCGCACCTTTAGGTGACGAAAGCCTGGCGGCTTCCGCTACGTAGCACAACGCGCCAGCGTTTCGCCTGGAGGCTGAGGCGTTATCCCAGTCGACTCATCGCGTGATTGCGCGACGGATCGGCTCTGCTATAATCAGATCCTTTCATGACCGACGCTCCCATTCCCGTCACCGTGCTCACCGGCTTCCTGGGCGCCGGAAAAACGACTCTTCTCAACCGCATCCTCACCGAGCAGCACGGCCGGAAACTCGCCGTCATCGAGAACGAATTCGGCGAAGTCGGGGTGGACAGCCAACTCGTCATCTCGGGCGACGAAGAGCTCTTCGAGATGAACAACGGATGCATCTGTTGTTCGGTGCGCGGCGACTTGATCCGAATTCTCGGCCGGCTGCTCAAGCGAAAGGACAAGCTGGGCGGCATCCTGATCGAAACGACCGGCCTCGCAAATCCGGCGCCGGTTGCGCAGACATTTTTCACGGACGATGAGATGCGAGCCGCTTTCCGACTGGACGCGATCGTCACCGTGGTGGACGCAAAGCATGTCCTGCGGCACCTGGACTCCGGCGATGAATCCGTGAAGCAGATCGCATTTGCGGACGTCATCCTTCTCAACAAAACAGACCTCGTCTCTCCCGCGGAGCTGGATGGGCTTGAATCCAGGATCCACAGGATCAACGCGGTTGCCCGCATCCACCGTACGAAGGACTGCTCGCTCCCGCTCGATCAGGTCCTGGAAGTCGGAGGATTCAACCTGAGCCGCGCCACCGAGATCGACCCGGGATTTCTCGAGCTCGAATATCCATTTGAGTGGGCCGGCGGCTACGCCCTTCCAGCCGGCTCCCACGAACTCGTGATCGGCCATTTCCACCACCACGGCCATGACCACAACCATGAGCACGGACACGATCACCACACGCATCATCACGGAAATGAAAATGAGCTCGATCTGGCCGTGCTGCCGGTCGGCTCATTCGACGAAAAAGAGACGGCGGGCGCCCGCGATATCGCCGTCAAGGTATTCTCGGACTGGGAGCGGCGCGTCGCCGAGGGCGAATCGATCGACGCGGGGCCAACCCTCAACCGGCTGCAGCTCGTGGAAGGAAACGGCCGGTTCCGTCTGAACCTGGAAAAGGCCGGGCGCTATCTTGTATTCGAGCAATGCTCGGAAGTCCTTTTGCACATCCGCGTTTGCGGCGAGACCGCGCGGCCGGGATGGCAGCAGGATTTTCACGCGGCCCACGAGCACAACGACGCGGTCACATCCGTCGGAATCCGCCAGCCCGGGGATCTCGACGGAAAGCGCCTCAACGATTGGATCGGCGAACTCCTCCGGACCCAGGGCGGGGACATCTACAGGATGAAGGGAGTCCTGAGCGTGAAGGGCAGCGACAAGAGGCTCGTTTTTCAGGGAGTTCACATGCTTTTCGACGCAAAATTCGATCGCGACTGGGGATCGGACCCCCGCGTCAATACGCTCGTTTTCATCGGGAAGAATCTGGATAGGGCCAAGCTTACGGAGGCTTTCAAGGCCTGCCTTGCATGAATCTTGTCCAGCAGTGGTCCGCGAAGATCGAGGACTACGTGATCGATCTCGAATGGTCCCCCGACGGCTCCCTCCTTGCCGCGGCTGCCGGCTCCGGTCCCATCGTTCTTTTGGCCGATGATGGAAGCGGGAGCCGCCATGAATTTCCCGGGCACGATGCCGGGACAAATTGCATTTCATTTTCACCCGACGGCCGGCTTCTTGCGTCGGGCGGCCAGGACGGCGCGGTCAAGTTCTGGGATGTCGTCGCGGGACAGCATTCGGCGACGGCGGCGGCGGGCCCTGGTTGGGTCGAACACATCGCCTGGCGGCCGCGCAATCCCTCGATCGCCGGCTCGCAGCCGGGCGGCGTTCTTCTCGCCGCGGCGGCCGGGCGCAAGCTCGTTTTCATCGGACCGGACGGATCCGTCCGCCACCGCTTTCCGGATGCCCCAAAGACCCTGTCTGCGCTGGCTTGGGAACCCTCCGGCGGCTGCTTGGCGGCGGCCTGTTTCGGGGCAATTCGATTGTGGGACGCCGATGACTATGTCCCGCAAAAGGAATTGCCCTACGCGAACGGAATCCACGCCCTAGCCTGGTCCGCAGACGGAAGATGGCTCGTCTCGGGCAACCAGGATCCGAGCGTGCACTTGTGGATCCCGGCCGAGGATATCGAACTGCAGATGAGCGGCTATGAGGGGAAGGTCAGGCACCTCTCATTTGACCACACGGGCCGGTGGCTCGCCACCAGCGGCGGTCACGACGCCAGCATTTGGGACTGCTCGGGCGCAGGCCCGGAAGGCCGCGCGCCCGCGATGCTGCCGCACGATTCCACGGTTTGCGCCGTCGCATTTCAACGGCGCCACGGCCTTCTCGCGACGGCATCCGACGATGGAGTGTTCGTCCTGTGGAGCCCCGAACGCCAGCAGCCTTTGCGCGCGACCGTGCGAATGCCGGCGGTCCCCACCTGTCTGTCATGGTCCCCGGACGATCGCTTTCTCGCGATCGGCTCGGCCAAAGGAGGGGTGTACGTCCTACGGTGCGAACCTTGAACACTTCAAGGCTCGGGATCGACCGACACGCCCTCCGACTTTAACCTCCGAAGCTTATAGGTGAGCGCGCGCCTGCTGATCGCAAGCTCCTTGGCGGTTTCGGTCCGGTTGTAGTTGTTCTTGCGCAGGGCCTTCAAAATCGCATCGCGCTCGATCTGGTCCAGCCGATTCGCTTCGCCCGGCTCCATCGGGGAGGCGCCGGCATTGGCCAGGATTCGCGCCGGCAAGTGCTCGGGAAGCACGATTTCGCCCCGCGTCAGAAGGGCGGCGCGCTCCATTGCATTGCGCAATTCGCGCACATTCCCCGGCCAGCGATAGCTTGTCATGCACGCGGACGCCGTGGCGGAAAACCGCGTTTTTCGCCGGGAAAATATCCCGATGAAATGGGTGGCCAAGGGGATGATGTCCTCGGGCCGGTCCCGCAGCGGCGGAACGTGGATCTCAATCACATTCAGACGATAGAATAGGTCCTCGCGAAAATGACCCGCTTTCATCTCCGCCTCCAGGTCGCGGTTGGTCGCCGCCAGCACCCGCGCATCCGTGTGAAAATTTCGATTCGAGCCGATCCTGCCGAACGAGCCGTCGTGCACGACCCGGAGAAGCTTTGCCTGGAGAGGAGGCGGGAGCTCCGCGATTTCATCGAGGAAAATCGTGCCGCCGTTCGCCTCCTCGAATCGCCCGATCCGCTGCTGGACGGCTCCAGTGAACGCACCCTTCTCGTGGCCGAACAGTTCGCTCTCCAGCAGATTCTCCGGAATCGCGGCGCAGTTCACCTTCACGAGCGCTCCGGCTGAGCGCGCGCTCCAGGAATGAATCAAATCGGCGACGACTTCCTTGCCGACCCCGCTCTCGCCCGTGATGAGCACCCGGGTTTCGGACGGCGCAATCAGGGCTGCGTCGCGAAACACCGCCAGCATGAGGGGGCTGTGGGTAATGACGCCGGGCGGAATGGCCTTTCCCGCCTTTCCTTTTATCGTCGGCTCGGCCCGTTGCGACGTGGCCAGCTGGACGGACGCGATGAGTTCATCGAGATCGATCGGCTTGGCCAGGTAGTTGACTGCACCGTCCCGCATTGCCGCGACCGAGCTGCGGATGTCCGGAAATGCCGTGACGAGGAGAACGGGCAGTGTCGGATGTTTTTGCCGGACGCGCCGCAGGGTTTCTATCCCCGAGATACCGGGCATTCGCACGTCGCTGATCATCATCGCATAGGGCTCGGCATCGAGGATCTTCAGGGCCGATTCGCCGGACTCGGCCGATTGGGTGCGGTAGCCTTGCGCGCGCAGGAACGTCTCGAGCAGGCTGCGCTGCCCGCTATCGTCATCGACAATAAGAATTAGCGCTGGGGCCGTGGCCGCATCCTTCATTGGTGCGGAGTGGCAACCCTGAGACCGCTGAATCGAAACAGGGCGCCATGCGGTTCGTTCGCCAGGCATGCGACCTCCCATCGGTGGGCGGCGGCGATCTGCTGCACGATCGCAAGCCCCAGTCCCACCCCGTTCGGCCGCATGGTCACGTATGGTTTAAATATATTTTCGCGCTCGGCTGCGGGCACCCCAGGGCCGTCGTCGCTGATTTCCAGCACCGCTTCCCGGGCCCCGACCCGGGCCGCGCGGACCTTGATCTTTCCATTCTGCCCCACTGCCTGCGAAGCATTCAATAGCACGTTGAACAACGCCTGCCGCAGCAGGGGCTCGTCCGCCAGGACGACAAATGCCGTCTCCGGCTGCGTCAGCTGGACCTGCTTTTCCTCGATGTCCGGTTGGAGCGCGCGGGTGACGTCTGCGACCAGCCGCTTGACGTCCACGGGCGCAAAGTGCGCTTCGCGCGGCTTGGAATAATCGATGAATTCATTCAACTGCGCGGTCACGCGATCGGCCTCCTCGACGATTGCCGAGGCTTGCTCCTTGAATTTGGGCGAACTCTCCGTCTGCATCGCGACCATTTGGGCGAGCCCGCGGATCATATTGAGCGGATTGCGCGTCTCGTGGGCGAGGCCGGCGGCCGCCAGATTCAACTCCTTCAGGTGCGCGTTCATTTCTCCCGCCTTGACCAGCCGGATCTGCAACTCGGAGTTCTTTTCGACATTTCGCCAGGCGAGCGTCGAAATGATTCCCCCGCCCATTGCGAAAAGGCTTACAAGCGATCGCAACAACAAGTCGTTCCACACCTCCTTGTGCAATTCATCCGTCGAAAGGGAAATGATCAAGCTGTGGACCCCCTTCTCCTGAATAACCTGCTCGTATTGCTCCGACGTCATCCAAGACGGCTTTCCAAAAGGAGGGCGCACGGTTGGAGCCGGCGGAGCTACGGCGGAATCTGTTCCGGAACTGCCCGCCTTTTCGGAATTGGCCGCGCCCGAATCGGACCCTCGCCTGGAGGATGGAGACCGCAAAGACCTTCGCTCGTCGTCCGTCATGACGAGCGCAGGGGTTGCGGGGGCACCTTCTTCCGTCCCGCTCGATCCCAGGTCCATAAGATTCATCATCGTGACCGTATGCTGCCCCCAACGCGCGACCCCTGCCTCCATTTCCGTCGGCGTAAGGTCCAATGGGCGTCCGGCGCTCGAAAGGGGATCGCCCTTCACGGGCAGGATTTCAATTGAGACCAGCTCCTCCGATTGAACGAGGCTCTGCAAGGACGGATCGAGGGCTTCTTTTGCCACCCTGAAGCCAAAGCGGCGCTGGGAGCGGATGATGAGGCCGAGCGTCGAGGTGATGTCGCGCCCCCGTTTGGTCAACGCATCTTTCGCCGCCTGTTCAAACCTGACATGCTCTTCAGCCTGCCAGAGGCAGACAGCGAGTCCGCACCCGATCAGAACGACGGGAACGAGCAGCGATCGTTTTGAACTGGACCAAAGCATGCAGGTGTCGGGGGCATCGGCCGGAATCCGGCCTTCCTAATCTTGCGGGCCTTATTGTGGGGTTGCGTTGTCTCTATGCAACTCCTCTTTACTGAATGCCTTTGGCGTAATTTCCAATTTTGCGTTTTCCTTCTGGGACAGAGCTGCCAGATCCGAGGGTTGGTACACGATGTGCGGCGTCATAAAAACGATGAGTTCGGTGCGCTGCTTGTTTGAGGTCTTGTATTTGAACGCATAGCCAAGGAGCGGAATATCGCCGAGAAGTGGCACCTTGTTCGTAACCTCGGTATTCTGGGTGGAGATCAGGCCGCCGATCACCACCGTCTGGTTATTGGGCGTCACGACCACCGTGTCGGCGGAAATTATGTTGATGATCGGAGAATTGGTGTTGTTGCCGAGCGAGACGGTTTGGGAGCTCAGCGACGAAGTCTCGGGATCGACGATCATCTCGACATTGCCGTCCTGCGTGATGAATGGCGTCACCTTGAGGATGATTCCGACGTCGGTCTGCACGACGGTGTTCTCGATGATGGTGCTGGCGCCGCTCACGATCGGCGTGAAGCCGCTGACGATCGGAATCTGCTGGCCAACGAGGATCGTCGCCTGCTGGTTGCTGCGCGTGAGGATCGAGGGGCGGGAGAGGACCTCCGTCTTGTTGACCGCCGCAAGAGCGTGAATCGTGGCGTTAACGTTGTTGCCGACCAACGTGTAGAAGGCGCCGTTGCTGCTGGGCGAAGAGGCGCTGGGCGTGCCGCCCACGACGGGAGGCTGGGCAATCAGGCCCGAAGCCCCGCCGAGACCGTACTGGCTCAACACCGTTCCCGTCGCGTTTATTCCCGCGCCCTGGGTGCCACCCGTGTAACTCGCCTCCATTCCGAGGTCGAGCTCGTTGTTGTGTGTGACCTGCACAAAGACGCAGTCGATAAGCACCTGCGGTTTGGGTTTGTCCAGATCGGCGATGATCGCTTTTACGATTTCGAATGTCTTGGGATCAGTGACGACAATGAGGCTGCGCGTGTCCTCGTCGCTCGTGACCATCACAGAGTCGAGCATGGTCGAATTCATGTACTGCCGGGTGCCGCTCGCGGCTCCGGCCGCCCCGCCGCCGCCACCGCCGACCGCACCGCCGAGCCCGCCGCCGATTCCCCCTCCGATGCCGCCGCCACCACCGCCGCGACCGCCGCCGCCCTGGGCCATGGCGTGGCCCGCGCAAATAAGGATTAAACCGGCGAAGAGCAGGCCGCGAATCTGGAATTGAAACGATTGTGATTTCATTGGAATTAAATTTTTACTTTTAGTGAGAATTCGCGCCATCAAGGAGCTCCGCCGCCGCCGCCCGACGCGCCGGCTAGATTGAGGGTGGGCGCGGCCGTAGCTGTCTGGGCGTTGGTCGTCTCGCGCGTGTTAAGAGCGTCGGCCTGCGTGGTGGTCGAGCTCCGGCTGGTCGTGGTGCTTTGGAACAGACTCTGCAGGATCGCCTGGACCTGTTGCACGTCCGCATTCTGCATCGTGATCGTGTAGGCCTGCTGCTTGCGGTCCGTGCTGGAATCCAGGCGGGTCACCAGTTCCTCGATATCCGGCATTTGATCCTTCGAGGCGGTCACGACGACCGAAAAGGTCCGCGCGTCTGCGACCGCAATGACCGGGAGTGTCCGGCCTGTGGCCCCGCCGCGGTTGGCTCCGCCACCGCCGCCGCCGCGACCGCCGCCGCCGAAGCCACCACTGCCGCCAAAGCCG
>Ga0182024_10004861_pt1 | contig 30529 bp, 27 predicted proteins | sample P32metaG_FD_120480 | JGI IMG/M metagenome (GOLD analysis project Ga0182024, IMG submission 120480) | Permafrost microbial communities from Stordalen Mire, Sweden - P3-2 metaG (Illumina Assembly) | ecosystem: Environmental > Terrestrial > Soil > Wetlands > Permafrost | place: Sweden: Stordalen... | reverse complement strand
GGACCGCGTCCACGACGTCTTGGTGATCGGTGCGGGCCCGGGAGGGTCTTCGTGTGCCCTCTGGCTGGCCGAGGCCGGCTGGGACGTCGTCGCGGTTGAAAAGAAACGCTTCCCCCGGGTCAAGACCTGCGGGGACGGTCTGACCCCGAGGGCCGTGCGCCAGCTGGCCGACATGGGGCTCGAAGGGGAACTGGCCGGGTCCCACCGCTTCGAGGGCCTGCGGGCCCACGGGTTCGGCCAGGTGCTCGACATGCGCTGGCCCGAGCACCCCTCCTTTCCCTCCTACGGCTACACGATCACCCGCCACGACCTCGACGGCATCGTGGCCGACCGGGCGGTCAAGGCGGGAGCCACGGTGTACCAAGCCACGGAGGCGCTCGAACCGCTGCTCGAGGACCCCGAGGCCACGGCGCCGGCCGACGACCGCCCCCACCCCGGCGCGGCCGGCGCGCCACTGCCCGGTTGCCTCGGCGCGTTGGTGCGCGATCGCGACTCGAACAAGACACGGGAGATCCGGGCCCGCTACATCGTGATCGCCGACGGCGCCAACTCGCGATTCGGGCGCGCCCTCGGCACGGCTCGGGACCGGACGTCGCCCATGGGGATGGCGCTGCGGGGCTATTACCGCTCTGACCGCCACGATGATCCATTTATCGAGTCGCACCTCGACATCCGAGACGCAGATGGAGACGTGGTGCCCGGCTACGGCTGGATCTTCCCTCTCGGCGACGGCAGGGTGAACGTCGGGGTGGGGCTCTTGTCCACCGACAAGCGGTGGCGGGGGGTCAACACCTCCCGGCTCATGGAGACCTTCGTCGACTTCGCCCCGAAGAGCTGGGGGCTCACCCCAAAGAGCTGCTGTGGTCCCCCGACCGGGGGGAAGTTGCCCATGGGTCTCGCCGTCCTCCCCCACGCCGGGCCCAACACCGTGGTCATCGGCGATGCCGCCGGATCGATCAACCCCTTCAACGGGGAGGGGATCGCCTACGGCTACGAGACCGGACGGCTCGCCGCGGCCTCCCTCGGCGAAGCGCTGAGCGGGGACACTGAGGCCTTGGGCCGCTACGACCAGCGACTCGACGACGCCTACGGCTCCTATTACAAGGTGGCCCGGGCCTTCATCCGCCTCATCTCGAATCCCGAGGCGATGAAGGTGTGCGTCGGGGCGGGCATGCGTTCGGAGTTCGTCATGAGCCAACTCCTTCGCATCATGGCCAACCTGATGCGCCCCGACACCCTCGGCCCCGCCGAGCTCGCCTATCGGGCCATGGAACTCGTGGCCGATATCCTGCCAGCCTCACCGATCGAACGCGCTCGCGCCAGCTGAGCGGTCACCCGCAGCGGGCAAGGGCAGTCGGCCGGAACCGAAGAGGTGCCGGGCGGTTCACGTCCCGCGCGAGAGGCCTTCGGCGGCGACATTCTTCTCGAGGGTGGAGACAAGCGAGTCACTCACCGCGACCGGGAAGATCCCGGGTGCCGAGAAGGTGATGAGGGTGCTCTGGACCCTTCCCCCGCCAACGAAGAAGAACCCCAACTCGAACGTCACCGACACGGTGGGGGTCACCACCGGCACGCTGAGGCTCACTCCTTCGGCCGTCGTCCCGCGCAACTGGGGGAGTGTCAGTGCTTGCACCTGCGGCGTGCCGATCGAGGCACCGGCAGCCCCGCCCGACACCTTGGCCGATTGGATCAAGAGCTGGGCGATCGTTGCCCCGAAGCAGAACGAGAACCTGGGGTTGGAGATCTCGGCGAGGTCTTCGCTCACCGACGCGGCCGATGTGAAGACGGCGGTCTCGGAGGCCACCTCGGTAGTCGCTGCGCCGGGGGCTTCGAAGACCGGGGAGACGGCCTGGGCTGATGGATCTGCCGTCGACCCCAAGAAGGTGCCGTCACGTGACGACGAGACTTGGAGGCACCTGGCGAATTTCTGATCGGCCCGGGTCTGGGCTTGGCGCTGCCCGCTACTCAACGGGAGTGACCCCGCGTCGTGGCCGCCGAAAAATCCGTTCAGAGGGCCGCTCGACGCATCGACGGTCCAGTCGACGGGCAGATCCTGCTGTGTGATGTTGATCTGCTGGGCCACCTGGTGGTCCCCCGCTGCCGGGTTGGCGCCGCCCGAACCCGCTGCGCGGGGATGGCTCGTGGTACCGGCGCTGACGTAGAGCACGACACCCCCGACGAGCAGGACCACGACAAGGGCGACCAGCGCCACAACCAACGGCTGGGTCGATGGTGCGGCGCGTCGGTGCCCAGAAGGTGGTGCACCGGCGCGCTGGGCCGGTGCGAGGGGATAGCCCCCGGGCCCCGGATCGAGCCACGAGGGCGGCGGCCCGTCGAACCGCACGTCCAAAGACGGGGAGGCCGGTGGTCCCGAAGGCGGGTCGTCCGGTCCCCCAGGGGCGGTTCGAGAGATCACCGCCCGGGCATCGTCGAGACCGATGCTGGGCTCGATCACCGGCGGGGGCGACGGCGCGACCGCGAAGAGATGGAGGGGCGGACCACCACGGTGTGCCCCGGGGAACGTGAGGAGCGAACGGGCCGGCTCGGGGGTAGCAAGCGGTGGGGTCAGGCCGCGAAGGACATGATCGAGCGCCGCGGCCCGCTCCACCGGGAGCTGCGCCAACGGAATCAACCAGCGCACCTGGCGCCCGCCGATGGTCGCCACCAGCTCGATCGCGCGACGGGCGTGCGCGCCCGCCGACGTCGCGGCGCAGCGGGCGCCGACCATCTCGGACCACGCCACGATGCGGACCGACTCGGGATGGGGTCCGGTGATGGTGAGCCCGGCCGCATCCATTCGCAGTCGGAGCCCGCGCACCGGGCGTGCGGGCCTTCCGGTGATCGCTTCGAGGACCACGTCGGTGAATTCGAGCGCGGCCGGACCGCTCGACCCTGGGACCCCCTCAGTCACCAGGTCATGGTACCCAGCCAGGGTTCTGCGGGAATTTGTGAGGGCGGGGGCCGGGCGAGCGAACACGACCGCTGCATTCGCCGGCGGACGACCCACGGTCGGGTTGGCCGGCCGCACGCATGACGGTTCGAACCGCGCCGCCCCAAGGTCAGCGGGCGACCCTCATGTCCGCTCCATCGCCGCGGCCACCTCGGCCGCCGCCTCGCCGGCAACCTCGACCGCCAGGGCGAGTTCGAGCTCGGTGTGGGCCAAACCGGGGAAGAGCGCCTCGTAGGGACCGGGGGCAAGGGCGATCCCGCGACCCAGCATGGCGTGGAAGAACCTCGGGTACACATCGTGGTCGACGATGGCCCGGGCACCGTCGTAGTCGGTCGGGAGGTCGATCGTGATGCCAGGCGGCGCGACGAAGAGCCCGACCAAGGGTCCGACCGACGCGACGCCAGCACCCAGGCCGCCGGCGGTGATGGAGGCTCCGAGATCCCGGGCGAAGCGGGCCGCTCGAGACGACAGCTCCTCGTAGTCAGCGGCGCAGACGTGGTCGAGCACGGCACAGCCCGCTGCGGTGGCCAACGGGTTCCCCGACAGGGTCCCCGCCTGATAGACGGGTCCGTTCGGGGCGAGTGCGGCCATGACGCGCTCGCTGCCACCGAACGCACCCACCGGCAGTCCACCGCCGATCACCTTGCCAAAGCACCACAGGTCGGGACTGACGCCGACGCGGGCGGTGGCGCCCCCCTCGCCCAGGCGAAAGCCGGTGATCACCTCGTCGAAGATCAACAACGCGCCCGCCGCGTCACAGGCTGCTCGCAGCCCGGCCAAGAATCCGGCGGCCGGCGCCACCAAGTTCATGTTCGCCGCCACCGGCTCGACGATCACACACGCCACCGTCTCGTCGATTTCTGGAACCACGTTGTAGGGCGCGACGATCGTGTTTGCGACCGAGCCGGCGGGGACGCCGGCCGAGCCGGGCAGTCCGAGGGTGGCCACCCCGCTACCCCCACCGGCCAACAGCCCGTCGGAATGGCCGTGGTAGCACCCGGCGAATTTGATGACTCGGTCCCGGCCCGTCTGGCCGCGGGCCAGGCGCAGCGCGCTCATCGCCGCTTCTGTCCCAGAAGACACCAGGCGCACCTGTTCGCAGCCGGGGACCCGCGCACAGATGGCCTCAGCCAGGGTCACCTCGCCGGGGGTCGGGACGCCGAACGTGGTGCCCAACTCGGCCGCCCGGGTGACCGCTGCGACGACGACGGGGTGGGCGTGGCCGAGCAGCACCGCCCCGTAGGACTGGATGAAATCGAGGTAGCGGATGCCTTCTACGTCGTAGAGCCAAGGGCCCTTTCCGCGCACCGCGGTGAACGGGGTGCCGCCGACCGAGCTGAACGAGCGCACCGGTGAGTCCACGCCGCCGGGAATGACCCGGCGGGCCCGGGCGAACCACTCCTCGTTGGTCGCCGGGCCGAACGTGCTCCCGGTCGCCTCCTCACCCACCGATGTACTCGGCCATTTCGGCCGCGAAATACGTGAGGATGAAATCCGCACCGGCGCGCTTTATGGCGGTGAGTTGTTCGACGGCGACGGCCGGTCCGTCGATCCAACCCCGCTCGGCCGCGGCCTTCACCATGGCGTACTCACCACTCACCTGATACGCGGCGACGGGCACATCGACGGTGCGTCGGACCTCGGCGATGACGTCGAGGGAACTCAACGCCGGCTTGATCATCACCATGTCCGCACCCTCGGCTATGTCGAGGGCCACCTCGGCCTCCGCCTCGCGGCGATTGGCCACGTCCTGCTGGTACGCCCGGCGGTCCCCGCCCGAGGCGATGCTGACCTCGACGGCGTCACGGAACGGGCCGTAGAGCGCCGATGCGTACTTGGCGGCGTAGGCGAGGATGGCCACCTCGTGGTGCCCGGCCTCGTCGAGGGCGTGGCGTATGGCCGCCACCTGACCGTCCATCATCCCGCTCGGGGCGACGACATCGGCCCCGGCGTTCGCTTGGGCGACTGCGACGCGTCCGTACAGCTCGATGGTGGCGTCGTTGTCGACGGTGCCGTCTGCGGCCAACACGCCGCAGTGACCATGGTCGGTGTACTCATCGAGGCAGAGGTCGGCCATAACGACAAGAGTCCCGCCCACCGCCCCCTGCAGCGCAGACAGCGCCCGTTGGGCCACGGCGTCTGGGTCCCAGGCCCCTGACCCAGTCGGGTCCTTTTGCTCGGGTACGGCGAACAGGACGAGACCGGGGACGCCGACGGAGGCCAGGCGCTTGGCCTCGGTGACCACCGAAGAGACCGAGTGCTGGAACTGGCCGGGCATGGAGGGGATCGGGACGGGCTCGGCGAGTCCCTCGCGTACAAAGAGCGGGGCGACGAGGTCGTCCACCGACAGGCGTGCCTCGGCCACCAAGCGTCGGAGCGCCGGAGTGCGCCGGAGTCGGCGCAGCCGTCGTTGGGGAAAGCCCACCCCACCAGCCTACGGGGCGCACACCGGTCGGTCGCTCGAGCCTCTACTTGTTGGTCTCCGCCCGCCGGTAGGCGACGAGTGCCCCGACCAACGCGTCCACCGTTGCACCGGGCGCTTGAACGGCGACTTCCAATCCGGCGGCACGAGCGGCCCTCGCCGTCGCCGGTCCGAGGCAAGCGACCACCGCCGGGACGCCGGCCGAGGCTCCAGCTTGGTCACAAAAGGCCAGGTAGGCGGCGACGGTCGAGGGCGACGTGAAGGTGATGGCGTCGGCCCTTGACGCCTCGGCCAGCAGCGCGTCGCTGGGTGCGGGCGCCCGCACCGTCTCGTAGGCGTCCACGCCGTCGACGCGCCAGCCCTGGGCGGCCAAACCGTCGGGCAGATCGGGCCCGGCGCCGGCCGCTCTGGGGAACAGCACCCGGCCCGGCCCCGACGCGGCAACCAGCGCCTCGGCCAGCCCTGACGCACTCGTCTGTTCGGGCACCAGATCGGCGATCAGGTGGTAGGCGGCGAGGGCGTCTTGGGTCCGCCCACCCACCGCAGCGATGCGGGTGCGACCGAAACTCCGGCCGTCGCGCAACAGCGGAACGAACCGCTCGACCGAACTGGCCGAGGTGAAGGCGACCCAGTCGTAGTCGCTCACCGCGGTGGCGGCCTTCCGCAAAGCCGTCCCCCCATCGGCGGGCTCGGTCGTCTCGATCACCGCCAGGAACATCACCCGCGCACCGGCGCCGGCAAGGGCATCTGCGAGCGGACCGGCGCGCTCGGTGGCCCGGGTGACCACGACACGCCAGCCGGCCAAGGGTCCGACTCGTCGACCGAGGTCGAGCGCGGCAACCGGGCCCACCACGACGACGGCCGGGGACTGCACCGACAGCCTTCCCAACTCCTTGAGCGTGGTCGTGATGCGGACCTCGGCGGCGGTCGTCCCCCGCTCGATCACCGCCACCGGCGTGTCGGGCGCTCGCCCGCCGGCCATGAGGCGCTCAGCGATCTCGGCCCGGGTGGCCACACCCATGAGGATGACCAGGGTCCCGCCACCCCGGGCGAGCGCCGCCCAGTCCACGCTGCTGGGCCCTCCCGGATCGCCCACCCGGCCGGTCACCACGGTCACCGCGGCGGCCAGGCCCCGGTAGGTGACCGGCACCCCAGCGATGGCGGGTACGGCGAAGGCCGAAGGGACCCCGGGCACCACCTCGCAGTCGACGCCGGCCCGAACGAGCGCCTCAACCTCTTCCCCGCCCCGGCCGAAGAGGAACGGGTCGCCACCCTTCAGGCGCACCACCAACCGGCCGGCCCGACCGTGCTCGATCAGCAGCGCGTTGATCTCGTCCTGCTGGCCCGCACTTCCCGCTCCGCGGGAGTGACCGGGCCACTTGCCCACGTCGACGAGCTCGGCGCCGGTGCGGACAAGAGCCAGCAGGGAACGGTCCACCAGGCGGTCGTGGACCACCACGTCGGCACGGGAGAGCAACTCGGCGCCGCGACGGGTGAGCAGGCCCGGGTCGCCCGGGCCCGCCCCGACCAAGAAAACGGTCACGACGTGCTCCCGACTTCGGGCGGCCCCCATCCCTCGATGAGCGAGCCCCCACACTCGTCGAGCAGGCCACGAGCCACCCGGCATCCGAGTTCTTGGGGATCTTCGCCGTTCTGGTGGGCCCGGACCAGGATCCGTCCGTCGCCACTGGCCAAAAGGCCGTGGAGGCGGAGGCCGCCGTCGACCGGCTCAGCCCAGGCGGCCACCGGCACCGTGCAGCTCCCACCGACCTCGGCCAGCATCGCCCGCTCGGCGACCAGCACCCTGTGGGCCACGCGATCATCGAGTTCGCCAAGCAACCCGAGCACCTCGTCGTCGCCGGCCCGGCATTCGACCGCCAATGCACCCTGGCCGGCCTGGGGCAGCATCACGATGGTCGGCAGGGCCTCGGTCACCCGATCCGACCAGCCGAGGCGATCGAGCGCGGCCAAGGCGACCACCACGGCGTCGACGGCGTCGTCGGTCGCCAGGGCGACCCTCGTCTCCATGTTCCCCCGCAACTCGACGAAGGTGAGGTCCGGGCGGATGTTGGCCAGCTGGGCCCGCCGGCGGGCCGCCCCCGTGGCCACCACCCCACCGGCGGGGAGGTCCGCCAGGCGCCGACCGATCAACGCGTCACGCGGATCGCCCCGCTCGGGGACCGCAGCGAGGACCAGACCGTCGACCGTCGTCGACGGCAGGTCCTTGGCCGAGTGCACGGCCAGGTCGGCCCGGCCGTCGAGCACCGCCGTCTGGACCTCTTTGGTGAACACCCCCTGGCCGCCGATGCGATCGAGCGGCTCGTGGGTCCGCCGGTCGCCCTCGGTACGCACCACGACCAACTCCACCGCGATCGTTGGCACCGCGGCGGCAATCGCCCGGGCGACCGTCCGGGCCTGGTGGCGGGCGAGGGGGGAGCCGCGGGTGGCAAGCCGCAGGACGCGTTCGCCGCGTCGCGCCGGTGGGGGGGGCACCACGGCCTAGAGGTCGAAGAGGGTCCGCAACGCCTCGACCATTCGTTCGCCCCGCGGCGTTCCCGCGGTCTCCTTCAACAGCACCGTCGGCTCGTGCACCAGCTTGGCCAGGACGGCCCGGGTCACCGCGTCGATCTGCGCCCACTCCTCGTCGCTCAGAGCGCCGAAGCGGTTCCGACGCCGGTCGAGTTCGGCCGTGCGGGCCTCTTCGAGCCGCGCCCGCAAGGCGGCGATCACCGGAGCCGCTCCCCGGGCCCGAGCGGCGTTGCGGTAGCGAACCACCTCTTCGGCCACGATGGCGTGGGCCTCGGTTGCCTCGCCCCGCCGGTCGTCCATCGCCTGAGCCACCGAGGTACTGATGTCGTCCATGTCGAGCAGGGTTACCCCGGGGATCGACCGGGAGGCCGGGTCCACGTTGCGGGGCATCCCGAGATCGACCACGAGCAACGGTCGAGCGTCCCTCGTCCCTGAGGGTGCCAGATGGGCGGCCGTGAGGACGTGGCCCGCAGCCTCGAGCGCGCTCACCACGACGTCGGCGCTGTCCAGGGCGTCGCCGAGCGCGTCGAACTCGGTGGCCCGCAGCACCATGCCCGGCGCCCCTCCCGCCACCAAGGCGGCGGCCCGCTCGGCTGTGCGGTTGGCCACAACGACCTCGGCCGGCCGACGGCCGACGGGCAAATCGCGAAGGGCGCGAACCACCCCGGCCCCGATCTCGCCCGCCCCGACCACGACGGTGCTCGTGCCGGCGAGTCCGCCCGACCGAGCGCGCTCGGCCAGTCCGGTCGCCGCGTGGGAGAACGAGGTGGTGCCTCGGGCGATGCCGGTTTCCGAGCGCACCCGCTTGCCGGTATGCAGGGCGTGGCGGAAGAGCTCGGCCAAGACCGGCCCGCTCACCCGTTCTGTCTGAGCGCGCTCCCAGGCCCGGCGGACCTGGCCGAGTACTTCGGGTTCGCCGGGAACGGCGGACTCCAAGCCCGAGGCGACAGCGAACAGATGGGTGGCCACGTCGTCATCGAAGCGCACACTCAGATGGCCCTCAAGTTCGGCAACGGGGACGCCAGCCGTATCGGCCAAGACCTCTTGGACTTCGTGCACAGCGTCGTGGAATCGGTCGACGACGGCATAGACCTCTGTTCGCAGGCCGGTCGACAACAACACCGCCTCTTGGAGGTTGATCCGGTCACCGAGGGCCCCCAACACCTTGGGTGCCTCGGCGTCGCCCACCGCCACCAGCTCTAAGAGGTCGAGCGGGGCCTGATGATGCTCGATACCCACAACGACAACTGACAACGGGTCGGGCGCCTCCCTTGGTCGGCCCGTCCCGGTCCGGCAACCGGTGCCGGGGGACGGGTCTCGGCCCCGTACGGTGCGGGGGACGGGAGCCCGTCCACCAGGTTCCAGCATGCCGGGCGGGCCGCCGGGACGCCAGTCGCCACCCCCCCGGGGCGCCAGCCAGCGGCCCGGGCTACCCGATGTCGGGGGAAGGAGATAACCCGACCGAGCGCATGAACGGGACCTCGCCCTCCACCTCGTCAGCCCGCCGGGACTGGTAGAAGCTCATCACCTGCAGCTCGATCGAGAGGTCCACGTAGCGCAGCAGCACTTCGGTCGGCACCACGAGGACTCGGGGAGCGAAGTTGAGGATCGAGGTAACGCCCACCGCGACCAGGGCATCGGCAACCTCTTGGGCCGCCGAGGCCGGCGTGGCGACGACGCCAATCGCCGGGCGGTCGATCTGGGCCAGTTCGCCGAGGTCGCTCAGGTGCCGGACGGTCACCGGGCCGACCTTTTCGCCGACTACCCCCGGGGCCACGTCGAACAGCGCGGCCACCCGGAAGCCCCGCGACGAAAAGCCCTCGGAGTTCACGAGGGCCCGGCCGAGGTTCCCGATGCCGACGATCACGACCGGCCAGTCACGGTCGACACCGAGGGCCCGATCGATCTGGGAGATGAGGAAGGCGGCGTCATAGCCGGTCCCCCTGGTCCCGAACGACCCGAGCAACGAAAGATCCTTTCTGACCTTGGCCGCATTGACCCGGGCCAAGCTGGCCAGCTGCTCAGAGGAGACGGTCGCCGCACCGCTGCGGAGGAGCTCGGAGAGGATCCGTTGGTAGATCGGCAACCGCACCACCGTGGCCTCGGGGATGCGCCGACCCCGCGGCTCGCTTCGCTCGGCGTCGTCGAGGCCCATGGTCGAGCGTACCGAGGGAGGGCGACCGGTCACCAGACGAGCTGGACCAGGCCGCCGGCGTCCACCCCAAAGCGGAGCTGCGCCGAGCCCTGTCGGACGACCAGCGCCAGGCGGCCGTTGCCGTCGCCGAGCACCCCCGGCTCGCCTTCGGCCAGCTCGGTGTAGGAACGGACCCGGCGCCACGCGCCGAGATCCCCCGCCACCCCGGGGGGACTGTTCTCGAGGCGCACCTCCACCTCGGCCACGTGGTCGGGGATCTCAACGGCCGGGGCGGCCAACTGGCCGTTGCCGAATCGGTCGACCCACGTGATCTCGGCCCGCAGGAGGTGGCGCCCGTCGGCGAGGGTGCCCGCCTCACACACCGCTGCGGGCACCCGCACCAAGGAGGTGGCCACGACCGGATCGCCGAGCGAGCCGGGGTCGGCTCCGAGGCACAGCGCGGCGGCGGCCGGGGCGAACACATCACGGCCGTCGAAGGTGACCGGCCCAACCGTCGCGCCCACCACGGGGACCGGGGCCAGTGCCACCGCCTTGGTCACATCCCCGGTCGACTCGAGCGCAGGCACCAACAACCCGTTGTCCGGACCGACGAAGAACCGGGGGCCGGGGCCAGGCCCGCTCGCGAGCGCGAGCGCGCGCCGCCCCCCGCCGACGCCGGGGTCCACCACCGCCAGCACCACGCCGGGGCCGAGGTGGGGCAGGACCCGCACGAGGGCACCGGCCCCGGCCCGAACGTCGAAGGGCGCGATGTCGTGGGTGAGATCGATCACGCGGGCGTGCGGAGCGAGACGGGCGAGGACGGCGTGGACAACGCCGACGAACTCGTCGCGCAGCCCGTAGTCGGAGAGAAAGAAGACCGTATCGGGGGCCGGCGCGCTCACGGGCTCGGGCCGGGTCAACCCGCCTTGGTGATGCGCTCGGTCACATACCGGTCGAGGTCCTCTTCGCGCAGCCGGAAGGAACGCCCGATCCGGGCCGCCCGGAGCTCGCCCGAGTTGATGAGGCGGTACACCGTCATGGTCGAGACACGAAGTATCGCCGCGACTTCTCCCACAGTGAGAAACCGGGTGTTCGTGGTGTCGAGTTGCTGGGTCATCGGTATGGACTCCCCCTCCGCACCCAGGGACTTTACGCCCTCTGGGGCCCCAGCGAAAGGGCCACTTCCAGGAACGATGCTCCCGCTCAGCGCCCCAGGTTGCGGGATCGCTCGGTGGCCGAGGCCACCGCCTCGAAGAAGGCCGAGCGCACCGCCCTCGCCTCGAGAGCCCGGATCCCCGCGGCGGTCGTCCCCCCCGGAGAGGTCACCGCTGCTCGGAGCACCTCGGGCTCCTCGCCGGTCTCGGCCAAAAGCTTGGCCGAGCCGAAGAACGTCTCGACCACCAGGGTCCGGCTGATCTCGCGGGGCAGTCCGGCGTGAACCCCGGCTTCGATGAGGGCTTCGGCCACCAGATAGAAGTAGGCCGGCCCCGAGCCCGACAGCGCGGTGACCGCGTCGAGGTGCCGTTCGGGCAGTCGGACCACGACGCCGACCGCGGAGAGCACCTGGTCGGCCCAGTCGAGGTCGGCGGCGCGGGCGTGGCTCCCCCCCGACATGGCGGTGGCGCCTGCTCCGACGAGAGCCGGCGTGTTGGGCATGGCCCGGATCACTGTCGTACCATCGGGCAGGGCCGATTCGAGGCGCACCGTGGTGAGTCCGGCCACGATCGAGATGATCCGGGTGACGCCCGCGGACCCGAGGGCCCGGCACGCTGAATCGGCCACGTCTTGCTTGACGGCCAGCACGGCGCCCCCGCCCTCGGCCACGAGACCGGGCTCGGGGGCCTCGACGACGATCAGGCCCTGGTGTTGAACGGCGAGCGCGGCGCGGCGCTCGGGCACCGGCTCGACCACCCCCAGTTCGTGCGGGTCGGCCCAGTGGCGGCGGATCAACCCGGCCACCAGGGCCGACCCCATCTTCCCGCCGCCGACGACCAGCAGTTTCACCGCCATGGTCGGCCAGGCTACTGGTACCGCCCGCCGGCGCCTCCGCTCAGCGGTGGGGGCGCCGCCGGTAGACAGACGGGTGCCCGAGGGTCATGGCCGTCGGGAAGTGGTCGTCGACATAAAGGATCGACGAACCGGCGATCCGGTCGAGTTCGTCGTCGTCGACCTGGGACGCCGGGACCTTTCCCACCAGGTAGACGGCGTCTTCGGTGCCCAGGCAGAAGGCCATGCCGTAGAGCTCAGTGTTGCGGCGCATGAGGTACTCGAGCACCGCTGCGACGTTCTCCTCGGGAGCCGGCATGAATTGGGCCTCGTGCTGGAGGGTCCGTTGTCGGAGCGTCAGCCAGACGGTGATGAAGTCCTTCTCGTCGCCCTTGAACCGCAGGTACCACCGGTGCGAAGCCGTCCGGTCGGTCACGTCTTGGCGCTAGGCCGCCACCAGACCGAAGGTGCCGTCGGGTGCGAGTTCTCGGGCCACCCACCCGTCGATGCGGGCCACCACCGCGGCCATCGCCTCCTCTTCGGGCAGGTCGACCAGCGGCACCGGGTCGGTCGAACCCTCTCAGCTGCACTCGACGAGTCGGCCGACGACCAACTCGTCGAAGATGCCACCCAAGGTGGCGGCCGCCCCTCGCCATGTGTAGCGGCGGGCCCCGAGCACCGCTGCGCTCGAGAGGCGTTCGGCCAAGAGGGGTTCGGCCACGATTCTGCGGACGTAACCGGCAAATGCCTCGGGGGTCGGGTCCTCCACCAAAAAGCCGGTCCGGCCGTGCTCCACCAGGGTGGTCAAGCCACCGACCGCCGCAGCCACCACCGGGGTGCCGCAGGCCGCCGCTTCGAGGGCCACGAGCCCGAAGGACTCGGACCGGCTCGGCACCAAGCAGGCGTCGGCGGCCCGGTAGTAGGTCGAGAGCAGCTCGTGGGGCTGAGGGTCGACCAGCGTGAGCCGGTCAGCGACCCCGAGGTCGGTGGCCAACGAGATCAGGTGTTTGTAGGCGTCGTCTCCTCGGGGCCCGCTCGGACCGCCCACGACCACCAACCGGGCCGCGCGGTCGGGCCCGCTCAGTTCGGCCAGGGCGCGAACAGCCACATCGGCCCCTTTGAGCGGCTGAATGCGCCCGACGAAGAGCAGGAGCGTGCCGTCGGGAGCGAGACCGAGGGCTCGCCGGGCCTGGGGTCGATGACCCGGCCCGAAGAAGGCGAGGTCGACCCCGGGGGGGACGACCTTGATCCGCTCGGGATCGGCCGGGTACAGCTCGGCGATCTGGGTCGCCTCGACCGAGCACGAGGCGAGGACGGTGTCCGAGCAGGCGATGATGGCCGCCTCGGCTTCGGCCCGGCGGTGGGGCATGTCGGCCTCGACCTCTTCGGGACCTGCTTCGGCCTTCACCCGGTCGAGGGTGTGAAACGTGCACACCAGTGGGAGGTCGAGTTCATGCTTGATGGCGTGACCGGCCAGACCCGACAACCAGTAGTTGGCGTGGATGGCCTCGAAGGGACCCGCCCGCTCGTCGGCTGCCACGCGGAGGCCATCGGCCCCGGTCATGAGCCCGAGCACGTTGTGGGTGAACTCGTCGACCACCGGCGGAAACAACTCTTTGGGGAGGGCGGTGGCGGGCCCGGCCGCCACGTGGTGCACCCGGAACCCGGGCTCGACGTCGACGATGGCGGGGAGATCGGGGGCCCAGGCCCGGGTGAACACATCACAGGCGACCCCGGTGCGGGCCAGGGCGGCGGCCAGCTGGCGGACGTAGACGTTCATGCCGCCGCCGTCGCCCGTCCCGGGCTGGGCCAAAGGAGAGGTATGGAGGGAGAGCACCGCCAGCCGTTTCATGCGGCCCCGAGCCTACCGGTGCGGCTCCACGGTCCCTCCGAGCGCAGGGTGGAAGGGGCTACGCCGGGTCGGTGGTCCAACCACCGGCATCACCGTGACGGGGGGATCTCCGGCCCGTGGGCCTCGACCGCCGGATCTGACGTGACATGGGAGGCCGGGCCGCTCTGATGGGCCGAGGGGGGCCCGGGTGGCCCCGCCGCCGACCGGTCTTGTGGCCGGTCACCCGACCCGGCGTCTTCGCCTCCGTCGTGCTCGCGCCGAAACGACAGGTAGATCCGGACGAGGGCCTGCTTTTGTTCCTCGCTCAAGTGGGGATCGGCCAGGATCTGTCGGGCCAGGTCGGGGGTGCCGTCGGGCGGGTCGAGGATGCCGGCCTGTACGTAGAGCGTCTCAGCGGAGATCCGCAGCGCCTTGGCAATCTGCTGGAGGATCTCGGCCGACGGCCGCCGCAGGCCGCGCTCGATCTGGCTCAGATACGGGTTCGAGATCCCGGCCAGCTCGGAGAGTCGGCGCAACGAGAGCCGGGCTGTACCCCGTTGCTCCCGGATGAACGCCCCGAGGTCGTGCCAGCGATCGGCCGGGTCGGTCCCCATCGCAGCGAGCGTATCGCCCGGGTGGTTCCCCGCCGGCGTCGGAAGGGGCCGACCCGCTCCGCGCTGGCCGATCAGGGCCACTGCAGCCGGCCGGCTCGGTGCCGCGGGGCGTAGCGATACACGACGAGGCCGACGACCGAGCGTCGGGGAACAGCCCCGAAGGTGCGCCCATCGGTGCTCGCCACGAGATTGTCGCCCCGGACCTCGATCCCCTCGGGCCCCGCCGTTTCGACCCGCTTGACGAGGAGCCGGGGAGCGCCGGCAACCCGGGCCGGCCGGGGATCGGGGAAGGCGATCAGATCGCCCGGGCGCAACCGCCAGGCCCCGGGGATCCGGATTACCAGGACGTGATCGCCGGGCGCCAGCGTCGGCGTCATGCTCGCCCCGACCACCTCGAGACGCCGGATCATCCCCACCGTGGCGGTTGCGCCCACGAGCACCAGCGCCGCGCCGAGCACGATCGGGGTACGCGCTCGGCGGTTCATCAATGCCGGCGGCCAACGGTGGGCCCGGTGTTCGACCTGTGGGCTGTGGGTAGTGTGGAGCAGACGTGCACAACCCCACTGTGGACGAACGGAACCCCCGCCGCGGGGACCGGGAAGGAGCCCATCTCATGCGCATCATCGACCGAGTGCTCACCGCCGTCGACCGTCTGTCGTCGCCGAGCGAGGTCTATGCCCATTGCGATCTCCCCTGTGGTGTCTACGACCCCGCCCAAGCGAGGATCGAGGCCGAATCGGTGAAGGCGTGCATGGAGAAGTTCAACAGCTCGGACGACCCGGTCTTCAAGGAGCGGGCCATCGTCATCAAAGAGGAGCGGGCCGATCTGGTCAAGCATCACCTGTGGGTGCTGTGGACCGACTACTTCAAGCCCGAGCACCTCGAGAAGCACCCCCAGCTCCACGACCTGTTCTGGAAGGCCACCAAGCGCGCCGGCGAGGCGAAGAAGACGACCGACACGGCGGTTGGCCAGGACCTCCTCGATCAGATCGCCGAGATCGACACCATCTTCTGGGCGACCAAAAAAGGCTGACAATACTGCCGCTCCGAGCGAGGCCATCGGACGAGGCACCGACTCCGCGTAGCTCCGCAACGTCTCGGGGTGTTCGCTTCGCTGATCCTCCCCACCTCGGGCCCGGCCGCGGGCGCGGCTCTGCGGTCCGACAACGTAGGGGTACCGAGGTGCGTGAGGAGGTGGCCGAGGAGGTCCTCGCCCACTCCCGCTAGGAGATAGGGGTCATCCCCGCCGGAGGTGTGGGCGATGCGAGGTTGCAGTTACCAGCCGCATTTGCCTGATTGAACACCTGAATGGCCGCGGCGACGTAGCCGTTGGCTTGGCCGATCGCCCCATTGGCGGTTGACAGCGCTGTACTGATTGCCGATTGGGCGTTGCTGATGCCGGCAGCAACCGTCGAGCTCGTTGGCGCACCAACTGGGTAATCGGCAGCCGTGCTCTCGTCGCTCTCGAGCGTGGCGAAGTCCGACTGAAGTCCGGGGATGTCGTCAACGCGGGCGCCCTGGACGTCGGCTTCGACCACCGCTGCGGACTGTTGCACTCCTGTTGCATCAGCGATCACGGCGGATACGTCGCTCGAGACGGGGGAAATATCGGGACACTCCTGACCGTTGCTCTGTGCGTCGCTTTGTACGGTGGAAAGATCGGCTTGAGCCGATGACAGTGCACTTGTCACGGCCGCCAGATCTTGGGAGAAATTACTGTCCTGGCTGAGTCCGGACAGATCACTGTTAACGGTGCTGACGTCGCTCGTTACGGCCTGCTGATTCTGCTGCTGGTCCTGTGCTTGCTGCGCCGTCTGTGCGGCCGCGTTCGCCGCCGTTGCACTCGCCACTAACTTGTTGACCTGCTGGTTGTAGCTGGACAATGACGCTGAGAGAAACCGCTCCTGACCGAGCGTCCCCGCCACATTGGGGATTGTGAGGAGAAGAGCGGAGTTGGCGAAGCTGCCAGTCAGACTTTTCGCGCCATAGATCGGTCCGATCAGAGTCAGCGTGATGTTCCCGCCGCTCCGCACCCCGGTGAGGACCTCCACTTGCATCTGCACGTTTGTCGGAGTCGCCGGATCGATGTAGTTCCCCTGTATTGCCCCTGACAGGTTGTTCCCGACATCTGTCCACTGCACGAAGACCGCCTCGTTCGAGTCGTAGTAGAGGTACCCCGATGACGGCGACGGTGTGACCTTCGACTGAGACGACCCCGGTGACCCTGACGACCGAGGCGACCCCGGTGACCGGGAAGCCGACCGGGCGCCCGATTGGCCCGACCCCGGTGACCGGGAAGCCGACCGGGCGCCCGATTGGCCCGACCCCGGTGACCGGGAAGCCGACGCCGTCTTCGATCGAGCCGCCCCCGTTGACCGCGAAGCCGACGGAATGCCCGATTGGCCCGACCCCGACGGCCGGGATTGGGTCATCGGTGACGAACTGAAGGCGACGACCATCGCCACGATTGCGGCCACCACGAACACCGCGCCGACGCCGATCAAGGCCCGCGCCCGTCGCGGGAGTGTGCGTTCTCCCTTGGGTGGACCGGTCGAATCTTCTGATTCTGGGTCGTCGGCTATCGGTGATGTCTCGTTCATCGACCCTCTCTGGGCCTAAAATATCTTCATTGGACTTCGGCGCTCACAATGGCACTCTAGGCAAATTCCCTCATGTTTTTGGCGCGATGGAGGTCCACCGGTCCGCTCCGCCGCCGGGGAACCGGCGACCGGATCTACCCCGGTTGAAAGGGAGTTCTACGGGCTGACCTGGGCGCCAGCGCAACCGCTCTCGATCACAGGCCCAGGAGACTGTCGGAAATTGGGCCCCAGACCTGGGCTGGAGGCCGAGTGGCTTCGATTCTCGCAACCCGGCGATCGCGGTCCCGCTGGCGCCTCTTGTTCGCGCTCCCGTGATCACGAGAAGTGCAGATGATCATGGACGGGATCAACAACGACGACACATCGGTAGGTGCAGGGCACATGGATCGTTGGAGATCACAACCCCTTCCTCCGGCTGTGCCCGGTCCTCGCTCAGCCCGGGTCGGTCAGTTGCGGGTGGCTCTCACAGGTCCGGGCCGCGGGGTGGGTGACCAGCCGGCCGTCGCCGATCGGGCCGTTGCACACCTCGCAACGGGCGTAGGTGCCGTCATCGATCCGGGCCAGCGCGTGGTCGACGTCATCGAGGATGCGCTCGGCCTGGCCCAAAATGGACTCGTAATCCTGCTCCACGCCTCGCAGGGTACCGCGCCGGCTTGGAACGCTCCGGACAGGTCCCGCTATCTCCCTAGGCTGAAGCAATGACCACTGCTCGGACAAAGACGCTGAGCGATGAGGGCGCAGCGCTGGCGACGCTGGTCGGTGCAGGGATCAGCGTCCCCTGCCTCGACGGCGTCGACCGGCCGTATCGCGATCTCGACTGCGCTGCGTCCACTCCGGCCCTTGCGACCGTGGCCGCACGGGTGAGCGAATTCCTCCCCTTCTACTCGAGTGTCCACCGCGGGGCAGGCTTCAAGTCCCGCCAGGCGACCGCGGCCTACGAGCAAGTACGCCTCGGCGTGCTCGAGTTCTGTGGTCGCTCGGTCAGCGCTTCGGGCGACGACGTGGCGGTCATCGTGCGCAACACCACCGAGGCCATCAACCTCCTCGCCTACCGCCTGCCCCTCGACCCGGGCGACGTGATCGCCACGACGGTGGTCGAGCACCACGCCAATCTCCTGCCGTGGGCCCGTCGAGCCGAGCGGCGGTGGATCGAGTGTGGCCCTGCGGGCACCTTCGATCTCGACGACGTCGTCGCCGTCCTCGACGCCGCGCCGCGCCCGAAGCTCCTGGCGATCACCGCCGCCTCCAACGTGACTGGGTGGCTCCCCCCAATTGCCGAGATCACCGAGGCGGCCCACGAGCGGGGCATCCCCGTCGCTCTCGACGGAGCCCAACTCGCCCCGCACCGTCCGCTCCCCACGGCTCCGGACTTCGTGGCCTTTAGCGGACACAAGCTGTACGCCCCGTTCGGGGCGGGCGCCCTCGTCGGACCACGGACGGCATTCAACGAGGGCGACCCGTTCCTGGCTGGGGGCGGGGCAGTGGACTTGGTGGACATCGACGAGGTGATCTGGACCGAGCCGCCCGAACGAGAAGAGGCCGGCTCGCCCAACGTGGTCGGTGCCGTCGCTTTCGGCGCGGCGATGGCTGAGCTGCAACGGATCGGTTGGGCAACCATCGCCGCCCACGAGGAGCGCTTGGCCCACCGCTTGAAGGATGGTCTGGCCGCCATTGACGGGGTACACCTGCTCGGGCCCGGACCGAAGATCGACACCCTGGCAGTCGCCAGTTTCACCCTCGACGGCCTGCATCACGCGTTAGTAGCCGCTCGCCTGAGCGCCGAGTGGGGCATCGGGGTCCGGCACGGCTGCTTCTGTGCCCATCCCTACTTGTTGCGGCTACTCGGCCTGGGCGCCGCCGAGATCGCCGAGGCGCGGGTCGCGGTGCTCAGGGGCGACCGGCGAAACATCCCCGGGGCGATCCGGGCGAGCTGTGGCATCGGGACCTCCGATACCGACGTCGACGTGCTCTTGGGCGCCGTCGCCGCCCTGGCCGCAGGGGAGCCGGCACCGGTGCCCTACATCCAAGATCCGGTCACCGGCGATTTCTGGCCCGAGGCCGAGCTTGTCGGCTGGTCGCCTTCGGAACGTCCCGCCGGCCCGGCCTGCGCGAGGGGCTGACCGCGCCCGATGCGAGCTCGAGATGGAGATGGGACGGGTCCGCGACATGCCCGGATCCGCCCGCTGGTCGCCGTGTTGTCGTGTGCCGCCGCGGCGTCGACACTGTCCGGCTGCACGACGGCCAACCGCCCTCTCGCCCATCGGGCTTCGCTCGGCCAAGAGGCATGGGTCGCCAACTACGCCTTTGACAGCGAACCCGGATCGACGGTCACCCCGGTGGATCTGGTGGGCCACCGCGCCGACCCGCGGGTCACAACGGCCAGTCAGCCGGCTGGCCTCGCGCCAACCGCCGGGGGGACCGAGCTTCTCGTGGCCAACCGGGGGAAGGACACCCTCAGCCTGGTCACGACTGCCACCGGCAAAGTGACCGCCACGGCAACGGTCGGGCTCGTACCGAGCGCGGTGACCGTCGCCCCCGGCGGGCCTGACGGAATGGGGGTCGCCCTCGTGGCCAACTTCGGTGCCAATACCGTGACCCCGGTCGACATTGCAACCATGCGGGCCGGACCCCCGATAGGTGTCGGCGCAGAACCCGACGCCCTCGCCGTCGCCCCGGCCGGCCCCGGGGGTCCCGCCACGGCGTTGGTGGCCAATTTCGGGTCGGCATCGGTCACCCCGATCAACCTGTCGACCATGACGCCCGGGGCGCCGATCGCCGTCGGCAGCCAACCCGATGCTGTCGGCATCGTGACCTCTGCCCTTGGACCCGCGGCCATCGTCGCCAACTTCGGGAGCAACTCGTTGACCCCGATCAACCTGTCCAGCCTGCGGCCCGGCACCACGATCGCCATTGCCGTTAACCCCACCGGGATCGCCGTGGCACCGGGCGGGGCCACGGCTTGGGTCGTCGGCGGGGCCAGCATCACCGCCCTTTCGGCTTCCACGTTGACCCTGGCCCCACCGCTCGCCCTGCCCGACGTCGCCGAGGCCGTCGCATTGGAGGGCTCGTCGACCGCCTGGGTGGCCCTGCAGGCCGGCACCTTGGTCCCCGTCACCCTCCCCGGCGGGCCCGTGGGCACCCCGGTATTTGTCGGGGGCCGGCCGTCGGCCGTCGTGATCCCGACCCCGTGAACCACCGGGCGGCGGAGGGCCACCACCCATTTGGGTGACCCAGAGGGTGATCGAGCTGAGTCGACCGGTTCAGCCGCCCGAGGCGTACACGGCCCGAGCGCGAAAGCGCAGCGGTCGTTCGCCCAGCTCCTCGAGATAGTGCGCCGTCCACCCGGCGGTGCGGGCCACGGCGAAGATGGTCCGACCTGATTCGGGAAGCATCTGGGCGGACCAGGTGAGCGCGGCCAAGCCGAGATCGACGTTGGGTGGGGGGATGTCGTGATCGGCGGCCAGCTCGATCAAGGACCGGACCAACCGACGTTGTTCGGGGGTGGCGAGCTGCTCGAAACACTCCATCAGGATGGCGACGCGCGGGTCGCCCCGTTTGTAGACGGTGTGCCCGAACCCCGGCAGTATTCGTTGCCAGCGCAGGGTGTCATCGAGGGCTCGGCCCACGCCGTGGCGCTCGGCTTCGCTCAACATGGCGTACGCCAGTTGACTGGCACCGCCATGGAGCGGTCCGGCGAGGGTCCCAAGACCGGCCAAGAGCGCATCGGACAGGGCGCCTCTCGTGGACGCGGCGACGCGCACAGCGACAGTCGAAGTGGCCAGCTCGTGATCGGCGAGCAAGACGAGGGCCGCGTTGACCGCACCGACGAGGGCGGCCGAAGGATCGGTGGCCAGCCGGGCGGCGAGATGCCCGGCGACTGAGCCGGGGCGCGTTGTTCCGTCGCTCGTTCGAAGCGGCGGTGCCGTAGCGCCCCGCCGGGGCAGGGTCTCGATCATGGTGGCGATGAACCGGCGGGCCGATCGGGCCACCGATTCAAGACGCTGGTCCGAGGGCAACGGCTCGCGGGCGCCGGCCATGATCACGGCCCAGCAAAATAAGTCGGGCACACTGAGCTCGGGGACCGGACCGAGCGCGACGGGCTCCCACGGGGCCGGCCCGGTACCCCAGAGCAGCTCGGCCACGTCCTCGAAGGGCACGGCGAGGGCGAGGGAAGCCACCGGTTGGCCCCGGTAGGCCGGGCCGTCGTCGCGTAATTGGGTGATGGCGGTGGTAACCGTGGCCAACCGGGACTCCACCCGTTTGGCCCCCCGGGAGCGTTGCGCCAGCTGCTCAACGTCGTCCACATCGAACAGGCTGCGTCGCCGATCGGCCGACGGATGGGAAACGAGCATGCCCCGGCTCACATAGGCGTACAGGGTGGTCACCTTCACCCCGAGTCGGCGGGCGGCTTCCTCGCTCTCGAGCATCCGGGTCACGCCGACGACTTTATATTGACTTGATCAATGTTTACAACGAAGGTCGCCGGGACCAGGATGGGGCGCAGGTCTGTCCACCGAACCCGCGAGCCGGGCCGATCGCAAGGAGCACCATGCCCACACGTGTCCGGGATCTCATGTCATCCCCGCCGGTCACCTGCGATGCCGACGCCTCACTGGCCGCAGCGGCCCAGCAGATGAACGAGGCGGCCATCGGTTCGGTGATCGTCACCGACCGCACCAAGGTGGCCGGCATCCTCACCGAGCGCGATCTTTTGCGGGCGGGAGCGGCCGGCGCCCAACCAGCCGTCGAGCCGGTGCACCTGTGGATGACCGCCAACCCCGACGCACTCGGACCCGACGAGGATGCCAGTGCCGCCTGGGCCAGCCTCTCGCACCATCACTACCGTCACCTGCCCGTTGTCGAAGACGGTGCCGTGGTCGGCGTGGTCTCGATGCGCGATCTGTTTGGTGTCGCCCTCCTCCGCCCGGCCGCTGAATCGGCGGCCGAGGTGCCCCGGGGCCTCGAAGGGGTGGTGGTCGCCGAGACGGCGATCGGCGACGTCAGGGGTCTCGAGGGCTTCTACCACTACCGCCAGTACTCCGCCGTGGAACTGGCGGCCACCCGGACACTCGAAGACGTCTGGTACCTGCTGTTCAATGGTTCCCTACCCGATCGGCCCCAAGCCGCCGAGTTCATCGAAATGTTGACCTCGCGCCGCTCGATCCCCGAGGGCCTCACTTCGTTACTGCCTGCCCTGTCCGCTCGGGGGAGACCACTCGACGTGCTGCGCAGTGCGGTTTCGGTACTCGGGGCAGAGCTGGGCTGGGAACCAACCCACGACATCGACCAGGCGACATTGCGGGATCAGGCGCTCGGACTGTGCGCCGTGGTGCCGACCATCCTGGCGGCGGCGCACCGCCTGCGGGTGGGTCTCGAACCGGTCTCGCCGCGCCCCGACCTCACCCACGCGGCCAACTACCTGTGGATGCTGCTCGGCACCGAGCCCGCCCCCGAGCAGGCCAGGGCCATCGAGCAATACCTCATGCTCACCATCGACCACGGCTTCAACTCGTCGACCTTCACGGCCCGGGTCATCACCTCCACCGGTGCCGACCTTGCCGCGGCCGTCTGCGGGGCCATCGGGGCCCTGTCGGGCCCACTCCACGGCGGTGCACCCAGCCGCGCTCTCGACATGCTCGACGCCATTGGAACCCCCGAGAGGGCCGAGCCGTGGTTGCGCGAGGCCGTGGCGCGCGGCGACCGCATCATGGGGTTCGGCCATCGGGTCTACAAGACCGAGGACCCCCGCTCGCGTTTTTTGGCGGGCGTGGCGGAGTCGCTCGGCGGATCGATGGTGTGCTTCGCCACCGAAGTCGAAAGGTCGGCGGTCGCTGTGCTTGGCGACCTCAAAGCGGGCCGTCGGCTCTACACCAACGTGGAGTTCTACGCCGGAGTGGTCATGGAGACCTGTGGCATCCCCCGGGAGATGTTCACGCCAACGTTCGCCGCCGGCCGCACCATCGGTTGGGCCACCCACATCCTTGAACAGGCAGCCGACAACCGCCTCATCCGGCCCACGGCCCGCTACGTCGGTCCCCCGCCACCCGAAGCGGTCCCGTCTCTTTGAGCCGCACCACGCACTGACACCGACTTGTGGGTGCGACGAACGCCGTTGCTGTTGCCCCGGTGAACGCTGGTTTCCCGGCACGCCACGACGTATCGGGCGCCATTTCTCAGACCATGGCCTGATCGCCAATTCCCGATGGGCCCGATCTGGAAGTCCGCTCGGAAATGCACTACTACTGTCGCGAGAATATCGGATGCCGTGGGAGGGCGAAATGCTGGACGTACTGCGCTACGAGGGGAAGCGAGTCGTCGTCACCGGATGCGCCTCGGGTATGGGGGCCGCAACGGCCAAGATCCTCTCCGAGGTAGGTGCACAAGTCGTGGGTCTCGACGTCAAAGAGGCCAAAGACATCGCTGAGTTCATCCAGATCGACCTGCGCTCGAAAGCCTCGATCGAGGAGGCCGTGGCGAAGATAGGCGGACCCGTCGACGCAGTGTTCAGTGTCGCCGGGCTTCCGGGTCCCCCCTTCTCGGACGTCGATACCGTCCTCGTCAATTTCGTCGGCGCCCGCCACCTCATTGAGTCGCTCGTGCCGGTGATGCCTGCCGGTTCGGCTGTGGTCTGCGTCGCTTCCAACGCTGGACTCGGGTGGCAGCAGAACCTCGAGGTTCTCATGGAAGTGGTCTCAACGGTCGGGTTTGACGCCGGGCTCGCCTGGTGTGAAGCGAACCCCGACAAGATCGTCGGGGGCTATGCGCCCTCCAAGCAGCTGACCAACGCCTGGGTCGCATTCCGGGCCGTCGACCTCATAAAGAAAGGTATTCGCCTCAACTGCACCAACCCCGGCCCGACCGACACAGCCATGATGGGCGACTTTGAGAAGCAAGCAGGCAAGGAGCTCATCGATGCGTTCGTAGGCCCCTCAGGGCGTCGCTCAACTCCAGAGGAACAGGCCTGGCCGCTCATCTTCTTGAACAGCCCGCGCTCTTCATACGTGAGCGGAGAAGCACTCCACACTGACGCTGGGTTCCTCGGCGCCATGGTCACCGGCAGGCTCTAGGCGCTACGCCATCCGGCGACAGGGCGAGCCTGAAAATGCCGCTGGAACTGCCTCCTTCTTGGCCCCTGATGCTCTGATGAGGCTCTGAGTTTGCGGCGCGTCCCTCGCGTGAATTGTCAAGATCAAGGACAATCAGAATGAAAGGTCGAAATGGAGATCGATGGCAGAAGTGCTGTAGTCGTCGGCGGAGCTTCGGGGATGGCCAAAGCCACGGCCGAATTGCTGGCAACAAAAGGGGCAAAGGTAGCGATCCTCGATCTTTCCTCGTCGTCTGGGATTGAGGTTGCCAAAGCCATCGGAGCCAACGCATCGTTCTTCCCGTGCGACATCACTGACTACGAAGGTACCGAGCGTGCCCTTCAAGAGGCTGTGTCTCATCTCGGCGGCCTCCACATCGCGGTCAACACGGCTGGTGGAGGCATGGCGAAACGTACGCTTGGCAAGTCCGGCCCACATCCCCTCGATGAGTTCCGCCGTGTGGTCGAACTTAACCTCGTTGCCAGCTTCAACCTCGACCGACTTGAGGCGTGGCATATGAGCAAAAACGGACTCGAGGATGAAGAACGAGGTGTCATCATCAATACCTCGTCCATCGCGGCCTTCGAGGGTCAGATAGGGCAAGTGGCATACGCCGCAGCGAAGGCAGGCATCATTGGAATGACCTTCACAATGGCCCGGGATCTCGGATCCTTCGCCATCCGGGTCAACGCGATCGCTCCGAGTCTGTTCCTAACAGGCATTACTTCGGGCATTCCTGACGACTATGCGGCCAAGCTGACGTCTGACGCAGCATTTCCGAATCGCATGGGGCGACCGGACGAATACGCTCGGCTCGCCGTGGCAATCGTAGAGAACGGCATGCTCAACGGTGGCACCATCCGACTCGATGCAGGCCAACGCTTCGCTCCGAAATAGCATTGTCGGCCGGCCAGGCTCTTACCCGGAGCTCTGGGGAACTGCCAGCATTCTCGCCGTATCGGCCGTCCCGGGGCTGCCGATCCGGAGCAAGAATCGAATCAAATTCGGGTGGAAATGCTACCTCGGTGAACCTTGCGGATCTGAAACGTACCGGCACTCGCTGCCCCAGCGCGCTATCCCGTTCTGGGCGGCCTCCCCCAGCCCCCGACTCTGTCGAGTCGGGTGACGCACGACTTCGATGATTTCATCCGGCGATCTCTCGCCGGGCCTGCCGATCCGTGTGATTGACGTCTCAGAATCGACGGTCAACGCAGCCGGGGTTTCGTGCGCTGGCCTGACGAAAACGACTGCTGCCCTTCGAACAGCGACTCGGGGTCGCTTCCGAGTCGGATCAGGATTCTCCCCGCATCAAGAGCCTGAAGGCGAGAGAGTTCACGGGCCATCCAGATGGCGCGCACCGTCCCTTGAACCGCGACGGGCGGCGACTTTGCGATCTCTCCGGCAATCCATGCGGCGGACGCTTGCAGGTCTTCAGGTGCCACGATTTCTGAAACGAGACCCACCTGATGGGCCCGCTCCGCTGTCATCCGTTCGCTGGCTCCAAGAAGGGCAATGCGCATGATCTCACCGAACGGCATCTTTTGGAGCATGTGGATCGACTCAAAGCACGCGGTCATACCGAATGACACATGGGGATCGAAAAATGTCGCATTGTCCGACGCAATGATGATGTCGACTTCCCCCAGCATGTAGAAGGCTCCAGCGCACGCGATGCCGTTGACCGCCGCCACGACGGGCTTCCAAAGATCGTTGGTCTTTGGTCCAATGTTGTCCCCCGGATCGTCGAAGTGCCATGGGGTTGATGACACTTTCCCGGTTCCAGTCGCCCGCGTTCCGACGACGTCTTCCGGGGATTCCCAGTCGCCCATTGTTTCGGTGCGGTCAATGCCGGCGCAGAATGCCTTTTCACCTGCACCGGTGAGCACTGCACATCGCACGTCATCGTTGGTGCGTAGGTTCTGCCAGACGTCCTTTAACTCATGCTGCATCTGGAGATTGAAGGCGTTGTGCACCTCCGGTCGGTTCAGCGTCACCCAGGCGACGTTGTCAGTCTCGTTGTACAGGATTGTCTCGTAGTCCACCACTCGATTATTCTAGTGCGCCCCCGGTGGCGTCATGTTGTGGCGGGAGCCACCCGTTTGGCGCAAATTGAGACCGCCGTCGGCGCAAACCTGCTGGTAGCTGCGTATGCACATGCACCAGCCGGGCAGCCGCCTTCTCGATTGGCCGCCCACACCGGTCCAGTCGTCCGAGAAACTCGACCGCCGGCGCCCACGCCCTCCCAACTCTTGGGTGTCCTGGTGCGGTCCAACGTTTGGACCTGCATCTTCGAGAAAAGAGAAGAATGACGGCCGGACCGGATGGTCCAGGTACCACCCAACGACGTCGACGAGATTCTCTTCGAAACGCTGATCGTTCGAGACATTGAAAGCGCAACTTCGCGAAGCACCGCCTCAGTGAATGTCGACGCGTTCGAACGAAATGTCGTTGCCAGCCTGCTCGTATAACGTAATTCGACCGGCGCGGTCAGGTCATTCGGAAGGAGGCAGGACGCATGAGGATTGAGGACATCAATCTGCTGGATCGCGACGTATTCGCAAGGGGCGTGCCGCATGCGTGGTTCACTTTCTTGCGACACAACGATCCGATCTATCGCCACCCCGAGCCGCGGGGACCCGGCTTCTGGGTGCTGTCGAAGCACGCGGACGTGCGGGCCATCTCACGGGATCCGGCGACCTATTCCTCGAATCCCGTTTCGCCTCTGGAGGAGCTCGAGACGCCGGCCACAGGCGATCCCGGGGCCCAGGTGCTGATCATGATGGACCCCCCCGAGCACACCAAGTACCGCAGGCTCGTCAACAGGGGCTTTACGCCGCGAACGACGAAGATGCTCGAACCTCATGTGCGCGAGTTGGCGGTGCGCATCCTCGACCAGGCCATCTCCAAGGGCAGTTGCGATTTCGTGACCGACGTCGCGGCCGATCTACCGCTGGAGGTCATCGCTGAATTGCTCGGCGTACCCAGGGAGGATCGTCAGAAACTCTTTCACTGGACCAACCAGGCGCTCGGGTCGGCCGACGCGGGCGAGGTGGATCCGGAATACTTCGTCGCGGAGGACGAGATCCAACGCTCCCAAATCGAGATGTTCGCCTATGTGCAGGACCTTTGTGCCCAGCGGAGGAAGCAGCCCGGCGACGATCTCATGAGCCAGCTGCTCGACGTCGAGATGGACGGCGACAAGCTCACAGATTTCGAACTCAATGCGTTCTTCATGTTCCTCTCCGCAGCGGGGAACGAGACGACCCGTAACGCGGCAACGTACGGTCTCATGGGGTTTCTGGAGTTCCCCGAGCAATGGGACAAGCTGGTGCAGGACCCCGATGGGTTGGTGGCAAGCGCCACCGAAGAGATCCTGCGGTGGGCATCACCCGTAATGCACCTAAGGAGGAACGTCACCGTCGATACTGAACTGCGGGACCAGGTGCTGAAGGCCGGTGACAAGGTCAGCATCTGGTACATCTCGGCCAACAGGGACGAAGAGGTGTTCGACGATCCCTTCCGTTTCGACATCGAGCGACAACCCAACGAGCACTTGGCGTTCGGCGGCGGCGGTCCCCATTTCTGCCTGGGTGCGAGCCTGGCGCGAATGGAACTTCGAGTGCTGTTCGAAGAACTCGCGCGACGGGTACCAGTGCTCCGATCGTTGGGTCACCCCGCGCCGCTGCGCTCGAATGTCGTCGCCGGCATCAAACACCTTCCGGTCGATCTGAGCGCGAGCCCCGTCCGTTCGGGGTGATCAGAATCAGCTAGGCCTGGTCCCGCCGACCCCAATGGATCTCTCTTCGTGGACCCAGATCTAGCGGCCACAGCCGGAGTGGAGGTGTCCGATCGGGTCATCCCGGAGCGGTCCAACGCCTGAGACTCCCGGTCTCGCAAATGCCTCACCGATCCCAGCCGTTGCAGACGACAAATCAGCGGCGAGTGACCAGTTTCCATGTTCGTTTCCATTGGTTACGGACGAACTGCCAACTTGATGTCACGACCACCAATGAGCCATTCAGAGACGTGGAGGTTGCCGTCTGTGTCCACGGCTACCGAGTGGGCGAGTTGAAACGGTCCGGATGAGGCAGGTGCGGTGTCTCGACGTGCCCATCGTCGGCCAATGCGTTCGGCCATCCTGGCCGCTCGGGCCAACCCGGCCCCTCCTTGGCATCGGGGTCGGCGCCGAAGTATCCGACCAGGTTGTCCTCGGTGTCGACGACCGTCAGCCGTGCGTACAGCTCGGCGACGACCAGCACGTCTCCCCACTGTGCGAATCCGCTCGGACTGTTCAGGAAAGCGTCACCAAACGTCCGGAGGTATCTGCCCTGGAGGTTGTACACCTGGACCCGCTTGTTCTCGCGGTCCGCTATGTAGAGCTCGGGGACGACGGACAGATCAACCCAATCGTTCGTGACCTCGTGCGCTGGAATTGCTCCGGCGCGATTGTCGGCACTTGATGACGCCACGCTGGGTCCTCCCCTTGCATCAGCGCTCGTCCTCCACGGTCCCATTTTCACCTCCTAATCCACCAATCGGCACCACCGATTGGCGACCGCACATGGCCGGAAGTCATTCGATACGACGTGCTTCACCGCGGATTGACTCGCGTCATCGGAGCGCGACGAATGATCAGCCCTGTCACGGAATCCTCACAAAACGCTTGGGATAGGGTAAAAGGCCAGTCGGGCCGCTAGCTCATCCGGAAGAGCAGGGGACTTTTAATCCCAAGGTGCCGGGATCGAGACCCGGGCGGCCCACCAGCGCCCAGCCGAGGTTTCCTATCGGAAATCAGCTCGGCTGGCGCCCACCGCGGGGCAGGTGTCCAAAGCGGAGCCGCTGACGAAAATCCCGGAGGTCATTGCCCGGGAATTGCTTATGAAGGCGGGGAGAAGAATTCGAGTGCGATGTTGTCTGGATCACGGAAAGACAGACCCGAGCCATAAGGCGCATCGACAACTCCACCGTTTACGATGCCGAGTTCGTCCAATCGGTCCTTCCACTGATCGAGCTCATCTCGATTGGCGCACGCAAAGGCGAGGTGGTCCAGTCCCAGGCGACGCTCATTGAAAGAGAGATCATCAGCCGGGTCGGGGAACTGATGAAGGCCAACGAGCGTCTGGCCTCCAACCAACCACACCACGTGGCGAAATGGGCCGGTGTCTTCATCTAGCACCGGCTTCGCTTCGAACAGCTGCTCGTACCACGGCACACTTTGGGCGAGATCGCTGACCGTAAGTGCCACATGAGTGATCGTCGGGAACTCGGGCATTGGCTCCTCCTCTTGGTCGTGCGTAGAGGCTACTGCGAATGAGGATCGCGAGCCCCGGCAAGGACCCGCTCCCAACCCATAGAAGCGTCGAACGGGGACAGTCGAAGCGACGGTGATACAAAGTAGATTGTCTCTCTAGCGGCGCCGCGGCTGGTCAGGAGGCTCATGACATTCCGGTCGTCAAGGATGCGAATCGGCCTCGCGGCGGTCCTGGGGACTTCCGTCGCCTGCTCCTCGTTGTTACCGTGGGTGACGGCAAATCCGGCCGCCGGTGCGTCCTCTGGCCCTGAGGCCTCTACGACAATTCCTCTGCACTACGCCCAGAACGGGCCGACTTCAACCTCATCGACAACTCTTCCCAGGGGTCCCGGCATTTCGTACTACCTCTCACTCGGCGACTCGATCGGAATGTGGGACGGAACCCGATCGTTCCCGTATTTGCTGGCCAACCGGTACTCACACTCCTCAGTTCCGGGTCTTCGCCTCATCGACATGTCCTGTTCTGGGGAAACGACCGAATCGATGGTCAAGGGCTCGACGTGTGCTCCAGGGGGATCCCAGTACGACAACGCCGTCTCTTTTGTGGACGCTCACCGGGGCCACATCGCTCTTATCACGATCAGCATCGGCGGAAACGACGTCGTACCCTGCATGAGCCAACCCGGTGCTGCGACGTGTTTCGTCAACGGCCTGTCGAAGATGAAGGCGAATATTTCGACGATTGTGGCTGGCCTAAAGACTGCCACCGGCCCTGATGTGCTTATCGTCGGTATGAACGTCTACGACCCATTGCTCGGCGATTGGCTGGCTCCGGACACTGGTCGATCGCTCGCCGTTGCTGCCGTCGCGGGGGTTGGCTTGCTGAGCAAGACTATGGGTCAGGCGTATCAGGCCGAAACGACTCCCACAGCGGATGTGCAGGGGGCGTACCACTCGGCGGATCTCACACATTTCGTAAGTTCGCGTTGGGGTCGCGTACCCGTATCGGTAGCGAGTGCCTGCACGTTGCTCGACATCGTGTGTCACCAAGGGTCGTTCATCGGATATGGCGACGACCCGAACAATGCAGGAGCGGTGGTCGTCGCCCGTGCATTCGAGAAGGTGAT
>Ga0182024_10004860_pt1 | contig 30531 bp, 31 predicted proteins | sample P32metaG_FD_120480 | JGI IMG/M metagenome (GOLD analysis project Ga0182024, IMG submission 120480) | Permafrost microbial communities from Stordalen Mire, Sweden - P3-2 metaG (Illumina Assembly) | ecosystem: Environmental > Terrestrial > Soil > Wetlands > Permafrost | place: Sweden: Stordalen... | reverse complement strand
GGGAAGTCATGTATATAATTCCCTATCGCGGCACGGTCACGGGAGCCGGGACGGCCGTAGGTGCCGGCACGTACTGCGCTGTCGGCTGAACATTCGTAGGGCGAAGCGCGATGACAGCGACGACAGCGACGACAATTGCGACGAGCAACCCGGCGGCGGTGGCGAAGATACCCCAACTCGTGCTCACCCCCTGGCTAACCCCGGTCGTCTGTTGGCGAGATTCACGCAGTCCTTTGACTTCGGCCAGAAGTTCGGTGAATGCGGGATCGGCGAAAGCCGACCTTCCCTTTCCCTCGTACTGAGCCTGTTCAAGCGTCGTAATCCGGGTCGAAAGGGTTGTCGCAAGCTGTTGCTGTGAGACGGCGACGGTGTTGGCCGTGCTGGCAACCAGCGTCCGCAGCGCCTCGGCACTTTGGCTGACTTGATTTGCTAGAACAGTGGCTTGGTCCGAGGCTCGCTGGCTCGCCACCGCGACGGCGTTTACGTCCACCGCCCGGATAGCGTCAATTCGATTGGCCTCGGCTACGGAGAGCTTTTCTGCGTACTCGGCGCGGAGTTTCGCTTCTTCGTCCAGGCGGCGCGTTTCGGCTTTCTGAAGCTCGGTGCGGCATTCCTCCCGCACTTCCGCCAATTTTTCGAGGGCATCAATCCGTGCGTCAGTCAGCCGTTCACTGTACTCGCGGAGATCGTCCTGACGTTTATTAGCGGCTTCGTTAAGCGCAACCACATTTGCAGTGGGATCAACGGCAGGCCCCCCCGATCGGTCGACCGGCTTGCCGTCAGAAGGTGCCTCCTTATTATCTGCCATCTCCACGCCTCAACCAAAGTGCACCCGGAGGGTGGCAAGAAATTGAATGAGCGGGATCAGGCCGCCGACAACTGTGCCTCCGGTAATAAAGGACAGTATAACTCGTTTGACTAGCATTCGGCGATATGCATCTTTCGCATCAGCCGCCAGCCCTAGCTCGATCGCTGGGCGTAGCTTAACGATGTCGTTCAAGACTGCGCCGTTGGTTGTGATCTGGCTCGCCAAATCGCCAAGCGCCTTCCTGTTCTCAGTGTGCTTCGCATCGAGATCGTCGAATAGCGCCTCGAACTGCTTATCATCGTTAGCAGCGTGCGCGACAAAATCGCGGTTTCTGACCCACATGATATTCGAAGCCTGCCCTAGAAGCGCCCGATACCGCCGAACAGCGCCAGCAGCACAATAACCAGAAGCACAAGACCGAGAATCCCTATTCCGCCGCCATAACCGTAGCGCGAGTAGCCGTAGTACCATCCCCCGCCTCCGCCAAACACGAGAAGGAGGATGACGATCAGAACGATTAAGCCCATTGGATTACCCCTGTGGAATGACGTGTTGAACTGGCTCTCCGCCGACGACCCCTGGCTGCGGCACTACCGGCGCCGGCTCGGGCACCTCAGCGACATGAACGGGCGGCGCACCTGGCGGGATCTCGACAAGCTCTCCAGGAAGCGCAGGGACGGTCGGCCATTGCCAGGAAATAAACCACTGGATCGCCGCATAGAGACCACCAGCGCCCGTCACAACCAGCCACGCCGCAGCCGACGCATGGTCGCTGTCGAAACCATGCCAGCCGTTGAACAAGGTGGTAAACGCCGCCATGGCGCTTGTGGCACCGATGCCGACCGTTGCGTGGCTCGCTGTCATAGCCGCCATCATCTACCTCTCTACTGGTGGGGCCTTCGGCACTTCAGGGACATGCGGCCGCGCCAATGCGCTGAGTTCCATGTTCAGGTAATACCGAGACTGCGCCGCGCTGCTCTGCGGTCCCCAGATGCCGTCGAGTGCTCCAGTATATACCCCGGCCGCTTTCAGCATCGTTTGTATCTCAAGCGGGCTGGGTATCGCCGGAGCGACGGCAGGAGCCGCAGAAACTCGGCTCGCAGGGATTGGAGCGACCGGAACCGGGAGCGGAGCGGCGTGGATCGCCGGTGAGACCGGAGCATTGGGTTGCGGCGGCGCAGCGACAGGAGCGACGGGAACTGGCGCAGCAGGAGCGGCCGCAGGCGGCGCTGCAGCGGGGGGCTGCGGCTGCACGGCGGCTTGCGGGGGTGCCGGGAACCAGATCACGCTCGTATCGTAGATGTCGACTGGGTCGACCTCAATGCTGGCAAACGTGACCGTGGGATGCTGAACCAGCGCAGCCTTGCCGCTTGCGATGTATGCTGCCGATCCTGGCCACGCTCCGGCACCGGGAACATATCCTCCGCAGTCGGTCTTCACCGCTGTCTGGATAAGGCCATCGGCGTACATCGCGCTCTTGTAGCCGGCAGTGTGCATGATGTCGGCGTAGCCGCCTTGACCGTCCATGTACGACTGCGAGGCTTTGATATTGGCCTCCGCAGCGCTGAAATCAAAGGCGGCGAAGATCGGAAGCCCCGTGGGGAAACCAACGGCCTTAGCCTGCGCGATTGCCGTAGCCGCGTCACGTCCGCCCTCGGGCGCACCTTGGCTGATCCGATCCCATCCTCCATCGCCCGGCTCGCTGATCAGCCAGAGACCGAGATTGTATTTCGTGCACAGGGCGACCTCAGCCACGGTTAGGTTCTTCGAGTAGCGGCCAAAGGCCACGATACCCGAAGTGACGGCCGCAGCGCATATCTCATCCGTGAGATTGGCGTCGCAGTCAGCACCCTTTTGTGGAGTAACGGTCATTTCGTTGCCTCCGCCCAGTCGTCGATCATCGGCCGCAACCCGGCGATCATGTCTGCGGGCAGGCGATTGTGATCCGGTGCCTCCCCAACATCGAGATCGGCCCACTTGATATGCGTCAATGAGACCGGCTCTTGCTGCGCCCAGATCGGCACCATTTTGTCAAAGTACCTCGAATCCTGCTGCGCCTTGGCCGAGTTACACGCTCTTGTGGCGCCGTCGCCCGAAGTGCCGGCTCCGCATATCTCATCGACCTTGCACAGCACTTCGAGACGCACCGCGTTCTGCAGGATTTTGAACTTGGTGTCGAGAGGCTGGAGGGTCACCATGTCCTGCGCCATCGCCTGGAGAAGGGCCTTGTTCTTTTTGTATTGGCACGGCTTGATCTCGCTTGGCTTGGCATCCTTCGTTTTTGCCGGATCGCACTGATCGACCGACCCCGCATCAAGCATTCTGAGCGCGCCCAATAGGGTCTCGGCGTCCTGCATTGTGATCATTGGCGGAATTGTCTGGGATCGGGCAGGCAGCAAGAAAAAAGCTGCGAAGGCGATACCGGCGCAGATGACGACGGCTAGCCGATGGCTTACGGGGCATACGCTCGCTCCTTGTGGGATGACAAGACGCCCGGAGCCTATTTGTGCGGATACCAAAAAGCAACAGGACTGTCTCGCTCATTGCTTTGCCGGCGCGAGAGTGTTGATTAACGGCTTGGTTGGCAACATCCGCGGGGGAGGTCATTTGAGCGCCGGGACCGGCAGCGCTGGCGATAGCTGATTGGGCGTGAGCGCACCGACCGCAGATGTGAGATCGGCGGCGGTTTCCTTCGCGATAATGAGGGCGTCCATTTTTGAGTTAGTATTCACAGTCAACTCGTGCAGATCGGTAGCCACATCAACAACAGCATCGGTAGCCGCTGAAGCGTGGCTCGCTGCCCGGCGCGCTGCTCGTTTGGCGAGCGTTGCCTGTACGGCATTGAAAACTCCGACGCAACCCAGAAGAAGTGTTCCTACCCCATGTAAGTCCACCGCCAAATCACCTCGTAACTGTGCCAAGCATCCCGAGGGGAGCGGCGTGGGTTAGGAGATATCCGACGATGATCAAGAGCATCGATATCGAGGCAGCGGCGGTTTTCCAAAGCATCGCATATAGGCGACGCGACGAATCCTCGCGCTCGCGACGGCTTTCGTCGAGTTTGGTATGAAGGCTGGTTATGCCGCTATCTAGAACAGCATACCGGCGCGTGCACTCGTCCTCGTGCCGTTCCTGCACCTTGGCTACTCCCGCAGCCATTTCCAATGCTCGCGCGGCTATCTGCTGCTGCTGTCCCCACATCTTGAACTTTCGATAGCCAAATGAGGTTGCGGTTATTCCGTCAACGTCGCAGTAGACAGCACCGCATCACGTTCCCTGCGCAACTCTAGGATGCGCTGATAGATGGGGTCAATCTCGGCGAAAACACTGGTGGGGATGGAGCGCGGAATGATGCGGGAGACACAGCGACGATCCCGCGCTGCATTGTCGGCGTGTCGATCACCGCAATGTTGACATTTTCCTTCAACGTAATCGTGCTGGTTCACGGTCTCTGACATTGGACGCTCTTAACAACGATTAACTGGCGGCGGCGGCATCAGAAATTATAATGTTCGATAATCGAAATCCCAGGATTGCCGCCATCACCGCCAGTTTGTGCATTCGTCCCCGTGCCAATCCCGCCTGGGGCTGTTCCGCCTACAGTATAAGTATAAGTAGCTGATGGAGAGGGTATTATCCAATAAACGCACTCGCCGCCCCCGCCTCCAGATGCAGCATTCCCTCCAGCAGCCGCGCCACCGCCGCCGCCTCCTGTCGCCCCCGCGCCACCTCCTGAAGCTGTACCACCCGCGCCGCCACCACCAAAGCAGGAGCCGCCGCCCGAAGCTCCAGGCCATGCAAGGAGGCTCTGAGCCGATCCAGGACCACCAGCGGTGCCAGCGGTTCGGCGTATAACCGTCCCCGTACCGCCGCTTCCGCCTGCCCCTGGAGCTCCAACGGCAGAGGTATTAGCACCGCCGCCGCCCGACCCGCCAACGGCGGTCGTTGAATTGAAGGTGGTAGTGCTTCCCACGGTTCCGGCAGGTGTGGCGGTGGAACCTGTACCGCCCCCACCACCACCTCCCCCCATCTCGTAAATTTCCAACCACGCTACGCCTGCTGGCGTCGTATAAGTCGTGGCTGAGCCACTAAACCCTCCCGTGCAAGACGTGCTTGCGGCCAGAAAGCAAGTGCTGGACGTTGGCGCTGTTGCAACGGGAAATGTCTTAACGACATTGTTGATCTTGACCCCGTTCGCAAAGTTCCCGTACCCCGCGCTCGCCCCGCCGGTCGGGCTGCCGACTGCGATGCCACTAGTGACGGCTATGGTCGGAACGGTAAGCGTGCCGGTCAGCGTCGGCGAGGCCGAGTAGACAAGATTACCAGTACCAGTCGCGCCCGTGCTGGCGACGCCCTCAAATAGCAAATGCCCCGTCACCGCCAGCGCGTTAGAGCCGATGGTTGCGCCGCCAAGTGCCAGCGATGTACCGGAGGCTACGCCTATAATGGGTGTTATGAGTGTTGGGGACGTGGAGAAGACCAGATTGGTCGAGGTCGTTCCTGTCGCGCCCGACGCGGTGTAGCCAGTGATGTTATTGAAACAGGTGATCGAAGACGTCGAACAGTTCGTCCCGCCGTTCGTAATCCCGAGAGTCCCGCCGAGAGTGATTGCGCCAGTTGTCGCACTATTCGGCGTAAGGCCCGTTGTGCCGGCAGAAAAAGAAGCGACCGTTCCGGCCGTCGTTGCCAGTGTGCCAGAGATTGGAAAGGTGACGTTAGTAGTCCCTGTCAGGATACCCGTAAACCCGAAAGCGCCTGACATCGTGAATGCGCCACCGAGCGCGAGCGCCTTTCCGCCGATGCTCTGCACTGTATTAGCGGCGCATGTGCCGATGACATCGCCGCCGAGAACAGCACAACTACCGCCACTGCCTCCGCCACTGCCGACCGGGACCGTTACACTGATCGACGGGTTCGGCATCTGCGCCGACGCGGGCGCGACCAGCCCAAGTGCCGCGACCAGCAGAGGGATGAAGAAACGACGAGTCATCAGGACGGCTCTACTGGAAAAATTCAATATCGAGAACGGCCCCAGCGGTCACCTGGATAAATTTCATGTTCGCAAAATTGTTGAGCGCGAACACCTTGTCGGTGCCGGCCGCCATGAGCATGCCAACGGTGCTTGTCGGCGCAACACCGTCTGTACGATACCGGATGCTCTGCGCCTCGAAGATGATATCGGCGTACTTAGCGCCGGCCGGGATGTTGCCCGTGCACACGCTGCCCGTCGATGTGATCGGCGTCGCCGTCCCGAGAGACGTGCATTGCACGTACCCCAAGGGCTGCACTTGGCCGCCGTAGATCGACACGGGCGGCTGTTGCGCCAGCGCAGGAGACGCCGTTAGAAAGGCCAGCAGGGCAGCGGCGAGGAAGAGGTTTCTCATTTTGATGCCTGCGACATTGCGTGGGCAATGAGAAGCCTGACCTGCGATGCGTCGTGCCGCAGCGAGGGATCAAACGGATACCGGGACACCGCCTGATCCGCCCCTCCGATCAAATCGGCAGCGCTGCGCGTCTCGCCGTTAAACGTAAGCGCCATGATCGCCTCGGCCGAGAGATGGCAGACCGCGTAGAGGAGCCCCAACCCGAGAAAGGTGGCCTGCCAGAACACAAGCCACAAAGGCCAGCATCGGTAATTGGAGCGAAAACGAGAACAGACCGACGATCCCCAGCGCCGCAATCGCCGCGCGTAGCGGGTTCCGCGTGGAACGTCGCCATCCCAGGATGATCGCTCCCGAGACGAAAGTGAGTCCAACCACGCCAAGCTCGTACCCGGCCTGAAGGAAATCGCTATGGGCGAACTCCCATCTTGGAAATCTCGTCTGAAATGCTCCAATTCCATCCCCCCATAGGGTCAGCCCACGGATCGCGTCGCTCCATATCTCCAGACGTTGCCCGAAGCTCGCCAGTCGGTCGGCGGTAAAGGGTGTCCAACCGAAGAGGTACGCGAGCGTGGCGAGAATTGCGGCGACAAACGGGAGCGGCCAGGCGCGGCGCCAATTCACCACACTCACCCCGACGATGGCTGCCACTATGCCGACACGCGACTGCGACGCCACCAACCCCACGCCGAGAATCACCGAGAGGGTGATGCGCTGCGAAACAACGGCCCATGCCAGCAAGGGAGCGATCGTCTCGCCCAGAATGAGCCGGTTGAAGAATAACCCGGCCGGAGCAATCGCCTGGTCGACCGGGGACCAGCCAGACGCGACCTGGATCACCGCGAGGATCGCGGATACCGAGAGACCCCAGGCGACCCCAAGCAACAGTGGTTCGACCGTCGACAGGGACGCGCCCATGAGGAAGGCCGACGCCAGGATCAGGAGGTGGATCATCCCACCGATCCCGGTCAGAGGGTCCGGCGTGTAGGCCAGCGACAGGGTTGCGTAGATGAGCACCAAGACGAGAGCCGCGAGCACCAGCGGCTCTACACGTCTCGGGTCAAGCCAGGCGACGAGCGGAGAACCGACGGCGATCAGCGCCCAGCGTGGGGTAATGGCCGCAGAGGTCCAGCCGGGCCAGAAGGCCACCGCCGCGCCGAACCCCAAGCCGGCCGATCTCCACATCCCGATCTCCACCCAGTCATCAATGGGAGACGGGAAGGCCGCTCGAATAGAAGCTCGTGCCGTCGTTCACCAGGTCGAGGCCGTCGCCGGTCGTTAGCGTGATCGTGCCGGTGTTGGCACCATCGAGATTGGGACCAGCCGCTGCCGGCGAGACCGTCATCGTCGCACCCTGCGCCTTCAGGTGAACCTTGAAACCCTGCGAGAAGACCGTGCTCACCCCACCCGTATTCGCCGGCAAGGTGACCGTGCAGGTGCTCGTGCAGTAGTACCAGACGCAGTTGTCGGTGAGCGAATTGAGCGTGAAACTCGCGGTCTTCTGGATCGGACTCAAGAGGCTCATCGGGCACGCAGCGCCAGACTGCGCGTCGGCGTGGCGCGGAACGGCCATGAAGGCGGCGACCATGACGATAGCGGCCAGCGCCGCTGCGGCAACCAGGTTCAACCGACGCATGAGCTTCCCCCACCCCAAGGAAATAGGCGTGGGCGGATTGTACTGGAAAGTTCTGTGTATCAGAAGCCGTAATTTTCGGAATCATTGATCGGGGTGTTTTACCCGCTTCCGATGTCGCCGAGGCTGCGGACGAGGCGCTTTTAAAACTTGAGGAATGGCAGGGCGCTTTTCCTGAGCGTCCGCAGGATTTTGAGAGCGCGCGAGCTGCGCTTGATGAGCTTGTAGTAGCCTACCGAAGTGGCGATCAATCATATCGCTCGTAGCTGCATAACGCGGATTGCTCGCGTATTCGCGCTGATGTCTAGCTAGGCGTTCGGGATCGATGGGCATAGAGCGAGTTGTACAGGATTTTCCCGCAAATTTAAATTGCCTCAGTCGCCGTTCAGGTGGATATTCTGAACGCCTATGGCCACCATGCACTGAAGGAAGAAGGCGGCAGTAAAGCTACCTGTGGCCCTGGTCGTGCCTGACCAGTAAGCCCCTTCGATCAGATCGTTTCAGCGGTCAGATCGGCGAGACAGCCCCGAACTCCGGGGCTGTTTTCGTGTCTAGCAGAGATTCCACAAGTTGAACAGAAAAAATCTGTAGATCAGATCACGCGTTTCAGTAGCATTTAGGTGAGACACCTACATAATTCCCTAATTTTAGAGGCCGGCGACACGCCTCTTTCCCAGCGCCGCGCCAAGCTCTCGGCCAACCCGGATGGCGGCCTCGGCCTTCACGGCTAGAGCCTTGCCGATATCTACGGCCTCTCGGCCAATTTGCATGGCTGCGTCCGCGCGGCGTTCGAATAATCTGAGGGTGTCTACGACCTGCCGCGCTACGTGCATCGCATCGCCGCCGTGCTTCTCCGCAGTCAATCGGAGTTTCCCTATCTCATCGGACAGGGATTCCAAACCCAGACCTATCCCAAGGCCGATAGCGATACCGGCAATGGCGATGCCTAGACCGAGCCATAACATGGAAGCGCCCCCCGCTTAGCAGCCGGCATCATCCTACATTTAGGGGTGCGCGCCTTGCAAGACACCGTGCCTATCCGATTGACACCCAATGACACAACATCTTGTGTCATGCGGCCATCCGGCTTTCGTCAACACGAGGCGCAGCACTGCGCCCGAGACGCAGGATATTGACGGCACTCAGCTTTGCTTCGAGGAAATTCGCTAACCGGCGCAACTGGTCAGGATCAACGCAATCCTGTTTCATCGAGTTTGCTTTGTGGGAAATGATGCAGACGTTTCCCCTTACATAACCGAGCGATGGGATGATGCGGTCGATCGATGGGCTATTCCCGCTAAGCTTCCCACCAAAAATAATTTCGATCCCAATCGCAGGACAAATGCCGTCGTCAGGGATCAGCGCAAGGAGATCATTCGCCACCAAGTCAAACGGCAGTCCTTTCTTGCGGCATCTACCTTTGAGAGAATTAATCATGTGCTTTGCCCACGTTGCACGATCAGTACGCCGTCGTTCATCGTAAGCGTCTTTGATTTCCTTCCGGCGCACCGGATTCTTCGCTGCCCATACGGAAGCACTCTCGCGCGCGGCAACAACATCGCGGCGGTCGTAAATTGCACGCGCTTTATCCGGGTTATCGATGCGCCATCGGCGCACACGTTCCGTTGAGGACATGCTCATTCTTGATACCAAACCTGATTACACGCAAAGGCATGTCGTCTCAGCGTTTTCTTCGCTGAGTTGTCCTTGAGCCTATAGCGATAGGTCAGAATCACGATTTAGTCCCTGTGTGCGACAACCGGATAAGCATGCGATATCCGATCCATGTGTTCGAGTATATAGCTTCTTGCCTCCGGATCAATATGCAAATAAGATACGCAGACTCGCAATACGACAAAACCCATGGAGCGCAACGAAATGACCGACGAAACCGAAATCGAGACTCGCAAGCGCGTCGTGACTCCATTCCGGCTGACACCGCGAATCGCCGATGAAATCCGCCGACGCCAAAACGCGAACGGCTCGACGATTACAGCCGAGGTCGAGCTGCTGATTTCAAAAGGTCTACAGCTTGAGCGCTTCTTAGCGCCGGACGGCCGCCATGCGATGGACGTGGCTCTATCCATTCTCAGCAACGATCACGCGGGCGCGCTGCGCAAGATGCTTGAGGCAGGAATGCCCTATGGAACCGTCGTTAGCGTGACAGAGACATATCGGGTCAATGCCGGCCGACGGCCGGTGCAATTTGGGCCGCTGCCGGAGTCGCAGTCGTGAGCGGCGGCTGACCCATGCCAGCAAAATACATACCGTCGTCTCAGGCATCGCCCGATGATCTAGAGCGCAGACGCGCCCGCCAGCGCGAGATTCAGCGTCGATGGCGGGAGAACAATCCGGAGGCTAATGCGGCTTCCCAAAGGGCGCAGAATGATGCCATCAGCGAAGCACGGCGGTTGCGCCGCGCGTCCGCCGACTGGCAAGACATGCGACGTGGCAAGACCGTCACCATCCTGGGCGAAATCCTCACCGAGGCTCGCAGATCGTCGGGAATCAATTACGACGATCTGACGGTCCTCGCCCCGTTCAACGACCCCTATCGGATCGACGCTCCCGCCTTTCAAACCGTTGGGGAGTGGGTCGCGAAGCACGTCGCCTCGTTGGTTCCAGAAGGCAGGTTTCATATCCGTGGGCTGGTTAACCGCAAAGGCGTGGCGTCTCAGCGACTTCTTCGCCGAGTTATCCTTGATGCGGTAACGGTAGGTCAAAATCACGATCTAGTTCCTGTGGGTGTCAACCGGATAGGCTTGCAAGACACTATCCATGCGTTGTGCCGCCGAACGCAGGGCCATCTAGCCTATCCGGCACTTGCAAAGCCGCCTGCTTTAGCTGGCGGTCCATTACCATCGAAGCTACGTCTTCGAAACTTCAAGGCGAACCTTGTGACGATGGAACTTGGTCTTCCGGAGCCGCGCCCGGAGCACCTTCGGCGGGGGATGTTTCAACTGGCGGCTGTATTTCTGACGTAAGCGTCTGGACATTGCATTTAGGCTGCGATTAATGGCTTTTGCGTATCGCCTTCTTCGAGCCAGTGCTTGAATTGATCGATGGTCATCGCGGAAATTCCACCGATCCGGTGGTATCCTTTCCCATCGGAGAATGCTTTCTCATAGGCCGAAAGCGCGTTTGGTAGGTCCTTAAAGCCAATAAGAGCCTTGTGTTCATCTGGCTCACCGCTCTGTGCGTCAACCTGGTCGATAACGAAAACGTGGGGGCTGTGAACATCCGGGCCGATGTATGCGTCGAGGTGCTCGCCATCCATTCCGGTCGTGCGCTTGAAATATCCATAAGCCACCGGCATCCGGACGGCCCACGGTTTACCGTTCTTACCGACACCGCGTCGGAGCGATCCTTTGGCATTCTCAATGGTGATCGGCAGGCCGAACATCATGATGTGGGCCTTGCGATAATTTCCCGCTTTTTTCTGAGCCTCGGACGGTTCTGGATCAGCGTTCTTTGACTCATGGTGGAGGTGTCGTGCCGACGCGATCACCGCGCCTCCATGAGCATAATGACCGCGCTCGCCAGTATCTTGCGTCAAGCCCGATACTCCGAGCGCGCCGAGTTGGCGTGCGATCAATGGCAGCCGTGGGTCTTTGGCGGACTGCGCGGCTCTCCCTAACAGCACACGACCGAGTTCTGGATTGAGCACCCCTTGCGCCGCGAGTTGATCAACCCGCTCTAATCCGGCTGATCGCATGTTGCGCAACATTACGCCGCCCACCGCACCAGCCGCCCTTAGAGCAGCCCCGACCGGACCGCCGACCGCACCGACAGCGTGCCCAACAGCATCGCCTAATTTTTCCCCTATCCATGCCTGGAACAACATGGATGGCTGTCCGTGGCTTTCGAGCGCGTGCAAGTCGGCCGCAGTGCCAGGGCTGCCCTTGATCTGAGTAGCCTGCTGAGCGCGCGCTGCCATGTCCATCGCGTCGCTAACGCTTTCCAGAACCTGAAACCGCTGCGGCCCTAAGATGGTTTTTAGCGCTTGTGCCTGGGCCGGGCTCTTTTCGAGCAACCGTTGAAGCGCCGCCTTCGAAAGTTCACGCTCCCCCGTCGTGCCTGCTTCTGAGGTCGTGCGTATCTTGTCGAGAACCCAATCGACGGTGTTCCGTTGCGCGCTCTGGACAGCATCCGGATTTGGCCTGAGACGCCTCATGAGGTCATTGGACTCAGCCACAGGATCCTGAGTCCTCATGAGACGGTCGATAGCGGCCTGGGGTGGAGTATCGGGATCGATATTCGCATAATGGCGGAGTGCCGTGTCTTGGAAGTCAGTTTTTGCCTGCTGCCACCTAGCGGCGCTGTCAGCCAGTTCTTGCGACGCTTGCGCGACCGTGCTGAACCGCTCCTTCAGATTTGGGAGTTGATCGAGCACAGGCATGTACTGTGACGTCCAGCGCTTGTAGGCGGCAGGATCGATGACCCCGTTTTTCTCGGCCGCGAGCCGCAAGCTGTAGGATGGGTAGTCACCCAGCACTTGCTCAGCAGCCTCGGGAGAACCGGCGGCGCGGATTAGTGAATCGATGCTGTCAGCACCAGCGGCACCGGGCCTGAAAAGCCGAGAGACAACCTGAGCATCGCCTAGACGATAGCCGCTAGGCGAATTGCCTGATGCCAGAACATCGCCGACCGACCCTTGCCGAAACCGCTGTTTGTAATCGGCGTAGGCACTATTTGCGGTCTTTAGGCGATCGGCCGCTTCAGCGTCGAAATTGGGTTCTACAGGTTGTGCCGCTGGCGATACAGGCGATACTCTCGCAGGGACGCCAGGTCGCCCTCCTGCTTCGCCCGTTGCTCCAGATGAGCCAGGAACGGCAGTTGGTCGTGTTCCGGCATCTCCGATAGGATTCGTTCCATAACGGCTTGTTTCGGCGGAATTTCGGGTTCCATACCACTGATCCCTACCAGCCGCGAGATTGCTGCCCCACTGCTCTATATCAGCTTGCTCGGGTTTCCGTGCGTTTATTTCGGCGGTTTTCTCTGCCCCGGTCGCCATTGCGTCTTCGATCGATTGACGCAATACCCTCATCCGCGCATAGGGTCGAGATTCTGCCCCTAGTGCTGGGTCAGCACGAATTGCACGCTGCGCTGCGCTAGTCTGACCGAGTAGCCCTCGGAGATCACTGAACGGTACGACACCGTTGATGTTCGCTGCTGCCTCAAGAACCGGCTTTTCGGGGCTTGCCGTAGTTTCGCCTGCCCGAGGGTTGATCGAAAAATTTGAAGAGGTGCCCTGAGGATTTCCGAGAAGACCCCTAGCGGTGGCTGCAACATCATTGGCGGGCAATGCCAGAGAACCATCAGGATCGACAGCGTCCAATGCCTGGCTCGCCGCTGTCTTGAGCGGTAGCCGGACTTGCTCAAGCCGCTCGCGGGCCGAGGCACCAAGATCGGCCTGTGAGTTTGTGGTTGGATCGCCACCAAGTTGCTGTGTTCCAGTGCGCGCCGTCGAGGAAAGCTGAGATTGCTCGGCTTCTTCTGCCGCATCTTCGGCGGCAAGATTTGCCCTAACCCAATTACCCGCTGTGGCGGCAGCATCTTCGGGAGCCAGATCGCCAACGGCGTGCGAAAGTGCGGCATTATTCGCTGCGTCGTGCGCGATGAATAGATCGCGATATCGGGCACGCAACTCACGTTCCAATGATAGGACGCCAAGATCGCCCGTGGACTGGCCTAACGTCGGCTGGAATCCTTCGATGGCCGCTGGCGCTTCCTCGGCTAATCCTCGACCCACCATCGCTTGCGCGCCCGTTTCCGGCGCTCCAATTCTTCTTCCGCGTTCTTCTTGAGAAGCTTGACCGTTCGATCGCTCTGATCCTCCCTTTCCAGCGACGCCAGAAAGGCTTGCAAGTCCTTCGTCGGGGCGAACGACGATGGCGGATCGATCAAGCCTCTCATTTATGTCTCCGGGTTCAAGATCAAGCTCGTGTCGAGCGGTATCTGACGCTGCCTTGGCTGCACGGGAAATGATGCTGCGACGGACTGGTTCGGCCAAAACTTCGGGGGCGCGGCTGCTCACATAATCAGTGATACCCGCCGCATCAAGGGCGCGGTTGACCAGATCGGCTTCGAGACTCTTGGCCTCATCTCCTCCGATCTTCCCAGCGAGAGCCTGCATACGGAGAGCCGTCGTTACTACGCGCTGCGCATCGGCGTAGGCAGCCTGTAATCCGTATCGAGCATCCTCCGTGCTCATGTTGGCGACTGCCGCACGAGCATCCGGAGTCAACCGCGAGTGCATCAAATCATCGCCAGCATGGGTCACGATGCGATCAATGCCGGGTAAGGCATGCGCGCCAATATCCGTTATGCTCGGCGCTCGCCCGCCTGGGTGATTGTGGTGCAACACCAATCCTGCATCAGGATCGTTCATTTTTTCGTTGAGTTCTTGTCCCCAATCAACTCGATCCGGTGCATCCGATGTGAAGGCGTGGGTAACATTTTCCGTTGCCGGATCGTAGATCGCGAGATGTTCATTCCCGGTCTCATCGCCGCGAGTGCGCGTAAAACCGCGAGCGCTGGCATGAGGCTCTGTATCGGGAACCGTTTCGCGATAAGCTTGGTAATCGGGGGTGATGTCCCGAGCGACGCGCCTTGTTGCGTCTCCTTCTTCAGCTAAGCCGGACGGCTTCTCAGTGAGCTGGCCGGTTCCACGCGGAACAGGTTCCGCTGCCGGTTCTACGCCTGTAGTTGGCTCGTTTCTGGCGCGTGCTCGGCCAGATGGCACGGCCGGCACAGCCACTCCACCAGTCTCGGGTTGTTGTAATCCGGATGGTGCATTTGCGCCTTCTCCGCTCCGCACTTCTGGCACGGCTTCCGCTTCAACTTGCCCCGTCTCAGCAGGACTCCGCTGTACGATCGGCAAATGTCCTTCTTCCGCTGTCCCTCGGTTAGCGGGTTGCTGCGCCGGAACTCCCTCATCCACGCTGCGTGGCACTCCAGGCAGTATCGTCGGTTCGGCCGCGGCTGATTTATCTTGCACCTGCTGCATGTTGTAGTCACGTGGAACATTCTCCGTAACTGGTTGCCCCGTAACAGTCGATTTGCGGTTTTTCTCTGATTCCTGCTGCGCGGTCAAATCCTGATAGAACCGCCCTGATGGTGGCGCTACGGGTTCCTCGTTCTCGGCGCGGAGGTTTTCGAGACGTTGCGCTGAGGCGGGAGTGACGGCTTCTGGTTGTGGTGTCGGCGGAGTTGGCGGTGCCGGGCGCGGCTCTTGCGCAGCCGGAACCGCCGCCGGCGGTGGCGCGGTCTCTGGCGCAGGCGATACCGGCGGTGGCGTTGGCGGCCGGGGTGTTTCCGGCGGCGTTTCCGGCGGCGCTAACGGCGGCGCTAACGGCGGCGCTAACGGCGGCTCCTGCGGTGTGCGCGGTTGCGGCTGACCTCCAAGGCTGCGGATCAGATCCTCTGGCGACGGTGCCGGCTGGCGGTTGCCTGCTTCCTCGGCTTGGTCGGCCGCGAGGCGCTGGTCGACCTCCTGCTCGGCACCGGCCGCGTTTTGCAATGTCGCCTGGCGGGCGGCGGCGTCCTCGGCGTTCGCCGACCGGGGACTTGACTGAACTGCCGCAACATTCTGATCGGCGCCCGGTGCAGTTGTCGGAGCGGCTTGGCGCGGCGCTTGGTCAGCCGGGATAGCTGGCTGCGTTGTCGGTGGGACTGCGGAGGTCGGCTCATTAACCGCTGCCGGCCGAAACGATCCGAGAGGTTCTGATTGAATGTTCTCAATCGTGACGCCAGCGCGTTCAGTTGGAGAAGTCTCGGGCGGTGGCGTTTGCAGTGCCTCCGGACGCTCGAATGGAGAGCGATCACCCGAGAGAGCAATGACCGCTTCTTTTGGCGGCATCCGAGCGGCAGTCGCTATGCGCTGTCCTGCTTGTGCAGCTTCTTTTTCGCCAATCGGCTTCCCTTGAATGTCGGTTATCGGTTGTCCCGTACTTTCGTCGATGACCGGCTTTACAGCGCCGCCAGCCAAGTCTGAGACACTGCGTGCTGCATTCATCGCGCCATGCTCGGCCACGGCTGTAATGCCCCCGCCGATCAAATTACCGAGTGCATCGGCGGTGCCTTTGTATGGCTCTGGAACCACATCTGAAGCGATTTGTCCGGCAGCGCCACCTACACCGCCAGCGACTACGCCTGTTGGCTGAGTTCCGGTTTCAAGCGCGCCACGGATCGTTTCAGCGGCACCGGCCAACTCAGGAAGCGCTTTCGCGGCGGCTCCAGGCAATGCCATCGAAGTCGCGCCTCGTGCTACAGCCCGCCCGATTTCCTCTGTCGGGGTAACGGCCATCACATCTTGCGGAGAGCCGCCATAAAGATGTTCTAGCTTCTGGAACGTTTCCGCCCCACCCGCCGGATGCTCTATCGGCGCTATATCGGTTCCTAAGAGCCGATTGATGCCGCGCGTGCCGAGATTGATCGCCGCCGTCGTAAGGTCAACAGGCGCACCGAGAAAACCAGTGATAGCCTCATTGGTCCCAGCCCCAACATTCGCCGCGAACCCCGAATCATGGGGAGGCGTAAGATCAGGAAGACCAGAAAAATGGGATTGCGGCGTGGTTTTCGTGGCTGAGCTGTTTTCATCACTGATCGTCTGCGAAGACACATCGTGTTGGGGCGGCGTTACGGGTGCCTCTGGGAGGGGCGGCAGATCACCAAACGGATCATCAGCCACCGTGCCCTCCAAGTTGAGTGATCAGCGCCCCCCAACTCGGCACATCGAATGCGGCTGCATCGACTTTCGATAGCGGCGTAAACCGTTTATCGAATTCCTCGACCGCTTGGGCGCGCTGATCTGCGGGGATTGACAACAATCTGCTCACCCACTGGCTCGTAGGGTCGGTCGGACGAGACTTTGCCAGATCAATGTAGGTCTGCGCAAGCGCAGCGCCCGCTACGCGATTGCCGTTTGCGGCCTGCCAGGCGGTCGCGGCCGTGCTCGGATCAGCGCCGCCCTTATATTGCTGAAGCTCGTACTCGGCTTGGCCCTTCTGATATTGATTCTGGAAGCGCAAGGTGTTCGACAACAGGAGCGCCGAAAACGCCGGCAGTTCGTTGTTCGGCACTGAATTTCTGGCCGATTGCCATTCGATCTGCGCCGGCCTCGCGCTAATGCCGTGCACCGCTTGCGTGCTCAGCCCAAATGCCGCTTTGTCGATCGCCGTGGCCTCGCCAAGTTCCTTCGGGTCAATTTGCCATTCCGGCGAATTGGCGGCGACTGTGTTGATTATGGTGCCAATGCGCTTTCGGGCATCGGAGAATGCGCCAGGCGTATAAAAATTATCATTTGCCGTCGCAGCAACGATTTCCTGATGTTGTGAATCAAGAGCAGCCTCAGCCTGTGCCAGGACTGGGATATTTTTCTGTGCCTCGGCCGCGCGCTCGCCGGTTTGTTTCTGAACATCCGCCAAACCTGGCAGCGTAGGCGCCGCCGTCATGCCGCCGCCGGGTCCGGGGACTAATTTAGTCGTCGGTTGTGTCAACGTTGGATCAGCAGGCAAGTCCTGCGGTGTTGCAAACGGCACATTCGCTGGAGGACCTGGATTGGGCTGTACGGCGGTTGCCGGCGCTGCAGGTGCAGGATGAGCCGTCCCGCCGCTTGGGGATGGCTGAGCTTCTGAAGCTGTCCCTGCCGGCCCTCCATTAGGGAGCATTGACATCCCCGGAGGAAGCAAATTGAGCCGCTGCATAAGCTCGAATCCAGTGATCGTATTCTCGCCGGGATGCACAACTACAGGGACGCCCATGCGATAGGCCAGGTTTTCGTAGAATTTGACCGGAAACTCCGCCTCGGCGATCGCCTTGGCCTTTGCTACCGCTGGATCGATTTCGGCCGTTCCCACTGCGCTCGCTTTCGCTGCGGCCATTCGTGGGTCTTGCGCCATCAACGTAGCCCGCGAATCCATAAGTCGAGCGATCGTGGCTTGACTTTCGGTGAGTTTGCCGGGCTCCAGAACGGCGGCGCGGCGGACATTATTTATCTGGTTATCAAGCGCTCTATATTGCGCGTCATAGGCAGCACTCGCTGAATCGGCCGGTGATCGCCCATAATCCGTAGGCAGTGGCAACCCCGTTTGCGATGACTGCTTTATCGCGGGCGGTTTCGGTGCTGCTCCCGCTGGGGACGCCGTACCATCCGGTGATCGTGTTGCCGTGGCCTCCCCACCAGGACTCGAAGCTGTCGGCGCAATGCCAGCGCTCGCTGGCGGAATGCTGGTGATGGGAGCATTAGATGGCGCGGCATCGTTGGGCAACGGAGACGCTGGAGCAGAAGCGCCGATGCCAGCAAATTCCCTTGCCAGACGCATTTGCTCCTGCATCAGTTGCATGTTTACGGTTTTGAGTGCGGCTTCCTTCTCGGCTGATGTCGCTTGAGCCGCTTTTAAGCGATTTTCGGGGCCTGCTGCCTGTTGTTTGAGAGCGAGGTCAGCATTGCGATACTGCGCTTCATTAACAAGCTGATTTTCCCGGAGCGATTGTTCTGTTTCGGTATTGTAAGTCGACAACCCCGTCTTCAAGCCTTCACCCAACGCCACTCCAGGGAACGGTGACCTTGACGCTAGCATCCCGGCCCCCGTCGCCAATGCGAGCATCGGCCAGTTCTGCTGGAACCGTTCCTGCATGGTCTGCGGGCGATACGTGTCATATCTGGCGTTGCTGGTGTTGCTGCCGAGACCGCCGCTGCGGTCGGTCCCGAAGTCGTTGCTCCGGTTGCTCACCTGATCTCCGGTAACAACCTGATCGCCAGTATCCGAGCCGATGCCGCCGCGCCGTGGGTTGACGTTGGCAATCATCCCGGAATCGCCACTGCCGGGATTTGGATTGTTCCTCAGGCCATGCCAGATGTTTGGGTCAAACGTGCCGCCATGTGCCTTTGCGTAGTCGAGCGCGTAATCGATCGTGGCGAAGTGATTGTTCGGATCGAGCGGATTTTTCCCGGTGTCGCGGTAGAACTGATCTCCCAAGGACGTGCCCGCGCCTGGCTTCGCAGGATCGTCCAAGTGCAGTTGAAACGCGCCGCCTGACGAGCCGTTGTCTCCAAGCTGAAATTCCCCAGTTTTGCCTTCAGTGTTGGCCGTGTGCAGCGCCATGTTGGGATCAAGCCCGCGAGCAATGGCCCCCTGACGAATGTAATCGCCAACTGGCGTGCTAGCCTGACTTGCACCAGCCTCGGACGGTGCGGCTACCCCTGTGCCGTGAACACCTGGGGAGGCCGTGGAACTCGCGCCCGTATCTGCGCTCTGCGCCGCTGATCCTGTGGCGGGCGCTTCGCTCTTGTACCATCCGCCGACCTGCTTATAGCCCTGCGGCGTGAGATGAACCTGGTCGGGCATCAGGTTGTTCTCGAACACCCCGCCGCTGCCGATGCCTGCGGCGCTCGCATAGCCGCTGATCTCGTCGGCGACCGGGTGCATGTCGGTGCCACTCATGCCGCGCGGCCCGAAGCCGGCGATGCCGATAAGGTCGGCGCCTTTCTTTTGCAGTCCCGCAATCTGGTACGGCACCATATAACCCTGGCTCGGGTCGTTCGAGACGCCGGTCGAAAGCACGACCTTTTTGCCCTGCCAGTAAGAATCTGGCTGGCTCATGATGTATTTGTAGACATCTGTTGGATTGCGGCCATTCGCGGCATCGGCATTCGCCACCGATGGAGTTTTGCCCATGCTGCCCGTGGCGCCGCCAAAGCGGATCAATCCACCCGCATGGCTGTCGCCAACCGCATAGACATCATCCGAACCGATCCCGCCGCCTTGGTCTGGTTTGGCAACGGCATCCGCTGAGCCGGCCCCGATCCCGCCTTGCGGCATGTTGAGGCTGAGATTGTCGTGCAGAGGATCGCTGCTGCGCCGGAAGTCCTGCGCCTGATCGAGCGATGTATCCGTGGTTTCCTTTGGTCCGGACGGCGGCGCGACTAAATGCGAAGGCGGCGCGACGATCGCTGTTTTAGATGGCTCCGGTGGGTGCGAGGCGGGCGTAGAACTGGTCGCCGCTTCGCCCGAAGGAATAGCAGTCGGGCTGGTGCCGGTTGGATCGCTTCTGATCTCCTTTAATTGCGCACCGGAGATTGGAAGCCGCGACGGCTCGTTGTTGCTGCCGGCGAGAACCGGCATGACATCGGATGCGGCTTTCAGTTCGTTCGTGCCGCCCGTAGGGATCAGCGTGGCACCCGTTCCGCTGATATTCGCGCCAAAGCCGCCGTCAGGTGAGTCGTCTGACGTATCACCGCCATCATCGTAGCCAAACCGGCCGCCACGCTTACCGCCGCCGCCTGATCCGGCGTCTGCTTGCTGAGCCGCAGCGTCGGCAGCCTGGGCCTGCGCCGCGACCTGATCCGGTGTGAGCGCGGGAGTGGCATTGGTAGATGTCGCTGTCGCTGCCGCCGCCGGGGCTGCTGGCGATCCGCCAGCCCATACCGGAATCCCCGCACCTGGCGTCAATCCGGAGATCACCGACGCCATGCCCGGCGTCTGCATGACCTGCGACGGGAAACTGGTGACGCCATTGGCGGTTGTGGTTCCTGGCGGCTGGTACTGGCTCATCGGCTGGAACCAATTTCCCAATCCGCCGCCCGGCTGCATGCCAGCAAGCTGGGGATTATTTGCTCCAAACGCCGAGCCGGACAGTTGCGGAACAGCGACGCCGTTGGCACCTGGCAAGGTCGTGAAGTTCGTGCCCGCTCCGGTGCCCGGCTGCGGAGCGTTTTGCCCCGGTCCCTGGATCGGTGTCCCTCCTGTGCCGGCATAGGTCTGCGGTGTGGGGATGGAATATCCCGGCAGCGCTGCGAACTGCGGTGCAGCAGGCCCCGCGGCCGTATCCCCGGTGCCACTGAGCACCGACCACTGGCCGTTGTTGTAGACGACCTGCGGGGTCGCCGCGCCCCCGCTAGTGCCCCCGGCCGCGAAATGATTTCTTGTCTTGACCGAGGGGATGCCGAGATCGAGCACCTTGCCCTCTGATGGATAGCGGATTTTTACCGTGTCGCCGGAATGATCGACAACCGGGTGCGGGTCGAGTTCGTCCTCGGTCACGTAGCCGTTCGAGGCGTCGCCGCCACTCGCTAAATCGCGGGACTTCTCTGTAAGGGCATCGGCATTAGCGGCGGCATCGGGAGCAAAGTAGCCACGCGGGTACGTCATCTTGTCCTGAACGGCAGCCCACGGCATTACCCCAGAGGGACTAAGAGGGTCATTCGATCCTGGCACCTGCGCGCCCAACATCGGGCCAGCGGGGTTGGCGGATAGCGGCGTCAAATGCTTGTAGTGGTACTCTGGCGTGTTGTCATCTGACGCTGCGCCGCCTCCGGCCATCGCGTGCGCCGTGCCGCCGTAATCCATCGGCGAAGTCGCGAATGCCGCCGTACCCCCATTGGGGGCACCCATCGGGCCTCCGGGCATCGGCGGGCTGACCATGCCGCCGCCAACAGGAGGGCCACCAATGGCGGGAATCTGGCCGGCCATCGGAGGCATGCCAACCATAGGCTGCTGGCCGACCATAGGCGGCATGCCTCCGATGGCAAGCCTGCCGCCGCGCGCCAATGTTGCGGTGCCCACGTTGATGCCCGTGGACCCTCCGAGGTTTGGCAGGCTGCCGATGCCGCCCATATTCTGTGCGCCACCAGCCTGAGCCCCGCCCACGGCCCCGCCGCTGCTGCCTCCCGCCTGCGGCGATGCCGGCGCGGTGCCGGACCCCGGTGTTGCTTGTTTCATCCGCAGCGCCTGCGCGATCATCTGGCCTTGCTGGGTATTCGGCGGGAACTGGACGGACATCTGCTGCAACTGGGATAGCGGCAGTTGGGCGAGTTGCTGATAGGCACCCTGCAAATTTGGCGGCGCACCACCAAACTGCGCGGCCACAGAGAGCGGAACGCCGCCCCCCGAATCGAAACCGATACGGCCACCTTGGGCCGCAGCAGCGTCGGTGATATCGGAAGTGTTTGACGAAGAAGACGGCGTTCCGCTCCCACCGAAGACGCCGGAACTCTTCAACGACTTCGCCTCATTGGCCAGATTCGTTACATCGCTCGTCGTGCTATCGCGCTGCGGCGAGGCGTTTGGCCCCTTCGGCGGTCCCGATCCTTTGGTAACCGGGCCGGGAGGGACGATGTAATCGATGTTGATCGCCGGAATGGCCGGTAGCTGGCTCGCGGCCGGCGTCGCCGAACCGATGCTGCCCCCGCCGTCATATCCGGTACGACCGCCATCTTTCACAAAGAGGGACGCCACACCTTTCCCGATGCTGAAAATCGAACCGAGATCGCCAAGAATGCCGGAACTCGGAGTCGATGTCGTGGTCGTGTCGTTGACATCCGGCTGCACCGCAGACATCGATGAATTATTGGGGGTGCCTCCGGGCGCTGCCTGTGGAATGTAACTGAGGCTGATGTTCGGAACGCCTGGGCCGATCCCTGGCGGCAATAGCGGCACAGTCACGCCACCTGCGGCAAAGCCGATGCGGCCACCGTGTTTGCTGCTGTAATAATCCAATCCATTAGGGCTAGTAAGATCACTAAGACCGGAATCGATCGTTCCCGACGCGACACCAGGAGTGGTGCTGCCGAACGCATTCGTCAGATACCCGTTAGACCCAAAGGCCCCCGTCGCCCCAAGCCCACCGATGCCAGCCAATCCGAGACCACCTATCTGCGACAAGGTGCTCGGCCCTGGCGTCGTCGTCGAGCCAGTACCCCCTGAGAGACTCCCCGTCCCCTCGACGATCGGTGAGAGGAACCCGAGTTCCTGGTACGGATAGGCTTGCGCGGCAGTGAACTGTTGATACGGGATGTTCAACTGCTCTTGGCCCAATTGCTGCTGCTGCGCACCGGCCGATAGATCCGCGTTCGCTCCGGTAAGCGCCATGGTCTGCGCTTGGGTCCCGAGGCCAGCCATGCCGAACCCGGCCTGCGACTGCAGCCACGCATCCGCCTGTTCGGCCGATAGCTGCTGCTGCTGCTGCTGGTTATACTCGCCAAACCCAGCCTGCCCGGCTCCAAGCCCGAGTTGGCCCGATTGCAACTCCAAGGCTTGCTGCGAATTGGCTTCATTTTGCGCCTGCTGAAACCCTGATTGCTCGACGTTGGCCAGCGTCGGCGCTTGGGAAAGGTTCTGCTGCTGTGCGGTAAGTGCCTGCGCGACGGCCTGACGATCTCCACCAAGGGCATTCCCTGAAATCGCGTTGCCCTGGACCTGCGATTGCTGTGTCGCGTTCTGATTGTTGTAGAGGTTGGTCAGCGCATCGGTGACGTTCGATGTGTACGGCGACAGGTAAGGCTGGATGTTGTAGGTCGAGCCAGCCTGCGCCGCACCGAACGCGGAATTGATCCCGGTCGTCCCAGCCCCGGGCAGGCTCGACGTATCGAACGACGGCAAGGTCTGCCAGAGCGGGTTGGTGGCTGCGCTGAATTCCTGAGCCGCCGCGTCGATGTACGGCGTGCCGATACCCTCGGCATTCTGAACATCCGCAAAACCCTGCTGCTGTTGCGGCGTGAAGCCGGCTACCATGGGTGCGGAGTATTGACTTAGCGGATTAGTAGATGCCAACCCAGACGCAGCATTGTTTAAGTTGCCGTAGGCTTGAAGCACTTGAGGCGGTGGAGATGACGAGGTTGTGCTAGTTTGGGTACTTCCACTGCCACTCATTTCACTTCCTCCGGGCCGTGGTCATGTGGTAGTCTGCCGCCATGCCAATCCTGACCCTGGAACGCCTCCACGAAGTGCTGGACTACCATGCCGCCTACATGATGGCCGCTCGGCAGTTCTTCGGTGAGTTTGCGCGGGCGGAGTGACACGGCGGACATTCCACAGGAAAATTCCGTTCAATCGTGCCACAACGATGGGCTAAAAGCCATCCCTCCGGGGTTATCGTATGACGAACAGCATCCCGATAAGACGACCGCCCCAGCGACGCCAGATCCGGAACATCGCCTTGAAATGCTTTCCGCGATGCTGGAAGCCGGTCAGAAGCTCAAACGGATAGTGATAGTCCGGGTCTTTATAGATATCCGCCTTCATGCTGTGGAAGGCCCAGAGACCGTATTTGCGAAGCTCCGCCTCGTACCGCGACGAACCCTTTCCGGGCGGCACGTAGACCCATAGTTCGACGAGACCCACAACCTGCGAGAACCACATCGGCCGCTCGACGAAGAGACCGATCGTCGCGGCGATCTTGCCATCAGGACCGTCGATGACCCCGATGATCCCGACTCGGCGGTCGTTCTTGTCAGTCCTTGTCCGGAGATCAGGACGAGTTCCAACCTCGATCTGCGCTCTCACCAATCCCGGATCATAGACATACCCCCATCCGAAGGCATTCCGGAGATGCATCTCGACGAGGAACTCATAGAGGGCGCGTTCGTCATCCGGCCCAGCTTGGCGAACCGATGTGGGGTTAGGCGTTTTCTCACTCACGCCTTTCTCGCTACCAGCATGAGGTTGCTGGTAAAACAAATCGCATCGTCGTAGCCGGCGTACCGATCATCGGTCCACCACGCCTCTCGGTAGAGGCGCAGGTAGCGGCGGAAAAGTAACCTCATGCGACTTTCAAAGTCCACCGGCGACGGTTTCGATTGTTTTCCCCTCGCGAAACATCGCGCAGGTTCGTCCATCGGTTGTCCTGAGGATCACGGTTTACGTGATCAATCGTGCCTTGGGGCCACTCTCCGGTCATGTAGAGCCACGCCAGCCGGTGCGCTAGATAAGAAGCCGAATGCACTTTGAATCGCAGATGTCCATCCTTGAGAACCGCCATGTACGGTTCTTGGCCAGCAACGTTGCCGGCCAATCCTGATCTAGGCAGCCGCCGAAACTTACCTGTTTCTGGATCATAAGAGACTACCGCTCGAAGTGCTTCTGCCGTCAGAAGAGCCTTAGGTGGTTTTTTCGTCACGAAGTTAAATGATGGTAGACTTAACGTGGGTTTAGGAGAGACCTCTGGTATTGCCTCGAAAAGGCATCTCTCTGCACCTTGTCGCGCCGCAGCTGCTTCTTCAAATGTACAAAACCGTCCAAGGTTTATGCTTCGATCATTTTTCTTAATCGATGCTTCCCATCCATTGCTTATGAAACGCACTCCCCTGCGTTCGCTAGGGGTGATCGGGCCTCTGTGACGATTGAAGGCATTATCGGATTGGCTACAATCGCGAAGATTCTCAATTCGATTATCAGACGGCTCGCCGTTTATATGGTCGATATTTCCTGCTGGCCATTTCCCATGTGTATAGAGCCATGCCAGTCGATGCGCAGAATAATTTAGGCCATCGATTGCAATGATCGAGTACCGTGCCCGCTTTTCTATTGTTCCGGCTTGCATCCCAACCTTGGCTAAAGAATGTCTAGTGTAGCGGTTATAGAAGACACCTGTTGATGGGTCATAATGTAGAACTTCTTTGAGGCGTTCTGCAGTCAGAGGGTCGCGCCCCTCGATGGTGCGAGGTTCGCGTTTTCTTTCAGCAACGATTTGGCGTATTTCTGCGGCAGCCATGCGAGATCACCCCTCGTGCGGTCAGGCCCGAGGATCGGTGTTAGCGCACCACCTTGGGCCGACTCAAATCTACAATGAAATGAGCAGCAAAGCTACTTCTTAGGTGGCGGCGCTGATTTTAACCATTTGATATTAAAGTCTCTAATTCGTTTGATCATTCCATCGAGCAGGTCATGTCCCATTTCAGAATCGGTCTTGCCGCGCATCTGCTTTCCTGAAAGGCGGTGATCGCGGCCGAGAGAACGCACTCCACGATGGAGATAGAGTTTTCCATCGACGGCATCACGATCAACCCAGTCGTCGTCCGGGATCGCGATTTCACCGCTTGCTACTAAAACTGAAACCCGTCGAGGACCAGAGGTGCCGCCACGCTTAGCCTCATCAATGCCACTTTCACCCGGAAGATGCACTGCTGCTGGAGCATGCGGCGGCCCGTGTCCTTTGATTTCTTGTGGGTCTGGAACCCCCCATGGGCCAATACGGAGTGCATGAATGATATTGAGTGCTCCGCTTTGAGTCGCATTCTGGCCCGCCCCGCTTACAGAATCCGCAGGCAGCACATGCGATCCGGACGGCACGCTCATCGGAATCTGGTCCGTCCGCCCTCCGCCCGATCCGCCGATTAAACCACCATGGAACGGGATGTCAGCGATCCTGGCGTCTTGCCGCTCCCACCACGGCATTTCGTTGCCTGTGGTAAGACCCCCATCCGCTAAATGATTTCCGCCAGCCATCCCGCCAGCCATCGGCTTATCCATCTCGCGGGCGGCGGCGCGTGTCCAGAACGGCGTCTGCATCGAGGATGATATCGTGCCGCCGCCCCCTCCGGATTTTCCGATGCCGCCCGCGCCACCCATGCCAGAGCCGCTTGAGGACATCTGGTGGACACGCGCGGTGACCGGGGCGATATGAAATGGGGTTGGGTTCGTGACCGCGTGAGGCGTCGCCAGCTTGCCGAGCGGGTCGCTGTGCAGCATGCCGATACCGCCGCCACCGAAGGCGCGGCGCGGATGGCGGTCAGCATTAGCGAGCGCAATCGCCACGATCTGGTCATGTTTCCGTGGCCGGCTGCCGTGATGGGTAAGCTCGGAGATATTTGAACTGATCGTTGAGGGGTCGCTCCCCGGCTTCAAGGGCATCTAGCTTCCCCTAGCAATATCCCGCGTCGCCGTCATAATATCGGATTTCGCAGCGCCGCCCAATAGCTCGGAAAGCTTGGGGCATTCTTGATCGCCGTGGTCGACACCACAGAGGCCGCAGTGCTTGAAGATATCCGCTGTATCATGCCTATCCGGTTGTCGCACACAGCTACCAAATAGCCGATGCACTACTACAACGAGATAGACCCATATGCCGCCCAATGGCTCAGAAATAACATCGCCGCAGGACATCTGCCCGCAGGCTTCGTTGACGAACGATCCATTGTCGATGTTCGTCACGACGACTTGCGCGGATACGTCCAATGTCACTTCTTCGCTGGCATTGGCGGATGGCCCCTTGCCCTCCAAATCGCCGGATGGCCCGACGACAGACCTGTTTGGACAGGAAGTTGCCCGTGCCAGCCAGGAAGCGTTGCCGGACGCCACGGCGGCTTTAACGATGAACGCCACCTATGGCCGGTTTGGCGAGAACTTATCGCCCAGCGACGCCCTTCAACGCTCTTTGGAGAGCAAGTTGCGGCTTGGGCTGATTGGCTCGCCCTTGTGCGAAGTGATTTGGAAACCCTGGAATACGCCGTGGGGGCAATCCCTATGGAAGCCGCGAGCACGGGTGGGTTTCAACTCCGCGACCGCTATTTCTTTGTGGCCCGCAGCTACGACACCGAGCGGTGGTCAGCGCAATCCGCCGGGGACGAGCCTACAAGGGAGGCGACCAGACGGCACGAAAGCGACGGTGACGTTACAGAACGTCGTCGTAGCGGTTTGGTCAGCGTTGCGAGCTTCGGATGGGGAAAAGGGTGGGCCGAACATGAGCTTCGGAGCGGGGGGTTGTCCGCTGCCGTCGCAAGTCTCGGCGACAGCCAAATCGTCGAATGCCCCGATGGAAAATGGCGGCCTCTCCCTCCACCCGGAGTTCGCTGGGTGGGAAATGAGATTTCCGCCCGCGTGGATAAGCTGCGCGCCCTCGGAAACGCGATCGACCCTCATGCGGCGGCGCAATTCGTCGGCGCTTACCTCAGCGCTATAGGTAGTAGCTGTGTGTCTTAACCGGATAGGCATGGTTGACTCCCTGCCTATCCGGTTGCCACATACAACCACTGAGAGGCCCTAAATGTTATATACTGAGAAGCCTGAAATTATTTGCGCCGATTGCGTCGCTTTCATGGAATTGATGGAAGATGCTTGCGTTAATTTGACTGTTACAAGTCCACCTTATGACAATCTACGGGTGTATAATGGATTTGAATGGAGCTTCGAGCGTGTAGCGCAAGAGCTTTTCCGCGTGACAAAACCGGGCGGGGTTGTTGTTTGGGTTGTTGGTGATGCCACGATTAAGGGGAGCGAGACAGGGACTAGCTTTAAGCAAGCTCTTTATTTTAAGAAATGCGGGTTTAATCTTCACGATACAATGATTTACGCAAAAAATAGCTATATGCCTAAAGCTCACAATCGTTATGAACAAGCATTTGAATATATGTTTGTCTTTTCAAAAGGACGCCCGACGACCTTCAACGCTATTAGAATAGCCTCGAAAACTGCGGGAACCTTTAGAAACCGTGAGGGGTCAAAAGCGGCAGAAACATCTTATTCCGAGCGTAGGCGCCCCGAGCGAACCGTTGTCCGGGACGACAAAATAGCGCCGAATGTCTTTTTCTATGATGTTGGGAAAGGTGATACTACCAATCATAACGCCCCATTCCCGGAACCACTAGTCCGCGACCATATTCTAAGTTGGTCAAATTCGGGCGACTTGGTTTTTGACCCTTTTCTCGGAAGCGGTACAACGGCGAAGATGGCGCTTCATTTGCAGCGCAGATTTATTGGCTGTGACATTTCGCCGGAATACGTTGAAATGACAAAACAGCGCCTACTAAATGTAGGATTGTGTGTCTAAACCGGATAAGCGTGCGCTGTATCGATCCCATTCACATGGCAGTCCGCTGCATATCTAGCGCACGCCACTAAACTGGCTATTGTGGAATCGTAACGGTCACCGCGCCAGCCACAGGTACACACGGCACAGATAAAGCCGTCGTTATCTTCGAGGCCGACGTAATGACTGAAATGCCCCGCCATCGGTTATTGCCTTCTGAGGTCGAGCGACCCTGCGGTGGCGGAGACGATCTTGCCCGCCCGCGACAATTCCGGGTCGTTGCGCGCGGCTTCCTCGAGCTTCTTCTGACCGCGCTGCTGGTGGAGGGCCTGGACCCCGTTGATCTCCAGCGTCTTCACATAGTCCATGAAGACGACCGTGCCGATGTCCTCCGGTTGGAACACCACCTTGCAGCCGAAATCGTCCGTGAAGATTTTCTTCTTCGCGGCGAGATCGTCGCTGTTCAGAGCGGCAAACGCCGAATTCGCCGGCCCTTCGCTCGTATAGTTCAACACAACCGAGCCGGTGGTGCTGCGGCGAATGACCGTGACCATGAATAGCGGCTTTGCACTTATCATGCTGATGCCCCTGGCACTTTGGAGACTTTGTTGCGACGCGGCCCGAGTACGGCGCGCTTGGGCTTTGGCGGCTCCACGGGGGTAGCCGTGAAAGCCGCCGCGTGTTGCGCCTGGACCTTGGCAACGCGCTCCCGTTCCTCGCGATCAAGCCGTTCGTCTTCCTCGCGCTCGAACCGAGCCACGTCCATCAACTGGCGCATCTCGCGATCATCAATGAAGCGCCAATATTCGGTCTGCAAGGTTTCATCGAGCGCGCGCCGAACGCAAATGATGTCATCCTTCTTGAATTGCGAGTTCCGCGCAGTCGGCATCCTGAGCATCTTAACCACACAGGCATCGTCATTGAGGACGCGCTGAATTTCCGCTAGGGCGATCTCACCATCGAACTTGACGGTTAGCTGTTTACCCTCTTCGGGCTTGAACCGGCGCCGCTGCGTCAGGCCCGGCGTGACGGGTTCAAGACGGCCACCCATGAGAAACGCTCCAGAAGTCAGAGTAGGATGACGCGCACTTTGCCGCTAATCCACAGGCCGTGCAAGCACTATTTAAAATGCCTCTCCAGGATTTCACACAGCGTCGCGGTCACATGGCAGCCGCAGGTCATGCCCTTCGACCGTGCGGCACGGACATGCTGAAGCTCCACGAGCTTCGTGTGGAGGTTGTTTTCGAACGCTGGATCGCTGGTCTTGGCGTCGGCGATCAGCGCTGCGACCTTCTTGTGATCGTGCGTGACTTGATCGGCGTGGTAGAGCGCCCCGAGTAGATCGTCCATTGCTGCCACGCTAGTCTGCTGCCTCCTGCTGTCGACGCTGGGCGTGCATATTCGTTTAATCCGCAGCAAGTGTTCCCGCTGAAGTATACCATGTGCCCTCAGAAGAAAAACACAACATTCCAGTACCCGCACCCGGCCCTTCCAACGGTTTCCTAACGTCCGATCCATAGACAACCAACCCATCGCTCGGTGCCACAGGAAGTATGGCGAACGTGTACGACGGCACGGTGTTAAGCGAAGGGATGCCCGTCTGAAGCGCTGTCGCAATCCCATTGAACGATTGCAACAGTGACGATAAAAGTGCAAAAAACTGCGGGCTTGGAGCGCCCTGCGGGTAAGGCTGCGGCGTCGGATTATAGGGGGAATACGGTCCACCAGGAGGCTGCCACGGGCCTCCACCACCTTGTGAGGGGTTGCCGCTCATTTCAGATTCTTCCGTCAACCTGCGTCATAATCCGATTTGTTCCCATCCGGAACCAGCTACCAAGGCCGTCCATCTCCAGGCGCAGGGCGATTTCCCTAAAGCGAGCGCGTGTTGTTAAATATTCTGTCTGAGGCGTGACCGTGAAGGGACCAATGACGGTAGGGGTATCCCCAGGCCAGTTGCGACCGTAGATGAATATGTTCAGCGATGGCGTATCGCTGGTCGATAGATACCAGAGGAAATCTGGGATGAACTGCCGCCAGAAGGCAACCGAGCGGCCGTCCTCGGCATCGACGTAGCCGGTCTGGATAAAGACGCCGGTCATCGGCTGGCCGTTGGCGTCAACCCCCACACCCTGCTGTATCAGCAACCCGGCGAGGTCGATCGACAACGGTTGGCCTGGACGGTT
>Ga0182024_10004859_pt1 | contig 30533 bp, 25 predicted proteins | sample P32metaG_FD_120480 | JGI IMG/M metagenome (GOLD analysis project Ga0182024, IMG submission 120480) | Permafrost microbial communities from Stordalen Mire, Sweden - P3-2 metaG (Illumina Assembly) | ecosystem: Environmental > Terrestrial > Soil > Wetlands > Permafrost | place: Sweden: Stordalen... | reverse complement strand
GATCGGCGCAACATGAGCCAGAATCTCGAACACCGGCACCATGCCACTATCCTGAAGACACCTGTCGAGTGCAGACCCATGAAATTGCGACAAACATCGGCTACTTCTTCAACAGCCTGCTAGCGGGTATCGGACCCGGCCCGTGAGCACTCTATCTTCGTCTGGCGAAGTGCCTCCGCAATAACATCTGCGCCACCAAACACCGCTCGCTCGCCGCTACCGAGGGCTGGCCGTTAAAGTAGCCGACATAGCTGACGCCTCTTTCCGTCAGGCTTCGGTACACCTCGAACCGATGTGTCCCGCGCGTGAAATATCTAACGGGCTGCTCGTCGTCTGCACTCACCGCACCAACTCCCACATCAACATCTGCCCCGGCCCCGGCATAGACCGAATGAGCACCCGTTTCCTCTCCGTGTAGCGCAGCGACGGCCCCAGTCGGCGCGCCACCGCCTTCCTCACGGTCGGGTCCGTGCGATCCAGCCCCCGCGCCTGAATGATCCTTTCAACCAGAGTGGCCGTGCTCGGCGGCCGTCCGGCGTCCGCGAGCGCTTCCAAGAAGATTCGGGTCACTTCGCTATGTGTGGACGAATTCACGCCACAGGCTGATAAATTTAAGAAAACCGAAGGGCAGGCGCTAGGCTCGGTTTTCGGCCTGCCCAACGGGTGGCCCGGATAGGGGGAGCGGGGTCGGCCTCGGCAACGTCGTGGCCCCTCAGGGGCGCACTTGGCCATCAGAGTGTCTGCATATGAAGCCGGACGCGTGTGTCGGCGGAGCTTGGCTGGATCGGCGGTATCCGGCCTGCTCACATGCTGGGATTGGGATTATTTGTGCAGCCAAGGCGATTTTTTGTGCAAGACGGCGCGCGAGGGCCTTATTTGTGCAAAGCCCCCCTTGTGGGAGAGGGATTAAGCACGAAGGCTATCGACCGCCGCAGCGCGGGTGAGGGGTACACGGCCTGAATAATTCACCCTCAATGCATCGTGCGAATTCAGACCAGCGCGTGGCCGCGCAGGCGTTCCAGCACGCGCAATGGCGCGCGATCCGGAGCCACCATTGCATCGACATCGAGATGAAACGTTTGTTCGAGCACGTATTGCCCCGCCAGCGCCGCATGCATCACCTGGTCGGTGAAGCAGATCCAGGTCGAGCCGGCCGGAAACGCAATTTCGATCTGCGGCGAACGTCGCTGGTATTCTGCGTCGAGCTTGGCGCCGTCATGCAGACCGAGCATCAGCCAGTCATAGGAGGATCGCGTTCCTTTGGTGACGCCGAGCGCGCCCATCATCCAGGCTTGCGCGCGCGATCCTTCGCGCGCGGCCGGAAGGAACCGCCGCGCCATCTCCTCGAACGGCTCGCCCACATGCCAGACGCGCGGCGCGTTGGCCGGATGGATGTTGGAGAAGAGGCGGAGGATGCGTTTTCCGCGCATCGGCCGCGACGGAAATGCGTCCACGTGCATCCGCGTGTCGTCGTGGATCGCCGATGCCGTCCGGCCCGCGATTTCCACCGGCCGGTAGCTTGTCGGCGCGCGGGCGAGGCGATTTGCATAGGCGGGGATCAGCGCCTCCAAAAAGCGCGCTGCATCCCGTGCGAAACGTTCCATCATGTGTTGCATCAGGCTCGCCTGTTCGCCCGTGCAGGATGTGCCGCCGAGCTCGCCGGACGCTTTCAGGCTGACGTTCTTGGACTTTCCGTCGGAGGCGTCCGGCGTGAGCAGCAGGCGCTCGTGTTCGTTGAGCCGAAATTCGAGGCGCGGAAAGAACAGCACGTTGCCGCGTTCGAGCGCGTCGCAAGCGCCGGCTTGCGCGTCTGCGGAAAACGGGCCGTTCCAGCCCGCGACATCGATCGTATGGAGAACATCCATCACGCACCGAGAATAGGCGGCTGCGCCGCAATCCGAAAGCCGTGCCCGGGATCGGCCGCGAGAGAAAAAAGATTTAACGCAGAGGGCGCGGAGGATGCGCAGGGGACGCGGGGGTAGAAGAATCGCGCGCCTTCGGCGCGCAAGAATTTCATCTGCGCCCTCGGCGCTTCGTCTGCGTCCTCTGCGTTAAAATCTTTCTTCTTGGGGGAGTCTATGCGGCGACTTCGGCCACCGGATCGCGCAGAACGTAGCCGCGGCCCCAGACGGTTTCGATGTAGTTGTCGCCCTGGGTCGCCGCCGCAAGCTTCTTTCTGAGCTTGCAGATGAAGACGTCGATGATCTTCAGTTCGGGCTCGTCCATTCCGCCATAGAGATGATTGAGGAACATTTCCTTGGTGAGTGTGGTGCCCTTGCGGAGCGAGAGAAGCTCCAGCATCTGATATTCCTTGCCGGTCAGGTGGACCCGGCTGCCGTCGACTTCCACCGTCTTGGCGTCGAGATTCACGGTCAGCTTGCCGGTGGTGATCACCGATTGCGAATGGCCCTTGGAGCGGCGCACGACGGCCTGGATGCGCGCGACCAGCTCGTCCTTGTGGAAGGGCTTGGTCATGTAATCGTCGGCGCCGAAGCCCAGCGCCTTCACCTTGGCCTCGACGATCGCGTTGCCGGAGAGAATGAGGACGGGGGTCTGCACCTTGGCGAGTCGAAGCGATTTCAGCACCTCGAAGCCGCTCATGTCGGGCAGCTGCAGATCGAGGACGATGATGTCGTAATCGTAGAGCTTGCCGAGATCGATGCCCTCTTCGCCGAGGTCCGTCGTGTAGACGTTGAAGCCCTCCGAGCGGAGCATCAGTTCGATGCTTTTCGCCATCGCGCTGTCGTCTTCAATCAAAAGCACACGCATTCTATTCACGCCCCCTAATGAGCCTCAGGCCGGTTAACTCAACGGCATTGAAGGTAACCGGAAATGGTTAACAACGGCTTGTTGGCCATCCAAGTGCTTCATCACAAGCCAAGGCGGATTAATGCAACATGAGTGGGTCACCATACCCATCCCCTTGATTCGCTTCGTTAAGTTTACCGCCATTTAAACCCTTCCGTTCAAGATGATTGTGGTCGCTGGGACCAAATTCTGCATGAGGGGCTGTCGATGAGGGCTTTGCCGACGGATATCGGAGTTTCGGCGCCTTGGCCCTGCGGGGGCACCTCGGACGGCCTCGGGAGCCCCGGGCGGGCGCGGTTCCCGACGCGACCCGGCGACGGCAGGTCCGCATGAACCGCCGGGAAAGCCTGGTCCGGCTGAAGCGCTTTCGCGTGGACGAGCTGAAACGCCACATGGCGACGCTCGACGGGATGCGCGCGGACGTGACCCGAAAGCTCACCGATCTCGAAGAGTCGATCGCGCGCGAGCGCCAGCGGGCCAATGATTCGGATCTGGGGCGGCTTGCCTTCCCGAGCTTTCTCAAGGCGATGGATGCGCGGCGGGACAATCTGCAGGCGACGCTCAAGGAGATCGAGCGCGAGCGCAGCCAGGCCCAGAACGTGTTCGGCGACGCCTACCAGGAACTGAAAAGCCTTGAGCTCGCCAATGAGCAGGACGTCAAGCGCGCAGCGGAAAGCCAGCTGCGCAAGAGCGGCACCCGGCTCGGCGAGCTCGCTCTGAGCCGCCAGCTCCGCAAACAGGCCCTCCGCCACGTCTGATCAGCCAAACAAGATTTAGCGCAGTGGACGCAGGGGATGCGCGGAGGGCGCAGAGGAAAGATTGGCGCGCTTCGCGCGCCAGAAATCTCAAAGACCGTTCACGAGTCGCGTAATGCCGTCCCGCATATGCGCGACGTTGAAGTTCAACAGATAGCCGAGCCTGAACCCTCCGAGACGGAGATAGCTCAAGACTTGTCCTCGATGAACGGGCATGACTGTCTCGATGGACTTCAATTCCACGACCACCAAGCCGCTTACGAGCACGTCAATCCGATAGCCGTTTTCAACGACCAGTTCGTTGTAGCGAATTGGAATCGAAACCTGTTTTCTGACAGACAGCCCATGTTTCGACAGTTCATGAGTCAAGCAGAGTTCGTAGGCACTCTCCAACAGACCGGGTCCCAAAGCCGAGTGCACCGCCATCGCGGCAGCGACAATTCCGGTACCGATCCGATTCTCCGCTCTAGCGCTCATGATTCCTGCGTCCCCTGCGCATCCACTGAGTCCACTGCGCTGAATCTTCTTCAAGCCGGCTCAGTGGGAATTGGCCGCTTGTTCTTGCTTCAGACAAGACAATCTTGCTTGTCCGTTTAGTCGCAAGCTTCGGAATTGAGACAGAATGCGACGGAGGCGTCACTCGGTCGACGGTCGCCCGTCAATTACCCACGATGGCCCAGCGGTCGGGGAGGAAGCCGTTGAAGGCGGTGCGCACGGCACAGGAATAGGCGCCGATCTCGTCGAAGACGATGAAATCGCCGGGCGCAATCGTTTCGGGCAGCATGAGCGGGCGCGGCAGAAGGTCGAGCGTGTCGCAGGTCGGGCCGTAGACGCGAAATGCGCTTGAACGGTCGGCTTTGGCGCACACGCCGTCTTGCCCGTCCGGCGCGAAGACGCGCAGACGGTAGTCCGTCGTCCAGCCGGGCAATGTCAGTTCGTCGAAGCTGCCATAGATGCCGTCGTTAATGTAGAGCTTGTCGCCCTTGCGCAGCACGACCTGCGTGACGAGCGACATGCCTTCGGCGACGAGTCCGCGTCCCGGCTCGCACAGAAGTGGCAGCCTGTCGGCATCGGGCATCGTCGCCAAAGCTTCGCGGATCGTGTCGAAATACCAATGATAGGGCGGCACGTCGTGCCCCGGGTACGACCAGGGAAATCCACCGCCGATGTCGAGCGCCGCGATGTCGATGCCGGCAAGCGCGGCCGTTCGGCGCGCCATCTCGATAGCCTGCGCGTAGGAGAACGGGCTCAGGCATTGCGAGCCGACATGGAAAGTGAGCGCCGGATTTGCGCCCGCCTCCGCGACGCGTTTCAGGAGGCGCGCCGCGTCGTCGGGCGTGGTGCCGAACTTGCTCGACAGTTCGAGCACCGCGCCGCCCAGGGGCGTGGCGATGCGCACGAAAATGCGGCAGCCCTTGCCGCCCTTCGTCTCGGCGAGGAGCTTGTCGAGCTCGAAATCGCAATCGACGACGAAGTCCCTGACCTGGTACTGTTCGAAAGCGATTTTGGCCGTTCCGGGCCAGCGCACCGGCGCCATGAAATGGCAGATCGCATCCGGAAATCGCCCGCGCACGAGTTCGATCTCGCCAAGGGATGCGGTGTCGAAATGGTTGATGCTGGCGGCATGGACGAGATCGAGCACATAAGGCGCGGGATTGGCTTTCACGGCATAGAGCGTGTCGCCCGGAAATGAATCGATGAAGCGGCGCGCCGCAATATGGAACCGCTCCGGGAGCAGCACATAGACCGGCTCTACGGGCTTGAGCGCCGAAATGAGAGTCTCGACGCTCGCGAAGCGGGGCAGGGCGGCGTTCGCCGCGTGCAGATTCATTTTCTCCAGACCCCGAATATCGGACGCGCGGATGTAGGGGCGGCGGCGAGGGCGGTCAAGGCCGCGGCGTGGCGCTTTCGTGCCAATCCCGCGGGAGCGCGCGCTCGATGGCGGAAAGCGCGTAGAAATTCAGGATGCCGGCCGTGGAGAGGAGCGCGAGGGCTGCGAATGAGAGTATCCGGTCGACACGTATCGTGTCGACCGAAACGTCATTCCATCGGTGCGCTATTTCACTCCCGCAGGGGGCTGAATGTTGTCGTATTCGTAAGTCGAGGTCATCGTCTGATTGCCCTCGTCGATACGCGCCCAGGTTTTCAGCAGCACCCCTCGCGATCTGGAGATCCAGATGCGGTTGTCGCTGTGGGAACGCGGCGATTGAAAGCTGGCCACATAGACGGAAGCGGCCTGCCCTCCCACGGTCTCATCGCCGACGCGCCGGCAGGCGTGCTTGCTGGCTGTGTAGTTCTTCTTCATCCGATCGACCATTTTCTGCGCCGTGATCGGCGACACGTGCCACGCGCCATTCAGCTGGACGTATATTTTCCCGCCCGCGAAGATGGTCTCGGTCATGGCGGGTTTTCCGTTCAGGTTGGAAAACGATACCGAAGCGCGATAGGGCACGCTCATCTGGGCAAGTGCCGTCATCACCGTAACGCAATCGTCGGCGTGTGCGCCCGTCGCGGCGAACATCGCCGCAATTCCAAACAGGGCCGCAATGGGGAAAGCCGCCACCTTCGCAATCATCGTCGTACTCCTTCCGCGGAAACCGCTGCAATGGACATACCCTCGGCGAATTGGCCGAATAAATCCCTTTGCGCGCAGCGATCTGCCGATCTTCTGAGAAGGGTTGAGAAATTTTGAGACCGATTTTGAGGATTCCTCCGCTCGGCGCCCGCATGGTGCCAGCCTCGCTCCAAAGGGCGATCCGCCAGGGTAGACGGCACAGGAGGGTACCATGCGCCAGACCATGAACCTGTTGCGCAGCAGCGCAAGTGTGTGCGTATCGGCATGCTGGCCGGTTGGGAAGGCCGTTGGGAACGTGAAGAACGAAGGAGCCGGGCTAATCGAGAGGATTGAGTTACCCGGCGCCGCCTGGTGTTCGCCGCACGCGGGGATGCCGAACGCTCAAGCCACTTTTTATTTTACTAACGTGACGACGAATCCCGTGATCCCCGCTCCCATGACCGCCAACATCAACGCAAATTCGGCTGCCGTGTAGGAGCGAAATCGAAACATTGCTGCCTCCCCTAAGCGCATGCGGTAGCCAGTCTGCACGAAGGAAAAGGCTGACGCTGCCGGGCGTTGTCCTACGAAAAGAACGGCGACCAGACGTGAGGAGGGGATACGTCCGGTCGCCGCTCGCCAAACACCCCAACCCTCGGGTGCCTTGCAGACACTTTGCGCGGGCGGCGTGAAGGAATCGTTAGAGGAAGCGCGACCGGACGCCGGAGCAAGGTGGTCGGGCCGCTAGCCCGATGAACGCTCTCGACTGCGTTGGATATGCACGACTTCAGCGTAATAGAAGCCGCGTTCTCGTTGGCGCCCCTATCCCTTCAAGGGCAAAGGATGGTACGGTAGGCCGTAGGACTGAGCGGCACGCAATAGACAATGACAATCGAATCGACCTTCTGACGGACTGCCCAACCTGCGGCAGGTCCCTTGTCGACGATTTTGCCGATGTCACGGTCGACCATGACAGATACGAGATTCATGCCGCCGACACGATCGTGCGGCTCACCCAAACCGAGTTTTCGCTTTTCTGGATGCTTTATCGGAAGCGCGGACTCACGGTCCCAAAAGAACCTCTATTCGAGCGACTTGTGCAGCTTCGAGGCAAACGCGGTAAACTGGAGCCAAGGACAGTGGACACGCGGATGAGCATCCTGCGCAAGAAGGTCGCGCCGCTCAGGATGCGGATCGAAACGCGATGGGGCAAAGGTGTCGCCCTGTTGCGCGGACCTTGATGCGCGAATATTGAGTCGGTTCATCAAAAAACATCCAGCGTCGGAAAATGGGGCTCGCCGCTGATGCAGTCCCACAAATAGGCGGCGAGGCCCGCGTCACCGGTCCACAGCGAATAGCGGCCGCTGCCATGTTGCGCTTGGGTCTCTCGCCACCGCGCGATTGCGCTCATCGCAAAATGGCGCGCGCGCTCGAGCCAGATTCCGTCCTGCGTGAGAGCGTGGAGCTTCAGGAGCGCATATCCGTTTCCCGCCGTTCCGTGACAGAGATTGCTGCCCTTGGCGAGTGGGCCCGTGTGCCACACGAGATCTCCTGCTTCGCACAAGAGCGCGCGGAGCTCCGGTGTCGAAACGCGCTCGTCCGCGAAGGCAACAATCATTCCCGGTGCACCGTGGCAGATTTGGACGAGGCGGGGTTCGGAGGTCACAAGGCCGTCGGCGCGCCAATTGACGCCGTCGACGCCGTGAACGGCCGTTGCCGTCAGCGTTCGTGAAATTGCGTCGCGAATACTTTCCTGCCGCGAACCGTCGAGCCATTCGAAACCGCTGAGCAGCGCCAGCATGTTGCCGGCAAGACCGTGCACGAGGCCCAGGAAGCGAAACCTGCTGAGGTAGAGTTCCTGCGTCCACATCGGACCCTCGGGCGTCTCTTCAAGTTCCGCGAGAAGTTTCTCCGCCTGAAGCAGAAAGAGCTGCCGCCACCGCCTCTCGCCGGTCATCTCGTGCGCAAATTTGCACGCGAGCATGGTTCCGGGAATTCCCCACATCAATTCCAATGCGGGCAGCGCAAGGTTGGCCGAAATGCGCGCGTGCAGCGCATCGGCAGTTTCCGCGTCGGGCGCGAGACGCATCCACAGCAGGAGAACGCCCACATCGCCCACCAGGAACGAAGCCTGGGAGGTGTCCATGCCCAGATACGGAATCATCTGCGCAAATCCCGTACGGTTGCGGTCGAGAAGAAGGGGCAGCATCTCGGCAAAATTTCCGCCGGAGCCAATGGCGCCCTCGCGGCGCAGGCGGTCGAGCGCCCAGATCACGGCAGTTGCGCCCCAATAAAGCGTCGTATCGCCGTCACGTGCCCATTCGTCAGACGGATGGGCGTTCCACAACCGTTCGCGATCGAAGTGCGCAAGCGCGTCCGCGCAAATTTTTTCAATCGCCTCCCGCACGATTGCTTCGTCCCAGGGTTCTGAAGAAGCGTGAGCCGTTTTCATGATGGAGCCTTGCTTCGAATTATGACTTCGAGGCTGATTCAACAGAAAGTCTTTAGCGCAGAGGGCGCAGAGGATGCGCAGAGGACGCAGGGAAGGAACGGCGCGCCATTGGCGCGCAATCTTTTCCTCTGCGCCCACTGCGCATCCTCAGCGACCTCTGCGCTGAATCTTTTTCGAGCTTAGTTCAATTCCCGTCGCCGTTGTCGTCGGGCGGAGGCGGCGGCGGTGGGGGCGGCAATTGTTCCGGATGATGGACCACGATCGCAGGCGGTGGTTCTGACTGGATGTCGTCGGGCGGCGGCGGTGGACGCTCATCCCTATGCATCATCACGACTGCGGGCGGCGGTTCGTCAGGAACGTCGCGTGGTGGTACCGGACCCGCGTCGCCGTCAGGCTCGCCGACCGGAGGCGTGTCCGTGATGTCCGGGCCCTCGGGCGGCCCGGACTCCACGCGGCGTTCCGGCACGTTTTGGACCGGTGGCGCTTCGGCTGTGACATCGGGTGAATTTTTTGGAGTTTCCGCAGAGGCGTGCGGTTGCTCGCCCGATTTGTCGTGACTGTTTCCCGTCAGCCAGTCCCAGAAGGAGCTCGAACCGCTCCGCGCTGCAGGAGCCTGTTGCTGGCTTTGCGCGGCTTCGTCGTTCGCGCCGGGTTCGCGCATGCTGGAATCGTTTGACGCGGCGACGGAATCGCCGCTCGTCTCGTCGTCGGACGTGCTTGCGCTTTCGGTGTCGCTCGTGTCCTCAACCGCAGGCTCCGTGGATTTGTCGAGTGTCCTTGCCGGCAGTCCGCGCTCGGCCGCAGTCATGACGTCTTTCCAAATCGCAGCCGGCAGGGTGCCGCCGGTCACGTTCCGCATCGGAGAATTGTCGTCATTGCCGACCCAGACGCCGGCCACGTAGTCGGGCGTGAAGCCGACGAACCAGGCGTCGCGATAGTCCTGTGTCGTTCCCGTCTTGCCCGCCGCTTCCCGTCCGGGAAGCGCGGCAGCGCGGCCGGTTCCTTCGACGAGCACGCCGTAAAGCATTCCGGTCAGGTCGCGATCGACATGTGAGGCGATGACGCGATCCGGCGCAGCGGGTTTCCGCTCGAAGAGCATGCGATGCGCGCTGTCCTCGACCGCCGTCACGAGGTGGGGAAAGACGCGCTCGCCGCCCGATGCGAACACCGCATAGGCAGTAGTCAGCTCGATCGGCGTCACGTTAGAGGTGCCGAGCGCGAGCGACGCGTTCGGCGCGAGAGGCGAAGAGATGCCGCAGCGATGCGCCGCATCGACGACGCTGGTGATGCCGACCTCCTGCGCGAGACCTGCGGTCACCGTGTTGATGGAATGGGCGAGGGCGTCGGCCAGCGTCACCGTGCCGTAGCTGCGGCCGCCATAGTTGGTGGGCGTCCAGCCGTTGATATCGACGGGGCCGTCCTCGCGCACGTCCCATGGCGTGAGGCCGTTCTCGAGCGCCGCGAGATAGACGAACGGCTTGAAGGCGGAGCCGGGCTGGCGCTTCGCCTGGGTGGCGCGATTGAACACGCTCGAATCGTAATCGCGTCCGCCGATCAGCGCGGAGACTGCGCCGTCCGGCTTCATCAGCACGATCGCGCCCTCGCTTGCATGCGCGCGCCTGCCATGCGCGTTCAGCGTGCGCGCCAATGCCTGCCGCGCCGCTTCCTGCAGTCGCGGCTCGAGCGTCGTGTGCACGATCAGATCCGTGTCGCCGCCCTCGCCATCCGTCCCGACGAGTTTCAATGCTTCTTCGGCCGCCGTATCGAGAAAGAAATTGCGCGCATCGGCGAGCCTGACGTCGCTGATCACCGCGGGATGCGAGGCCGCCTCGTCAGCCTGGTCGCTTGTGATCGCGCCCGTCCGGGCCATCGCGCGCAGCACGAGCCCCGCGCGCGTCTGCGCGGCGGCAAGATCGCGCCTCGGCGAGAAGGCGGATGGCGCGCGCGTCAGCGTCGCCAGCATTGCCGCTTCGGAAAGCGAGAGGTCGCGCGCCGACTTGCCAAAATACACATGGGCCGCGCCGTCGACCCCGTAGGCGCCGGAACCCAGATAGATGCGGTTCAGATAGAGTTCGAGAATCTGCTTCTTGGAAAGAGATTTCTCGAGCGCGGCGGCATCGATCAGCTCTTCGTACTTGCGCGCGAAGGTGCGCCTGGGAGAAAGGAACACGATCTTCGCGGTCTGTTGCGTGATCGTGGAGCCGCCGGCGACGACGTGACCGGCGCGCAGGTTCATCCATGCCGCGCGCACGAGTCCGCGGATGTCGATGCCGTCGTTTTCGTAGAAACTGCGATCCTCCATGGCGATGAATGCCGCAGGAAGGTAGGGCGGCATGTCGCCGAGCGAGAGACGCTGACCCACGATCGCGCCGCGCCGTCCGGCGACGTTTCCGTCCGCGTCGAGGAAGGTAAAGGCGATCGGCCGGTTGGCGGAGTAGAGATCCTTGTTCGGATCGATGCTGGGAGCGGTCCAAACAAGGTAGCTCGGCGCGAGTTCGAGCAATACCAGGGGAACTACGAAGATCGCGGCAGCGATCACGAGCGTGCGAATGACGGCGAGCCTGTGACGTGCGGCCCAGTTGCGAGACGCCTCCAGCCTCTCCGACAGATGATCGCCCGGCATGATGGTCCCAGTTCCTCGCCAACCAATGCGGCAGATTCAAGACGCGCCCGTTCGATCCACGGCGAGTCACTGTACTGACGCCTTTTAACGCAGAGGGCGCAGAGGATTCGCAGAGGGCGCTGGGAAAGTATTGCGCGCCTGCGGCGCGAATATTCCTTTCTGTGTCCCCTGCGCTGCCTCTGCGTCCACTTCGTTCAATCTGCCGTCTGTTTTCCGTAGGAATGATAACGCAAAGCAGAACAATTTGAGCCTTGTTCTTCAGGAGGTTAGTGTGGCGCGAGCGCGTCGGTTCAGCTGGGGCGGCCCCGTTCATCCGCCGTTCATTGCGAAAACGGTAGAGAAGCCCATGTTCAGGCGCAGGATTCCGGCAATTTTTCTGGCGCTCGCGGCGTTTGTTTCGCCCGCGCTGGCGCAGCCGCGGCATGTTGTACCGTATGGCTACAATGTGCAGCCGCTCGATCGCATTCTGCCCGGAATCCGCAATGGGAGGCCCGGACGCTTTTACGATGCGGAAGGACCCTACGCCGATCCGATGGGAGGATGGCATTACCGCCTCAAATGGCTGACGCCGGATGGCCGTGTCCAGTGGCTCGACACGGACGCACGCACGGGCCGTGTTCTCGGCCCTTATCGGGGCTATGGAGGCATGGCGATGCCGCCCAGCGGATTGCGGTACTATCCTTATCCCGGGCCGCCGCGCGGCGGCTTCCCCGGCGGCTTCCGCGGACGTTTCGGCGGCTGGCGCCCGGGCGGACGTTGGCGAGGCCGCTGAGTTCATGCACAGACAAGATTTTAACGCAGGGTACGCGGTGGATGCGCAGAGGACGCAGGAAAATGATTGCGCGCGAAGCGCGCCAAAAATTCCTCTGCGTCCTCTGCGCATCCTCTGCGCCCTCTGCGTTAAAACTTTTTCCAGGTAAGAAATGCGGATACTTCTTGTCGAGGACGATCAGGATCTGCAGCGGCTGTTGAAGCGCGCGCTTCAGGACGCGGGCTATGTGGTCGACAGCGCAAGCGATGGCGAGGAAGGTCATTTCCTCGGCGACACCGAACCCTATGACGCGGTCATCCTCGATCTTGGCCTGCCGAAGATGGACGGCGTGCGCGTGCTGCAGCAATGGCGCAAGGCCGGGCGCAGCATGCCGGTGCTGATCCTCACCGCGCGCGACCGCTGGAGCGACAAGGTTGCGGGATTCGACGCCGGCGCCGACGACTATCTCGCCAAGCCGTTCTACACCGAGGAGCTGCTGGCGCGCGTGCGCGCCCTGCTGCGGCGCGCGGCGGGGTTCGCCACATCCGAAATCGAGATCGGTTCGCTGCGCATCGACACGCGCGCCTCGCGGGTGACGCTGGACGGCAATCCGGTCAAGCTCACCTCGCTCGAATACCGGCTTCTCGCCTATCTCGCGCACCATCGCGGGCGCGTGGTTTCCCGCACCGCGCTCGTTGAACATCTCTATGATCAGGACTTCGACCGCGATTCGAACACGATCGAAGTGTTCGTGGGACGGTTGCGGAAGAAGCTCGACGCCAATCTGATCCAGACGGTGCGCGGCCTTGGCTATTGTCTCGACACTCCGGACGCGGCTCAGGCGGCCGGCTCGCCGCGCTAGCGCAACGGCGCAGCGGGTCGCGCGAAGGTTTGATTCCCTTGCGGCGCGGCTGATCGCCGCCGCCGCCGTGTGGACGCTCCTGGGCCTGCTCGTCGGTGGCACTGCGCTCTCGGGAATCTTCCGCTCTTCCGTCGAAGGCAATTTCGACGCGCGGCTGAAATCCGAACTCGACGAGATGATCGCCGCCGCCGAACCGAACGCGCAGGGCGAAGTCTCGCTCAGGGGACGCTTCACCGATCCGCGCTTCGAGCGCGTCTATTCCGGCTGGTATTGGGAGATCACGCCGGAGGGCCCGAAGGGGCCTCAGACCAACAACGCGCAGATCTCGCGCTCGCTGTGGGATCGAACGATCAAGGTCACCGATTTTCGCCGGAGCCACGCGCTTGTCTGGGGGCACGGCGAGGGACCGGACAATCAGAACCTTCGCTTCGTGGCGCAACGCATCGAATTTCCGAACATTCCCGGAAACCCGAAAGCGGGCATGCGCAGCTTTTCTTTTCTCGTCGCCGCCGATCAGGCCGAGCTTGAAAAGGAAGTGTCCGATTTCAACGGCACGCTGTTCTGGTCGTTCGCGGTCCTGGGGCTCGGGCTGATGGGCGCCATCTTCGTGCAGGTGCGCATCGGGCTTCAGCCGCTGAACCGGGTGAGCGAGGCGCTGTCGCGCATCCGCGATGGCAAGGCGCGGCGGCTGGATGGGGAATTTCCCGCCGAGATTGCGCCGCTCGCCACCGAGTTGAACAGTCTCATCGAGCACAGCGCAGAAGTTGTCGGCCGCGCGCGCACCCACGTGTCGAACCTCGCGCATTTCCTGAAGACGCCGCTCACCGTGCTCGCCAGCGAAGCGGGCGCACATCCCGGTGCGCTCGCCGATGCCGTGCTTCGCCAGGTCGGCACCATGCGCCGCCAGGTCGATCACTACCTCTCCCGCGCGCGTGCGGCCGGCGCGCTCGACGTGCTCGGCAACCGCACGCCGGTGCGGCCGGTGCTCGAGGATCTGGCGCGCGTGCTCTCGCGCATTCATGCGGCACGCGGCCTTGCGATCGATGTCGATTGTCCGCGCGATCTGGCGTTCCGCGGCGAACGGCAGGATCTGGAGGAGATGGCGGGCAATCTCATCGACAATGCGTGCAAATGGGCGCATGCGCGCGTCGCGGTCGTCGCTGGGCGCGGCGACGGCACGCATTTCGAACTCCGCGTCGGTGACGATGGCGACGGGATCGATCCCGCGGAGCGCATCAAGGTCGGCGAGCGCGGCGAGCGGCTCGACGAGAACGTTCCCGGCAGCGGCCTGGGTCTCGCCATCGTGCGCGACATCGCCAAGCTCTATGGCGGCACGCTCGCCCTCGCCGACAGCCCGCTGGGCGGCCTCGAAGCACGGCTCACGCTGCCCGCGATCGCGTGACGGCGTTATTTGTTTCCCGTGAAACAATCGTCAGCGCTTTGTATCGCTTTCGACGGCAAGAACGGGAGAATGAATTCGGTCGACACGCGTGTCGACGGAAGCCTTCTTCCGCCCCCAACGTGGGGGAGGTGGTTTGCGGAGCGAAGCGGAGCAAACCGGAGGGGGGAGTCGGCGCCCGGCTCGCGCGCCCAGGTCCCCCTCCGCCTCGCTTCGCTCGGCACCTCCCCCACGTTGGGGGAGGAAACAGCACTAGCCCATTCAGGCTTGCTCGGGGTGCTTCTGGACGAGCGAGTCGGGTTCCATCAGTCGGCGCTACAGCTACTTCGATGGAGGGTTCGTCCGAAGATACGGAAAGCCATCGATGATGTTCGCTTTCTCGGCCCAGATCTTCGGATCGAAGCCCTGCGGCAGGCCGGACTGGAACTGTGCCGTCGTCAGGCCCGTGATTCCGGGATCGTTGGTAATATTGCCGGCCCCTTGGCTCAGATTGGTGACGCCGCTCGTGTCCGTGTCCCAATAGGTGTCGGAGAGGCTGCCCGCCTGGGCACCGTCATATCCGATTAGACCGCCCACGATGCTTCCCGTTGCTCCGCCCTGGACGGCTCCGGTCGAGTAGGAGGAAGCGATCGTGTTATAGTTTTGTCCAATCAGACCTCCGTCCACGGAGTAGTTGCCTCCCCTTACTGCTCCGCTCGCGTAGGAAGAACTGACCGGACCGTCATTGGTGCCGGCAAGCCCGCCGAGATGGCAACTATCGGCGGGCGATTGATTGTTCGCCGCTCGTACGTTTCCTGTGGCATAGGAAGTCTCGACTGTGCCGAAATTTCCTCCCACGAGGCCGCCGGCTAAATTGGCTGCCCCTCCGCTCAAACTCAAAGCACCGGAGGCATGGGAGTTCGCAATCGTTGCCGTTGGGTCGTCATAACCGACGAGTCCACCGATGTAGATATCGGTCCCTTTTCCGGCGACATCGGTTTTCGCATAAGAATTTGTGATAATTCCGGCATTGATACCGACAAGCCCGCCCGCCTGTGAATCCTTCCCAATCGTTACGCTGCCTGTGGAGTAAGCGAACGCAATCGTTCCCGAGTTATCGCCGGCCAGAGGACCAGCATTCACGTATTTGACCGCCTCTGTGGCGACGATATTGGCGTTAACAATGCCGATGTTTTCGAGGACGCCCGTGTTGCCGACCAGCGCAAACATGCCGTTGCCGACGCCCCGCTCGTGCCCGCCCACGATGCTTGGATTGGAGATCGTGTTTCCGAGACCGGTGAATATCCCGAAATATTCGGTCGAAACCACAGATCCGTTATACGTGCCATCCCCGCTTGCGTCGTAGCAGCCCGCGAGCGCGAAATCGCCGCCCGGATTGGAAGCAATATCACTCGCAAGCGTCTTGAGGTCACCCACGAGCACGTAAGCGGAGCCGTCGATCGTCAGGCCGCTCGCCAGATTGGCGAAGGTGACATTGCCCTTGGCACCGAAGGACAGCGTACCGTTCCTGCCGCCGTCATTCGTATCGAGCGCGAGACCGGCAAGTCCCGTGATCGAAACTGGCTGATCGATCGTAATCGATTTGAACGCGTCGAGAGTGAGCATGCTCCCACTCGACCAGGTGACAGGCGCCTTGACCTGGATATCCTTGGCCTGCACGCCCGCGCCTGTGGTTGTGACCTCAGCGTTCCCCGCTGCGAGCAGATTCTCGAGATCGCTTGTGTTGAGCACCGCATTCGCAGCCGTCGGCGCGCACACGCCGCCCGAGCAGGTCATGTTCTGCGTCGCGTCCGAGGAGATTACAACCGCGGCGTCGGCGTCAGTCGTCGTCCCCAAGCATGCCGCCGCTGCGGCCGCTGCAATGACGTGCAGGCTTGCACGGAAGTACAGAGGATTCCCGGAATGCATGGCAGGTCCCCGCCAAAAAACGCAGCCGCAGAATAGCACGCGCCGGCCTGCCTGTCTTTCAATTTGCCTGTCTCAGCACGGGGGCGCAGTCCAGTATCGTGTCGACGGAAACCCAGGGCGGGCTCGAAGCACGGCTCACGCTGCCCGCGATCGCGTGACGGCGTTATTTGTTTCCCGTGAAACAATCGTCAGCGCTTTGTACCGCGCTCGACGGCAAGAACAGGAGAATTGCAGGCGAGCAGATGAATCCGCGCCTGTTCCGCGGAAAAAAAGAATCTGCGCGAAGGCATTGAATCGCCACCGTAATCGAAATTCCGTTCGCACAATGAACCGCTTGTGGAAACGAATCTCCTGTAAATCGCCTGATCAACAGGAGCGCGCTCTCAGATCGTTCCGTCTTTCCGGAATGCAGCGATCTCGGCGTCGGTGAATCCGAACTCACCGAGAATCTCCGCGTTGTGCTCGCCGAGCAGCGGCGGACGCCTTCGGATCTCGCCCGGCGTTCGGTGCAATTTGACCGGCGTCGCGGCAATGGGTGCGGCTCCAATTCCGGGAAAATCGATCTCGGTCAGAATATCGCTCGCCCGCACATGCGGGTCGTCCAGCGTCTCACGCATCCGATAGACGGGACCGGCGGGCACACGCGCGGTTTCGCATGCAGAGATCACTTCGGACGCGGTGCGTTGCGCGCACCATCCCGAAATGCGCGCGCTGACGATCGCGCCGTGATCGCCACGCGATTTGTCGCTCGCAAAGCGCGGGTCCTCGATCCATTCGGGCGCGCCGATCAGTTTCGCCACGCGGCGGAACAGCGGATCGCCATTCACGGCGATGGTCACCCACACATCGCGCGTGCGGTAGATGTCCGACGGCGCCGCGGTCTGGCTGCGGTTGAGCGTGGGCTGGCGCGCGAGCTTGAGCAGCGACTCCTCGATCAGCATCGGGCTGAAAAAACTCATGGCGGTGCGCAGGAGCGCACCTTCGACGAGCTGTCCGCGCCCGCTGCGCTCGCGCTCGCGCAACGCGGCCACGACGCCCAGCGCAAGAAGCGATGCCGTTCCGAAGTCGACCCAGGGCGCGGCCGCGCGCACAGGCTGATTTTCTGTTCCCGAAAACCACGCCGAGCCGCACATGGCCTGCGCGACACCGTCGAAACCCACGCGATCCGCATACGGACCTTCGAGGCCGAAGGCGGAAACGACGGCGAGGATCGCGCGCGGATTGACCGCGGAGACCGACTCGTAATCGAGTCCGAGCGCGGCAAGCGTTGCGCGCGGCAGATTGGCGACCACGATATCGCTTGCGGCCACGAGCCGGCGCACAACTTCACGACCGTGCGCCGTTGCGGGATCGAGCGTCAGGCTGCGCTTGTTGCGGTTCATCTGCAAAAACAGCGCGCCTTCTCGCGGCGTGCCCTCCGGCGTCTCGCCCAAGCTGATCATCGTGCGGTCCTCGCGCCCCTCGCGTTTCTCGACCCGGACGACGTCTGCGCCGAGATCGCCGAGCAGCGCCGCGCAAAACGGCCCCGCGATGTAGCGGCCGAAATCGACGACTCTGATTCCGTCCAATGGACCGCGCATTGTGCCCTCTGTGCCGATGCTAGACGTCCGGTTCCCGTCGTGGCAAACGTGCCTTGTCACACCCTTCGACAGGCTCAGGGTGAGGGCATGGCTTGAAACCCTCACCCTGAGCTTGTCCTTGAAACCCTCACCCTGAGCTTGTCGAAGGGCGATCGAGATGAGCATGCCACCCAGACAGAATCCGCTGAAGCTCAATCCCCTGCAATTGCGCACGCTGACCGTACTGCAGGCGCTCGCGCGCGATCCGGCCACCGCGGGCAAAGGCCCAGGCGCCGGCGAGATGACCGTCGAGCGGTTTCCCGAGCCACATGGAGAGCATTTCCATCTGGGCGCTTTCATCGTTGCGACCAAGGATGCGAGCGGGCTCTACATCGAGAATGTCTGGCACGCGCTCGAACGCCGCGGACTGGCGCGCGCCGACTGGCCGCACCGCGTCACGCTCACGACGACAGGCCTCGCCTACGACACCGGGCTGGCCGAGGAGATCCTTCACAAGTCGCCTCACTGAAGGCAGATTTGACGCAGAGGGCGCATCCTCTGCGTCCTCTGCGTTAAAAATCAGCCCGTGTATGATTCACCGAGGATCAAGGGGGATTGATCCGCTGCAGAGTCGCGAATGGCTTCGTGAACAGCGCGCGGCCGGCGGCTGTGCCGAGCAATGCGTCGAGCGCGGTGGGCGCGGCGGCGACAGTCACGTCGCCAAAATCGCCGGACTCCACTCTTCCCGAAATCTTGCCGGCTTTGATTGCTGCTTTTGCCGCGTCTTCATCCATCAAATAGAACACGAGTGAACCATTTTCGCCGACGCGGTAGAGAACCGGAACGTGAGCGAGCCTGGGGTCGGGCGGCTTCCCGCCGTCGTCGGTTTCGCGCACATCCATATATTGGTAGGCGCCTAGCCGCGCGGTGTGGATCTCGAAAGCCATCCAGTCTCCGCTATCGCCTGATGCCGGTGGATCGAGCAGCATGACTTTGAAAGAGCCGTCCTTCTGCGGGAAGAACGTGAAGTAGCCGATGCTGCCGGAATCGTCCGTCTGGCCCTTCCACATTCCGGTCAGTTGCGGGTCAGCCTTGTAACCCGCCGTCGTGCCGATCGGAGACGTGCTGGTCACGGGCAGACACGCGGTCACCATCAGCGCTGCGCCGATTGCGGTTCCCAGGCGGATCCCATATCGAGCCATGCCCCATTCCCCATCGAACGCCACCCGCAATTTCCGCAGTAATTCCGGCGAAAGCGCGGCGGCGCGGCAGGTTGGATCACGCAACCCGCGTCAGTATAGTGCAGAGGTCCAGGAAAGAACGCGATGAGTCCTAGAAAACGGCGCCGGCTTTGGTTTGTCGCGGCCCTTTTGGCCGCGAGTGCCGGCGGGACTGCGCTGGTGCTGTCGGCGCTCAAGGACAATGTCGTCTATTTCTACAGTCCGAGCGATCTGGCTGCGAAATCCGTTGAGCCGGGCGTCGCGCTTCGCATCGGCGGGCTGGTCGCGCAGGGCAGTGTGACGCGCGGACCAGGCGCGGAAGTGCATTTTGTCGTGACCGACGGCCGCAAGCAGATACCGGTTACCTACACCGGCGTGCTCCCCGATCTTTTCCGCGAAGGGCAAGGCGTTGTCGCGGCAGGCGCACTCGATTCGGGCGGTGTCTTCGCGGCGAGCGAAATCCTCGCCAAGCACGATGAGCGTTACATGCCGCCCGAAGTGGTCGACGCCTTGAAGCGCGCCGGTCGCTGGAAGGAACATGGTTCGTGACCGGCGAGATCGGGCAGCTCGCACTTTGTTTCGCTCTGGCGCTTTCCTTAGTGCAGGCCGGGGCAGGGCTGATCGGAGGGCTGAAAGGCTCTTCCATCGCGCGGCAAGTTTCGTCGAGCGCGGCACTCGGCTTTGCGGTGTTCGTCTGCGTCGCCTTCGGGGCGCTGGTGGCCGGCTTCGTCACTTCGGATTTCAGCATCCTCGACGTGGCGCAGAATTCGCACACGCTGAAACCGCTCTTCTACAAAGTCACCGGCGTGTGGGGAAACCACGAGGGCTCGATGCTTCTCTGGGTGCTGGTGCTCGCGGTCTACACGATGTTCACCGTGCTCGGCGAACGCGGCGGCGCGCGGCTCACCTCCGCGGCTCTCGGAATCGAGGGCCTACTCGCGGCGGCCTTCCTCATCTACATTCTCTTCGCCTCGAATCCGTTCCTGCGCATCGACCCGCCGCCGATCGAAGGCGCCGGACTCAATCCGCTTTTGCAGGATCCGGGCCTCTCGTTCCATCCGCCGATGCTTTATTTCGGCTACGTCGGATTGTCGGCCACCTTTGCCTATGCGGCCGCGGCGCTGCTGACGGGCGAGGCGGGCGCGAATTGGGCGCGCGCCGCGCGGCCCTTCCTGCTCGCCGCGTGGTGTGCGCTGACGCTCGGCATCACGCTGGGCAGCTGGTGGGCCTATTACGTGCTCGGCTGGGGCGGCTTCTGGTTTTGGGACCCGGTCGAGAACGCGTCGTTGATGCCGTGGCTGGTTGCGACCGCGCTTCTGCATTCGTCGCTTGCGACGGAAAGGACCGGCGCATTCCGGAGCTGGACGTTGCTCCTCTCCATCGGGGCATTTTCGTTGAGTCTGATCGGCACGTTTCTCGTGCGTTCGGGCGTTCTCACATCGGTACACGCCTTCGCCAGCGATCCCGAGCGCGGCAGGTTCATCCTGTGCATTCTGCTTGTCGCCATCGGTGGCGCACTTGGGCTCTTCGCCTGGCGTGCGCCGAAGCTCGAGAGCGGCACTGCCTTCGAACCGGTGAGCCGCGAGACGGCACTCCTGCTCAACAATGTACTGCTAACCGCGGCGGCCGCGACTGTGTTTCTCGGTACGCTCTATCCGTTGTTTCTCGAAGCGGCGACGGGCACGCGCATATCGGTCGGGCCTCCCTATTTTGCCATCACCTTCGCGCCGCTCTTCGTTGCGCTTGTCATCATCGCCCCGTTCGGACCACGGCTCGCGTGGCGGCGCGACGATCTGTTGCCGGCGATGCGCGCGCTCGCGCCGGGTCTGGGGGTCGCCATTCTCGGCGGCGCGATCGTTCTCGCGGTTGCGACGCCACATGCTGCTGCAGCTGCGTGTTGCGTTGCGCTGGCGGGCTGGGTTCTCGTGGCAAGCGTCATTGATCTGGCCAGACGCACAAAATCGAATCTCCTTTCTCTGGGCTCTTTTGCGCCGGTGCTCGCCCATGCGGGACTCGGTCTTACGCTGCTCGGCATTGCCGGCACGACGTTCTGGAAGAGCGAGGCGCTTGAGGTGCTCGCGCCCGGCCAGTCCCTCGAAGTCGGCGGTTACCGTCTGCAATTCGACGGCGTCACGCCCGTTGCAGGTCCGAACTATCGCGCTGACAGAGCCACGGTCGATGTGATGCGGAACGAAGAGAAGATCGCCACGCTCAGGCCCGAAAAGCGCATCTATCCGGTGGAAGGACAGGCAATCAGCAAGACGGCAATCCGCACGACTGGATTTTCGGACCTTTACGTCGCTCTTGGAGACGACCGTGGTCAAGGCCACTACGCCATCCGCGCCTACGTCAATCCGCTGGCGCCGTTCATCTGGTTTGGGGGCGCTGCAATGGCGCTTGGTGGGCTGACGAGTCTTTTGAGCCGAATCCGCCTAGGGTTGCGGCGGCCGGCACTGGCGCCGGCAGAATGAGACGCGCCCTGCTGCTCTGCTTTTTGATAAGCCCGCTGCTCGCGACCGCGGTTCAGGCGGCTACCGGCCCGGACAGGCTTGCCGATCCGAAGCTCGAAGCCCGGGCGGTTGCGCTGCAGAAAGAGCTCCGCTGCGTCGTTTGCCAGGGGGAATCCCTCGACGAATCCGCGGCGCCGCTGGCGGCGGATCTCAGGCGTCTGATCCGGGCCCGTCTGGAAAAAGGCGAATCCGACGCGCAGATCGAGAACTATCTTGTTGCACGGTATGGCGATTTCATATTAATGAGACCGCCACTTGAGCCGGGGACCTATCTCCTCTGGTTCGGACCTCTGATTGCGGTGACGATCGGGGGAGTGGTGGCCGCAGCAGCGATCATTCGCGCTCGCCGGAACGAACGGGCTGAGACGCCCAGGTGAAAATTGCCACGCTGATGTTTACGTCTGCGCTGAGGGGCGCTGAGAAGCACCAGGTGTCTGTCGTTTAATATCTGAGACAGAAGCACGTAATAAAACAGGCGTAGGCCTGTCGAGACCAACTAATGAGTCGGGCGCCAGGCGCGCCCCTTGTTCGTGAAGGAGAACATGATGAAGGGTTTGAAGCGGCTGGAGCGCCATTCGCGTGATATGAAATTCAGGTTGCTTGCGGCGAGTTCGGCTGCAGCGCTGGCGATTTTCGGCCTTGGTGGCTTTGCCCTGGCCCCTACGGCCAACTCTGCCCATCTCGCCCCCGTGGCCGCTCATCCCGCAGATTCGGGGCACGCCCAGGCGAAATCGTCGCCGCCGCGCATGCTCGAAAACGGTGCGCCCTTCAGCTTCGCCGATCTCGTCGAGCGGGTGAGCCCGGCGGTCGTGACCGTGACGGTCGAACAGCAGATGAAACCTGTTCAGGCCTTCAATCCCGAGGAGCTGCCTGAGCCTTTCCGGGATTTCTTCAATCAGTTTGGCCAGGGTGGCGGCGAAGGCGGCCGCCAGTTCACCGCGCCGCGCAAAGCGGTGGCGATGGGCTCCGGCTTCATCATCGACCGGTCCGGCTTCATCGTGACCAACAATCATGTCGTCGAGGACGGCAAAAAGATCACCGTAAAACTTCCCGACGGCCGCGAGTTCACCGCGAAGCTGCTGGGCTCCGACCAAGCAACCGATATCGCCGTCCTGAAGATCAAGAGCGACAAACCGCTGCCGTCCGTCGAACTCGGCGACGATCACGCCGTGCGCGTCGGCGATTGGGTGATCGCCGTCGGCAATCCGTTCGGACTCAGCAACACGGTCACCGCGGGCATCATTTCGTCGATCGGCCGCGATGTCGGCAATGGTCCCTACACCGATTATTTGCAGATCGACGCGCCGATCAACCGCGGAAACTCCGGCGGCCCGACCTTCGATCTGCGGGGAAAGGTTATCGGCATGAATTCGATGATCTATTCGCCGTCCGGCGGCAGCGTCGGTATCGGTTTCGCGATTCCGTCGTCGACGATTCACGACGTGATCGCGCAGCTCGAAGCGCACGGGCGTGTGGCCCGCGGTTATCTGGGCGTGCAGATCCAGAATATGACTCCCGAGATCGCCCAGTCACTGGGCTCGCATGAGTCCAAGGGCGCGATCATTGCTTCCGTGGTGGGCGGCGGTCCTGCTGCCAAGGCCGGCTTCGTGCCCGGCGATGTGGTTCTGGCCATCAATGGCAAGTCCGTCGAAGATTCGCGCGATCTCACCCGGCGTGTCGCGGCGCTCCCCGCCGGCATCAAGGCCGCGTTCACCGTCGTCCGGGGCGGAACGCAGAAGACCATCACCGCCACGATCGGCCCGCGCAAGGAAGAACGGCTTGCTTCGAACGCCGGTCCGGAAGAAAACAGCAGCGCGGCGGCCAGCACGGGCGAGGCGATGGGCCTCGGCCTGGCAGCGGTGACGCCACAGATTCGTCGCAACTATAATCTCGACGATCACGTGAACGGCGTCCTGGTCACACGCGTCGATCCCGAAAGCGATGCCGCAGACAAGGGAATCCAGGCCGGCGACGTGGTGGTGTCCATTGGCAACAAATCCGTGCACACGCCCCAGGACATCAAAAGTCAGATCGAGGGTGCGCAGCACAGCGGCCGCAAGAGCATACTCATGCTCGTCGATGGCAACAGCGGACAGCGCTTTGTTGCGCTGAAGATCGCATAGGCCGGAGATTGCCGAAATCCGGACGTCGCCGGTTTCGGCTTGCGGCGTCCGGCCCCCGCGCCGGCGGCGGCGGCCCCCTCCCCCCCGTTGCCGCTGTCGGCGCGGACCCTGGCCGCCCGGTCGCAAGCGTATCGCCAAGCCAATAGGAGTCCCGCCAATGCGAATGCTTGTCGTGGAGGATGATCTAGAAGCCCAGCGCTACCTCGTGAACGGTCTCAAGGAGGCTGGCCATGTGGTGGACGACGCGGCGGACGGCGAAGTGGGACTGACTCTAGCGCTGTCGCGAGCCTATGACGTGGCCATCGTCGACCGGATGCTGCCGGGTATCGACGGCCTCAGGCTTGTCGAAGAAATTCGCGAACACGGCAACACGATGCCGGTTCTGTTTCTCAGTGCGCTTTCCGAGGTGGACGACCGGGTCAAGGGTCTCAAGGCGGGAGGCGACGACTACCTCACAAAGCCCTACGCGTTCGTCGAACTTCTCGCGCGGATCGACGCCTTGATGCGCCGGCGACATCCCGCCTCGGTGAAAACGCAATTGCAGGTCGGCGATCTCGAGCTGAACCTGCTGACCCGGACCGCCAACCGCAACGGCTCGGCCATTGATCTGCAGCCCCGCGAATTCCGCCTGCTCGAATATCTGATGCGGCACGCGGGACAGGTCGTGACGCGCACCATGCTGCTCGAAAGCGTATGGGAGTATCATTTCGATCCGCAAACCAACGTGATCGATGTGCACATCTCCCGGCTGCGCGCGAAGATCGACAAGGGGTTCGAGTCTCCGCTGCTGCACACCGTGCGCGGTGCGGGCTATATGATCCGTGCGCGCGCCTAGGATTTTCCGCACTCTCGCGTTCCGCATCGTCGCCGTCTATCTCGCCATATTCGCGGTCTCCGCCGCGGCCATCGTCGCCTTCACCTGGTGGAACACGGCGCGCGCCCTGAACGCGCAGACCGATCAGATTGTCGAAGCGGACATCACGGGCCTGTCGGAGCGCTACGATCGATTCGGCCTGGCGGGACTGACCGACGCCATCGTCAACCGCTCATCGCATGGCGGCGCCACACTTTATATTCTGGCCGATTCCGAAAAGCGGCCGATCGCCGGCAATCTGGATGCGTGGCCCGAACTCGCCCAGATCGGTGGCAACCTGGTCGAATTCGACTACGAGCGCCGGCTCGGCAACCGTCTCGAACAGCGCCGTGCGCGCGGACGGGATTTCGACCTGACCGGTGGATTCGAGCTTCTTGTTGCGCGCGACGTCGCCGAACGCCACGAAACCGAGAAGCTGTTCACGACCATGATCCCCTGGAGCGTGCTGCTGATCGTGGTGCTCGGGCTGGTCGGCGGCGGCTTGATCAGCAGGAAATTTCTTGCGCGGCTCGATCAGATCAACCGCACCAGCCGCGAAATCATGGAGGGCAACCTTTCGCGCCGCCTGCCGGTTGGACATGCCGGGGATGAATTCGACGTTCTCGCCCTCAATCTCAACCGCATGCTGGATCGCACCGAACGGTTGATGCGTGGCATGCGTGAAGTCACCGATTCGATCGCCCACGATCTGCGCACGCCGCTCAATCGATTGCGCAACCGTCTGGAAGGCACGCTTCATTCGCTGGATTCTCACGGCGCTGCGGGCGTGCAGATCGAGGCGGCTGTCGAGGAGACGGACCGCCTCATGGCGACGTTCAATGCGCTTCTCCTGATTGCGGAAGCCGAAGCCGGCGTCGCGCGCGAGGCGATGACGCCCGTCGATCTGCGCGGCATCGTGGAAGGTGTCGTCGAACTTTACGCCCCGCTGGCCGATGAGAAAGGGGTCTCGCTGTCGGCCGCGCCCAGCGGACAGGCGATCGTCAACTGCATTGGCAGTCTGGTCAGCCAGGCGCTCGCAAATCTTCTCGACAATGCGATCAAGTACACTCCTGCCGGCGGAGGCGTGAACATTTCGGTCGAAGACACGCCCAGCGGTATCGCGCTTTGCGTTGCCGATACGGGTCCGGGAATTGCTTCCGAAGACCGCAACCGCGTTCTCGAACGTTTCGTGAGGCTCGAGGCAAGCCGGCATTCGCCGGGAACGGGATTGGGCCTCAGCCTTGTCGCCGCCGTGGCACGCCTGCACGACGCAAAGCTCGAACTCGAAGACAACGGTCCGGGACTGAAGGCGACGCTTCTTTTTCCCGCCGGCGCAAACCGCCGGTCTTCGGTTCCGCAAATCGCGCCGCAGAAAATGGCGGTGCGGAGCTGAATTCGGTTATACTTGCGGAATCACCGTCGCAGCGAAGGGATGCCACAATGAGCAAAGCCGATTTCATCGAGACCGTGGCCAGCAAGGGAAATATAACCAAAGCAGATGCAAAGCGTTACGTGGAGCTTGTCTTCGATTCGATCGAGGCTGGGCTTAAGACGGCAAGGAGCAGCGGCAAGCTTCAAATCAGGACATTCGGAACGTTTCATGTTTCCAAACGCCGGGCGCGCATCGGACGCAATCCGAAGACGGGCGAATCCATCAAGATCAAGGCGTCCAAAAGCCTGCGTTTCAAACCTGCGTCGCAGCTAAAGGAGGCCGCGGGCTGCTAATCATCTTCCCGCGCGGGCGGGACGACGCTCGTCCGGGCCGGCTCCTATGCACGTGACCCCAAGGGTCCCGGAGTCGCGATATCATTCGGGGTGTACCGGCGTGAACGAACGCGAAAGCGTCGATGCGTTTGCGAATCACGCGGCTGATCTGCCACGGCCCTTCGATCCCGCGAAAGCCGACCGAACGCTCGAAGAGCTGGGCGAAGCGGTTTGCGGAATCCCGTACGCCGCACGCGAATGCTTCGCGGGCGCGTTCGGGAATAGCCCATACCTCGCGCGTCTTGCGTTGCGCGAACGCGGCGCCCTGCGCGAGCTTTGGGAGCGGGGACCGGAGAGTTTGTTCGAACGTGCCGTGCGCGATGCGGAACTGTCGCACGAGGCGGAGAACTTCGCGGCGGCGATGGCGATTCTGCGCCGCGCCAAACGGCAGGCTGCACTGGCGATCGCGCTCGCGGATATCTCGGGCCTATGGGATCTCGACGCCGCCACGCGCGCGCTCACACGCTTTGCAGACTCAAGCGTAGGAGGAGCGCTTCGCTTCCTGTTACGCGAGACAGCCGCGACGGCGGGAATTGCGGAGCGCGATCCGGCGGCACTCGAGGCGGAGACTGGCCTCGTCATTCTGGCGATGGGCAAGGCCGGCGCGTTCGAGCTGAACTACTCCAGCGACATCGACCTGGTCGTCTTCTACGACGCCGATCGCTTTCCCTTCCGCAAGAAGGCCGACGCGCGCGCCGCCGCCGTTGATCTCACCAAGGGGCTGGTGAGGCTGCTTGGCGAGATCACCGCTGACGGATACGTCTTCCGCGTGGATTTGAGATTGAGGCCCGATGCCGGCGCAACGCAGATCGCCATCTCGACCGAAGCGGCAGAGCGTTATTACGAGGAGATGGGACAGAACTGGGAACGCGCAGCGTTCATCAAGGCGCGCCCTTGCGGCGGCGACCGTTCTGCGGCGCGGATGTTTCTCAAGAGACTCGAGCCGTTCGTGTGGCGCCGCAATCTCGACTATGCCGCGATCGAGGATATCCATTCGATCAAACGCCAGATTCACGCCCACGGCCGACACGGTGCAATTGCAGCAGCGGGACACAATTTGAAGCTTGGCCGTGGCGGCATCCGCGAGATCGAATTCTTCGCTCAGACCCAGCAATTGATTCTGGGCGGGCGCGATCTCTCGCTCAGGCAGTCTCGAACACTCGATGCGCTAGCCGCGCTGGAGGCCAGAGAGCTGGTGTCGGAATCGGCGAGCGCAGATCTCTCGGAATCCTATTGCTTCCTGCGCCGGCTCGAGCATCGCCTGCAAATGATCGACGACGAGCAGACCCACACCTTGCCTAAGACAGCGGAGGGTTTGGCCCATATCGCCTGTTTCGCGGGCTTTGCGGATACGCAAGCGTTCAGCGAAAAGCTGGTCGAACGTCTCCGGAGCGTTCAGGCTCACTACGACGGCCTTTTCGAGAAAGCGCCGCCGCTCGGCGGCGCTGGAGGCAGCCTGGTGTTCACCGGGGTGGAGGATGACCCCGAAACGATCGACACGCTTCGTGGGATGGGTTTTCGCGATCCCCGGCACGCCGCCGGAGCTGTGCGGGGTTGGCATCATGGCCGCATCCGCGCTACGCGAAGCGCACGCGCGCGCGAGCTCCTGACCCGGCTTGTGCCGGCGCTCCTCGACGCGCTTGCCGCGACCGCGGATCCCGATGCCGCATTTGCCCAGTTCGATCGCTTCGTGTCGCGTTTGCCGGCGGGCGTCCAACTCTTCTCGCTGTTTCTCGCCAATCCTCAATTGCTGCGGCTCGTCGCCTCCATCGTGGGCTCCGCACCAAAGCTTGCCGATCATCTCGGCCGGTCACCAGCGGTGCTCGATGCCGTACTCGATCATGGCTTCCTCGCAGAGCTGCCCTCGCGCGAAGCCCTCGCCGCCTTGCTGCACGAGGGGCTCGCCGCGGCGACGGATCACGAATCCGTGCTGGACGCGGCGAGGCGCTTCGCGAAGGAACAGATGTTCCGGGTCGGCGTGCATCTCATCGACGGCAGGGCGAAACCTGAAAATGCCGGATTGACGTTTTCGAACATTGCCGAGTGCGTCATTGCACGTCTTCTCGAACGGGTGCAGCGCGAACTCGAAGCAACTGCAGGGATTGTGAAGGGCGGAGCATTCTGCGTCGTCGCGATGGGCAAGCTCGGCGGTCGCGAGATGACGGCGTCGTCCGATCTCGATCTTGTGTTCGTTTATGACGCACCCGCCACCGCAGATTGTTCGATCGGCAATCGCTCCCTGCCGCTTATCGTCTATTACGCGCGGCTCGCACAAAGGCTGATCTCCGCGCTGACGGTGCCGACGGCGGAGGGTGTCCTCTACGACGTGGACATGCGGCTACGGCCGAGCGGAAACAAGGGCCCGGCAGCCGTGAGCCTGAGTTCCTTCATCCGATATCACGCACAAGAAGCGTGGACCTGGGAGAAGCTGGCGCTGACGCGCGCCCGGGTTGTTGCGGGACCCACCGCGTTACGCAAGAAGATCGAGGATGCGATCCGGGACGTGCTGACCGAAAGAATCGAGCCGGTGGCGCTCATCCGCGACGCACGCGAAATGCGCGAGAAGCTCTGGGCGCAATTCCCCGGCCGGGATCGGTGGGGCCTTAAATTCCGACGCGGCGGTTTGGTCGACATTGAATTCATTGTCCAGACACTCCAGCTCCGCCACGCCTGCGACGTTCCCCGGATACTCGAGCAGAACACCGTCGCTGCGCTCGGACGCCTCGCTGCGGCGAATCTGCTCGGCGAGGAAGAAGCGCAAACGCTTGTCGGCGCCGCCGGTCTGCAATTGTCATTGCTTCAGGTGTTGCGGATTTCAGTTGCCGGCTCTTTCGATCCCGTCTCCGCAACCGCAGGAATGAAGGCGCTGCTTTCGCGCGCAGGCGGCATGGGCGACTTCGGTGAAATCGAGGATCGCCTCGAAGCAGCGCAAACACAGGTTCACGCCCTGTTCAAACGTCTGCTGCCTGCGTGACGATTCCATACTCGTTTGCGACGAACGATGTCGTAAGCTTTCGACGGCCGGTGCCGATCAAGGGGAGAACGAGTGGTGCAGTTGCCAACATCCTTGAGAAGCGGGTCGGCGGGCGACGCACTCGTACTGCTTCACGGGATTGGAGGCTGCGCGCAGGTCTGGCAGCCTCAGCTCGACGCCTTTTCTTCGCGCTTCTGCGTCGTTGCGTGGAACATGCCGGGATATGGCGGGTCCGAGCCATTGCCGCAAATGACATTCCCCGCTCTTGCCGATGCGCTCGAGACGCTTCTCGACACCCTTCCCGGCAGGCGCATTCATCTGGTCGGCCATTCGATGGGCGGGATGGTAGCGCAGGAATTCCTGCGGCGGCGTGCGCACAGGGCGTCGAGCATTTGCCTCTATGCAACGAGTCCCGGCCTGGCCCAGCCCGAAACGCCCGAAGCGCTGCAGGAAGCACGCGAACGGGCGCGCGAATTCATGGTGCGGCGGATCGGGCCGCTCGACGCCGGAAAGACGATGCGCGACATGGCCGAGAGTCTGCTCGATCAGCTGCTGTCGCTGCGTGCGCCCGAGGCGGCTCGTGCGGCCGCGATCGAATCGATCAGCTCCGTTCCGCCCGCCGTCTATCGCGACGCGATGCGCTGCATCCTCTCGTTCGACGGCACCGCAATCGTGCCGAAGATCGATCTGCCCACACTGGTCATCGCGGGCGGCGAGGACCGCACGATTGCACCGGCGATCGTCGAGGCCATGGCGCGACAAATCGCAGGTGCCCGATTCGAAATCATCCCCAGGGTCGGCCATCTCGCCAATCTGGAGGACCCGCCGGCCTTCAATCGCGTTTTGTCTGAATTTCTTGATACGGTGCGATGATTGCGTAAGTGCCTGGAATTGCGGAAGGGCACTACCTGGGTGGTCCCTACGGCAAACATCACACCCAAATCCGTCATGGCCGGGCCGTTGTCCCGGCCATCTATGAACATCCGAGTCAGAAGACGAGCGCCTGCGCAGATCGTTCAAATCGGGATTCTCCCGCTCGATCAGACGGGTCTTCCAGTCGCGCTGGCACTTCTCGAGTGATCAACGGCGATGAAGGCGCTGCGGCGAACCATGACTGGCACGGAGTTCATGGATGGCCGGGACCACGGCCCGGCCATGACGAGGCTTAGTTCGAACATCACGGAGGCGTTGAGCCCGTTTTGGCGCTCGCAAGCTTTCTGAAATCGGTTTCGTCCATTCCTTCGCGATCGGGATTGGGCACGCAGAAAAGCCGGAAGGCCACCAGCGAGAATGTATCGCGGATGCCGGGCACGATGTGCAGCTTCCCGTTTACGAACTCGCCGAAGCTTTGCTCGTTGCCGAGATGGAATTTCGCCAAGAGGTCGTAGGCCCCCGTGACGGAATAGATTTCTGCCGTT
>Ga0182024_10004858_pt1 | contig 30533 bp, 32 predicted proteins | sample P32metaG_FD_120480 | JGI IMG/M metagenome (GOLD analysis project Ga0182024, IMG submission 120480) | Permafrost microbial communities from Stordalen Mire, Sweden - P3-2 metaG (Illumina Assembly) | ecosystem: Environmental > Terrestrial > Soil > Wetlands > Permafrost | place: Sweden: Stordalen... | reverse complement strand
CTGGTAGTCTGAACCCCCGAATAGGCTGATGCGGCTGGTGTCATCGATGACGTAGGAGGCGTAGGCGAAGATGCGGTATTGGTTGGTGATATCGTGGATGGCAGAGTCTTTCCCCGTGGGATTTTCGATGCCGAGGGTATCATGGGTATAGTCTCCTTCGGCGTACCATGTCCATTTGCCTTGGGCGCCGCCATATTGGAAGGAGGGCTCAAGGTGATCATTGCTGCCACCGTAAAAGGCTGCGGTGGTTCCCTGGTTTTCCGCCCCCTCCTTGGTTGTGATGTCAATGATTCCGGCTGTCTTGAAGCCGAATTGGGCAGGGAGGGCACCGTCAATGAGCGAAACGGAGCTGAAGAAGCGGCTATCGAGCTCCTGGCCGAAGCCGGTGATGCCCTCCGGAAGGAGGATGCCGTTGATGCGGAACTGGAGGTTGTTGTGCTCGCCCCGGACATGGAGCTGGCCGAAAGAGTCCTGAGCCACGCCGGGTGCGCGAAGGATAGTCTGGTTAAGCGGAGCGTTGTCGCCTTGGGATTGAACGTCGATTTGGGATTGGGGAATGGAATACGAGGTCGCACCGAGGCTCGGGACGATGGAATCGCGGGCTTCATTGAGTTTCTCCACCACATCTACTTCGGGCAACACGGATGCGGTCCGGGATGTATCCGGCGTCCCCAGAGCGGCATCTTGGGCAAGTGCGCAAAATGGAAAGAACGGGAGGAGAGCGAGAAACAGGAATCGGTTTTTCATTTTTGGAATCGGTTTTTACAGCCTTCGAAGACGCGTCGGCGTAAAGACGCAGACTTGGCCGGCTGGCGCGGAGAAATCTGGGCGATTGATAACGCAGTATCAAGAAGAAAACGATAATGCGTTCTCAATATCGCACATTTCTCGATTTCTCCGGCAGGCTTCGGCGGACTCTCCCGAATAGCGTTGCCCCCAATTCTGCTCCTCGACGCTGAGAGGCCGGACAGAAAATACAGCACCGAGCGCAAGCCTCCAAAAAACACCTTAGCTACTGAATCGCGTACCCACGGTAAACGCTAGTTCGCTGCTTTCCAGCCACGGATTTCATGTCGCTATATCGCGTCAAAAATTCTCCCTACCGGCGTGCGCGCCCAGAATCCGTCAAAGAAAATCAAAGGTTGTGGGAGGTTGTTTGAAGGGTGTTGGAGAAAGCCGGAGAAAGAACGGACCGTCAAAATCCAGGCATCGAAAAAACGGGGTGTAAAGACCTCATGTCGCGCCGCTCACGGAGCAAATGCACCGAACAGAGCGCCCGACGTGAACATTAACCCTACGTCATTCGATGAAAGAAAAAGAAATAAGAATCATGGTAGACGACGCCGTCGCTCTACACCGCGAGATTGCCACCAAATCCGAGCAACTCAAACAAATCAAAGCCAGTCTGGTCGAACAGGCGCGCTTGAATCCCGACTCAATTATTTCCACCCGCAGCGGAGGCAAGCGCTGGACCGCCAAAGGGAGCGATGGCTGCGTTGCCCGCGTCAGCTTTCCGGCGCCGGCGCTCGTCTCTGAGATCGAATCCGAAAGCACGATCGAGAAACAAATCCAGTCCGTCGTTGGCGATAATTTTCGGAAGCTCTTCAAGGCGGTGAAGCTCTACCAGCCCGTCGATGGTTTTCGTGATCGGGTGGCCGCGCTCCTTTCCAGCGCAAGGGCGCAGGCACTGTTGAAATTGTGCGAGAACGAAAGCGCGCCACGTGTGAGCTTTGAGACGGCGAAGCAGGTCGAGGGTGCGGCTGCCGAGTAAAAGGGGAGGACGCCATGCGCTACAAAAACAATATAGGCCCCCAGGTGCGCCGGCTGCGTTACGCCCGGGCATGGTCGCAGTCGACCTTCGCGGCTAAGCTTCAGATCGCAGGCTTCGATATCAGCCGGAGCGGCGTTTCGAAAATCGAAGCCCGGATGGTATTCGTGGACGATAAGACGTTGGTCTATCTGGCCGAAACCTTGCAGGTTTCAATCCAGGACCTCTTTCCACCGAGGCAAGCCGGTCGGCTTCATGAATTTATGGAGAAGCTGGAGAAAACCCGCTTCTAAGCCGCCCGCGATTGCAACTCCCATCCTGAGAACCCATATGGAGCAAGAATCAATTCTCCCTGAAACCTCGCCGTCGTCCGAATCCGAGCGCTTGGCCTATTCCATCAATGAAGCTGCCGCCCTTTTGGGCGTTAACTACTTCAGTGTCTATCGGCTGATCCAGCGCGGAAAATTACGGGCCTGCCGCGCGCTTCGCGGCAAGATCCTCGTGCCTCGTTCCGAGTTGTTGAAGCTTCTGAAAGGTTAGGCGATCCTACGGCGTTACGCCGCGGCCAAAGCTCACCCGCTGAGCCTGCGCGAAGCTGTGTTCTTGTCGCAAATGGCCGTAGGTCTTCATGCAGAGCGCTCCGCCGTCCTTATGGCCGAGCCAGCGCGAAACGGTGGGAATATCCACACCGCTCTCGATGCAGATCGTCGCAAAAAGGTGCCGCAGGTCGTGATGGGTGATCCGCTTCATTCCGACTTTCACCGCCGCGTGGGTCATGCTGTTCTGACATTCAAAAACCCCCATCGCAGCCGCGCTTAAGGGCTCGTTTCGCCGCTCTGCTCTCAACCTGGTCAACATTTCCTCCAGCTCCGGAATCATCGGGACGAACCGCGTCTCCCCGTTCTTCGTCGCTGTTTCAGGGTCTCCGCGCACGTGCAACTGTCGCTTTGTGAAATCGACATCTCCCCAGGTGACAAATTTCGCCTCGCCGATACGCAATCCGCTGTACGCGAGGAATTGGACTAAATTGGCGCAGTCCTTGGACTGACGAGCGCCGGCCGTGCGGATCTCCTCCACAAATCGAAGGAACTCCTCGCGTGATGGCAGCTGCAATCGTTTTGCACGCACCTTCATGCGCGACAATTCTGCGGTGGGATTGTTGAACCGCGCACCGGCTCGAACGGCCTCTTGAAACACCCCGCGCAGCACCGCAATACTATTGTTCACCACCGATGAGGAGTATTGCTTTTGATACCGCGTGATCCAGTCCTCGCAGTCGCGATCATTCACCTTCCGAACATCGCTTTCGGACAATGCAGGCCAGGAGCGCTCTATAAAGCCGAGCAGCATCTTATAGTAAGCCTTGCTCCGCGGTTTGAGGGATACGCTTGCTTCGACCTTTGCGAGGAATGCTTGCGCTGCGTCGCCCACCGTCATTTTCCCGCTCACAAGGGCCTTGGTCGATTCGAGGCGCCCCTGAAACTGCCGAATTTTGTCTGGCAGTCGCTGCTTGGCTACCGAGAAGACCGTCGTATCGAGGCTCTGTCGAACCAATCTACCACCGACCCTGAATCGAGCAAAATAGGTCCCCGAGCGCCGATACCGGATGAGGTTCGGAACTGTACTCGTTTCCCAAAGAGAATCTGGATTCTGAGACATGGCCTGGTGTGGGCCATGATTTCAGAAGAACATGAGACGGCTGCGCACCAGAGGGAGCAACCGGTTCTTTTGGACACTGCTCGGCAATATCCACCGGGGCTCAGGTGGCCCGTCCTACGTGGCTTGTCCAAGCGGATTTCGGCCGCAGTATACAATGGCAGTATACAATGGGCCGTTTTTCCGTTTTGGCGTCTTGTGTAAGTCGTTGATACTGAGCGGAGCCGGCACACGGGCTCGAACCGTGGACCTGCTGATTACAAATCAGCTGCTCTACCAACTGAGCTATACCGGCGTTTCCCCCAAAAAGGTCTGAATGCACTCCTCTCATCACCGCGCAGACGGATAAATGGCACGGAACGCGAGACGCTGCAAGCCTGGCTGCGGCGGGCGGCGAAGGAAGGCCGGGCCTGGTTATTCGTCGTCCTCCTCCTCGGCGTCAGCGGCGCCGGGCGCGTCTTGGGTGAGCTGGGCGATGCAGGAATTCGTGAGGCGGATGGCCCGGTCGACATCGTGTGCGATTGCCTCCTGGAGAGTGCTGTCGTTTTCGCCCAGGCGATCCAGGACGGCGCGCAATTCGAATAGCAGCTTGAGGGCGGTCTGGATGCTCACCCCGCGAGCATATCGCAATGGGCTCCCGCAGTCATCGAAAAGTGGGCGCGACGTCCGGGGCGGCGTTCCCCAGGCTTTGCGGTGCGGGCAGGGAGCGTCTCCGCGGGTCACTTGTACGGCGACCAGAAGCCGGCGGGAGCGACGTCCGAGAGGCTGTTGTAGGTGGGGTCGGGCACTTTTGGGATGCTGTCGACGGTGAAGGGGCCGTAGCTGTTCCCGAAGAGGTCAGCTCCGGTCTGGTAGAGGACGCTCCCGGTCTTCAGATATGCCCGCAAGTCGGTGAAGACGGGGCGGGCACCGCTCGTCTTGTTGTTTTCGATCGAGTACTCATCGACGGCTGAGTCGAGTATCCGGAGGTCCTCGAGGATGCGGGTGGCCTGGGAACGCTTGCGGGCGCGCAAAAAGTTCGGCACCGCCATCGATGCGAGGAGCGCGATGATGGCGACTACGATCATGATTTCGATAAGGGTAAAACCGCGACGGTAAATGGGAGTGTGTTTCATGACACCCTCATTTAAGAGCAGCCGTGACGCCCGCCTGGGGTTCCCGGCCCGGTCAAATGCTGTCGCGGGTTTCACTACCGGGACTGCCGCGTAGCCAATGACTGGATCGGCTGACGATGGTTCCCAATACCATGGAAATGCCCGAGCGGGAAGAGGAATAGGCGGCGCGCCAAGACATCCCAGCGGCGGTGGGCGAAGCGGCCGCACTTACTGCAGCGGGATCAAAGATTCTCGAAGGAGAAGAGGCTGCGGCCGAATTGCGAATGGAGATCCGCGAAATCGGGACCAAGGCAATCCAATACGCAACTTACCTCGGTGCCGTTTCGGTTGACGAGCAGGATGCTCCGCGCGCAGGCTTGGCCAAAGAACGAGTAAGTCACCTGCACTTCAAGAGTGGGATGCGAATCAATGACAAGCGGGTTCATGCTCATCGCGGTGATATTGACGTCTTGGGCGCCCTTGGGGAGTTCCAGCAGTGCCGGATTATCCTGGAAGAGCTTCGCCGCCTTGTCATCAAACGCCGGGATGCGCAAAGTCGCGGCGCTGCGGATGAAAGCTCTCGCCTGCGGATGCCCGGGGATGGTGAGGGCGGCCGCGCTGTGCGACCCAGTGCATGTCCATCCCTTCGGCGGGTTATAGGTGATTTCCTTTGCGCCGTCGTGAAAGACGATGTGCGTTTTATTCACCTGCTCGAGCGTATGGACGACCTCCGTGGGAGTAAGATCCAGATCCGCCCGGGCGGCGGACGTGCCTATGAAGAGGAGGGCCAGAAGGCCGATTATTGCTGGTACCATTGTCCTTTGAGGTAAGTGACGATCATGATGCTGCCGGGAGGCGGATGCACCTGGAAGTTAGTATCGTAGTACCACGCGCGGGTGGGGGGATTGTACACATTGTCCTGACCCCAGATCCCGGTCGCCTGCTTGCTTGCGTAGAGTTCCACCATGGAACCGTAGTAGGTAAGCGTGGCATTGCTCCAATCCTCGAGGAAGCGTGGGAAGTTCTCGGCACCGCCGCTGTAGTTTCCGTTGGATGTAGGTACATTGCCGGACATGATCGCGGCATTAATGGTTGTATTGCTGGCGGGACGGCTGCCGAGGCTGTTGGTCGACTCGCTGTTGGTCCAGTTATTCGAGAGAATATCAACCGCATCCGCGATAATCGAGGAGGGTTGACGGGTGTAGCCGCTTCCCGTGGGCTGCGTCGTAGTTCCCAAATTGGAGGGCGGAGCGGTGCCCGTATTGTAATCGCCCTGGATATAAACCGGATTGCCGCTCGCGATGGTGAGGCCGTTGGTGGGCAACTGCGTCCCGTTGGTGAGCTCGACCGCGCGCTCGTTTCCGGTTGTCGCGCTGGAGTCGTCAATATAAATGATCTGGTTGAAGCCGGTGAGCGTGTTGTTATTCACGGCGGTCGTGATCGTCCCGACATTGAGGCTTGTGATCGCGACGGTGGCGCCTTCGCGGTTGTCCTGCAGACTTTGGTTGAGGGACAAGGCGCTCATCATCGTGGAAGCGAGCGCTTTCTGGTAAGTCGTCGAGCCCTTGTTGCTGGTGGTAGTCGTTTTGCTGCCGCCATTATAAGTCATCACGCCGATCGTGGTGCCGAGGCTGGAGGTGGATGCGGCCGTGCTGTTATCGTAAACGGTCGCAGTAATGGTTGAGCCGCTGGAAGCGAGAACCACTTTTACTCCAGCCTGGTCAAAGTAGCGCTGGGAGGCGAGAGGGTCGGGATAGGATGGGTTCGGTATCTCGATGAGTTCGTGATAACCGTCGTTGTTATTATTGGGATCACTGGTGTTGAAGATGGAGTTCGGATTAAGCCCGAAGGGCTGCCCCGGGGTTCCCTGCACAGGCGGGAGGTTTGACGGCCAGGTGGGAGCGGCTGGGGTTTCGCCATTGTGATCGCCATCGCCCGCCATGAACCCGATGTACCAGTTGGTACCGTAAGTCACTTTATCACCGAATGTAAGCGTTGAATGTCCTGTGTAGAGGCTGGAATTAGTCTGTACCCACCCGTTGATGGTGAATTGGGGTCCGGGATGAATTTCGAGCGGGTCGTTGAAGAAAATAGCCCAATCCCATGGGTTTTGATATTGTTGTTCGAATATCTGATAAGCGTTGAAGCTGATAGGAATACCCCGATCCGGGAGAGTTACAGTAACTCTGCCACGGTAGAAGAAGGTCTGGCTGGTCGCGGTCTGGCCAATGCCCGCCGGCGGAATCGTGCTCCCTGCGACCGCTTGCAACTGCGGGGTCAGCGCGGTCACCGAGTAATTGGACACGGTGTAGTTTGAGCCGGAGCCGGTGGTGGCGGTAAAGTTCGGCACGTTCATGAATTGACTTTGTGCGGGCAGCGCAATGCTGGAGAAGGTGCTCGTTGCCACGCCGATTGCCGGATTGTGCGCGGGCTGGCAGCGGCAGATCTCGCGCCAGTACATGTACTCATTCTGAAGGCAACCATTCGCGATGGCGGTGGCTTGCGCCATCTTCGCGGAACGCTCGACGTTGCGCCCCACGGTGAAGGTGTAATCGAGGGCTGCACCGATGAATACGGCGAGCGTGGCTACGACACTGATGACGACCACAATCGTGGCGCCGGATTGATTTCTGCGCATGATCACTGGTAGGTGGTGAGGGTTGAATAGGCCGGTATCTTGCCGGTGAGCATGATGCTCGAGGTATTGAATTTGAAGCGTGTGATGAGACTGTTTGTACTCAAATCCTGGGCGGAGAGGTTGACCGCGACCACATAGTGATAATTTGGTGCGCCAGAGATGGTGGTGGGAATGCTGAAGGGCGTTTGATCGCTGACGCCCGCGGAAGCCATGATGTAGGTCTTGTTTTTGTTGACCCCGATGTAGTTAAGCTCCAAGGCGGGCGCCGTGTCCCCCTGGGAGTCGATCACGAGGGGGGCCACGTTCGGCGCGGCAGTCACGTAATAATAGATGCGCTGGGTAAAGAAGCAGGTGACATTATAATTCCCGTTGGAATCCGATGTATTGATCGCGACCGGCAGCGTGCCGCCAAGCGTGCAGGTGGCGACGGTGCCGCTGACGGAGACGGCGCTGACATCCTGCTCGATCTCGTAGGAAGGAATGATCAAGCGCATGCCCGCATAAGGCGTCGGGTAGCCGGAAGGAAAGCCGACCAAAACCTTATTCTGGCCCGCCGCGGCATTTGCGGTAACCTGGCAATACTGGCTGTTATTGACGAGGACCTGAAACTCGATTCCCGCCGCAGGACCCACGAATGACGGGGTGTTAATGATATTGGCATTGCTGTCCGTCAACTCCGGAAGGGAAACCGCGGAATGCAAATCCTGCTGGAGCTCGAGCAACGCCAAGCGCGCTTCCTCGTGCGAGACATTCATCGCGCTGTTTTTTGTGTAAAGCAGCATGCCTGAGAAGAGGGTGTAGAAGATTGCGAGTCCTACCACGCCGACCGCCGCGCTCGCCATCACCGTCTCGATGAGCGTGAAACCGTTCCTTTTGATATCGAGGGGATTCTTCATACATCCGAGGTCCTGAGCGTGGACATGGAGATGCTGTAACTGCGGTTGCGATAGCTGTAAGTAACGGTGACCACTGCCTGATACAGGTAAAGGGTATCGGTATTGGTGCCGTTCGCGTAAGAGGAGGTCGTCGCGGTTACGACGGTGGTCATTGTGCCGTTGATGGTGAGATTGGAGATCGGGTCCTGATAGATGGTCACCGCCGAGGTCGTGGTGCCGGGCGTAAGCTCGACGGGAATCTGCGCGGCGGCGCTGCCGGTAGTGAACGGCTGGAACGGGGCGGCGGTGGTGATGATATCGATCTGGCTCTGCGCGGTGGTGGAGGCGCCGGTGTAGAGGCGGCTTACCATGCACATCTGGTTCAATTGCGCGAAGGCGAACATGACCACACTGCACGTCAGCGTGATCATCGCCGCAGCGATCATCACCTCTACGAGACTGATCCCGGCGTGTTTGTGGCGGGCGCCACAGCGAAGTCGGGGCAAAGCGGGTGAAAGCGAATCTGGTCCCATTGCAAGACTCGGATGAGAGCAGCAATGGTGCCATAGGATGGATCACCGGGGGCGTCCGGCCAATTAGAGCTGAGCAGGGGGCGTGCCTTGGGAGAATCGCTCTCGATGATGAGAGGGAAGGCGAGGTTTCGTGCAAAAACGAGAATCTCGCGAGTGGCATATCAGATGCTCGTACGGGTCCATCGATTTATGTTCGCCTCACTGCCCAGATTGCTCCGAAAACGGGCTGATGCGTCGCGCCTCCCGCCAGCGGCGCCATTTGTTCCTCCCGTGGCAGTTGTGGACGAGGGAGCGGCCGCCCGCGACCCGGATGCGCTGACGCCGGAGATGGAGGCGGCGCTCTTCCCGCCGACGCCGCGCATGGTTTCCGTTATTTTCTGAGACGGAGCCCCGCGGTCCCACCCGGTCTCCCCCGAGCCGGTAAGGCTACCGGGACGGGAGAGGTGGGTAACGATCTTCCAAGGGCTTCTTACTGAACGGCGAGTTCGCGTGTGGCGTTCTCGGACTCCTGCGGCGTGACGGTGAGGCGCAGCCTCTCCGTATGGCGGATAACGGTGAGGATGGATTCGACTCCGATTTCCTTGCCGATGAGCAGCTTGTGCAACGCGGCGATGCTCGGTACGGGTACATCGTTGAACCCGATGATCACGTCGCCGGAGAGCAGACCCGCCTTGGCGCCCGGCGAGTCCTTCTCGAGATCGACCACCAGGACGCCGGTCTGCACGGGGAGCCCGTAGAAGCGGACCACGCGGCGATGAAGCGGGACGTCCTGCCCCGCAACGCCGATGACCGCGCGCCGGAATTTGCCGTCCTTGATCAACCAGCCTGCCACGAATTTAGCCGTATCGATGGCGGTGGCGAAGCAGATGCCCTGGGCCGGCCGGATGATGGCGGTATTGACGCCGATGACGCGCCCGCGAGAGTCCACGAGCGGACCGCCGGAGTTGCCGGGATTGAGCGCGGCATCCGTCTGGATGACGTTATCGATGAGCCGGCCGGTCTGTGCGCGAAGGGAACGCCCAAGGGCGCTGATGACGCCCGCGGTGACGGTCGTCTGAAAGCCAAACGGATTGCCGATGGCGATGGCGAGCTGGCCGGGCTTGAGGCCGGCGGACTCGCCGAGCTCCGCCTGCACGAGGCCGGGCGCATCGATGCGGATGACCGCGAGGTCGGTATCCGGATCATCGCCGATCAGGTGGGCCGGGTATTCCCGCCCATCGACGAGCGAGACGCGGATGGCTGTGGCGCCATGGACCACGTGGGAATTGGTGAGGATGAAGCCATCCCCGCTCAGGATGAACCCGGAGCCGGACCCGCCGGTCTCACCGGTCCGGCCGCCATGGGCGACCTTCTGGCGGACCTCGATGTTCACGACGGACGGACGGGCTTTCTCGACCGCGGCCGTGACGGAGCTGGAGTATGCGTCGAGGAGGATGTCGTCGGACAATGCGCCATCGGACACTTGAGCCTCTTGCGACGAGAATGCGTCAAGTGCGTCCGGGGCGAGGCTGTTGCCGCGAAGTCCCTGGTATTTGGCGGGTATTTTCATAGGAGTGGAAGGAACATCGGACTGCGCACCCCGATTGTCAAATACACCATTTAATGCCTTATACACTACTTTTGGAATGTTAAGTGCACGCGACGATGCACGGTTGCACGAGAGGGTTGTCTGGGCCGTCGAATAGGATTACGGTGCCGATGATGCTAAACCGACCCTGCGTGATGAATCTCGCCTGCCCGTCACGCGGAGTGCTGGCGCGGATCAGCGATAAGTGGACGGCGCTCATCATCCGCTCGCTCGCGGCGCGCACGCTGCGCTACAATGAGCTGCAGCGCGAGGTGGCCGGCATCTCGCAGAAGATGCTCACACAGACGCTGCGGGCCCTGGAGGAGGATGGCGTGATCGCGCGCAAGGTGTACCCGGTCATCCCCCCGATGGTGGAGTACTCTCTTACCCCGCTGGGTAGGACGCTCGTTAAGCCGGTGCTCGCGATTTGCGAATGGGCGGAGCGCTATCTGCCGAAAATCGAGGCCCACCGCAGGGAGCACCAGCGGATGTGCGCGCGAAAGCGGCGGCCCTGAGCATGGCGATCCCTCTCTCACAGCCCGCCAGCCAGGCGCCTTCGGTGCCCGATTACGTATCGCCCCAGGTGGCCGAAGACGGTCGGGTGACCATCCGCTACTATCATCCCGGCGCGAAGAAAGTCTGGTGCGAGGGAGAATGGTGCGGTGGGGCGCCCCAGGCGATGCTAATGGATCGGGACGGCCTCTGGAGCTGCACCACGGAGCCGCTCGCGCCGGACATTTACGAATACAGCCTCTTCGCGGACGGAGCGCGGGCTGTGGACTACCAGAATACGGCGATGAAGAATCGGTTCACCCATTTTGCGCAAGTGCCGGGCGCAAGGGCGCATGAGGAGAAGGGGGTGCCGCATGGCACGGTCCACGTGCATCGGTATCACTCGGCGGTCACGGGGAGCATGCGGCGGATGCACGTTTACACTCCGCCAGGATATGAGAGGGAGCTCGCGGCACCATACCCGGTGCTTTACCTGCTCCACGGAGCTGGGGATGACGACGGAAGCTGGATCCGCACGGGGCGGCTAAATTTCATCCTCGATAACCTGGTGGCCGAGGGGCGGGCCCGGCCGATGATCGTGGCGATGCCGGACGGACACGTGTTCGGGACGAATTGGAAAGAGGGCCGAGAGGCGAAGCTCCGTGCCTTTGCCGCCGACTTCCACGATCACGCGCTGCCACTGGTGGAACGCCTCTACCGCGTGGGCGTGCAGCGGGAGCATCGCGCGATGGCCGGGCTCTCGATGGGCGGCGGCCAGACCATCAGCACCGGCATGACGCGACCGGCGCAGTTCGGCGCGTTTGGCCTGTTTTCATCCGGCCTGTGGCCTGAGGTCACGCCGCTAGTCGAGAAAGCCTTGCCTGATCTACGCGCCAATGCGCCCGCCGTGCTATGGATCGGCATCGGACGGCGCGATTTCCTCTTTGGCCATTGCGCGACCCTGCGCCGGATGCTCGAGGGGGCGCGGGTGCCGTACCTCTACCACGAGGATGACACCACCCACTCGTGGCGGACGTGGCGCGATTACCTGGAGCGCTTCGCTCCGCTGCTCTTCCGGCAGCCGTGAATGCGCCCTATCCCGAGATGACGGCGGAGGATGGGCGGGCGCTCGCGGTGGTGGGGGTTTACGCCACACGCACGGATGCATACGAGCGGTCCCTCGTGGTGGCGGCGATGGAAACGGCGCATTGGATATTGCGCCGGGAGGGGGGGTTCGCCCTCTGCGTGGAGCCCGCGTGCGCGGCCGCCGTGGCTAGCGAGCTCGCGCGCTTCGAGTCGGAGCGCACCGACCGCGCGGCAATCCCCGCCGCGCAAGCCGCGACCGCGGCTTACTCCACCATCTCTCTCTACGTCTGCGCCTGGATCATGAGCGGCCTATACGCGGTGGAAATGATGGGGCCGCCGTGGTGGCTGGAGCGCGGTACGGCCTCCAGCCAGGCGATCATGCGCGGAGAATGGTGGCAGGCGTTTACCGCGCTTACGCTGCACGCCGACCTCGGGCACCTCGGGGCCAATCTCGCTGCCGGGCTCGTATACGCGGGATTTTTGCTGCCCCTGCTCGGCTCGGGCTGGACATGGCTTTTCATCCTGCTCGCAGGCGGTGCGGGCAATTGGCTCAATGCGTGGGGACACCGGGATGCGGAGCATCTCTCCATCGGCGCGTCCACGGCGGTCTTCGCCGCCCTGGGGATCCTCGTGGCGGCGCAATGCACATTGCGCACCCTGGCGCTCCGGGAGGTGCGGGCGCGGGAGTTTCTGCTGCCGGTAGGCGCGGGGTTCGGACTGCTGGCCTACCTGGGCGTGGGAGATCAACAGACGGATTACATGGCCCATTTCTTCGGCTTGCTGGCCGGGGTGCCCTTCGGAGTGGCAGGGGTATGGCTGCGCCTCGGCGCCCGGACCCCGCGGCCGGCGCAGGCCGCGCTTGCATGGACCGCGGCGGGCTTGCTCGCGCTGTGCTGGCGCCTCGCAGCCCAGCACCCCGGTTAGTCGCGGGACGTTTTTGAAAAGACGATTTTCAAGCGCCCGCAACGCCGCTACGGTGCGACATGGTTTCCCTCCTTTCCATCGCCGACCTGCGCAACGCCGCCCACGCCGGCCGTATCGCCGCTCGGGTACACGGGCAGATCTACTCCGTGCTACAAAAGGAAACCCAGCAGCGCAAGCCCTACTGGGAGCTGATCCTCGCGGACGCCGAGACGCGTTTCGTCCTGCGCGCCTGGAATGACTCGCCAGTCTTCAAACAATGCGCCGAGCTATCGCAGGGCGGCTTTCTCGAGATTACCGGCGAGTTCGAATCGAGCTCCACCTACGGGCTCGACGCAAAGACCTGGGTCTGCCGCCCGCTGGACCCCGATGAAATCGAGGCTCTCCTCGCCGGCCCCAAGGCGCTACGCGAGAAACAAGCCAGCGATTATGCCGAGATCGGGCAGTCCGTCGCAAGCATCGCCGACCCGCGGCTCAAAGCGCTCTGCGTGATGTTCCTCGACGAGCTCGGCGAGCGCTTCCGCCGTACCGCCGGCGCGCGGAATAATCACCATGCGCGGCGCGGCGGCCTCGTGGAGCACACCGCGCAGATGATGCGCGCCGCCGAGGCGCTCTGCCCCGCCTACCCGATCCTCAACCGCGACCTGATGATCGCCGGCGTGCTCCTGCACGACTCCGGCAAGATGTGGGAGAACGCCCTGCCGGCAGATGGATTCGTGATGCCGTACGACGAGCGCGGCGAAATGATGGGCCACATCAGCATTGGCATGGAATTGACCAACCGCCTCTGGCGCCAGCTCGAGAAGTACCCGGAATACGAGGAGTGGAAAAAGATGACGCCGCGCATCGAGGACATCCGCCTCCATCTCACGCACCTCATCCTCTCCCATCACGGAGAGCTCCAGTACGGCTCGCCCGTCCAGCCGAAGACGCCCGAGGCGTTCGCGCTCCATTATATCGATAACCTCGACGCCAAGATGGAGATGGTCACCGCTGCCTACCAGAATGCCGGGCTGCTCGCGCCGCGCATTTACGAAAAGACCTGGCCCCTGCCGACAAATCTCTTCGAACCGCTCCCGCCGTGGGGTGGCGATTTGCCCGCCGAGACGTAATCTGCGTCAGCCGGAAGCGCTCGCCGGCCACCCTTTAAAAGGCCCCTTTATTTTTCAACCGAACGGCGCCAAAATCCCTGTAATGCGCGGGTTATTTCAAATCGGTGCGCTTCTGACGCTGTTGCCCGCGACCTACGGAGAGACGGCGCTGGATGCGATCAGGCAACTCCCGAAGGAGCAGGCCGCGCGGATCGCCCGCATCGAGGCGCGCGGGGGGACGCCCGAGCCGGAGCGCTGGTACATCCTCACCCAGGATCCCACCGCTGAGAATGGCGTCCACGAGTACGTGGTTTCGAAGGGGGAGATCGTCGCCTCCCGCTCCGTCTCGCAATTCGCCGAGAGCCTCAAGCTGGACGACATTCTGGACGCGCAATTGCTGAAAATCGACTCCGACAAGGCGGCGAAGCTGGCGCATAATTATGCGGAGGCAAACGGAGTGGCGGTGACCGGCGTGAATTACGAGTTGAAAAAGGATGGCCCCGATACGGCGCCTGCGTGGACAATCTCATGCGTGGACGACAAGGGGGGTAAGGTCGGCGCGGTTGTCATGACGGCGGGCAAGGGCAATGTTATTTCCCATGAGGGATTCGCGCTCGAGCCCCCGCCGGCCGCGACCCCGCAGGGGGTCGCGAGGAAACGGGAGGCGCCGCGCTTTGACACCTACGCGAAGCCGGAGGTGGCGCCCGCGACTCTCCCCCTCGTCACTTCCTCGGTTGAAAACGACGATGCGGACGCGCGACGCCGAAAGCGCCTCGCGAAAAAACCCGAAAACCAAATCGCGCGAACCTTCCAAAACGTGGGGAGAACGCTGGAGAAGTTCAATCCGTTTTGAGCAGCGGCCACTCATTGCGGGATCGGCTCGCGGCGATCATCGGCGCGGATGCGGTGCGCGATGACGCGGAGACCCTGGAGGCGAACAGCCGGGATAAATGGTTCGCGAGCGAGCGGCCCGAGGTCGCGGTGTTTCCCACGAGCACCGAGATGGTGAGCGCGGTGTTGCGCTTCGCCAATGACGAGGAAATCCCGGTCACGCCGCGGGGTGCGGGTTTCGGGTACGTGGGGGGCTGCATCCCCTCAAAGCGGGGGATCGCTCTCTCGCTTGCACGGATGAACCGGATCAAGGAAATCCACGCGGCCGATGGCGTAGCGGTGGTGGAGCCGGGGGTGATCACCGGTGTTTTGCAATCCGCAGCGCAGGAGCAGCGGCTTTTTTATCCGCCTGATCCCGCCAGCCTCAAGGATTGCTCGCTCGGCGGCAACATTGCCACCAACGCGGGCGGACCGCGCTGCTTGAAATACGGCGTGACGCGGAATTACGTGCTCGGGCTGGAGGTCGTGCTGGCCGGAGGTGAGGTCTTGCGCACCGGCAGCCGCACTCATAAGAACAAGACCGGCTTCGATCTGATCGGCATGTTTGTGGGCTCGGAGGGGCTGCTGGGCGTGGTTACGGAAGCCACGCTTCGCCTTCTCCCGTTGCCGCCCGCGCGGGCGGTGCTTTCCGCGAGTTTCCCGGCGCTGCAACAGGCTTCCGACGCTGTCCAGCGCATCCTGGCCGCCGGTTATCTGCCCGCCGCGCTCGAGGTCGCGGATGCCTTTACCCTCAACGCCGCCCGGGAGCATCTGGGGACGGCCATCGTGCCTGAGGGTGAAGGCCATCTGCTGGTCGAGCTCGACGGCCAGGAGGCTTCCGTCAAAGGCGAAGCGGCGGCCCTCGCGACCCTGCTGCGCGCCCAAGGCGCCCTGCATCTTCAGGAAGCTTATGGCGAAGAGGAGGGCGAGCGGCTTTGGGAGCTGCGGCGGAAATTCTCCGAATCCCTTAAGAGCACCGGCCTCACGAAGCTGAATGAGGACATCGTCGTGCCGCGCAGCCGCCTGGTGGATCTCGCTGAGTTCGCGGCAGGGCTCCGCGAGCGCTACGGCTTTCCGGTCGCCTGCTTCGGCCACGCCGGCGATGGGAACATCCACACGAACATCATGGCCGCCAATTACGATCAACCGGAAGTCCGGGCGAAAGTCGACCAGGCGCTTGACGAGTTGTTCGCGCAAGTGCTCGCGTGGGGCGGAGTCATCACCGGCGAGCACGGAGTGGGCCTCGCGAAGAAGCGCTGGTGGCCCCAGGCAACCAGCCCGGTGAGCCGCGCGGTCCATGCCTCGCTCAAGAGGGCGCTCGATCCGAAAGGGATTCTGAATCCCGGGAAGTTTGTCGAACTGGCGGTAAACGGTTAGGCGCCAAAGCGTGAACTTTTGCGACGGCAGCTAAAGCCGCGCGTCAATGAACTTCTCCAGTTTGACGATATCGGCGGAGAATTTCCGTATGCCTTCGGCGGTCTTCTCGGTTGCCATGGCGTCCTCGTTCAGCAGGAAGCGGAATGTCTTTTCATCGAGGTTCAGGCGTTTGATCTCGGCGTTGTTCGCAGCTTCGGGATTCAGCTTTCGCTCGACCGGCTCGTAATTCTCCGCCAGCTTCGCCAGGAGCTCCGGCGAGATCGTCAGCAGATCGCACCCGGCCAGCTCAATGATCTGGCTGGTGTTGCGGAAGCTCGCGCCCATGACCTCGGTCGCGTAGCCGAACTTCTTGTAGTACCCGTAAATCTCGGTGACTGACTTGACGCCGGGATCTTCGGCGCCGGTGAAATCCCGTTTCATCGCCGCCTTGTACCAATCGTAGATGCGCCCGACGAATGGGGAGACGAGCTGCACCTTTGCCTCCGCGCAACGGACCGCCTGGGGCAGGGAGAAAAGAAGTGTGAGATTGCAGTGGATCCCTTCCTTTTGCAGGATCTCCGCCGCGTTGATCCCCTCCCAAGTTGACGCGATTTTGATGAGGACGCGCTCCCGCGAGATGCCTAGTTCCTTGTAAAGGTCGATCAGGTGCCGCGCCTTCGCGAGCGTCCCCTCCACATCGAATGAGAGGCGGGCATCGGTTTCCGTCGAGACCCGGCCCGGCACGATCTTGAGAATTTCCTGTCCGTAGGCGACGAGGACGTGATCGATGATATCCTCGATCTGCGCCGCGCCGGTGAGCCCGGAGTTCTTCCGGTCGGCAATCACCTGGTCGAGAATGTAGCCGTACTCCGGCTTCTGCGTCGCCTGGAAGATGAGGCTGGGATTGGTCGTAGCATCCTGCGGCTTGAACTCCCGGATCGACTCGAAGTCGCCCGTATCGGCAACCACCTTGGTGTATTGCTTGAGCTGATCGAGTTGGCTCAGCTTGCTGGTGGTGTGCGGGACTTCTACGGTGGCGCTCGTGCTCATGGTCAATTCCTCCGGTGGTTTGCTGGTTCCTGTCCCTCTACTTTACCGGCAATCCGCGAACGGGGCAAGCCGGCGGATTGCCGCTCAAATATGGATGGCGTGGCCGTAGGCCTGCTCGGCGGCCTCGTGGACCATCTCGCTTAGGGTCGGGTGGGCGTGAATGGTCGCGTCGATCTCATCGGCCGTCGCCTCCAGCGTAATGGCGAGACCGAGCTCCGCGATTAATTCGGTCGCTTCCGCGCCGATGATGTGCGCGCCGAGAATCTCGCCGTGCGTCTCGCCGATTATCAACTTCACGAAGCCGTCCGTCTCTCCCACGGCCCGGGCTTTGCCGCTCGCCATATACGGGAATTTACCCACCTTGTACTGGATCCCCTGTTCCTTCGCCGCCCGCTCGGTGAGGCCCACGCTGGCGACCTGCGGCTGGCAATAGGTGCAGCCGGGGAAAATGGTGACCTTCTTCGGCTTGGCGGCGCCGAACATCCCGTTCACGGCCTGGATGGCCTCGTAGCTGGCGACGTGCGCGAGCCAGGGGGGCCCGATGATATCGCCCGCGGCATAAATGCCGGGCGTGCTGGTCTGGTAATTCGCGTCGGTCTTGATGTACCCGCGCTCCGTCAGGTCGAGTTTCATCTTGCCGCCAGGCAGCAGCGGCTGGACGCCGATGGCCACGAGGCAAACCTCGGCCTCGAGCGTCTCGGTGCTCTTGCCCTCGACGGTAACCTTGACCCCGGTCTCACCGGCCTCGGTCTTCGTTGTCTTGGTATTGGTGAAAATCTTGATTCCCTGTTTCGTCAGCGCCTTCTCCAGCGTCTGCGAGATCTCGGTATCCTCGACGGGGAGGATGTTTGGCATCATTTCGACCACGGTCACCTTGGTGCCAAAGGAGTTGAAGAAATAGGCAAACTCGATCCCGATGGCCCCGGCGCCGATGATGATCATGCTCTTCGGCTGCGGCTTGAGCACCATCGCCTCGCGGCTGCTGATGACTGTCTTGCCATTGAATGCCAGCCCGGGAAGGGGCCGGCTGGTAACTCCCGTGGCGATCATGACCCGCGGCGCAGCCAGTGTCTGGGTCTTGCCGTCCGCGGATTTGGCGATGACCGCGCCCGGCTTGTCCACGGTGGCCTCCGCGCGGATGTAATCGATCTTGTGTTTCTTGAAGAGAAACTCGATCCCCGCCGCATTTTTATCCGAGACGTCGCGGGAGCGGCTGATGACCTTGCCCCAGTCGAAAGCGAGTTTATCGAACGAAAGGCCGAAATCGCCCGCGTGATGGGTGAGCAGGCTGTAGAGCTCCGCGTTGCGGAGGAGGGACTTTGTGGGGATGCAACCCCAGTTGAGGCAGGTGCCGCCGGCGCGCTCTTTCTCGACACAGGCCACTTTTTTTCCGAGCTGTGCGGCGCGGATCGCGGCGACATAGCCGGCAGGACCGCCGCCGACCACGATGAGATCGTAGGACATGGAGTTAAAAATGAGTTCGGGGTGGGGGAGAGGTCAAAGGGAAAGTGCAGGGACTCAAGGATCCACCCGTCCAGGCGCCCATCGCCAGCTTAGATCAGCATTAAAGCCGGGTTCTCGATCAGACGGCGCAATTCCGCGAGGTATTCCGCGCCGATCGCGCCATCGACCACGCGGTGATCCGCGCTCAGGCCGATGGCCATCCGCTGGCCAACGACGATCTGGCCCTGGGCGTTGACCACGGGCTTCTTGACGACCGCGCCGACGGAAAGGATGAGCGCCTGCGGGGGGTTGATGATGGCGGAAAAACTCTCGATGCCATAGCTGCCGAGGTTCGAAACAGTGATCGTGCCGCCCTGGTACTCCTCGGGCTTCAATTTTTTAGTGCGAGCGCGGGTGGCGAGATCCTTGACGATTTCGTTGATCTCGCGCAGCGATTTCTTCTGGGCGTCGCGGATGACCGGAGTCACCAGCCCATCGTCCACCGCGACTGCGACGGCCATGTTCACGCTGGCGTATTGGATGATGGAATCGCCGGCGAAGCTGGCATTGACCTTCGGAACGCGGCTCGCCGCAACGATCGCGGCCTTGAGAACGAAGTCATTGACGGTGAGCTTGGCCTGGCCGGCTTTTTCCGCATCGATGTTGATCTCCCCGCGGATGCGCATCAGCTCGCCGGCGTCTACTTCGATATTGAGATAGAAATGGGGAATCTGCGTCTTGCTCGCGAGCAGGCGCTCGGCGATCGCGCGGCGCATGCCGGAAAGCGGGATGCGCTGATCGCCATCGCCCGCCGGAGGGGCGGGAACAGCGGCAGAGGCGGATGCGGCGGGTCGGGGGGCGGATGCGCCGCCAGCCTGAGCGCCCAGGATGTCGCGCTGGACGACTCGCCCACCGGGGCCGGAGCCGGTAATGCGGGAAAGATCGACGCCCTTCTCCGCGGCCACTTTCTTTGCGAGCGGGGAGGCTTTGACGCGGCTGCCGCCATTGACCGGCGCGGGCGCCGATGCCTGGACGGCGGTGGCCGGAGCCGCGGGAGCGGCGACTGGCGAAGCCCCGGTAACGGGTGCGGCCGATGGCGCGGGAGGAGCGACCGCTGGCTCGGCTTTGGGTGCCGGGGGAGGAACGCTGCCGGCGGCGGGCGCGCTTTCGCCGGGGGCGAGGAGCATGCCAATGCGCTGGCCGACCGCGACCTTTTGCCCCTCCTGTATGTAAATCTCAGAAAGAATGCCTTCATCGAATGCCTCCATCTCCATGGTGGCCTTGTCGGTTTCGACTTCCGCGAGGATGTCTCCGGCGGCGATTTTGTCGCCTTTTTGTTTGCGCCACTTGACGAGGGTCCCCTCCGTCATGGTGTCGCTCAGTTTGGGCATATCGATGTACGAGGGCATAGGGAAGCTAGATCAAATTAAAGGGAAGGTGGACACAGCCTGGAACGGGTATCAATGCGGGACGCGACGCCATCCATGGATGGTGCGCAGGCGGGTCCGCAGTCTCGGGTCACAGGCGTAAAAGGGTACGCGGGGACGGGGGCGTTGGACAGTGGAAACCCTCGCGGGCGGAGATTTTTTTACCCCCAAACGAGGCGGGGCAGATGGCGGGACGGGAAAGGAGGAGCCTATGCCGATTGGGATTCAGTGATGGTGTCGGTTACGTATTTTGACTCCGGGATTGCATCGCGCTCGGTGGCGTAATCCGCGGGGCTCTGAAGAATGCGGAATTGTGTGGCGAAGCCGGGCAGTTGGCCGAAGTGACGCTGGGCGATCTCAAAGACGGGGTAGGAAAGACCATCGTCCCATGCGGCGCGGATGCGACGAAGTTCGGAGTCGGAGATGAAGGCCATGTGGTAAGGGAGCTGGCTGGGATAGGGGAAGTAGCACGACGTGGCGGGATCCTGGGCGAACCAAAGTTCATTCTCGTGAAATACAGCGACGGATTCGAAGCTCTTGTAGGAGCGCCGCTGACCGGAGATGTGAAGGTAAATGACATTGTCGATATGGAGGCGCCCCGTGCCTGAGTCGTAATGGGCGCCGGAGGCGATGAGGAGACCGAAGTCATCGGGATCGTTGCGGACGAGGGTAAGGGAGGGTTCGCCAAGCTCGCAGGCGGGAAGCTTGTGATTGAGGCGGAAAAACTCTGGGCTAGGGCTTGTTGACACGCTAGATGGGGGGCGGATGCAGAGTGAAACATCTCGCTACGCCGGTGTCAACGCGGAGAAATAGGAAGCGTCATCGCCACTGGGCGTCTTGCGCCATCTTACCCCCTCCAATATCGGAATTCGGGTATGATGGACCGCCGCCTCGGCGGGGTTAGCAGATTTTGAGGACCTTGGCGATGACGGCCTGGGGATCGGGGAGCTGCTTTTTCTCGATGGGGGGGCTGTAGAAGGCGGGGGCATCGAGGGAGGAAACGCGGAGGACAGGGGCATCGAGATCGTCGAAGGCTTTCTCCTGGATGATGGAGGCGATCTGGGCATCGACGCCGCAGAAGGGCTTGTTCTCCTCGACCAAGACGGCGCGATGGGTCTTGCGGACGCTCTGGAGGATCGTCTCCTCATCGAGCGGGCGGATGGACCGAAGGTCGACTACCTCCGCATCGATGTCGTGCTCGGCGCTGAGGATTTCCGCGGCCTTGAGGCAGGTAAGCACGGCGCGGCCGTGGGCGATGAGGGAGACGTGCCGGCCCTCGCGTTTGACATCGGCAGAGCCGAGCGGGATGAGATATTCCTCTTCGGGGACTTCCCATTGCTCGCCGTAGAGAAGGGTGTTCTCCATGAACATTACGGGGTCATTGTCGCGGATGGCGCTTTTCATGAGCCCCTTGGCGTCGTACGCGGTGGCGGGGCAGACGACTTTGAGGCCGGGGACGTTCGCGAGGAAATTCTCCGGGGTGTGGGAATGGGTGGCGCCGACATTGGTGCCGCCATTCGCGGGGCCGCGGATGACCAGCGGGCAGTGGGTCAGGCCGCCGCTCATGTAACGGACGCAGCCGGCGTTATTGACGATTTGATCAAACGCGACGTAGGCGAAGCTCCAGAACATGAGCTCGACGACGGGGCGCAGGCCCATCATGGAAGCGCCGACCGCGAGACCGATAAAGCCGGCCTCGCTGATGGGGGCGTCGATGATCCGCTTGTCGCCAAAACGCTCCCAGAGACCCTCGGTGACCTTGTAGGCGCCGTTGTAGCGGGCGACCTCCTCGCCCATGATGAAGACTTTCTCGTCGCGCTCGATTTCTTGGGCAAAGGCGTCCTTGAGGGCTTGCCGGTAAGTGGTAAGTGGCATGGTTTGAGATTACGGAGATCGAGGGAAGGGGGCTTCAATCGTTGAAGAAATGGCGACCGCGGCGGCCGCTCTCGGTGTTGTTATCGACCTCCCAGTAAATGTCGGAGAAGATTTCCTTCTCGCTGGGGAAGGGGCTCTCATCGGCGAAACGGGCGGCGGCATCGGCCTCCTCGCGGGCCTGATGGTCGATCTGATCGGCGGTGGCCTCGTCCAGGATGCCTTCCTGAATGAGGCGGTTTTTCCAGAGGCGGAGGGGATCGTGCAAGGTCTGGTAGCGCTCGATCTCCTCAGGGGCGCGGTATTTCTTGGCGTTGGCATCGGCGACGGAATGGCCGTAGTAGCGGTAGGTATCGACCTCGAGGATGGCGGGACGGCCGGTATTGTGGGCGCGCTCGATGGCGATCTGGGTCTTGGCGCGAATCTCGTAGAGATCCTCGCCATTGATAACGTCCCACTCCATGGCGTAGCCTTCGGCGCGGGCGGCGAGGCACTTGCTGAAGGCGGAGGAGCGCTCGAGGCTGGTGCCCATGGAGTATTGGTTATTCTCGATGACGTAGATGACTGGGAGGCTCCAGAGGGAGGCGAGGTTGAGGGCCTCGTGGAAGGGGCCCTGATTGACGGCGCCATCGCCGAGGTAGCAGAGGCAGCAGCCTTTGATGCCCTGGTATTTGAGGGCGAAGGCGATGCCGAGGCCGAGGGGGGTCTGGCCGCCGACGATGCCGTGGCCGCCCCAGTAATTCTTATCTGGGGCGAAGAAGTGCATGGAGCCGCCCTTGCCTTTGGAGCAGCCGGTGGCCTTGCCGAAGAGCTCGGCCATGCATTCCTCCATGGACATGCCGACGGCGAGGGCGTGGCCGTGGTCGCGGTAGGCGGTGATGACGTGGTCGTTCTCGGCGAGCAGGGAGATGGTGCCTACGGCCACGGATTCCTGGCCTGTATAGAGGTGGAGGAAGCCGCCCATTTTCCCCTGGTTGTAGGATTTGGCCGCGACCTGCTCGAAGCGGCGGATGCGGTACATCTCGCGCAGGAATTCGACTTTTTGCTCAGGCGTGAGGGCCTGGTTGACCGGAGCGTCGGCGTAGGCCGTGGAGTCTGCAACAGCGGTTCCGTTTCCCATGGGCATATTCTGGTTAGATATAGGCAAAATTCGACTCACTTCAACAAGTTCCACGGAGCGACCGACGGAAGAGACAATTCGAGCGCGCGAGTCTTGCATCATTGTACAAATAGGAATGGCGGATTGGGAAGTTTTTTTGTGGGGAGAGGGCGAAGTGTGGGATGCGGGAATGAGGTGAGAGATTGTTGATGAGGAAGGGGTTTAATTTGGATTTAACTTGCTGATTAATAGGTACTTGCAATGTTTAATCATGAAGACGCTCCCGGGTTGTACGCGTTGGGAGGGGAGGGTTACCGGACCTCGGTGGCCTGGCGTTGGGTCAGGTCTTTGGGCATCTTCTTTTCGAAGAGTTCGCGGGCGGCTTTAAAATCTGGGCCCTGGGCGTAGTCCATGATGGTGGGGCTGGAGGCTTTGATGGGGTAGAAGGCTTTTTCGGTGAGGCATCCGGCGATCCAGCCGGCGGGCTTGGTGCCGGTGCGGGTGCCTGTGCCGAGGAGGAAGGAGTTATCGACGTGCTCGATGGAGGAGGGCATATCGACGTTCCATTTTTCGGGAGCGGTGGGCTTGACGACGAGGTGGGTGGAGCGGGAGGCTGCCAACTGGATGGCTTCGCCGCCGGAAGCATCGCGGACGAGGAAGTAGACGACGGGGGTGATCTCCACGGGAGTGCGGCCGAGATTGCTGATCTCGATGGAGATGGTGCCGTGATGTTCCCTGGCCTCATGGTCGCCGAGAAGGCCCAACAATCCGGAGTTATCGGTCTTGATCCTCTGGCCGACTCCGATTTCGCGGCAATCCATGCTGATATTGGAGAGCTGTTTTGGAAGATCGGCGGGGAGCTGGGCGGTGGCGGTGGCGAGGAGGGCGGCGAGGAGAAGGGGGAGGAGTTTCATGAGGACGTTCGGCGGCAGGTGTGATGGCGGGGAGGGTAAGCTGGCAAAATTCGAAGTTAGAAGTTAGAAAATCCGAAAGATTTGAGATCAGAGGGGAGGGGGCGGCAGGGAGCTTCGCGATTCGGTGTTTGGGCTGCATATCCTTCTTATGGAATCGGGGCGGTGGAGGGAAGCGGCGCTGTCGGAGTGATATCCGCTTGGGAGGGGGGCGGGTTGATTTTTGGGCGGGGAGCGGGTAGAAGGGGTGGCTCGGGACAAGAGATTTGTTCCACGTAGAACAAATGTTCAATTATCCGAAGGAATATGACGTCATTGTTGTCGGCGCGGGCCACGCTGGAATTGAAGCGGGGCTGGCGGCTGCGCGCCTGGGGTGCGAGACCCTAGTGCTGACGCAGAACGCGGATACCGTGGGGCAGATGTCGTGCAATCCGGCGGTGGGAGGGCTGGCGAAGGGGCATATGGTGCGGGAGATCGATGCGCTGGGGGGATTCATGGGGGTGAATACGGACGCGACGGCGATCCAATGCCGGATGTTGAATGCGGCGAAGGGGCCGAGTGTGCGGGCGCCGCGGTCGCAGTGCGACAAGAAGGCGTACCAATTCCGGGCAAAGGCGACTCTGGAGCGGACCGAGTCGCTTGATCTGAAACAGGGGAACGCGGTCCGGATTGTCACGGGGGGTGGGCGGGTGACCGGGGTGGAGACCAATCTTGGGATTCGCTATCATGGGCGGGCGGTGGTGATTACCACGGGGACTTTCATGCGGGGATTGCTGCATGTGGGGTTGCGGAATCAAGTGGGCGGACGGATGGGGGATGCGTCCTCGACGCTGAGCGATAGCTTGCGGGAACTGGGATTTGAGGTTGGGCGGTTCAAGACCGGGACGCCTTGCAGGCTCGTGGGGCGGTCGATCGACTTTGGGGCGTGCTTGCGGCAGGATGGGGATGAGCCGGCGCCGGGCTTTACCTATTTGCCGGAACTGCTTGAGCGGGAGGGAGATGACATATTTTCGCTGAATGGGCTGAGGGAGGGGAAGTTCCACGTGGAACAACTGCCGTGCTGGATCACGCATACGAACGCGAAGACGCACGATATCATCCTGGCAAACCTGGATAAATCGCCGATGTATTGTGGAAGGATCGAGGGGATAGGGCCGCGGTATTGCCCGTCGATTGAAGATAAAGTGGTCAAATTCGCGGAGAAGGAGAGCCACCAGTTGTTTCTCGAGCCGGAGGGACGGCACACGGGGGAGTATTATGTGAATGGGGTGTCTACGAGCCTGCCGTTCGAGGTGCAGTACGAGTTTATCCGGACGATACGGGGTCTGGAACGGGCGGAGATCATGCGACCAGGGTATGCGGTGGAGTATGACTATTGCCCGCCTATGCAGCTTTACCCGACGCTGGAGACGAAGCAGGTGGAGGGGCTTTTTTTTGCGGGGCAGATCAATGGGACCTCGGGGTATGAGGAGGCGGCGGCACAGGGGCTGATGGCGGGGGCGAACGCGGCGCTGAAGGTGACGGGGGCGGCGGCGTTGGTCCTGGGGCGCGCGGAGGCGTATATCGGGGTGCTGATCGATGACCTGGTGACGAAGGGGACTACGGAGCCGTACCGGATGTTTACGAGCCGGGCGGAGCATCGGTTACTGCTACGGCAGGATAATGCTGATTTCCGGCTAACGGGGCGGGGGTGGGAGGCGGGGCTGGTGGATGGGCGGCGGTGGGCGCGGTTCCAGGAGAAGGAGCTGTGCCTGCGGGCGCTGGAGGGGGAGGCCCCGCGGATACGGGTGGATGGAGCGGAGCTGACGCGGTGGCTGAAGCGGTCGGATTGCTCTTACAGGGGGCTGCCCGCGGAGATGCGGGGAGGGTATCCGGAGGAGGTTTGGGAGCAGTTTGAGACGAATCTGAAGTATGAGGGGTATATCGCGCGGGAACAGAGGGCGATCAGCAAGGCGGAGGCGGGGCAGGGGGTGGCGCTGCCAGTGGGGCTGGATTATATGACGCTGCCGGGACTGAGGCGAGAGGCGCGTCAGAAGCTGGACACGGTGCGGCCGCTGACGTTTGGGCAGGCGGGGAGGATTAGCGGGATTACGCCGGCGGATTTGGCGATTGTGCAGATTTGGGTGCGGAAAGGGGGGTGACGGGGGGGAGCAGGGACAAGAGGTGTTTTTTTTGTAAGATACTAATTAATAATAGCTTATGGTTTTTAATCGAACTGTTACCGTCGCTTGTCAGGCCTGGTTTTGGGCTTGGCGCACCTCTCGCGTCGGGGACCCAGGCCTGCGCTCGTGCCTCGCTCCGACCTGGGTTGGGCCTTTGGCCCTTGAGAGGGCGGTTTATTGTGGGATGGGAGGCTCCGTGGGGCCCGGGTTCGGAGCGAGGGAGGGGATATTGTCGCCTTCGGCGAAATTGTTAATGCCAAGGGGGGCTCGCCCGGCCCGCCGACTGCGTCTTGTCCCCTCCCTCCTCCTCGGGATTGGAGGTCCCGGGGGGGGGTTGCAACGGGCCGGTTTGGTTTTTTGGACGTGGGGGAGCTGCGGATTCCGAGAAGGGCAGAATGGGCAGGGGTTTGGCCGGGAAAGGGCCAAAAAAATTAGCGGCTGCGGGGGGTGCGGCCCAGGGCGACTCGGTGATCGAGACGGCGGCCTGTGGTGTAGAAACTCATACTGGGAGGCAATAGCATCTGCCGTGCCAATCGGTTATGGGGTGACTTTGATCCCAGGGTTGTAATTGAATTGAAACGCCTCTCCGTGGCCGCGATTCTGTCGTCCCGGACGGGACTTGGGATGGATGGTAGCGGGAAATCCCCGGGCTAAAGCCCGGGCTATTTTCGGTCGTTCCTTCGGAACTCTGATGCCGGATGGCCACGGAACTTTATTGTATAAGTATATGATGTTCAGTATATTAACTGAATCCTATTCATCCAGATTATCCTTTCAAACTCATTGGAGCGGCTATGGGTTTGCCTTCACGGTTCCAGTGTGGCGGGGTTACTCGGGGACTTTGATCTGGGTGTTCTGGTTTAGGCGGAAGGCTTGCTCGACGCTGTTGAAGAGGCTTTGGAGTTGCTCCTTGGTGTCGATGCGGTACTCGACGGTGTGGGCGTGGGTGGTGGTGGGGTAGCTTTTGACTACTTTTTCCCAGGGGGGCTCCTCGCCGGGGGTGAGGCGGCCGGCGGCTTCGGTGGCGAGCTCCTGGGCTTTGTCGATGGCGGATTGGCCGATGCCGATGGGGGAGCTGGGGACGATGGGCTCGAGGTAGTAGAAGCGGACGGCGAGGTTGCCGGGGGTGTCGATGTTGAGCTCGGTGACGCGGGCGACGCCATCGACGATGTACTCGTGGGTGCTGACGGAGAGGATGGAGCGGATGGCGACCTCGTAGGAGCCGCCTGGCATGTCGCAGCGCCACATGGGGATGCGGGTGGGCGCGGGGCTGGGTGTGGGGGTATCCTGCGCGAGGGAGGAGAGGGAGAGGCAGCCGAGGGAGAGGGCGGTGAGGATCGACTGTGCGGGTTTCATTCTTTTTTGACCTTGCCGCCCCAGGAGAGGATGCGGGCCTTGCCGCCGGCGGCTTCGGCGTCCTTGATATTGCCATTGCGGACGTAAAAAAGCGAGAGGCTGGACCAGGCGAGCTGGTCGTTGGGGCGGAGATCGACGCACTTGAGGCCGACGTCGATGGCCTCGGGGTAGCGGCCGGTCTTCATGAGGGCCATGCCGAGGGCGTGCCAGCCCTCGAAGAAGTCGGGATCGAGCTGGACGCATTTGCGGTATTTCTCCGCAGCGGTCTCGAGCTCGCCGATGGCGAGGTCGCCGTTGGCGTCGTCAAAGAGGGCGTCGAGTTCCGGGGTCATGGGGGAGGTTCTCTTTTAACCACAGATTAACGCAGATTTTCACAGATTTTATGAAGCTGGAAACGGGGGGTTAAAAAAATCCGCGGTTCCTTCTTCCGATTCTTCCTGGGCCGGAGGTTGATTACGGTTAGCGGGCACAGGCCTCGTGGTAGTCCCGGAAGGCTTCTGGTTGTGGCACGCCTCGCGCACACATCATCCCTCTTTGGGACTGAAGAGCTAGTGCTGTGCGAGGAACTGGAGGCGGGCGTCGTCCTTGCGGAGGCGGAGCCACTCGGCAAAGGCGGCGATTTGTTGCTGGCGGTTGTATTGGTCTCTCATCATCGCCTCGCCGAGGGCGGCGGTGCCGGAGTCGGGCGGCTGGCGGTTGTTCATGTAGATGAGGAGGCCGCCGGAATCGGTGGGGATAAAATCGCTTAGCTGGCCGCCGCCGAGGGAAATCGCGGTCTGTATAACAGACTGGGCATCAGGGAGATCGATCTTCGAGGCTTCGAGCAGGGTGAAGGGGGGGATCTCCTCGGCGGAGAGGCCGGCGGCGATGGCGGCATCGGAGAAGGTCTTGCCGGTCTTGAGGGAGGCGAGGATGCGGTCGCGGGTTTCGGTGGCCTTGGTCTGCATCAACTGTGCGGCGCGATCCTTTTGCAACTGCGCGACGATCCTGGGCTTTGCCTCTTCGAAGGAAAGCTGCCTGCTGGGGACGGTGCCGTTGAGGTGGAGGACGTAATAGCCGTTGGGGCCTTCGAGGACGTCGCTGCTGGGGTAATTCGCATCGAGGCGGAAGGCATTGACGGCGAGGGTGGGGATGCCAGCGAGGGCGGGGTCGGGCTGAGTGGAGGTGAAGAAGCCGGAGGTCTTTAACTGGGCGCCGGTTTTTTTGGCCTGGCCGAGGAAATCGGAGCCCTTGTCGACGACGGCCTGGGCGAAGGTCCAGGCGTCGTTGCCGAGCATCTGGAGGGCCTCTGTGCGGTCCTTGCCTTTGAGGGCCTTCTGGGCATCGGTGAGCTCGAAGCCCGCGACGGTGACTTTGCGCTGCTCGTCGCTTTTGTAGGAATCCGGGTTGCCGTTGTAGGCTTTCTTGGCGTCGTTATCGGAAATGGCGAGAGTCTTCTCGAGGTCGCTTGTATTGAGGCGGGCGACCCAGACGTCCATGCGCTCGTTTTCGGTCTGAAAGCGGTTTTTGACCTCGGAGGGGGTGATCTCGACCGTGGCGCCGATGAGCGCGGTGAGCTTCTTCACGCGGACCTGGGCGCGGACGAGCTCGTCGATGACGGTATCGGAGAAGCCGAGGGAGGGGAGCTTGTTCTGGACGAAGTCGGTGAGCTTGGCGCCATCGAAGCGGCCATTGGTCTGGAAGCCGGGGATGCGGGAGAGCTCGTCCTGGACCTCGGGATCGGTGGGGTAGACCTGGAGGGCGTCTGCCTCGTGATCAAGGACGTAGGAGTTCCAGACGAAGTTCTCGAGGGCCTGCTGCTGGGTCTCGGCGGAGCCGGCGAGGCCCTGGACGAGGTCGCTCATGCCGAGGGCGGCGGCGATCTGGAACTTGCTGACGTCGCGGCGGACGTCGGTATCGGCGATGGGCTGGCCGTAGATCTTGGCGACGGTGGTGACGCCGGAGAAGCCGCCGCGGCCCTGGTTGCCATTCCAGTACCAGACGAAAGTGATGATGAGCAGGACGGTGACGACGATGAGGGCGGGCTGCTGGTATTTGCGGATGAGATTGACCATGGGGATACTTCTGAGGTTGCGTTCTGGAGTAACGAACCCTACGTTGCGCAACGCGCGATGAAGCTAAGTCGTTGTTTTGCTCCCCGACAACTTCTTTTTCTGCTCACGGCGAGCCTGATCACCAGCGGTGTCCGGGCGGCCCTGGGCCAGGAAACGGTGACGCTACGCAACGGGCAGACGGAAGAGGCGTCGGTGCTGGGGGTTACACCGAGCGGGATAAAGCTGCAGGTGGGGAATGCGGTGATGGTGCAGCCGTTCGCCAATATCGCGCAGGTGACGATGGCCACGCCGCCGGAATACACGGCGGCGGTGACGGCGTATGAGCAGGGGGACTTGCAAAAGGCGCTGAGCAACGCGGAGGCGGTGGTGAAGAGCTACCGGGGGCTGCCGACGGATTGGGCCCGGGGGGCGATGGTGGCGCTGGGGGATATCTATGTGGCGCTGGGGGAACTGCCGCAGGCGCAGACGGCGTATACCGATTGCCAAGTGGCGTACCCGGGGACGGGGGTGGAGGATGTGGCGGTGGGGCTGGCGCTGATCGATGTGGCGAACAAGAATTATGACGCGGCGCGGGGGAAGATAGGGCCGGTGCTGGCGGAGGCGCTGAAGCAGGAGAGCCCTCCGGCGGCGGCGGGGGCGTTGTACGGGCGGGCATTTTATGCGTCGGGGCGGATCAAGGAGGAGACGGGGGATTTGACGGGGGCGCTGGAGGATTATTTGCGTACGGTCGCGGTATTCCCGCAGGATCGGGTGGCGGCGGCGAGCTCGCAAGAGCGGGCTGAGGTGCTGCGGAAGGAACATGGCATTGCCGTGCCGTGAACGGGTGCTGTAACGTCCGGGATTCCAATATGAAACGAAACTTCACCCTTGCCGTTGCCCTTACGCTCACGGGGCTGCTGGGCGTTCAAGCGCTGGCGCAGGATGCGGGGGGGCAGGCGGCGGCGAAGCAGGATTCGATCCTCCATGTGATCCTGAGCGGGGGGCCGCTGATCATCCTGATCTGGTGCGCAATCCTGGGCACGTCGGTGACGATGGTGACGTTTGTGATCCAGAATATCCTGACGCTCCAGAAGGAGAAGATGGCGCCGGCTGCGCTGGTGGACTCGCTGTGGAATGAGATCGCGGCGGGGAATTACCAGGCGGCGTGGGAGACTTGTGAGGCGAATAATAATTACCTGGCGAATGTGCTGAGGGGGGCGCTGGAGCGGGTGG
>Ga0182024_10004857_pt1 | contig 30535 bp, 27 predicted proteins | sample P32metaG_FD_120480 | JGI IMG/M metagenome (GOLD analysis project Ga0182024, IMG submission 120480) | Permafrost microbial communities from Stordalen Mire, Sweden - P3-2 metaG (Illumina Assembly) | ecosystem: Environmental > Terrestrial > Soil > Wetlands > Permafrost | place: Sweden: Stordalen... | reverse complement strand
CCCCGACGGGCTCGTTCTGACGAACAGCCACGTCGTCCACGACGCCGACGAGATCCACGTGACGCTCTCGGACGGCCGGCACTATTCGGCCAAGTTAATCGGGGATGATCCCGAGACCGACCTCGCGGTAATCGACATCGACGCGCCGAACCTCACCAGCGTCGAGTTCGGCGATTCCTCGGCCATCCAGGTCGGCCAGCTCGTCATCGCCATCGGCAACCCATATGGCTTCCAATACACGGTGACCGCGGGCGTGGTCAGCAATTTGGCCCGCTCGTTCCGCACCGGCGCGGGCCGGCTGGTGGATAACGTGATCCAGACTGATGCCGCCCTGAACCCGGGTAATTCGGGCGGCCCGCTGGTCGACTCGCGTGGCCGGGTCATCGGCGTCAATACCGCGATCATCGCCGCGGCACAGGGGATTTGCTTTGCCATCCCCAGCAACACCGCCCAGTTCGTCGCCGCCCGGCTGATCCGCGACGGACGAATCAAGCGGAGCTTCATCGGCGTGGCCGGGCAAAACGTCCCGCTGCACCGGCGGGTGGTCCGCTTCCACAAACTCGAAGTCGAGACCGGCGTGCTGGTCGTCGGCATCGAAGAAAACAGCCCCGCCGCCAAAGCCGGATTGCGCGAAGGCGATGTGGTGGTCGAACTGGACGGCAAACCCGTTCGGCACATCGACGATCTGCAACGGCTGCTGACCGAGGAGCGCGTTGGCGTCACGATCCCGATGGTCGCGCTGCGACACACGGAGGTTGTAAAGTTCGACGTGACGCCGGAGGAATCCAAGCCGCGAGCGGAGTGAGGCAGGTCAAAGGAAAAATGCAAAATGCAAAACAGGCAATGCAAAACGAGGGTGGGGCTCGGATGATGTTGGCGGACAAACTTACAAGACGTGATTTTCTGGCCGGCGCCGCAGGCGCTGCTGCGGCGTACGCGCAGCCGCTGAATGCAGAGGCGAAGCCGCCCAAGCCGTTTTATGCCAATCTGATTCACATCAGCTACAACATGTGGGCGGACCGGCGGCCGGAGGAATGGGGGATGCTGGCGAAGGATGCGCTGCCAAACGTCACGTATGAGCCGTATCTGCGGTGCGAGGATGCGGCGTGGAATAATCTGCTGAAGGCCAGCGCGGACGCCGGCATCAATTTGATCCTGATGGATCTGGGCGATGCAATCGCCTACCAGAGCCATCCCGAGATCGCGGTGAAAAATGCCTGGTCGCGCGATCGGCTGCGCGATGAGCTGGCCCGGATGCGGAAGATGGGCCTGGAGCCGATTCCGAAGCTGAATTTTTCGGCCGCCCACGACGCGTGGCTCGGGCCGTACAAGCGGATGGTTTCGACCCCGACGTATTATCAGGTTTGTCGCGATCTGATCGATGAAGTGATCAAGCTATACGACACGCCGCGATTTTTTCATTTGGGATATGACGAGGAAACCGCCGGCAATCAGGCCGGCGATGATCTGGTCGTTGTGCGGCAACACGAGCTTTGGTGGCACGACTTCAACTTCTTCATCGACCACGTCACCTCGCTCGGCTCCCGCCCGTGGATCTGGTCCGACTACGCCTGGAAACACGGCAAGGAGTTCTACCCCCGCTGCCCCAAATCCGTGCTGCAAAGCAACTGGTATTACGGCACGACCTTCCGCCACAACGAGCGAGGCGCCGAAGCCTACATTGAGCTGGAACAAGCCGGTTTCGATCAAGCCCCCACCTGCTCGAACTGGGAGCATATGGAAAACATTCAAGAGACTTTCGACTTCGCCGCCGCCAACATCGCTCCTTCAAGACTGAAGGGATTTGTACTGGCTTCGTGGAAGCCGACGCTGGCGAAGTTTCAGGATTATCATCTGGAGGGGATCAAGGCGTTCGGGGAGGCGACCAAGCGGCGGAAATAACGACGGCGCGTAGGGACACGCAGACACCAGCGCAGGCAGTGCGGATTAGCATTACATGGCGAATGGACGCAGTGAAGGCTAAGTCTTTCATGCAGCGTTTCGGTTGGACGGGGCAGCCTTTTGAGGCTAATGTTGATCTGACATGCCAGTGGCCATCGCTACGTATCCCGAGTTCGAAGTGCAGGTGCGGGACATGGTGGAGCAGCACCGCAGGTCGAAGGACGGACGCCTGCATCTTGCGGTCTACTTCGCTCCGCCACGCCGAACCAAGCGCGATATCTTTCTCTTCGAGGTGATCGACGGCTTCGGTGGCGACGCGATTGACTCCGAAGACAAGCTGTTTGAATTCGGCTACGGTTCGACTCCGGGCTTTCCTCTGCCTACGGGCACTAATCTGCGGATGGTTCTCACCAACCCGGCCGAGTTTCACCACGCCATCGATCATGATTGGAAAGCCGTCCAGGAGCTCCGTGCCGCGCGCGATGCCGGTAAGGCAATCGTGATCCATGCCGATGGGCTGGGTCGGCGCCTGTGGACGCTGCTCGGATGACGCTCCCGCAGGCTTGGATGCAGCAGGCGGAATCCGACTTCCGTACCGCCGAACGCGTTAACAATCCGACTGACGCGCGGACTCGCTGCCAGGCCATCGCCAAATATCAGCAGTGCGTGGAGAAGTCGATTAAAGGCGTGCTCGATAAGCTATGCGCCGCGGGTCTAACCGCCCAAGGCTCGGACCGTGGGCACCGGGTTGCGCGCTATGCTGCCGTGCTCAGCGGGTTTCCGGCAACGCCGGACAATCGAGCCCTCCTGAATCAATTGCGTCGTCTGTTCACCGAGCGAGTGCTCGACCAAATCAACCTTCTCGATTCACTGGTGCCGGCTTACCCCGCTCCCGGCGTACCCGCGGCGCGAAATCCCGAATATCCATTTCAGGACGCGGCAGGGAACTGGCGCGCGCCATCAGACGTGGATGCCTTCGCCGTTGGCGAGATCAAACGACTTCGAAACTGTGCCGGTTTGCTGGTGCGGGGACTGAGAAAAATCCTGGATGCGCTCGACCTGCTGTACCCGTAACTCCCCGCGTTGCTTCTGGCGCCTCGAGACGCAGCCGGCGCAGCTCAAGCGCATTTACGACCGGCGGGAGCCCGGCAAGCGCGTTTGGCCGCCTCCAATTATATGAGGCCGGAACTTCCTTCTGGGTGAAGTTGGCGGAAAACTCTCCGACCACATCACCGTAAATCGATCCCTCCGCCATCGCAGGCCATATTTTGCCTCTTGCAGAACTTCGAAAAACGTGGCACGCGCTTCATCGTTGACGTCCACTTTGAGGCGCCGCCAGCGCGACCAAGTCATACCACGTTCAAAGGTCAGAGCGCGTAGCCGGTTTTCAAACACCACCACCGGATCGCTCAGGTGGGCTAGGGTTTGCCGGAGGAATTTCCCTACGTCGCTTCGTTTCATCGCGATGGGCAGAATCTTCTTGATCCGCTCACGCATTGTGCGATCGGCATCAGCGATACTGAATTCTACCGCCTCCGGACGTGGAAGTAACGAACGGTATCTCAACAACGCTCGTCATTTACATAGCCCGAAAGGGGGACGGTCGAAGCCTGCCCAGTTTACGGAAAACAGGACTCGCTGCTGCAGGGGACCACATCACTGTTCCGGCGTGTTCGATTTCCATTCGCGGTCGTGGCGTGCGCCGTGCAATACGCGGAAGACCACGATGGCGCCCGAGCGTCGAATGAAGAAGACGCGGTATGGAAATCGCCTGGTCAGCACGCGGCGCACCTCCGGCCTTCGACGAAGGCATGGGTAGCGGAATGGGTTGTCGGCGGCGCTGGCGATCGCGGATTCGATTTTGGCCAGAAAGTCTTGGCCGAGGCCCGGCTCCTGACGGTCGTACCAGACGGCGGCGTCGGCGATATCCGACTCGGCCTCCGCACGGACGATTACGCGATGCGGCTGGCGCGTCACGGACGCATCTTGTCCTGGATGCGGGCCTTGACCTCGTTCCACGAACGTCCGGCCTCCGGCGATGCTTCGTAGTTTGCCAGAGTTTCTTCGAGGGCCAGCCTGTCGGCGGCCGAGAGTTCGCCCCCATGCTGCCATGCATTGCCCGCCAATTCATCCAGCTTGGCCTGCACTTCGGCAATGTCCTCGGCGCTCAGGTGCGGCAACTCGGCCAGGATTTCGGTTTTGCTCATAGATGAAGGATTATATCAAAATATCTGGAGAGAACATTTGGCCGCACGAAGAGATCGTTTCACAATCCGTCGACCAACGCACCCGGCGGCCGAGCCGCTCGGCTCTCTTCCGGTGATGAAACGACTCTAACCCTGATCGCCCATCCCCATCCCCACATTGGCTCAACGCGAAACAGCGCAGGTTCTTCGCCCTTGTGTGAGTCCAAGCCATTGGCTCTATAATGCCGCCGTGAACCGTCCCCGCATTCAGCAATTGTCGCCGTCGCTGGTGAACCGGATCGCCGCGGGCGAAGTGATTGAGCGGCCGGCGGCGGTGGTCAAGGAGCTGGTTGAGAATTCCATCGACGCGGGGGCGACGGAAATCACCGTGGAGGTCGAGGACGGCGGGCGGGCGCTGGTGCGGGTCATCGACAACGGCGACGGGATTCCGGTGGAGGATCTGCCGCTGGCCTTTGCGTCGCATGCGACCAGTAAACTTTCCGATGATGAAGATCTCTTTCGCATCAGCACGATGGGATTTCGCGGCGAGGCGCTGGCGAGCATCGGATCGGTGTCCCATGCCCGAATCGTTTCCCGCGTAGCTGGGGCCGAAGCCGCGGCGGAAGTCTTCAACCGCGGCGGGACGATCACCGATATTCAGGCCGCCGCGGGGAACGTCGGAACCACGATCGAAGTCCGCAACCTCTTTTTCAACACCCCGGCCCGGCGCAAATTCATCAAGGGAACCAGCACCGAATTCGGCCATGTGTCAGAAGTTCTCATGCGGCTGGCACTACCGTATCCGTCGATCAGTTTCAAACTTCTACACAATGGGCGCGTCACTCTGGATCTGCCAGCCGGAACCGAGGAGGAGCGACTGCTTTCCGCGTGGCCCGAAGAGTTTCGCGAGCAGCGGCTGAATGTGGACGCCCGCGACGCCGAGCTGCGCCTGCGCGGCATCATCGGCATGCCGGAACTGGCCCGCCCGACGGCGCGATATCAATATCTTTATCTCAATGGCCGGGCGATTCGCGACCGGTTCATCCAGCACGCGGTGCGAGAGGCGTACCGCGGACTAACCGAGCCGGGCCGGCATCCGGCGGCCATTCTGCTGCTGCAAATCCCGCCGGGCGACGTGGACGTGAACGTCCATCCCACCAAAGCCGAGGTCCGCTTCCGCGATGGCGGGCGAATTCACGGACTCGTTCTATCCGCGGTGCGCGAAGTGCTTCTGGGCAACGACCTGACGCCCAATGCCGTTCCCGTGTCGGCAGACGACGGTCAACCTCGACAGGATCTTCGCGAAAAGCTCGCGGAATTCTTCAAGCAGATCCCCGGAGGGATCAACCCATCGCAACAGGTGCCCCCGTTCTCGATGCCGGGCCTGGCGCCGAACGCGCCGCAAGCGAATTTCGATTCCCTCTCGGTCCCGGCGCCCGCCGCTCGCGGCTTCGCGAACGAAGGGACGTCCCCGGTCGGAAACCTCCAGTCCCATGGCGCTTCTTCCGCGAAGCCGCAAGCGGCGATTCAGCTCCACAATAGCTATCTCGTCGCCCAGAGCGATGAGGGCCTGGTCATTATCGACCAGCACGCCCTGCACGAACGGATCATGTACGAGGAGTTGCTCGCCCGGCTCCAGCACGGGCCGCTCGAATCACAACGCCTGCTCATCCCGATCCCCGTCAACGTCTCCAGCGCCCAGTCCGCGCTGCTGGATCACATTCAGCCGCTGCTCAAGCGGATCGGGATCGAGGTCGCCTCGTTCGGGCCCGAAAGCGTGGCGGTGCAGTCGTTCCCCTCATTCCTGGAAAAGCTCGACCCCGGCGAATTCGTCTGCGAGCTGCTCGAACGCGGCGAACAGGAACTTCTCGACCTGCACGAGGAAGAAGTCCTGCACGAAGTGCTGGACATGATGGCATGCAAGGCCGCCGTGAAGGCGGGCGATCCGCTGACCGCCCCCGAGATTGAGGCGCTGCTGGCCCGCCGGGAGCTGGTTGAACGCAGCAGCAACTGCCCGCACGGCCGGCCCACGACTTTGCGGCTGAGCCTCAAGGATTTGGAGAAGCAGTTCAAGCGAACGGGGTTTTGAGGAATGCCGAATGGCGAATGCCGAGTACCGAACGAACAACACCGAATGAAAATTAGGTCGCGATCTTCATTCGGCACTCCGCATTTGGCATTCGACATTCGGCATTTCCTCAATGCCCTCGAATCAGCGCCGCCTCGGCGCTCTCCTCGGCGGTGTTCCGGCCGTTGCCGGCGCGTAGCGCGGGCTCATTCACGGCGGAATTGATCGACGTCATCCGCGTATTGTGCTCCACGTCGATCGCGAGCTTGATCAATTCGGCAATGGCAATGCTGAGGACCACCACGAAGAACGTCGTGGCCAGCCAGATGAAAAACGCCATCACGCGGCTGCTCATGGCCGGCGAAGGGAGCAGCACGACCTCCTGCGCCCGTGCGTCCATCAAAGCGCAGACGGCTTGATAGATGCCCCCGGCGCAAGCCAGCACGGCGCTGACGAGCCAGAGGATGGCGATGGTCCGCAGGACGGGGTAACGGCCGCCGCTAGCAATGTGGGGCTGATGCATAGGGCACCTTTCAATATGAGATGTGTTCGATCCGCCGACAGCGATTATCCGTCGGAGACCTTCGAGTTGGCAACCATCTTTCCAAGCGGATTCTTCGGGAACCGACAATTATGAACTCCAACCATCGCGATCCACGGCCAGACGAAAATCGCGAAGGGCATCGCGCCACGGGCGCATGGGCCGGCCGGTGGCGCGGGCGAAGGGCTCGAGATCCATCACGCTGTAGGCGGGACGGAGCGCCTGTTTGGGCCGCATGGCAACCCAATCAATTGTGCTGATCGGAGCGACGCTGGCGGGGACGCTGAACTCTTCGAGGGCGGCGCGGGCGAAATCAAACCAGCTCGTTTGGCCGAAATTGCAGACGTGCCAGACGCCGGTTTTGCCGCGCTCGATCAAGTCGAGGGTCGCTTCGGCCAGGTCCGGAGTATAGGTCGGGGAGCCGACCTGATCGCTCACCACCTTGAGTGGCGCGCCCTGCCGGCCGCGTTCGACGATGGTGCGCGGGAAGGATGCCCCGCCGCGGCCGTAGAGCCAGGAGGTGCGGAGGATCAGCCATTGGGACGGTGCGCTTGCCTGAAGCTTTTGTTCGCCCAGCAATTTGGAGCGGCCATAGGCCGAGAGCGGGCCGACCGAATCATGGGTGCGATACGGCCGGGTGCCGGCGCCGTTGAAGACGAAGTCGGTGCTGTAGTGGACGAGGAACGTGCCGTGTTTACGCGCGGCATCCGCCAGAAGGCCGACCGCGTGGCCGTTGATCGCGTCGGCTTTTTCCTGCTCGTCTTCGCAGAGGTCCACCTTGGTGTGGGCGGCACAGTTGATCAGAAGCGTCGGCCGATGCTCCGCGAACAACCGGCTTACATCGGCTTCGCTCGTGATGTCGATCGCGGCGCGATCCAGCGCGACAGCCTTTCGATTCCGCGCATTCAGAGAATCGGCAATCGCGCGGGCGAGCATGCCCCGGCCGCCGGTGATGACGATGGAATCGAACAGGCTCATTGCTGCCTGGCTCCGGCCAAATCCCTCAGCGCGTCCCCGGTCACCCGGCAGATGCGCCAATCCGGCATCACGGTTGCGCCGCGCGATTGATAAAACCCGATGGCCGATTCGTTCCAATCCAGCACGGACCACTCGAAGCGGCCGCAATTTCGTTCGACTGCGATGCGCGCCACGGCCCGCAGCAGTGCGCTACCGAGTCCGCGGCCGCGGTGATCGGGACGGACAAAAACGTCTTCGAGATAAATGCCCGGGCGAGCCAGGAACGTCGAGAAATTGTGGAAGAACAGCGCGAAGCCCGCGGGGACACGGTCGAGTTCCCCGATCAGCGATTCGGCGTAGGGGCGCGGGCCGAACAGGTTCTCGCGAAGCAGTGCCTCCGTCGCGACGCATTGGTGCGAAAGCTTCTCGTATTCCGCCAGGCCGCGGATCAAATCGAGGATCACGGGAACATCGGACTCGGTTGCGGGGCGAATGTGGATTGACACGATGGGCAGTTATAGGGGCGACCGCTGAAGCGGTCCAACCGGCGGACGGGGTTCAGCGTCCGGAGTATTGCTGATCGTAGTATTTTAGGTATTCCCCGCTCTTGATCGCGCGCCACCAGGATTCGTGCGTGCGATACCATTCGATGGTGGTGCGAATCGCTTCATCAAAGCGATGCTTGGGTTCCCATCCGAGCTCATTTTTGATCTTGCCGGCGTCGATGGCGTAGCGGCGGTCGTGGCCGGGGCGGTCTTTGACGTACTGGACGTTCTGCTCCCAGTCCTTGCCCATTTCGCGGAGGATGGTTTCGGTGATCTTGCGGTTGGTGATCTCATTGTTGCCGCCCACGTTGTAGACCTCGCCCGCTCGGCCTCTATTCAGCACGGCCCAGATTGCTTCGCAATGGTCTTCGACGTAGAGCCAATCGCGGACGTTCAGGCCGTCGCCGTAGAGGGGGACCTTTTTGCCTTCCATCAGGTTGGTGACGAACAGGGGAATGAGCTTCTCGGGGAAGTGGTATGGGCCGTAGTTGTTCGAGCAGCGGGTGGTGAGGACAGGCAGGCCGAAGGTGTGAAAGTATGACCGCACCAGGCAATCGCCCGCCGCCTTGGTGGCGCTATATGGGCTGTTGGGCTGGAGCGGCGTCTCCTCGGTGAATTTGATCTCCGGCCGGTCCTCCGGCAGAGTGCCGTAGACTTCGTCGGTGCTGACGTAGAGGAATTTCTCAATGCTCTTTGCTTTGGCCACATCGAGCAGCACCTGCGTGCCGACGACGTTGGCCTGCACGAACGGCCCGGAGCCGAGGATCGAACGATCCACGTGACTCTCAGCGGCGAAGTGAACGAGTTGGGTGATTTTGTGCTGCTCAAAGAGATCGGAGACAAGTTGTGAATCGCAGATGTCGCCGCGGACGAAGGTGAGACGGTCGGATTGGTCGAGCAGGTCCTGCAAATTGGCCAGATTGCCGGCGTAGGTGAGTTTATCCAGGGCGATCAGCCTTACCGACTCGTTTCGGTTGACGAGCATGCGGACGAAGTTCGACCCAATGAAGCCTGCTGCGCCGGTGATGAGGATGGTTGTCATTTTGTGATTACCGTTTTGGATTACCGCGAAGGCGCGAAGACACGAAGGAAAACCGGAGAGAGCTATGGACTGGAACGAATGACGCGCTTGATGCCGTCCTTGATCAATGGGACGTTGAAGTTGATGAGAAAGCCGAGCGTGTGGCCGGTCAGCTTGAGATACGTGAGCAGTTGCGCTTGGAAGACCGGGATCACGCGCTCGACCGATTTGGTTTCAACAATGATGCAGCCTTCGACAATCAGGTCGATCCGCAAACCGGCATCGAGCTGAACCCCGTCATAAACGATCGGAAGTTTCACCTCGCGCTCCACGACGAATCCGCGTGCGCGCAGTTCGTGTGCCAGGCAAATCGAATAAACTGATTCGAGCAACCCCGGCCCGAGCGTCGCATGCACTTTGAACGCAGCATCCACCACCGCCTTGGCTACCTGTTCCACCAGCACCGACGTGGATTCGCCGTATCCCATCCGGTTTTCCTTCGCGTCTTCGCGTCTTCGCGGTAATCCAATACCAGCAACTTTTCCAATTGAAGTGACTCAGAACAGGTCGACCACTTCCTTAAACTGAATATGCTTCCGGTCGCGTTCGGAGAGGATCGCGTCGGGCTCTGCGATCCCCCAGTCGATTGATAGCGCGGCGTCGTTCCAGCGGATGCCCCGTTCGTGGGTGGGAGAATAGGGAGCGGAGACTTTGTAGATGACCTGCGTGTCAGGCTCGAGGGTGACAAAGCCGTGGGCGAAGCCGATGGGGACGAAAATCTGGTTCCATTCGTCGGCGCTAATTCGCACGGCAACGTGCCTGCCGAAGGTGGGCGACGATCGGCGGATGTCCAAGGCAATGTCCAAGATCGCGCCACTGGTCACCCGAACGAGCTTGTGCTGGGCCATCGGCGCGAGCTGATAGTGCAGGCCGCGGACGACGCCCTTCTCGACCGACAGCGAGTGATTGTCCTGCACGAACTCGACGCCGACGCCCAGGCTCCGCAGCGTTTCCTTGTTGTAGGTCTCGGAGAAGAAGCCGCGGGCGTCCTGAAAGCGCTTGGGGACCAGCACTTTCACGTCGGGGATTTCGGTGGGAATGACCTGCATGGTAAATCGCGGAGTACTACGCTACGGACTGCTGGGTTGGCAAGGCTCGGCGAACGCGCGTCAATCCCCTCTCCCTCCGGGAGAGGGTTAGGGTGAGGGGAAATCGCGAGCGCCTCGCTGTGCCGATCAAAGTCTTCTCTGGCTTCCCCTCACCTCAGCCCTCTCCCGGAGGGAGAGGGAGTAAGAGAGCGCGCCTTCCCAAATACAGTACTGAGTGGTGCCGCGATTCTAGGCGGTTGCGTCTTTCGAGCCCGGCTCCTTATTCGCGCCGGTCTGGGCGACCATGTTGCAGCTCTTGAGGTAGAAGTCGATGTTTTCCCCGGCATCCCCCCACCACCCGGAGACCTGGTCGGCGGTCATCTCGCCGCGGCGGATGTATTCGTTGTTCACATCGGTGATCTCCAACTCGTTGCGCGCCGATGGCTTGAGCGTCTTGACGATATCGAACACCTTGCCATCGTAGAAATAAATGCCAATGACCGCCCAGTTGCTCTTGGGCTCCTTGGGCTTTTCCACGATTCGCAGAACCTGATCGCCGTTCATCTCCGCCACGCCGTAGGCTTTGGGATTTTCAACTTGCGAGAGCAGGATCTTGGCGCCCTGACCCTGATGGCGAAATTTTTTGCAGGCGTCTTTGATGGAGTATTCGAGGATGTTGTCGCCGAGGATCAGGCAGATGGAATCGCCCTCGGCAAAGTGCTCGGCCAGGCCGAGGGCCTGGGCGATTCCGCCGGCGCCGTCCTGGTAGGTGTAATTGAGGTTCTTGAGGCCGAACTCGCGGCCGTTGCCCAGCAGGCGGATGAATTCGCCGGCATTATTGCCGCCAGTGACCAGCAGCACTTCTTCAATGCCCGCCTTGGCCATGCACTCCAGCGGGTAGTAAATCATCGGCTTGTCGTAGACCGGCAGCAGGTGCTTGTTGGTGACTTTGGTCAGCGGGAAGAGTCGAGAACCCGTTCCGCCAGCGAGGATGACGCCTTTCATGGGTGCATGTCCTTTGCGACTGGGTCGCGCGTCGAGCGATTCCGAGGAAAAAGCAGCGCCTGGCGCAGGAATCTTCCGGTTCCCTCTCCCTCCGGGAGAGGGTTAGGGTGAGGGGGAATTATTAGCGCCTTCAAATGCTATCGAACATCTTCTCCGGCTTCCCCTCACCCCAGCCCTCTCCCGGAGGGAGAGGGAGTAAGATTTGGAGAGGAGAGCAAAATGAGCGTTAGGCGACGACGGTCAAACTCCGCAGCGACTTCGGCGGCGCAAACCACATGTCTTCCTCGGCCACCGTCCGCACTTGCGAATCCGCGCCGTGCTCGCGCTGCAGGCGGGAAACCAGATCCTGCACCAGATATTCCGGGGCGGAGGCGCCCGCGGTGATCAGCACCGTCTCAACCCCCTCAAACCACTGCGGATCAAGTTCTGATTGATCGTCGATCAGGTAAGCGGCTTTGCCCGCCTGGTGGGCGGTTTCAACCAGCCGCTGCGAGTTGGAGCTATTGCGGCTGCCGATCACCAGCACCAGGTTCACCTCGGGAGCCACCTCCGCCACCGCGTTCTGGCGGTTGGTCGTGGCGTAGCAGATGTCTTCCTTGGGCGGCGCCTTGATGTTGGGAAAACGCGCCTTCAGCGCGTCGATGATCCGCTGGGCATCGTACAGGCTCAGCGTCGTCTGGGTGACGTACGCCATCTTGTTCGGGTTTTTAACCTCGAGGCGTTCGACGTCCTCGACCGACTCGACAACGGTGATGGCATCCGGCGCTTCCCCGACGGTGCCGACCGCTTCATCGTGCTTGGCGTGGCCGATGAAGACGATGGAATACGCGTCCTTGGCAAACCGCTGCACCTCGTGATGCACCTTGATCACCAGCGGACAGGTCGCATCCACCTCAACCAGCCGGCGGCGATTGGCCTCGGCACGCACCTCCGGCGAGATGCCGTGCGCGCTATACACCACCACGCTTCCCTCCGGCACTTCGCGCACGGTATCGACGAAGACGACGCCACGATCGCGGAAGTCGTCCACCACATGGCGGTTATGAACGATTTCGTGATAGACGTAGACGGGCGCGCCGCGCAGGCGGAGCACCTGATCGACCACGTCGATTGCCATGTTGACGCCCGCACAGAAGCCGCGGGGGTTTGCCAGAAGGATCTTCATAGGTTCTCGTTTCGACAGAGTGGCCCTGTTATCGCAATTTTTCAGCGTCCGTCCAGCGGACGGGCGGATAAGCCGCTAATTTGCTAACATCTTCTCCTACGCTCCATCCGGCCGATGGATCGGTCCTGACCACGGGCTGAGCGTGAAGCGGGGGAAACGGAAGCATGAACCATGGCATTGATTGACCTGAGCATTCCCGACGATCTCAAAGCCTTTGCGGAGGCCGAAGCCGCTCGTGCCGGCCATGCGACCATCAACGAGTACATGATGGCCCTTTTGAGGGAAGCCGAACGTCGGTCGGCGTTGGGTCAGCTCGAGGTCAAGCTCATTCACTCGATCGACGGCCCTTCTCGCGCGGTCGTTGCTGAGGACTGGGATGAGATGGATCGTCGTTTCGAGCAACGCCAATCGGGCGGACGCAGGCCGTGAGCGGACGCATCGTACTGCGGCAAGACGCCGAGATGGACATCGACGGCATCTCGGACTACATCGCGCACGACAACCTGGACGCCGCCCGACGATTCCGGGAGCCAGAGACATCGAGCGCATTTTCGGCGGTGGCTTCTCCTAACTCGATTGATTCCACTCACCGGCTGTATTCTGCCTTCTCCGTTCTGTATCCTCAGCGTGGCGATTATGCTCGACATCATTGGGAGGAGCAGCAGTGGCGCAGATCCGGCCTTTTGCGGGGGTTCGATTCACCAAGAAGAACGGGGCGGACATTTCGCGGCTGATCGCGCCGCCGTATGACGTATTGAGCGAGCAGGATCGGGCCAATCTTCAGGCGCAGGATCCGCACAACATTGTCAACGTGGATTTGCCGCACGTTCCGCCCAAATCCGCTGGGCCGGATGAGGTGTATGACAAGGCGAACATCAATCTGCAATCGTGGCTGAAGACCGGTGTGCTCGAGCGCGATCACCGGCCGGCACTGTATCCTTATACGCAAAGTTACGAGCACGGGGGCCGGACATTCCACCGCCGGGGGTTTATCGCGCTGGTGAGGCTATCGCCCTTCGGCGAGGGGCAGGTAGTGCCGCACGAGAAGACGCACGCCGGGGCGATTGAAGACCGGATGAAGCTGATGCAGTACACCGGCATGCAGCTCTCGCCGATCTTTGGTCTGTTCAGCGACAACCGCAATGAAGTTACCGGGATGCTGTATCACGACGCCGGCAAGCCCTTGCTTTCGGCCACGCTCGATGGCGTGAAGAACGATCTCTGGTCGGTCACTGATGCCGATCTGGAAAACCGCGTCATCGACTGGATGAAGCACAAGCCGGTCTATATCGCCGACGGGCATCATCGATATACCACCGCCTTGCAATACCAGAAGCTGGCCGAGCAGGAGAACGGCGGCCCCCTGCCGCCGACGCATCCGGCCAATTACTGCATGTTCGTTTTGGTCGGCATGCAGGACGACGGATTGCTCATCCTGCCAACCCACCGGCTCATTGGGGGACTGGCCGATTTTGACATTGAAGCGCTAACTTCCACCGTGCGCGGAACCTTCGATGTCGTCGCGGCCCCAGTGCCCAACGGGCAAATACCCGCCGCGGTTGAGGCGCTTGACCGCCGGCCGCCCCATACGTTCGGGTTATACGATGGCCGTACGAAATCCCTGTATTACCTACGGCTCAAGGACCCGGACGTGCTCAAAACATTCGAGCCCAAGCAGAGCGAGGCCTGGCGACGATTGGATGTAGCCATTCTTCAGCGCTATCTGCTGGACGAAATCTTGACCCCGCACTTTGCGAGCAAGGAACTGGTCAAGGGCTACACGCACGACGCGAAGACCATCGCATCGCAGGTGGATGGCACCAACTATCAGATTGCCATCATGCTTCGCCCCACCCCTCTGCATGCCTTGGAGGAACTTGGCAAGCACGGCGAGGTCATGCCGCAAAAGAGCACCTTTTTCTACCCTAAGCTGGCGACGGGGATGGTGATGTATCCGCTGAAGTGATCCGCATCGCAATCAATTTCCCCAACTCTTCCTCTTCCTTTTGATTAGCCGTCCCCGCTCGCGGGGCGCGTCTGGACACGCCCCGCGAGCGGGGACGGCTAATCAGATGGAACCGCTGCGCAGTGCAATGGATTGAATGGAAGGGAGTCACGCTCTCAGGGCGGTCGAAATGAGCGATCGCGGGTGCTGTCCCGCGCGGGTCGAACCGGGTAGAATTGATCTTTCGTGCTTACCCTTCTGGTATTACAAGGCCCGGACAAGGGCCGTCGGTTTGAGTTGCCGGATGCGCCGGCGTTGGTCGGGCGCGATAGCCGGAGTCTGCCCCTGTCGGACAACACCGTCAGCCGGCGGCACTGCGATCTAATTCCCGTTGACGGCGAATGGATGGTCCGCGACCTGGGCAGCGCTAACGGCACCTACGTCAACGGCGGGCGGGTGCTCAACAACGCGCCGCTGAAGATCGGGGATCAGCTTCGCGTCGGGCGCACGCTGATGGTGTTCGGCGCCCAGCCGGGGATCAGCCGCACGAGCAGCGGGAATGTTTCGCTGGAGGGCGTCGAGAGCGGGATGGACAGTGCGATCATGCACACGGTCCAGTCCTCGGAAGACTCGATGGTGCTGGCCGTGCCCGAGCCCGCGGCGGCGGCGATGGCCAATCTCAAGATCCTCTACCAGCTCTCGGCAACCTTCGGCTCGAGCTTCGATGTCGATCAGGTGCTGGAAGTGGTGATGGATCTGGTCTTCGAGCACGTGAAGGCCGATCGCGGCGTCATCCTGCTGGTGGATCCCAAGAGCGAGCAGTTGATCCCCAAAGTGGCGCGAACGCGCGAAGAGGGAGACCGCAACGACCCCAACGACACCAACTCGAGTCGCCCGCCGGAAAAAATTCAGGCTTCAAGGACGATCATCAACCACGTGCTCACCACCGCCCAGGGCGTGCTCTCGAGCAACGCGATGGCGGACAAACGCTTCAGCAAGGGAAAGAGCGTTCACAACCTCGGCATCCGCTCGGCCCTGTGCGTGCCGATCAAGGCGCGCAAGTTGAGTGATAAGGGCGGCGATGAAGTCATTGGAGTCATCTACATCGACAGCTCGGTGCGGAATTACACCTATTCGCCCGACCAATTGCGCTTGCTGACCGCAATCGGCCTTCAGGCGGGCCTCGCGGTGCAAAATGCAAAGCTCTATCGGGCCGGCGTGCAGGCCGAGCGCCTCGCGGCGGTGGGCGAGACGACCGCCGCATTGTCGCATTCGATCAAGAACATTTTGCAAGCCCTACGAGGCGGGGCCGACGTGGTGGAAATGGGATTGCGCGGCCAGAACGTCGGACAGGCTGCCAAGGGTTGGCGGATCGTCGATCGAAACCTCGACAAGATCTATCACCTGACGCTGAATCTCCTGGCTTACAGCCGGCCGCGCGAGCCGAGCCTGGAGATGGTCAATCCCAAGGTGCTGATCGACGAGTGCCTCGAGTTGATCGCCAACACGGCCAATGAGAAAGGCGCGATGGTTGTGGGCGATGTGGACAGCACCCAGCCGGCCATCCCGCTCGACCCATCGGGCATGCATCAGGTCTTGCTCAATCTGCTAAGCAACGCCCTGGACGCCGTCGAGCCGCAGCATGGTTTGATCAAGGTGACCTGCCGCTACGACGCGGAAAATCGTGAGACGCTCATCGAAGTCATTGACAACGGCGTTGGCGTGGATCCGGCCATGATGAAGCACATGTTCGAGCTCTTTCACTCCACCAAGGGCAACCGCGGAACGGGGTTGGGCCTGGCGGTGGCAAAGAAAATCGTTGACGAGCACGAGGGCGTCATTAGCCTTCGCAGTGCGCCGGGAGAAGGAACCACATTCACCATCCGCCTGCCGGCGGCCCATGAAAATCTGGCCGATCCGTCGCAGACGCACGGGCCGGCGCGGTAAAAATTCAGATTGTGGAGCGCAAGTCTTAGATTTCAAATCGCAATCCCGGGTCGAACGCATAGCCGCGGGCTCCGTCTCCACCCCAATCGAGCTCTGCAATTTGCTGCACCGCTAGCCCGGCTTATCCATTGAGCGCCGTTTCGGCATTGGCTTCATTTGGGGAGTTGGGTTCGCTCAGCCCATGATCGCCCGTGCCTGGCTGGGCAGACTCGGTTTGACGGGTGACCTGACGCCGGCCGGCCGAGTGCTTCCCGCCGAGTCGTCCGATGCGCGACATGTGGTCGCGGTTGGCGCTGACGCGTTCCCCGCCTTTTCGGCCGGCGGCGCGGGCTTCATCAGATGTAAACTCGTGGGCCGTCCCCTTCTCGTGAGCGGCACGGCCGCCTTTGCGGGCGATCTCCCGCTGCTTCTCCCGGTCCATGGACGCGAAGCCACGATTGTGCGTACCAGATTGCATCCTTCACTCCATTGTTTTAGTTTCCTCGGGACCGTACCGCATGCAGAGCCCCGCGATGCAACGGCGATACCATCGATAGTTATCGGACCGTGTATCCTAGCCCCCATGAAACGAGCCCCTCGGATGGTGGCTGGATAAAATGAGGTGTAGACGAACGGTAGGCCAATGCCGATCATTCTTTATGGAAAGACGCCTGGTCTTTGTGGCGAGACGCGCGGTGGGCCGTGCAAACTAAGACTGCGGACGTGCGTCGCGGTCGGCGGCGATGCCGAACTCGGCCATCGGGTCGCTCTTGACACAGTGCCTGTCAGTTCTTCCGCCCGGCGGCGCGGCTTGCAAGCATTGTGGCCAAACATAAAGTATTAGGTTCATTTGCTGTCGAACGGCACCGGTTATTGCTTGCGACTTGACCGCCAGCGCTTCGAAGAGGCGCGAGGCCGACAAGCCCCCGAGTGCGTTCGCGCCGCCTAGAATTGGGCGGAAAAGATGGGCCCGCACGGGCCCGAGAGTGGGAGCGGAATTCCCGATGCAACATTTCGATTTCTTTCATCGAGCCAACGCGGACTACATCGATCAGCTCTATCAGCAGTTCCTGAAAGACCCTTCGTCCGTCGAAGAGATCTGGCAGGCCTACTTCTCCGGCTTTGACGCCGCCGGCGGCAAGGGTATCCATGAGGGCGCCCCGCTGACCATGGGGGTGCATAACCTGGTGCATACCTATCGCGATTTGGGGCACTTCGTGGCCGACCTCGATCCGCTCGGCCAGCCGCGTCCCGCCCAGCCGCTGCTTAATTTGTCCCAGTTCAACATGGCCGAGTCGGACCTGAGCCGGCAGGTGGGCCGCGCCGACTTCCTTGGAGAGACCGACGGCACCCTCGGGGATCTGATTCAAAAGCTGCGCGATACCTACTGTCGAAAAATCGGCGTTGAGTACGTAAACATCTCCGACAAGCAGCAACGTGAATGGCTCGCCCAACGGATGGAGCCGATACTGAACCGCCCGGCAATGTCCCCTGAGGAAAGCCGGGCGATTTTGTATCAGCTCGTCGCTTCCGAGGAATTCGAGCAGTGGCTGCACCGCAAGTGGCCGACTGCCAAGCGTTTCTCGCTGGAAGGGGCCGAGTCGCTCATCCCCATGCTGAACGTGCTGGTGGACGAGGGAGCGAAGATCGGCGTGCAGGAAGTCTGCATGGGGATGTCGCACCGCGGCCGCCTCGACGTGCTGGCTCATGTGCTGAACAAGCCCTATGAAGTGCTCATTAGCGAATTTGCCGGAACAATCGCATCGGAAGGCCAAGGCGACGGCGACGTTAAATATCACCTCGGTTACGCCAACGATCGCCCCGCCGGCCAGAATCGCTGCATCCACATCGGGCTAAGTCCCAACCCCAGCCACCTCGAGTTGATCGACCCTGTGGTCGAGGGCATCGTCCGCTGCAAGCAGGAATACAGGGCGGATGCGGAGCGGACCAAAGTCATCCCGGTCTTGATCCATGGTGATGCGGCCTTCACGGGACAGGGCATCGTGCTCGAGACCCTCTGCCTTTCCGAGCTGCCGGGGTGGCGCACGGGCGGGACGATCCATGTCATCGTGAACAACCAGATCGGCTTCACCACCTCGCCGCAGGAAGGCCGTTTCACCACGTATCCGACCGACGTGGCCAAAGCGATTCAAGCACCGATCTTCCACGTGAACGGCGACGATCCGGCAGCCGTCGTCCAAGTAGCAAGGCTCGCCATCGAGTTCCGCGAGCAGTTTAAGTGCGACGTGTTGATCGACCTGTGGTGCTACCGGCGGCATGGCCACAATGAAACCGACGAGCCGAGCTTTACCCAGCCGCTCATGTATCAGCAGATCAATAAGCACAAGTCGATTCGCGAGCTGTTTTCCGACCAACTGCTGCGCGAAGGCATGGTCAGCCAGGAGTTGCTCGATGAGATGCGGAAGATCGCCCGCGAGCGCCTCGACAAGGCCGGCGAAAATGCCCGGGAATTCCGCCCGCGCCAGCGCACTGCCACCATGAATAACCTGTGGCGTGGAATGACCCCGACGCCCAGTGACTGGACCGCCAAGACCTCGGCGCCCCGTGAGACGCTTTTGAAAATCGCCGAATCGACCGCGCGAATGCCCGACGGGTTCACTCCGCATCCGAAGCTGGGCAAATTGATGACGCAGCGCCTGGAGGCGGTCCGTAAGGGCGACGGAATCGATTGGGGCTGCGCCGAGATGCTCGGGATGGGAACGCTGCTGTTGGAGGGCCATCCGATTCGTTTCACCGGCCAGGACAGCCAGCGCGGCACGTTTAGCCACCGTCACGCGGTTCTGCACGATTATCAGAACGGACAGCAGCACGTTCCGCTGAACCACCTTGCCGAGAAACAGGCAAAGCTGGTCATCATGAATACCATGCTCTCGGAGCTGGCGGTGCTCGGCTTTGAGTACGGCTTTAGCTCCGCCGACCCGCGCAATCTTGTGATCTGGGAGGCGCAGTTCGGCGACTTCGTCAACGGCGCGCAGCCGATCATCGATCAGTTTATCGCCGCCGCCGAATCCAAGTGGCGGCTAATGAACGGGCTGGTGCTCATGCTGCCGCACGGGTTTGAAGGCCAGGGTCCGGAGCATTCCTACGCATACCTGAGTCGCTTCCTCGGGCTGTGTGCCGAGGACAACATGCAAGTCTGCGTGCCCACCCGGCCGGCGCAGGTTTTCCATGTATTGCGGCGTCAGATGAACCGGCCGTTCCGCAAACCGCTCATCCTGATGATGCCCAAGAGCCTGTTGCGGTATGCGCCGAGCTTTTCAACCCTGTCTGAATTCACCGACGCCAACTTCCAGCTCGTGCTCGACGACCCGGCCCGTATTCAGCGCGACGACGTGAAACGCGTGGTCTTCTGCAGCGGCAAAGTCTATTACAGCCTGACCAAAGCGCGCGACGAAGCGAATCTGCGGAACGTGGCGATCGTCCGCGTCGAGCAGCTCTATCCGCTGCCCAAAAAGGAGATCCAGGCGATTCTCGCCAAATATCGCCAGGCGCAGGAGATTTGCTGGGTGCAGGAAGAGCCGCGAAACCGCGGCGGCTGGCGCTTCATGGAAGACAAGCTCCGCGACATGCTCCCCGATCCCGCCGTGCTGACGTATTACGGCCGCAACGAAGCCGCCAGCCCCGCGACCGGCTCCGGGAAAGCCCATGCCGACGAGGAGCGGGAATTCATCACCCACGCGCTCGACGTTCCCCCGGCCAAACAGCCGGTGGTTGCCCAGGTCGCGGCCCAACAACCGGCCACCGCCGCCAGCGCGACGCCCGTCTCAGATTAAGAGGAAATGCCGAGTGCCGAATGCCCAATGGCGAATGAAGACTACAAACTGATCTCATTCGGCACTCGACATTCGGCACTCGGCATTCATCACCATGCCCACAAACATTGTCGTCCCATCGCTCGGTGAATCCATCACGGAAGCCACGCTCTTGCGCTGGCTGAAGAACGAGGGTGATTATGTTGCCTCCGAAGAGCCAGTGGCCGAGCTCGAAACCGACAAGGCCAACGTGGATATCCCCTCCAGCGCCGCCGGCGTGCTTCGCCAGGCGAAGAAGCCCGGCGATACGGTGAAAGTCGGCGAGACGATTGCGCAGGTCGAGGAAGGCGCAAAGCCCGCCGCCCCCAGTGGCGGCGCGGCGGCGTCGAGCACTCCCGCCAAACCCATACCATCTGCCATCCCGGCTTCCGGAACGCATCCGACCGAGTCGCGTGCATCCGCAAAGGTCGAGGATTTGCGCCCATCCGTGCGCCGGCTGGTCGAGGAAAATAAGCTCGACCCCGCCGCCATCACCCCAACCGGTCCCGGCGCTCGCATCATCAAGGAAGACGTCGTCCGCCATCTGGACGAGCAGAAACAGTCGAACGGGAAAGGAACCACGACAGCCCCTCCTCCCGCTTCCGCCGGACTGGTTACTTCAGTAACCAGTTCCCCCACCAAACCCCCGACAACCGCTCCCGCGACCGAGGGGTTCGACGCCCACGGCGTCAAGCGCGTCCCCATGTCCAAGATCCGCAAGCGGATCGCCGAGCGGCTCGTGCAGGCCCAGCAAACCGCCGCCATCCTCACCACCTTCAATGAGGTGGACCTGTCGGCGATCATGGCGCTTCGCGCCAAGTACAAGGATAAGTTCAACGAAACCTACGGCGTCTCCCTCGGCTTCATGAGCTTCTTCGCCAAGGCCGCGGTTCTCGCCCTGCGCGAGTTCCCGCGCGTGAACGCGTTCATCGATGGGGATGACGTGGTCTATCACAACTACGTGAATCTCGGCATCGCGGTAAGCACCGAGCGCGGGCTGACCGTGCCCGTGCTCCAGCACGCCGAGTCGATGTCGTTTGCAAAAATCGAAACCGAGATCAAGCGCCTCGCCACCGCCGCCCGCGACGGAAAGCTCGGCCTACAGGAATTGAGCGGCGCCACCTTCACCATCACCAACGGCGGCGTCTTCGGATCGCTCCTGTCCACCCCCATCCTCAGCCCCCCCGAAAGCGGCATCCTCGGCATGCACGCCATCAAGGACCGCCCCATGGCCGTCAACGGCAAAGTCGAGATCCGCCCCATGATGTTCGTCGCCCTCTCCTACGACCACCGCGTCGTCGACGGCCGCGAATCGGTCAGCTTCCTCGTCCGACTAAAAGACGCCCTCGAAGACCCGGCCCGCCTGATGCTCGAAATCTGATTGGATTTACCACGAACGCTCAGCCGGCCGCGACCTGATAGATCGCCGGCCGATATCGAGGCTTGGGCGGCTGATGCCCGTTGGCCCGATTGGCCTCCAGCCAAGCGGCCTTGGCGGTCTCCAACTCGGCCAACGCTTCAAATGGCGTCTTGCCGAAGGCGGAGCAGAATTCCAGGTCGGGAACGTCGGCAATATAGCCGCCGTCTTCGTCGCTGAAGAAAATGTTAATGTGATAATCGCTCATCAATGGTCCTCGATCCTGAAATTATACCGCTCGACCAGCCGGAGAAATTGTCGAATCTGGTACGGCTTGGCGTTGCCATCCACTTCTTGCAGATTGATCTGCTCAGGCGTTCCAGGCCGACCGTAGATGTGGTGGCTTGCGGTGATCCGCGGCAACCGGAACCCGAACGCCTCCACCAGCCGCTGCATTTCGGCAAAACGTACGTTCGCCGGACTCGATAAAGCCTTGGCAAGAATCTTCCGGGGCTTCATCGATTTGCCTCCCCAACGTCATCGCGGATTCTCGTCATCGATTCGGCCGTCAGGGTGTCAAATATCGCTCTGCCATCCGCCGGCCTTTTCATCGTCCGTCATCCTGCCTTGCGAGGCTTGCGTCGGAGCTTCTTGGCCACCGAGCCGATGTCGTCGAGCGAAATGCGATCAACCCACTCATGGCGGGCGGACGCGTAGTTGCCACTGCCATTTTCAAATTGCTGAAGGAAGCGAACCATCCCTTCAACGCCGAGTCTCTCCCGCAGCGCTTCTAAACCGTCGTGGCGGATCTCATCAAGGGTTCTGTTCTTCTTCATGTTCACCGATCGGCATTATATTCTCCGGGGAGGGCAGCATGGAGAGAATTCGTTTTCGCCGCTCCGACTGCCGAATGGCATCAATTTCGACCAACGCCATCTCAGAAGAAACGTGCAACCAAATGCCTCGATTGATCCGACCGAAAATGTACAAAACGGCTTCCGATTCCAGGCGAACGCGCGGCTGGCGCTGATCGTCGAAGGGCCGGTTCAGGCAGGATACGTCGAGATAGAGCCTCAGGAGGTGAGGTTGGGACTTGGTCATGGGTTACTTAAGGAACTGGCACATGATCGCCGCCGGCCAACCAATTTGCGAAAGCCACCACCCCATTCAAGCCACACCCGCCGCGTACGCGGAACGATGACCCCGATGGCTATGAATATTGCTCAGCCGGCCTCGACTTGATAGGTGGCCGCGGTCCAGTTCTATGGGTTGCACCCCTGTCCGCCGCTCTTCGGCGGTGACTGCTTGGCGAGGTCGGCGATCCGCGCAGCTACGGCTCGTGCGACTCGGCGTGGTTGACGTTCGTTCCCGCCTCAATGATTCCAATCTCCTCGGCGCTCAGGCTATAGATGTCATAGACGCGTTTGTCGATTCGCCGGTCGGTCGCGTCAATTTCCCGCTGGATCTGCTCGCGATGTTGGGGAAGCCGCTCGGCCGGCAAACGGTGGTGAAGCGAGAGCATAGTCTCGACCAGGGAGACAAGCTGCGCATCGTCGGTATCTGCAATCGGAGCAGCCCGCAAATATACGGGCTTTATCTCGTAGTCGAAATATCTTGTCGAAAATAGCCACTGAAACAATCGCGAATTAAGAATGCCAAGCAGGCCATTGAGATTGGCACCGCCCCGGCTGATAATATTCGAGAGGCGGTTGAGGTTATACGCACGCGTCGTATCGAGCGTCGCAATGACCCGGCGCGGCAGCGAGAGATTGCGGGTTCGCACCACCACGATTTTGGGGCCTTTAAAAAATCGCTCAGCGGGGAGGGTGCGGCCCAACCTACCGCGACTGCGAACGAAGTCGCGGTCATACATGATAAATCCCTTCGTCCGGGGCACGCCGTAACGGGAGATGCCATCGCCTGGGAGCATTGGATGATAACGCTTGTCAAGCTTTCGTACCGCGAGAAGTTCGTCCCGGATGTACCCAGTGTTGATGCCCACCCCAAACTCAAAGCGATCCTCGGCCGACCCGAACTTTGTGGCGAGCCGGCTAAAAAGCTCCCCCGCGCTTTCGGATAATTTGTAGTCGAAGCTGTGCTTGTCGTTGGAAGAGAACCGGCTTTGTCGCACCCCGTAGCCGGCAGTTTCGCGGAGAAGTCGAGGCTGTGAGGGGGTGCGCACGGTTACCATGTGATCCGCCGGGGCTGCCACCCGCCGAGTTATCAGGATCGTGGTATCAACCGTCGCCGATTCGAAGACCTGTGGTCCCAGCGGACAAAGCTCTTCAATGGCGGTTTTTGATAATAGCAGCTCGCGCAACCGAGCGAAGCTCGGCTGAACCAGGAACGTCGCGGAAACGATGAACCCGGACAAACCCCCGGCGCGGGTAATCAGCACGCCGCGCTCAATGAAGAACCTATACAAGTCATAGTTGCCTTGGGAAGAGTCGTAGATCGAGTCGTAATATGGCGGCAGCAATTCTTCCGTCGCATTTCGATACGAGTATGGCGGGTTCCCGATCACCGCATCAAATCCGCCCTGCTCGAATACCAGCGAAAATCCGCGCTCGTACTCGAACGGATTGATCCGCCGTTTCTCTTCGTCGGTCATTTCCTTCCACGCATCGGTCGCCATGATGTCGGTGCCGATGAGGCTATTTCCGCAGAGGATGTTGTGGCCGAGGTCGGGCAGGGCGCGGTCGCGGAAGAGGCGGTGTTGGAAACCGAGGGTCTGGCTGGTTTCGCCTTCGAGACATTTGAGCAGCAAATTGAGCTTGGTGACTTCGACGGCGGCGGGGTCGAGGTCTACGCCGTGGATGTTGTCCAGGAGGATGCGTTTGCGCTCGGCGATGGTGAGGCGCCAGTCCCCAGCCGGGCCGGGGCGGAGGACGGCGGACTTGCCAGTGGCCAGCTTCTTTGGATCGCTCGCGGGACCAATGTATTGCGCGAGGTGCCAGTCGAGAAGGTGTTGATAGGCGCCGATGAGGAACGAGCCCGACCCGCAGGCGGGATCGAGCACCTTCAGCTTGGCGGCTTGCCTGGGGGTCTTGCCCTCAAGCAGTTTGCCGACGGTGTTCTTGACGATGTAATCGACGATGTAGGTTGGGGTGTAATAGACGCCGCCGGCTTTACGAACTTCGGGTTTGTCCTCGATGCGGGCGCGGTGGCCGGCGGTCAGGGAGATGACTTTGCCGAGGAATCGCTCGTAGACGCTGCCGAGGATGTCGGCGGTGACGACGGTGAATTCGTACGGGCTTTCCGGATAGTAGAGCCGGCGCAGGATCGCCTTGAGCGTCGCGTCGTCGATGTCAAGGCCGGGCGTCAGCGTATCGGGGGCTTCGTCGCGGCCTTTTTCGGTCTTGAAGTGGAACAGGCCGGAGTTGTAGCGGGCGTCGGCGTCGTCGAAGACCTTGCGCAGGCGGTCGTAGGTGTGCTCGCCATTTAACAGCGCCTGGAGTTGGGCGACCGGCTCGGTGCCGCGGTCTTCAGCGATGCGCAGGAAGATGATCCGATCGATGATCCGCTGCACGGCGAAGTTGAGCGACGGCTCATCAATGCCGTCGTTGCGGATCGCCAGGTGATTGGCCAGCTTCTTGCGCCACTCCTCAATTTCCGCCAGGAACGCGTCATCAAATTCCTGCGCGCCGCGGCCGCGGGAGGAGCCGCAGTAGCGGTCAAAGTCGCCGCGGAGGACGGCCTGCTTGCTGAAGGTGCCGGAGATGAAGTCCCATCGCTCGGGGTATTGCTGATACGTGATGTATTCACGGCGAGCGACCGAGGCCTTGTCGAACTGCTTGGGCTGGATGCGGCAATCGTAGATCGCCAGTTCCTCGAAATCGGTGAGGATCGACACGGCCAGCTTGGCGCTCCACGCGTACCGACGAAGTTGATACGCCGGCTCCCAACTCTCCTTGATGTTGACCGAGGGTTTTTTGGCTTCGAGAAAGAACTTGCGGGTGCCGCCGATGCGAAAGCTGTAGTCCGGCGCCTTGGTCGCGCCAGCGACCTTGATCCGGTCCTCATGCACCACCTCGCGGTATTGCTCGGCGTACCGCTGCGCGTTGTCCATGTCCCAGCCGAGTTCCGCGAACATCGGATTGACGAAGTCGATGCGGATCTGCGTTTCGTTGTAATCCGGCGAGCGGACCTGATCGGATTGGCGGTCGAAATGTTCGATGAGCCGCAGGATCGCGTCGGGACATGAGCCCATGCGGCGGATCATAACGACCCAGCGCACCGTTTGAAGTCTTAGCCGCCCTTACACTTGGGACTCGACCGGCCGGCGATCAGGCGGAGACGGCGGGGACGCTGCGGCGTCGGTGGAAGGCCAGAGCATAGAGCGCGGCATTGATGGCGAAGACCAGGACGCCGAATGTCACCTGGATCCTCGACGTGAGGCCTTCGGGATAGAGCACCGGCATGATGTAATGGGCGACGAAGTCGCCGTGATAGCTTCCCGCCCCGCCCCGGTCGCGCAGCCAGTTCTCCAAATAAGTCAGCGGGCACAGGTACTGAAAGCACTCGGCAAAGATCACCCACGCCACCACCGGCAAATGCACCCAGGCGATCCACCTCCGCCACAGCACCAGCGATGCCCCGCCAATGACGAAGAGCACTACCGCGAAGTGAAAAATCACTAACAGGTCAGCCAGAAATCGGTAGCTCACGGCGTCCTCCGCAGGTGTAGCGCCAATCCGGCCCTCCAGGTTCAGCGAATTCCCAGAAGGCGGGAAAAGAAAGGACCGAACAGATACCCCGGCGGTTCTAATCCCGTGTCCGCGGTTGCGTGCTTGCCGGCTGCGACGTTGTCGCTTGCAGGATGCCGCTCTGCCATGCTTCCCGCGCCTCTTCGGCGCGGGCGAACTTGTGGTCGCTGATGCTTCGGATGATCCCGCGGACCACTGCCGTCTGGCCGGATAAATCCGACAAGCGCTGGTCGAGGGCGGCCTTATCCAGCGGCTTACCGAATTCCGACACCGGCACCCTCCACTCGCTTCCAATCTTTTTCAGAATGTAAGGCGATTGCCTTTCATCACGATAGATAACGGTCGCGGTGTCGCCGGTGGAGGTCACATCGGCCGTTTCGATCCGGGCGAGGCTCTGGGTCGATCCCGCGGCAGTGTCCCCCGTCACCGTCCTTGCCCCTTCCTCGCCGAACGCGGCGAGCGCCGCCCGGCGCAGGTCGGCCAGCGCCGCCGCCATCTGCGCGTCGGCCTCCACCATCTTCTCCTCCGCGGGCGTCGCCGCTAGAAACAATCGCTTGATCGTGGCGACGTCGCCGTCCCGCATCGCGATGCTCAGCGCCCGCAACGCCGCCCGCGGAGTGGACGCATCGATCGCCGGCGCCGTCGCCGGCCTGGTCTGCTGCGCACCCAGCCACGGCGCGCCCGCCAACAGCGCGATCGTTATTAGCACGCGAAAGATCATCGGCATGCATCCGATCTTAACCGTTCCGGCAAACGATAGAACCCAACGAAACGGAAAACACATTTGCGCAACAGATGGGCACGGATGCACACGGATGGAAATCCAAATCTGAAATCTCAAATCGGCGTTCCGTATTTCCCCTTTCATCTGTGTTCATCCGCGTCAATCTGTGGCGAACATTCTCTCGCCTCGCCCCGCGCGGCGTCCGGCTCATTTTCGACTAGAATGCGCCCAATGGCATCCACCGAGACTTACGAATCCCCGCTCGTTTCCCGCAACGCCAGCAAGGAGATGCTGCGCCTCTTTTCCCCTCAACATAAGTTTGGCCTGTGGCGAAGGCTGTGGCTCGAGCTGGCCCGGTGCGAGCGGGAGCTCGGCCTCGACCGGATCACCGCCGAGGCGCTTGGGCAGATGGAAGCCAGGCTCGACGACATTGATTTCGCCCGCGCCGCCGAGCACGAGAAACGCCGCCGCCATGACGTGATGGCCCACGTGGACACCTTCGAGGAAATCGCTCCTGCCGCCAAGGGGATCATCCACCTGGGCGCTACGTCGCAATACGTCGTGGACAATGCCGACCTCATTATCATGCGCGACGCGATGCGGCTGGTCGCCAAGCGGCTGGCCAACTCGATCGATGCGCTGGGCAACTTTGCGATCCGATGGAAACACCTGCCGACGCTCGGCTACACTCACTTCCAGCCCGCCCAGCTCACCACCGTCGGCAAGCGCGCCGCACTCTGGGCGCAAGACCTGATCATCGACCTGGAGGAGATCGAACACCGCATCGAAACGCTCCGCTTCCGCGGCGTCAAGGGAACCACCGGCACCCAGGCCAGCTTCCTCTCCCTCTTCGACGGCGATCACGCCAAGGTCGAACAACTCGACCGCATGGTGACCGAGCGCTTCGGCTTCCGCGAATCGTTTGCCGTCACCGGCCAAACCTATCCCAGGAAGATCGACGCACAGGTGATTTCGTCGGTCGCGGGAATCGCCGCCAGCGTCCACAAATTTTGCAACGACATCCGCCTGCTGGCAGGAATGAAGCAAATCGAGGAGCCATTCGAGAAGGACCAGGTCGGCTCCAGCGCGATGGCCTACAAGCGCAACCCCATGCGCTGCGAGCGCGCCACCGGCTTGGCCCGCTTTGTCATCAGCCTCTCCACTTCGCCCTTGCAAACCGCCGCCGAGCAATGGTTCGAGCGGACGCTGGACGATTCCTCCAACAAGCGCCTGACGATCCCCGAACCGTTCCTCGCCATTGATGGCTGCCTGCAAATCGTCATCGACGTCGCCCGCGGCCTGGTCGTCTATCCCAAGATCATCGAAGCCGCCGTGCGAGCGGAATTGCCCTTCATGGCGACTGAGGAAATCCTCATGGCCGCCGTCCGCGCCGGCGGCGACCGCCAGGAACTTCACGAGCGCATCCGCCAGCACTCCCTGGCCGCCGCCGACCAAGTCAAGCAACACGGCAATCCCAATGACCTCATCGAGCGCCTCCAATCCGACGCAGAATTCAAATCCATTTTGTGGGACCAGGTCCTGAATCCTGCACTCTTCGTGGGCCGTGCGCCGCAACAAACAGAGCAGTTTGTGCATGCCGTGATCGAGCCGATCCGATCGCGGTACAGCGACGCGCTGGGGCACCGAGTGGAGTTGAAAGTGTAGGTCGGGCGCGCGACGAAGCTGGCGGGTGACGCACGAGCGCAACCTTAGAACTCCCCTCACGCCGTGGGCAGAGCTTTAGCGCCGCCCCGGATTCTCCTCGCGCTCCCAGAATCCGGGGCGGCGCTAAAGCTCTGCCCCGGCGTGGGGGATCTTCCGGGCTTCTCTGATCCGCGTTAGCTGCTATAACCCTCCCATGTCCGAACCCGCGCCGCTGGAGTATGAGTCATCGCCCACGCCGTCCGAGCCGCCAAAGGGGGCGTTGGCGGTCATTTTCTTCATCGTGGTGATGGACCTGCTGGGCTTTGGGATCATCATCCCATTGCTCGCGTTCTACGTGCCGGATTTTCAGCATAATCCGCTCAAAGTCACGGCTCTCTTCTCCATCTACTCGATCTGCCAATTCATCGGCGCGCCGATCCTGGGATTGGTGAGTGATCGCTTTGGCCGCCGGCCGGTGTTGGCGCTGTCGCAGGCGGGAAGCGCGATCGGATACATCCTGCTGGCCGTCGCGGCGTTCAACTGGCACGGCGCGAGCACCCGCCTGGTGCTGGTCTATCTCTCGCGCATCATTGATGGGTTCACCGGCGGAAACATCTCGACCGCGCAGGCCTACGTCAGCGACGTCACCACCCCGCAGAACCGCGCCAAGGGCATGGGCCTGCTCGGGGCGGCATTCGGAATCGGCTTCTCCATCGGGCCCGCGATGGGCGGATTGTGCGGGCACTTTAGCCTCAGCCTGCCGGGATGGATCGCCGCGGGATTGAGCGCTATCGCGGCGGTGCTCTCATGGACGCGATTGCCCGAGAGCCGCAAACGCTCTGAAACCGACGCGGAAAACTGGCTGCATCCCAGCCGATTCGCCCCGATCCTGCGCAAGCCGGTGCTGGTGCAACTGCTGGCCATCTCGTTCTGCCTGATGGCGGCATTCGTGATGATGGAAAGCACCATCACCCTTTTCCTGAATAAAATCTTCGGCTGGAACGAGCTGGGCGTCGGCTTCTATTTCCTCTTCGTCGGCCTCATCATCGTCGGCGTGCAGGGCGGATTAATCGGCCGCCTGACGAAGAAACTCGGCGACTGGCCGCTGTGCATTACCGGGCCGTTCCTGGTGGCACTCGGCATGATCGGCTTGATTGCCGTCGCATTCGTCGGCCCGCGAGTGGCCTTCGCGCTGGCGCTTTCGCTCCTGCTCATCACCGGCGCGATCAATGCATGCGGGCGAAGCTTCCAGCAGCCGACGATGTCTTCATTGCTCTCCAAATTCAGCGAACGAAATGAGCAAGGCGTCGTCTTCGGCATGTATCACGGCCTGAGCAGTCTGGCTCGCGTGGCCGGGCCCATCGTTGCGGGGATCGCGTATCCGTTTCTGAAGAACACGGGGCAGTTTCTGGTCGCCGCGATCATCGCCGTCGCGATGGGAGCATGGACGCTAGGCCTTCGACGCCCGACTCCTGGAGATCAACCGTCTGTTCGTTGACATCCGCCCGGCATCATATGATTTGGTGACAACCAGGCACTTGCTCTCTGACGCGGGAAACCATCATGAATCGAATCACGGCTGTGCTATTGCTGCTCGGATTGTCGGCGAGTTGCTTCGGCGGTGTGGAACCGGGCGGGCAGAAGGGGAACTGGTCCTGGCAGCAGCCGCAGGCGAAGGTGCTGCCGACGGGGGATCTGCAGTGGGCGCCGCGGCCGTTTGAATTTAAGCCGGGGCGATCGGTTCGCTATATCGACTTTGAGTCGGGGACGGATGCCAATGACGGTTTGTCGAAGCAGACGCCGTGGAAGCATCATCCGGCGGACCCCAATGCTGCCGCCAACGCCAAAGCCAGCAAGGACGCCGACACCTACGTCTTCAAGCAGGGCGTGGACTATCGCGGGGAGATTGATCTCGCCGAATCCGGCACCGACGCCGCTCCCAT
>Ga0182024_10004856_pt1 | contig 30537 bp, 22 predicted proteins | sample P32metaG_FD_120480 | JGI IMG/M metagenome (GOLD analysis project Ga0182024, IMG submission 120480) | Permafrost microbial communities from Stordalen Mire, Sweden - P3-2 metaG (Illumina Assembly) | ecosystem: Environmental > Terrestrial > Soil > Wetlands > Permafrost | place: Sweden: Stordalen... | reverse complement strand
TAGAATTTGTAAATCCATGAGCCGTCTAAAGATCTCGGCAATTTCGTATTTGAATACGGCTCCTCTTTTATGGGATTTTGAGCACGAGCTGGCGGCGGCTACCGACTTCGAAATCTCTTATACCGTTCCCTCAGGTTGCGCTGAGGCTCTGCGCGCCGGAACCGCCGATATCGGCATCATTCCGGCGGCGGCTTACGCGACCGTTCCAGAGCTCGTCATTATTCCTGAGGTCGCCATCGCGGCGCGGCGAGCGGTGCGTTCGATTTTGTTGGTCAGCAAAAAGCGGGACGCCTCGATATCGAGTACGGATTGGTTGAACCGCGTTCGCACAGTGGCTCTCGACAATTCTTCCATGACCTCGGTTGCGCTTACGAAAATTTTATTCGCAAAATGGCTAGGCGGGGCGCGCGAATATAAGCCGATGGCTCCCGCTCTCGATGCCATGCTCGCCACTTGCGATGCGGCGCTCCTTATCGGAGACCCAGCTCTGCAGGTGGATCGGTCACGCTATTTCACTCTCGATCTCGCCGAAGAATGGGTGGAGCGCACGGGAAAGTCATTCGTATTCGCTTTCTGGGCGGTCCGCAAGCAAGCTCTTGCCGGACGTGATGGAGCGGCTATTGCAAAGGTCTTCAGAGATTCGCGGGATCATGGTCTAGCGTCGAAGAACCTTGAGGCGATCGCGGAGGAGTGGGCTCCGCGCCTGGGAATTGACATCGAGGTGGTGCGCGTCTACCTGACCCATCACATCCATTATTATCTCGACCCTCCTTGCCTGGAGGGTCTGGAGCTTTTCTACCGTCTCGGCGCGGAATGTGGAGCGCTGCCGCCGGCCCCCGAACTTTTATTTGTTTAAGCAATCGCCTGCCGCCATGCCATTTTGGGGTAACTTGGCGGTTAGTTAGTCTGTCTTTCCTCTACCTTTGCAACTCGCAAGGGATAAAGCTGCTCTAATAACGATGATGCGCTTGTCTGCGATCATTCTTCTCGTGTCCAAAAAGAGCGCCATGCGCTGGCTGATCAGCCTTGGCGGCCCCGGCCTCATCCTGCTCGGGCTCGCGGATAACTCGCTCATCCCGCTGCCGGGTAGCACTGACGTGGCCACCATCGTACTGGCCGCCCATCATCGCCAGCCCTGGTTCTACTACTCGATTATGGCTACCGCGGGCGCCGTGCTCGGCGGATATCTCACCTACCGCATGGCTCGCAAAGGGGGTAAAGAAGCGGTCGACAAGAAGTTTTCTCAGAGAAAGGCAAAAAAGGTTTACGCAATTTTTGAACGCTGGGGCTTCGCCTCGGTCGCAATCCCGGCCATTCTTCCGCCGCCGTTTCCGATCGTGCCCATGCTTTTGGCGGCTGGCGCGATGCAATACCCAAGCAAAAAATTTCTTGCCGCTCTCACTTTGGGCCGCGGCATACGCTACGCCATCCTCGGATATCTTGGGGCGCACTATGGTCGCGGCATTCTGAAGTTCTTCGGACAGTACTACTGGCCGGTCCTTATTATTCTGGTCGGTTTATCGGTTGCAACCGGGCTGTACGGTCTGTTCGAGTACAAGCGGCGGCAAAAAGGTGAGGGTCCGAAGGCGCCGTCGCCAACGCCGCGAATTCGTCAACGGACGGCGTAGTCCAGTTTCAGCGACGGGGAGGGACGGGCGTGTCGCCCGTCTGCCGGGCGGGGACGCCCGGCGCTCCATCGTTCGTTGCAGCACATCGCCAAATCACTTCTTCATCACTAAATTCGCCTCTATTGCCGCCAACCAGCTAAAATGTTCCTTTCCTACTGGAGTGGAAGATGTCCCTGACGAAACAGCAGGCTATTGAGATGTTCCGGTCCGATGACCTGATCGGGATCGGTATGGAGGCGGACGCGGTTCGCCGCAAAATGCATCCCGAAGGCACGGTGACGTACATCATCGACCGCAACATTAATTACACCAACTTCTGCACCGAATATTGCACCTTCTGCGCCTTTTATCGTCCGCTCAAGGGTCCGGCCGCCAAAGAGGGGTACATCCTGGATTTCGACACCATCTACGAAAAAATTCGCGAGACGGTAGAACTCGGGGGCACCGGCGTGCTGATGCAGGGCGGACTGCATCCCGATTTAAAAATCGACTGGCATGAAAAAATGCTCAGCGGCATCAAGCAGCGCTTCCCGAAAATTCATCTGCACTGCTACTCCGCTTCTGAAATTTTGGCGATTGCGGAATACAGCAATCTGAACGTGCGCGATACCATTGCCCGCTTGCGTGATGCTGGTCTCGATTCCATACCCGGCGGCGGCGCTGAAATTCTCGATGACGAAGTCCGCTACAAGATCGCGCGCTTAAAATGCCTGACGGCGGATTGGCTTGAGGTGCATCGCACGGCGCATCAACTCGGCATGCGCACCACCGCGACTATGATGTTCGGCGTGGGCGAGTCCATCGAGCATCGCATTAATCATCTGCAGGTTCTATACGATCTGCAGCAGGAGACTGGGGGCTTCACCGCCTTCATCCCGTGGAGCTTTCAGCCGGCGCACACCGCTCTCGGCGGGCGGCGTTGGGATGAAGCGACCGCAGTTGAGTATCTGAAAGTTCTGGCGATTTCGCGGCTTTATCTCTCCAATTTTCTGAACGTGCAGTCCAGTTGGGTGACGCAAGGATTAAAAGTCTGCCAGATGGGTTTGCGATTTGGCGGCAACGACGTCGGCTCTGTAATGCTTGAAGAGAACGTGGTTCGCGCGGCTGGCGTTACCAACTGCACAACCGAAGAAGAGTTGCGACGCATCATACGCGATGCGGGCTTCCGTCCGGCGCAGCGGGATACGCTGTATCGGCAGTACTTTCTGAACTGATTTTGCGTTTGGAAAACCAAAGGCTTAACCACAGGGGACACAGGGGTTTCACAGGGGGCACAGAGCAGGCTGCTGTTTCTGTGTTTTCGGTGAAACCCCTGCGTACTCTGTAGTGGGCTTGTGTTGTGATTTTCACTCGTAAGAAATGGGAAATCGAATGACGCGCTTGCTGGTTCTCGCCGTTTTCGTGGTTAGCGCGTTGACGTCGATTTGCGCCCAGACCCCGCCCCCTGCGGCTCTCAGCTCCGCGATTGCGGGCACTGTAATTAAGCAACCGGGAAGTGAGCCGCTTAAGAAAGTGCTGGTGCAAGTCATCGCGGAAAATCAGAGGGAAGCCGGTAACTACACAGCATCAACCGACGCGGACGGCCGTTTTCGCATCGACAACGTCGAACCCGGACGCTACCGCATATTTCTGGAAAGAACCGGCTTCATCGCCGTAAATGAACGCGGGCAAAAAGCGGACATCAACGTTTTCACGATAAAGGCCGGGCAAACACTCGAGAATCTTCTCTTGCAAATGCTCCCGACGGCTGTCATCAGCGGACGCATCACCGATGAAGATGGCGACCCCATGGCTGACGTCCGCATAATTGCGCAAATTAAAAAGGCGGGAAAGAGTAAGCGCGAAAGTGTCGGGACCGCAGCCACGAACGATCTTGGTGAATACCGGCTTGCCGGTTTATTTCCCGGCCAGTACATAATTGTCGCTACGCCGCCTCCCGATTTTCGCGATTACCAAACGCCAGAGAAGACGTTGCAAACATCAAACTCCGCCGACAGCCAATCGCTGGCTCAAAATAGTGCGCAGCCCGACACTCGATATCTTACGACCTACTATCCTGGCACTTTTGATCCTGCACAGGCCTCGGTTGTCGCGCTCAAGGCGGGCGACGATATGCCAGTCAATTTCACGCTCTCGCCCTCCAGAACCTATAGCGTTCGCGGCATCGTGACGGGTAAGACCGCGGCGGAGCGGCCCGACGTTTTGCTGCTATCGAAATCCGGAGACAACTACCGCGCGAATGCCGCGGATGTAGGCCCAGGTGGACAATTCGAAGTGCGTGGAGTCGCCCCGGGCTCGTACTCGCTGATTGCGACAACTGGTGCGCCATCACAAATGCTCTCGGCGCGCCAGGATATCACCGTGGTCGGGGGCGACGTGGATGGCGTCAGACTCGCGCCCCTCCCTTCATTCACGCTATCCGGCCATCTTCGTGTGGAGGGCGGCTCGAACGGGAACGTCAGTCAGTTTGCGGTCAACCTGCGGCCGTCGGAGCCACCGGAAGATTCAAGCTTCGCCATGTCTCCGGACGTTTTCGGCAAGAACGCGGCGGTTGACCGCCTGGGAAATTTTGAATGGAAAGATGTCACGCCCGGTAACTACACGATCCAGGTCTTCGGAGGCGGCGCGGCTGGTGGATTTTTTGTGGAGTCGGCGCATCTGGGCGCACACGATATTGAATCAGGATTCTCCGCCAACGGCCCGTCGACCCTCGACTTGGTCGTGAGTTATAAAGGTGGCACGATCGACGGAGGCGTCGAAAAAGAGCAGCAGGACAACGACAATAAAGACGGAAACGATAAACTTCCAGCCGCCAATGCCACCGTTGTGGCTGTGCCGGAAGAAAAATATCGCAAGCTCCCCGATCATTTTGCTACCGGAGCTTCCGACCAGAATGGACGTTTCACGATTCGCGGTTTGGCTCCCGGCAATTACACGCTTTATGCATGGCACGACGTTGAAGAAGGACTCTATCTCGACCCCGATTTCCTAAAATCGCAAGAGGCTAATGGAACGCCCGTGAAAGTTGAAGAGAACTCTCATCAGCAAGTCGAATTGAAATTGAGCCCGGTGGGTGCGGGGTGGCACTAGATTTAAAAATTCGACCGCATTGTGAATCCTGAACCAAGCCAGCGATCGGCGTTTGGCCGCTAATGCGGCAGCCTGGCGCTGCTCCGTTACAATGCTGTGTGATGCATTTCGCTGTCATCGTTCTTTTGAATTCATACTTTTGAGTTCATGCTTTCGAGTTCATGGATCTAACCATTAGTTCTTCTTTTCTAGCGACGATGTTCCTTCTCGCCTCCAAGGGCTTGGGGCCGTACTTCCGCCAGCATTTTCTGGACAAGACTTTCCAAGGCCTGTACCAGGTCAATGCCTTTGATCTCGGACTTCTGATTCCCTATTTCATCGTCCTGATCATTCTCGCTGGCTACGGCGCGCACCGCTATTGGCTCGTCTATCTTTATTACAAAAACAAAAAGAACAAAACGACCGAGCCCGCGGCTTATTTCAAGGCCGGCGAATTGCCGCGTATCACCGTTCAGTTACCGATCTTCAACGAGCAGTATGTAGTTGATCGCCTGCTCGATGCGGTTTGCCGTCTCGACTACCCGAAAAACAAACTCGACATCCAACTTCTCGATGACTCCACCGATGAAACCGTAGAGGTCGCCCGCATTCTGGTGGACCGTTACGCGGCGGCGGGACATCCAGTCACGTACTTGCATCGCGACAATCGCGAAGGCTACAAAGCAGGCGCTTTGGCGGAAGGACTAAAAACTGCGAAGGGTGAATTCGTTGCCATATTCGACGCCGATTTTGTTCCGCCCCCCGACTTTCTGATGAAGTGCATTCACCACTTCACGGATCCCAAGATCGGAATGGTGCAAACTCGCTGGACGCACATTAACCGAAATTATTCGGTGCTGACACAGGTTGAAGCGATTCTTCTCGATGGCCACTTTGTGCTTGAACATTCGGGGCGTTCGCGCAGCGGCGTCTTTTTTAATTTCAACGGAACCGCGGGCATGTGGCGGCGGCGCGCTATCGATGAAGCGGGCGGTTGGGAGCATGACACGCTCACGGAAGACACCGACCTCTCTTATCGCGCTCAGCTTAAAGGATGGAAATTTATTTATCTCCAGGACGTCGAGTGCCCGGCTGAACTACCCGTAGAGATGACCGCATTTAAGACCCAGCAGGCACGCTGGGCCAAAGGATTGATTCAGGTTTCGAAGAAAATACTTCCGAAAGTTTTTGCCAGCGATGCCTCGCGGCATCAGAAGATTGAAGCCTGGTATCACCTGACGGCCAACCTGAGTTATCCGTTAATGATCGTGCTCTCCGTGTTGCTGATGCCCGCTATGATTATTCGCTTCTATCAGGGATGGTTCCAGATGCTGTACATCGATCTGCCCCTGTTCATGGCGTCAACATTCTCTATTTCAAGTTTCTACATGGTGTCGCAAAAAGAATTGTTTCCCAAAACCTGGGTACGATCGCTGATTTACCTTCCTCTGTTAATGGCTCTTGGAATCGGATTGACGGTAACGAATACGCGCGCCGTACTCGAGGCTCTGGTGGGGAAGCAAACCGCGTTCGCGCGAACTCCGAAGTACCGCGTCGAATCGAAGAAAGACAAAGTGGGCGCAAAAAAATATCGGAAGCGCCTGGGATGGGTCCCCTGGATCGAATTGCTGATCGGATCGTATTTTGCGCTGGCAGTCTTTTATGCCATTGAGAACGAGAATTATATTACTGTTCCCTTCCTTCTTTTATTTGTGATTGGATACTGGGTTACGGGGCTAATGTCGCTGCTGCAAGGGCGATTTGCGGGGTTGTCCGTGGGCTCCGAAACTCACGCCAAACCATTCCCAGTTGGAGTGTAGTCGTTGGAGTGTAATCGTCGACGTTCAGTTGGTAAGTTTGAAATCTACGTGAATCGTGATCACATTCTTCACGACTTTTCCGTCAAGCTCATAGGGTTGGTAGCGCCACAGCTTAACCGCATCCTCGGCGGCCTGGGCTAGCAAGGGCGAACCCTTGATCACGCTTACATCGCGCACCGTTCCGTCTTCGGCCACCGTGGCCGATAGCGCGACAGAGCCTTCCAGTCGCTGACGGCGAGCCTCGTCGGGATAAACCGGTGCGACCTTATGAATCAATTCGCCTCCGGAAAGGCCTTTAATAAATAGCGGGGAGTCACGTTCTGCTTCCGACGAGGCATCGTTCATCACCGCGTGATTGCTCAGGTCGGCGGAAATAAAATCACGAGAGACGTTCTTTAGTCCGTCGAGATTGCTTACCCGACGCGACGTCGGAAACGTGCCAGCCTCTCCGTGAACGGCGGCCAGCAACGGTTTTGGTCTCGTGGAATGATCGGGCTTTTGCGCTGCGGCAATTCGATCGACTTTGGCCGCGAGTTTCAGCGGCGTGCCTGCAGAAGGCTTGCCAGTGGACGGAAATATCCGCTCGCCGCCGGGATCGCGTTTCCAGACTGGATCATCATCAAAGCCACTCGGCGCGGCAGCATGATTGGCGGCTACTTCGTTGAAAGAAAAATGTCCAGCCCTCTCACCGTCCGGCAATCGTTCCGCAACCACCTGAATGGCGGCGGCGCTGGAACGAGCATCCCGTGCGGTAGAAATGTTGGCGGAGGTTTGCATCGCGAGCGCTTTTTCTTCTTGCCGCTCCGCACCCCGCCAGCCCAGCCAGATCGACAGCGCAAAAAGCGCGATGGCAAGTAATCCGAAGCCAAGCCCCAAAAATTTTGATCGACTGCCGAGAAAAGCTACTGCCACTTCGGCGATGCGATCGGACGCTGGAAGCAAGCCCGACGGTTTTCTCTCATCAACCTTAACTTGTTCTCTCGGCGCCGACGACGATGCGCCGTGAGGACGTGCCGACCGTGCCCGCTCCGCCAGCGCCGCCAGTTGCTGCAGCAATTCGATATTTTGATTTGTGAAGCTTGCCGGCTTAGTCGAAAACACTTCGAGAATTCCGTTGATTCCCCGCCAGCCTTGAATCGGAAGAACCACAATTGAGCGCAAACCTAGCCGGCGGCACACTTCCACATCAACCAGCGGATCATTCTCGGTGTCCGCGCAATTCAGAACTTTGCCTGTACGGAGACATTCGCCGGATATGCCTGTGTCTGCACTCAAGCGTGCTCCGAGAGGCGGAGCAATGTCGCCGCTGCGGGCGCGGCAAATCATGGCGCCATCTTTCCACATCGCGAGCGCCGCTCCGTTAGCGCCGGTAAGACGGCAGGCGACGTCGGTTAGAGTCGCGAGCATCGTCTCCAGGCGGTGATGGCCAGCGGCGACCAAATCTTTCAAGTGCTTTAGCGCTGTGCTTTCGTCCAAGACACGCGCTGGGTTGCTGGATGCGTCATCGCGCAAAGCGGTGAAAGGTTGCGACGAAAAATCGCGTTCGAAGGTTTTGAATTTTGCACCGGCGCGAATTTGGCTGGACGGGGGACTAACCACAAGTCTCTCTCGAGTTATTTAGTCGTTTAGTAAAGTTGATCCGACAAATCTCAACACGCTGCCGCCGAACACGCGAAAATGCGCGCGGCGCAAGCAATTTGGCCGAAGTATGAGCGAACTGACAATGGCTGTCAAGATAACTAGCGGGAGTACAGTGCCCAAATCGTGAACAAAATCATCTTTCCAATCACGGCCAACTCTTGGCGATTCTTCGCAGCGTTAATTTCAGCATTGTCCTCAACATTGTTATCAACATTGCTCACGATAGGATCGCCCTTCCTGATCGACGAATGCAAGGCACGGATCTCGCACCAAACTAACCAACAATCGTCTCCCGGCTGAATGCTACGCTGTGGGTGCTCTGGTTTCTCGCACCTCCGCAACGGATTGCAGGGAACCAATCTCAAGAAGCTTTTGCGAACGGTCGAAGCGCTGGCGGATTTGGGTCCTGAACTTACTGCGGATCGCGATTTCCGACAGACCGCTCGCACCATGGTAGCGGCCGTGATGGAAGCATCCGGCGCGCGCGAGGCCGTCCTTTTTTCATTTGGCGATCGCCCTTCGCTGCTTACTTCCGTCGATGCCCAAGGGTTCACGCTGCTGCCGGAGCCGTCGCTGATCCCCCTCCTTCCTCGCCATATTCACACCTTGACCGCAGCCGTCGGGCCGGTGCTGCTGAACAGTTCCAGCTACGACGCGTTTCTGAGTTCTAACGGAAATGTTGCGCCTGAGCTGTTCAAGTGCATTTGCCCGCTAAAAGTTCGTGGCAAGTTGGTCGGAGTAATTGCCCTGGGCCGCCGGCAAGGCGATGGCCAATACGAAGAGGACGCTCTCGACGCTTTTGAAATGCTAAGTCACTATCTGGCGCTGGGCATCCAGAATCACACGCTCGGGCAGACATTGGCGCAACGGGTTACTGAAAATCTGCGGCTGCTGGCGTCGCTGCATAGCTTTTACGACAACGCGCTTGAGGCCTTTGCCACTGCGATAGACGTAAAGCACGTCAACATTCACGGACATTCACTTCGAGTCGGCCGCTACGCTCAGGCGATCGGCGAAGCTCTGGGGATGGCGCCAGCCGACGTTGCGTCTCTTCGCTCTGCCGGATATCTGCACGACATCGGCAAAGTTGCCGTGGATAAGCGCCTCTTCGGGAAAACTTCGAAACTCGATGCTGAAGAATCCCGCGAGATGCGCGATCACACTACCGTCGGCCATCAGATCGTCAGCCAGGTGCAATTTCCCTGGCCTCAGATTCCGGAAATTGTGCGCTGGCATCACGAACGGGGCGATGGCTCCGGTTATCCCGATGGCCTACACGCAGACGAGATGCCGCAAGCGGTGCGCATCATAGCTCTGGCCGATACTTTTGATGCCATGACCAGCGAACGTCCCTATCGCGAAAGTTTGCCCATTGGAGCGGCGCTGCAAGAACTGATACGCATGAGTCCGCAGAAATACGACCCCGAAGCGGTTCAGGCTTTGCTGATCCAGGTGCGGCGCGATGCAGTCGGCACCAATCGGAATCCAGTCTTCGAACCGGGCTCGATGAATCTCTCGGCAGTCGATGTGGACGAATTGGCTTCTACTCTTCAACACCGAATCAATAACGATAAAAAATTCTACTAGACGCTACAGGAACCGCCTGAGCGAAAGTCAGACCGCATAGCGACTACAATAATTCTGCACTTCGTCCTCTCGTGCGTCTGCTGGTTCGACAATCCCGATGTAAACTTAGCGGATGGCGTAGTTGTATCCATTTGCCGGTAGGTTCATCTAAGTTACTAAGCGAAATGCTAGCGGAACTGCGAGGAGAGGATTAATGGCAGTCAGCGAACAGTCTATCGCCACCGGAACACAGCTCGATCAGTTGTGTATCAACACCATCCGCACCCTTTCGATGGACGCCGTGCAAAAAGCAAACTCCGGCCATCCCGGAGCTCCGATGGCACTGGCGCCGGTCGCATACTCTCTGTGGCAGCAGTTCCTACGCTACGATCCCGAAGATCCCATCTGGCCAGATCGCGACCGCTTCGTGCTCTCCAATGGCCATGCTTCCATGCTGCTGTATTCGCTTCTGCATCTGGCTGGAGTTCGCGCGGTCACGCCCGATGGCGAAGTTCTTTCCACCCCAGCTCTAACGCTGGATGACCTGAAGAATTTTCGGCAGATTGGAAGTAAGACTCCTGGCCATCCCGAGTACGGTCTAACTTCTGGCGTTGAGACCACTACCGGGCCGCTCGGTCAAGGAGTTGCCAACAGCGTTGGCATGGCTATCGCCGAGCGTTGGCTTGCTGCCCACTTCAATCGTCCCGGATTCGAACTCTTCCACTACAATACTTGGGTTTTCTGTGGCGATGGCGACATGATGGAAGGAATTTCTTCGGAAGCCGCCTCCATTGCCGGGCACCTCAAACTTTCACACCTTTGCTGGATCTACGACAGCAACCACATCACCATAGAGGGCAACACCGACCTCGCCTTCGACGAAGACGTCGCTGCCAGATTCGTGGCTTATGGATGGGATGTGTCGCACGTTCGTGATGCCAACGATCTGGCGGCGCTGACCGACGCCTACAAGCACGCGCTTAACGTCAAAGATCGTCCGAAGCTGATTATTGTGAACAGTCACATTGGCTACGGTTCTCCGCACCGACAGGACACGAAAGAAGCTCACGGCGAAGCGCTCGGCGAAGAAGAAGTGAAGCTGACGAAGCGCTTTTACGGTTGGCCCGAAGATGCCAAGTTTCTCGTCCCTGACGGAGTGTACGAAAACTTTCGCGACGTTATGGGCAAGCGCGGGCGGCAACTGAATGGCCAGTGGAAGGCGCTGTTTGCAAAATATAAGGCGCTGTTTCCCGAGTTGGCCGCGCAATACGAACGCATGCGGCGCTTCGAATCTCCCGAAGGTTGGGATAAGGAATTGCCCACATTCCCGGCGGATGCCAAAGGCCTCGCGACACGCGAATCTTCCTCTAAAGTTCTTAACGCCATCGCGAAGAATCACCCCTGGCTCATGGGCGGCTCGGCGGATTTATATCCCTCCACCAAGACGCGCCTTACCTTCGATGGCGCCGGAGACTTTGAGGCGAATAACTATAACGCGCGTAACTTCCACTTCGGTATTCGCGAGCACGCCATGGGCGCCGTCGTGAATGGGATGGTTCTGTCGAAACTCCGCGCTTATGGGTCGACTTTCCTGATCTTCAGCGATTACATGAAGATGCCGATTCGCATCTCCGCCATCATGGAAATTCCTTCGCTCTGGATCTTCACCCACGATTCCATCGGAGTCGGCGAAGATGGGCCCACGCACCAGCCCATCGAGCAACTGGTCACGCTGCGCGCGATACCCGGGTTGATCACATTGCGTCCGGCAGACGCGAATGAAGTGGTCGAAGCGTGGAAAATAATCATGTCGCTGAAAAAAGAACCGGCGGCGCTGGTTCTTACGCGCCAGGCGTTGCCCACATTCGATCGAACAAAATATGCGCCGGCAAGTGGACTGGCGCGCGGGGCCTACGTTCTGGCCGATGCCGAAGGCGGCAAGCCGCAGGTCATCCTGATGGCTACGGGCAGCGAAGTGTATCTCTGCATCGAAGCCTACGAAAAATTGAAGGCCGATGGCATTCGAGCGCGGGTGGTCAGCATGCCGTCGTGGGAAATATTCGAGCACCAGGACGAAGGTTACCGCCATCAGGTTCTTCCTCCTGAAATAGCCGCGCGAGTGGCCGTCGAGCAGGCTTCCGTGCTGGGTTGGACGCGTTACACAGGGTTGAAAGGCCGCATCATAGGAATGCACACGTTCGGGGCATCCGCGCCGCTCAAGGATCTGCAGAAGAAATTCGGCTTCAATTCCGAAGCCATCGTGCAAGCTGCGCGCGACCAGCTTAAGTAGGGCGACGTGAGAGGTCGGAGGGCAGATTGTTGAGGTGAGATCAAAATCTTCAAATCTGCAATTTGACCTCTCGCCTCTGCAATTAGGAAGTTAGGAGACTTTATGAATCCAGTCGGCACTCTTGAAACCGCAAAAGCCACGAATCCTCTCATCCAGCTTCACACTCTTGGGCAATCCATCTGGCTCGACTACATTCGTCGCGATTTGATGAAGAGCGGAGAACTGCAGCGTCTGATCGACGAGGACGGCCTCTGCGGCATGACTTCCAATCCCGCGATTTTTGAGAAGTCGATCGCTGGCGGACAATATCAGGATTTCCTCGATTCGCTGGCTGGGCGCTCTGATCTCGATGCCAAGGCCCGCTATGAACTTCTCGCTATCCGTGACATTCAGGATGCCGCCGACGTGCTGGGCCCGGTTTACAAGAAGACAAAAAAGCACGATGGCTATGTGAGTCTGGAAGTCTCGCCTTATCTCGCGCATGACACCGAAGGCACGCTTGAAGAGGCGCGCCGATTGTGGAAAAGCGTGCGCCGCGAAAACGTAATGATCAAAGTGCCGGGGACCGCCGAGGGCATTCCCGCGTTTCGACAGTTGATCAGCGAAGGCATCAATGTCAACGTTACGCTCTTATTCGCGCAGCCGGTCTACGAAGAAGTTGCTGCAGCCTTCATCGATGGCGTCGAGAAATTTGCCGCCTCGGGCGGGGATATCAGCAAGGTTGCCAGCGTCGCCAGCTTCTTTATCAGCCGTATCGATGTGCTTGTCGACTCGCTGCTGGATGAACAAGTAAAGAGAGAAAAAGACGCATCGCGCAAGACCAAGCTGCAAAGCATTCTTGGAAAAGTTGCTATTGCGAATGGCAAGCTGACTTACGAAGCCTACCAGCGCATCTTTTCTTCTCCGCGGTGGAAGGCGCTTGCCGCCAAGGGCGGGCAGACGCAGCGTGTGCTCTGGGCCAGCACCAGCACCAAGAATCCCGCGTATCGCGATGTGGTCTACGTCGAAGAACTTATTGGGCCGGACACGGTCAACACAGTTCCTCCCGCGACTCTTGAAGCCTTCCGCGATCACGGCAAGCCGCGGCTGAATCTGACCGAAAGTCTTGACGCAGCGCGCAAGACGATGTCTGATCTCGCCAGCGTCGGCATCGTCATGAAAGATGTGACCGACAAGCTCACCGCCGATGGCGTCAAACTTTTTGCCGACGCCTTCGATAAGCTTCTGGAAGCGGTGGAAAAAAATACCAAGCCAGCGGGCGCTTCGAAGATCAGCGCGCCGACCGCCTCGCTCCCTGCCGATATTGAGGGCGCCGTAAAAAAAAACGTTAGCGACTGGCGCGCGATTGGGAAAGTAACCCGCCTTTGGAATGGCGATGCCTCTCTATGGACTGGTGAAGATGAGGCGAAGTGGCTGGGTTGGCTCAATATCACGGACGAACAGCTCGCCCACTCGGCCGAGTTAAAAGCGTTTGCCAATGAGGTAAAGAGCGAAGGTTTCTCCGATATTCTTCTCCTCGGGATGGGCGGATCGAGTCTTTGCCCCGAAGTGCTTTCGTTAACCTACCCGCAAACACCTGGCTTTCCGCGCCTGCATATACTCGACTCGACTGACCCGGCGCAGATCCGCAGCGTCGAAAAAAAAATCAACCTAGCCAAAACACTCTTCATCGTTTCCAGCAAATCAGGCAGCACTCTCGAGCCGAATATTTATAAGCAATATTTCTTCGAGCGCGTGCAGCAGGCCGTGGGCGCGGACAAAGCCGGCAGCCGCTTCATCGCCATCACCGACCCGGGTTCGAAAATGCAGCAGGTCGCTGAGCGCGACCATTTCCGGCACATTTTTTATGGCCTGCCCTCGATTGGGGGACGTTACTCCGCGCTCTCAAACTTTGGCATGATTCCCGCCGCGGCCATGGGCATGGACACCGACAAATTTTTGCGGCGGACCAAAGAAATGGTGGAGGCGTGCAAACCTGTCACTCCCATCGAAAAAAATCCTGGAGTGATGCTGGGTCTGATTCTCGGGTCGGCTGCAAAACTTGGCCGCGACAAAATTACTCTGATCACTTCTCCAGGGATCGCCGACCTCGGGGCATGGCTCGAGCAGCTTATTGCGGAATCCACTGGCAAGCTGGGCAAGGGCATTATTCCAGTCGATCGGGAGACTCCAGGCGCGCCTGATGTGTACGGAAAAGACCGCATCTTCGCCTATCTTAGGCTGGGAGGCGCGTCCGACGCGGCACAGGACGCGGCAGTTGCGGCGCTTGAAAAAGCTGGGCAGCCTGTCATCCGCATCAATCTCGCAGACACTTATAATCTTGGCCAGGAATTCTTCCGTTGGGAGATCGCGACTGCGGTCGCCGGCTCGATCCTTGGAATTAATGCCTTCAATCAGCCCGACGTTGAGGCGAGCAAAATCGTCACCAAGCAGCTCACCTCCGAGTACGAAACGAAAGGATCGCTTCGCGCTGAAAAGCCGATTGTCGAAGAGACGGGCATTAAACTTTTCACCGATGAAAAGAACGCCGCTGATCTCGCGAAAGCTGCTGTGGGTAAGGCTTCGAACGGAAACTCCTCGGACGATGCTCTAAACAATTATCTTCGCGCGCACTTGGTGCGACTCGGCAGCAACGATTATTTCGCATTGCTTGCTTATATCGAGATGAACGCCGAGCACGAGTCTCTACTGCAAACTTTGCGCATGCTGGTACGCAATCGAAAGCGTGTGGCAACGTGCCTCGGATTTGGGCCGCGCTTTTTGCACTCCACCGGACAAGCCTACAAAGGCGGACCCAACAGCGGCGTGTTCCTGCAGATTACTTGCGATGATTCTCACGACTTGCCGGTTCCGGGACAGAAGTACACTTTCGGAATAGTGAAAGCGGCGCAGGCTCGCGGCGACTTCCAGGTTCTAGCCGACCGCAAGCGCCGCGCCTTGCGTGTTCATCTGGGCAGCGACGTGAAAGCCGGTCTAACCAAGCTAACCGACCTCATAAAGCAAGTTTTGTAATGATATTGAGGGGCGGACGAGGTCGCCCGCCTCCACATCAGCCTACACAAGGGCAACATACTGGCAGCAAGAGAAAGGATGGAGTTAATGCAGCTTGGAATGGTAGGTCTAGGGCGCATGGGTGCCAACATGACTCGCCGGCTGATGCGCGGCGAACATACCATGGTCGTATCCGACCTGAGTGCCGACGCGGTCAAAGGGCTTGCTGGTGAAGGCGCAACCGCCTCTTCTTCGCTCGACGATCTGGTCAGCAAAGTCGCAACTCCGCGCTCCGTCTGGATCATGGTGCCCTCAGGCGACGCCACGGAAAAAACCGTACAGGCGCTCCTCTCTACCATGAAGGGTGGGGACACCATCATCGATGGCGGCAATTCTTATTTTAAAGATGACGTTCGCCGTTCGAAGCTTTGCGCCGCGAAAGGCGTGCACTACGTTGACGTCGGCACCAGCGGTGGAGTCTGGGGACTGGAGCGTGGCTACTGCATGATGATCGGCGGCCCGAAAGAGGCTGTTCAGCGGCTCGACCCAATCTTCAAGACACTCGCTCCCGGGCGCGGCGATATTCCGCGCACGCCCGGCCGCGAAAAAATGGGTGGCAAAAACGCAGGCACTGCTGCTGTTACCGCGGAAGAAGGCTACATCCATTGCGGGCCCTCGGGTGCCGGGCATTTCGTGAAGATGGTTCACAACGGCATCGAATATGGCATCATGCAGGCCTACGCCGAAGGTTTTGACATTTTCAAAAATGCCACAAGCAAAGATCTTCCCGAAGATATCCGATATGATTTGAATTTGCCGGATGTTGCCGAAGTGTGGCGCCGGGGCAGCGTGATCAGTTCATGGCTGCTCGACCTAACGGCAATGGCGCTGCTCGAAAATCCCACGCTCTCCGAGTACAGCGGCTTCGTGCAGGATTCCGGCGAAGGGCGTTGGACGATCCAGGCGGCGCTCGAAGAAGCCGTTCCCGCGGAAGTGCTGACAGCCGCTCTCTACACACGCTTCCGTTCGCGGCAGGAGCATACATTTGCGGAGAAGGTTCTTTCTGCCATGCGACAGAAGTTTGGCGGTCACGTGGAACCGAAAACTGCAGCGGCGAAGAAGTGATGAGGGCGCTACGGGCGGCGAGCTTCGGGCTCTGAGCGAACGATTTAAGCTCGCCGCTCGCAGCTAGTAGCTCATAACTCACGAACGAGGAAACGATGGCTCATACAGAAGTGCTGCCAATAGCGACCAAGCCGCGAGTTGGACGCGTCAGCGATCCCTGCGTCATGGTCATCTTCGGATTCACGGGCGACCTAACCCGGCGCAAGCTGATTCCCGCGCTCTACAACCTCGCGACTCAGCAGTTGCTCTCCCGCGAATTCGCGGTGATCGGCGTCGGCCGCACTGCGATGAGCGATGACGACGCCCGCAAGAAAGTCACTGAAGACTTCAAGAAATTTGCAACGGGCACGGTTGATTCCGATCTCTGGGAATGGTTTGTCCGTCGCATAAGCTACGTCAGCGGAGATTTCGACGATCCCGCCACATACGACAAGTTGAAAGAAACACTCGCCAAAGTTGATAAGGAGCACAACTCCCATGGCAACTATTTCTTTTATCTGGCTACCAAGGCGAATTTTTTCGGCGATATCGTCGAGCGGCTTTCGAAAATCGGGCTCATGGCGGAAGAGAACAGTCATTGGCGGCGCGTGATTATCGAAAAGCCTTTTGGCCACGACCTCGATTCGGCAAAAGCACTGAATCAGCAGCTTTTGAAAGTTATCTCGGAGAACCAGATCTACCGTATCGATCACTATCTCGGCAAAGAAACCGTTCAGAATATTTTGGCCTTCCGATTCGCGAACGGAATTTTCGAGCCGATCTGGAACCGGCGCTACATCGATCACGTGCAAATCTCCGTTGCTGAAACCGTGGGCGTCGAACAACGTGGCGACTATTACGACGGAGCCGGAGCGCTGCGTGACATGGTTCCAAACCACATCATGCAGCTCATCACTCTTACTGCGATGGAGCCTCCCATCTCGTTCGAAGCCAATGCTGTCCGCGACGAGCAGGCAAAAATTCTGCACGCGATCCAGCCCTACAGCGACGAAGACGTGCTCAGCAAAACCGTTCGCGGCCAATACGGCGAGGGCTTCATGGACGGTGAACGAGTGCCCGCCTACCGGGCCGAGGAGGGAGTTCCTCCCGACTCGCGCACCGAGACTTTTGTCGCCATGAGGCTGCTGATCGACAACTGGCGGTGGGCGGGCGTGCCCTTCTATCTGCGAACCGGCAAGCGCTTGCCCGGACGCAACACCCATGTCGTAATTCAGTTTCGCCGCGCTCCCTTCATGCTCTTTCGCGAGACGCAGGTCGAAAACATGATGCCCAACCAACTCGTGCTGCACATTCAGCCGGAAGAAGGCATCTCGCTGCGCTTTGCCGCGAAAACTCCCGGGCCTGCCATGCACCTCGGCGAAGTCGATATGGATTTCGAATACGCCGACTACTTCGGACAGACACCCAACACCGGCTACGAGCGCCTGCTGCATGATTGCATGACGGGAGACGCAACCCTGTTCCAGCGGGCCGACATGGTCGAAGCCGGTTGGAGCATCGTGAATCCTGTGCTGGATGTGTGGAAGGCTCTGCCGCCACGCAATTTTCCGAACTATCCTGCGGGAACGTGGGGGCCGAAAGAGGCCGACGAACTCTTAGAGCGCGACGGCCGCCGCTGGAGAAATTTCGAGAAATAGTAATCTGGCGGGTATAGGAAACGAGAGATTCGTAATTTGTGGGAAGCGGGAGAATACGATTTTTTTTAACTCCCTGTGTTCCCCTGTTCCTCTGTGCACTCTGTGGTAAGGATTTTTGTTGGCGGCGAATTAAATTACAAATTTCACCATGCCCTCGACCCAGTCCATCGTAGTCCTGGCGACTGCTGCCAATCTTTTTCACGCAGCTGCTGAGGAATTCATTAGCACGGCCCGAACTGCCATAGGCGCCCAAGGACGGTTCACGGTCGCGCTCGCCGGCGGTTCGACTCCCAAAGGTCTTTATTCCCTACTCGCCAGCAACTACGCCAACTTCGCATGGAACCGCGTCTTCCTATTCTTCGGAGATGAACGCCATGTTCCGCCCACTGATCCCGAAAGCAATTACCGGATGGCGAACGAAGCGTTGATTACGAAAATTTCCATCCCCGCGGAAAACGTCTTTCGTGTTTCCGCCGAAAATCCCGATGCTGCTGCCGCGGCCCTGAACTACGAAAACGATCTCCGCCGCTTTTTCGAACTCAAGCCACAACAATTTCCGCGCTTTGATCTCATCCTGCTCGGACTCGGTCCAGATGGCCATACCGCCTCGCTCTTCCCCGATTCCCCTGCGCTCGAAGAACAATCGCGTTTGGTCGTGGCAAACTGGGTCGCGAAGTTTAATACATACCGCATCACGTTCACCTTCCCGGTCCTCAACCGGGCGGCCGAAGTGATGTTCCTGACCTGCGGCGCCGATAAAGCCGACATGGTGCGGCAGGTGCTGGAAACAAAAACCACGCCTCCGCTGCCCTCGCAAAGAGTGCAACCCTCCGATGGAAAACTGTTGTGGATGCTGGACGAAGCCGCTGCCGCCAAACTCAAGCGATGAGCTTCTTACAGGAGTAAAAGTGGATGACTCTTGCCGGGCGATGACCTAGGCGGCGTAGCCGCGCCAGTCGCCGATTTCTTTCAGACCTTCTCCGCGGGCATGCTCGAAAAGCCTTACCTTGTGGCGGATATTTTCAAATTCGTGGATGTCGGCCCATACTTCAGCCTGCCATGATCGCTCATGGCTCGCCGCTTCACCGCAACTCGCGCAGCGGGTATGAAAACTTATACCCGGCTTGGGAGCGATCGGCACGTCCTGCAGTTCAATGAACACGCACCGGACCTCTTCGATGGCTTCGTCAGGGCCCAAAATATGCTCGTAGCGCAGCAGGAATCCGAAGCCCAGTTTCCGGGCCTCGATCTCGGCTTCGTCACGGGTGTGGAACGGTCCATATTCGGCCCGCAGTTGTTCTGTCGAATCGCAAGCCATCCAAAAAATGTCTTTATGAGCCATCGTCACGCTAGTCTCCACCGGAACCTGCAATACCGCGGAGCCAAAGCCAAATGACCTTGAGCGCCGGCAGCAAAGTGCATCCCTCATCAGTAACTTAGCAATTCAATTACCGACTCAACGCGGGTTAGGAGCCGGGCGAAATTTCCGTCTAAGGATAGAGTCTGTAGCCTTTTGTATGAAAATGCGGCACTTAGGTAGGGCGCGTGAATGGATGAGCTGACCAGAACGCAGTGCTGCCGACGGCGCGAGTGTGAAATCAATTTCGCTTCGGTTTGGCGTGGATGGGAAAAGCGAGTGTGGTTTCTTGCTTCAATGATGTAGGACCAATGCTTGACGGGGTGCTCTAGGAAAATGGGAGTGGTGTCATGGAGTCGTCAAGCAAGATGATTTCCCTTTCCCGTTTTTGCCGCGTTTTCATGCCACTCGTCCCGCCGACGGGCCTCGGTTCCCCTCTCCCCGCACGTTAGCTTTCGGTCGTTCAGCCCAACCAGGCGCACCCCCGTTCCGCTATGGGCCAGGATAAATGCAGCGGCGGGAAAGCCACCCCTCCGGCCACCCGCCACAAGCTGAGCGTGCCGCCTCCACCGAGATAGGGGCGGGGCGCCCTGACGGGGCCAGCATGCGTCTACGACTTCCGGTAGCCGTGAGCCGCTAGGAACAGGTAGTCACGGACGCTGTTCCTGCGCGCCAGAAAGCTGGGGTTCATCAACTCCGCTCCCGCTGGAAGTCGTCGTTAAGAGGCCATTCCCGGTTTGCTCATGCCAGTTGGCGCCTCCGTGCCCGGCGACGTAGAGCGCCAGTTCAAGGCGGGTCCACACTCCCAGCTTATCGAAGGCAGTGCGCAGGTAGTTTTTCACTACCTGCTCGCTGGTTCTTAATACCGCTGCTACGTCTTTATTGGTTAGGCCCTGCCACACCAGGGTCGCTACTTGAATTTCTTTGGCGGTCAGCCGATCGCGGGGTTGCATGGGGATGTCTGCTCCTTTATGAACATGGCGGTGGCGAGTTTTACGCGTTTCCGCCCTTCTTTAATACCCGCGCGCAGAAACAATGTACGCAGGTGTTGTTTGACGGTGCGCGGGCTGATGCTGAGATGGCTCGCGATTTCTTTGTTGCTGCATCCCTGCACCAGCAGGCGTAATACTTGCTGATCCCGGGGCGTTATCTTGATGTCGTTGAGGTTGATCATCGCGTTTTGTATAACTCCTTCCGTTAAATCGGTGGGTCGTGCCTCGCGTATTTCAAGAAGCACGTTCTTCGCCAAATCTTCGCTTTTAGACATGCGCCATTAATCCATACACTTACCCTCAAACTCCCTTTGTTGAGCGCCGATTCTCACAGCTTTCTCATAAACAGTCCCATATGTGTAACCCCCAAACGGGAATCGTCCCAATAAAGCCCTTTCTTCCTTTTTTTCTACTGCGTTTTTGCACTACAATAACTGCAGTCTGATTCCCCTCTCGTAATGCCATGTCTTCGAACCGGCCTAATTTGACCTTGGACGAAAAATCATTCGAGGGTCTACTTTCCGCCGCTTTCACTATCCAGGAACATAACGATCGCCAAAAACGGGATCTTCAGACTCACAGCTCTTCCGCATCGCCCACCGAGACAGAGTCAGGCACGGTTTGCCGCCATTGCGGCGCCAGGAAGTCATCAGAAAGCTCTCGTTGCGAAAATTGTGGCGTCGCCGAGTTTCGCCCGGGAGAGCGTCTGCAACGCAATTGGGCCTCGATGTGGTTGCGGAGTCAGGGTCAGTGGCCCGCGAACTCCGCAGAAATGGGGCCAAGAAATGGCTCGCACTCCGAAGCGGACGGACTCGCTGCCGACGACGCGGCCACAACTCACGCGGGCGAGCGCTCATCTTTCCCCGCGCAGCAGCCTCCCGCGCGCGACAGAGTGCAGGCTTTGTCGAATCTTTCGAACCTTCCGAACGAGTCGCCGGACGTCAATGAAAACTTTGCCTCGGGGTATGAGACATCCGCCTCTCCCGCTATCGATGTCGAGGAATTTGATCCGAGTTTCGAGCAGGCGTCCGCTTTGACGAAGGCTCAGCCTTCCATGGTGTCGGACTCCTGGTTTCGACGCGTTTCAGATTGGCAATTAAAACTGCGTTTTCGGCGCGCCGACCTCTATTTGGGAGTATCCATTTTCGTGGCTGCCACTGCGCTGTTGTGGCCGTCGGCTGTTCCGTCACGACCAGCGGCACTTGATCCTTGGGAACGAGCCTTGGTAATGCTCGGCATCGCCGAAGCCCCGGCTCCGCTCGTGCATCCGCAGGGCGATCCCGCCGTACAAGTGTGGATCGATCCGCACACCGCGCTCTACTATTGCCCGGGCGATGAGCAATATCAAAAGACCGACGGCGGCCGCTTCAGCAGCCAGCGTGAGGCTCAGATGGATCGCTTTGAACCCGCCAGCCGTTCGGCTTGCGAGTGAAATAATTCTGCGGCAGCGCGTACAATAAATTCCTGGATCGCGTCCCTTAATCGTTAGGATCGGTGACGCCGGGTATTAAAAAACTATTTTCGAGGAGATGACATTTCGTGTTTTCACGACACTTTTCATCTAGCCCAGCGTGGCGCCGGCGTTGGATGTATCGATTGGCGCTGGCGTCCCTTCCTGCGGCAACTGTGCTGGCAATTCTCTGCCTCGAACCCGGTCTCGCTTTTGGGCAAAAAAATCAGCAGCGTCCAAGCGAAAAATCGAGTGGCGGAGACGTCGCTCGCGGCAAATATCTTGTTGAGAGCGTAGCCATGTGCGGGCAGTGCCATACCCCGCGCGACGGTGAGGGAAATCCTGATCGCAGCCGATGGCTGCAGGGCGCGTCCCTGCCCTTCGCACCGTCTAAGCCCGACACCGATTGGCCTATCAGCGCGCCGCGGATCGGCGGCAATCCTCCCGCCAATGATGCCGACATGGTCAAACTGCTCACCACCGGCATTTGGACAACCGGCAACCGCCTTCGATTCCCTATGCCGCTATTCCGCATGGAGACGAAGGATGCGGAAGCGGTGGTTGCGTATTTAAAATCTGTAACTGCCAGGCAGTAGTTACCGGGTCAGCATTTGATAATCGATAATCCATGACCGGCGGCTCAACCGAGCAGTATCGCTTGAGACTCCTACCCCTAAAGTATTGACAAACAATACGTTTTTGCAGGGATGTTCGAGCAGCTTCCGCCGCAACTTGGCAGTGAGCTTCCGATTTTTCCTCCAGCCTGCCGAAATGCTAAAGTTAAAGCATCCGAGGATGGGGGCAGTTCACGATGGCTTTGTTAACACGATTGCGGCTTGAATCCAGCGATTGGAGGAGATGTGCCAACGCCGCACGCGGCGAGGCGCGCTATCGCCCTGCGATTACAGCGTTGCTGTTTTCGACCTTTTTGCTTGCCAGCATCAGTGCTGCTGCTGATGCGCCCGCATTCGATTTGCCCGGCCCGCGGATTGAAATCAATGTCACGCGAGCGGGCAAGACCCTGCCCATTTCCAAGGTGCCGAATCTTCAAGCCGGCGACCGTCTTTGGATTCATCCCGAAATTCCTAAGACCCAATCGGTGCATTATTTGTTGATTCTCGCTTTTTTAAGGGGATCGACCAATCCTCCTCCGGAACAATGGTTCGTAAAAGCGGAGACTTGGACCAAGAAGGTGCGCGAAGAAGGGATCGTGGTCACGGTTCCCGCGGAGGCGCAGCAGGCATTGCTGTTTTTAGCGCCCGAGACCGGAGGGGACTTCAGCACGTTGCGCTCGGCGGTTCGGGGCAAGCCGGGAGCTTTCGTGCGCGCGTCGCAAGACTTGAATCAGGCCGCCCTCGACCGTTCGCGGCTGGACAAATATCTGGCCGGGATCAAGGAACTGTCGGATGAGGATGCCAAGGCGTTGCACGACCGCTCTCTGCTGCTGGCGCGAAGCTTGAAGATGAAGGTCGATCAGCAGTGTTTCGATAAGCCAACCGAGGAGCAGGCTCCTTGCCTTACGCGAAATACGGATCAACTTGTGCTTGATGACGGGCACAGTCAATCGATGGTCGCGGTCTTAACTTCGGGGCCAGGCTCTGATTTAGTCGGGGCCATCAGCGCCACCAAATTTGCTGGCGCAGGGGCGTACAGTCCGTACGTGGGAGCGATTGTCGACGTCGCGCGAATGATGGAGAACTTTCACACCGCGGCTTACCAATATATTCCAGCGCTAGCTTTGCCGAAGCATGATGAGCTCAATCTCAAACTCAATAATCCGCCGTCGTTTCATAAGCCAATGTCGGTGCTGGTGGTAGGTTTGCCCGCGATCGAATCGGCGCAACTTCCTCCATTGCGGGCCGTCGAACCAAAGGAAGTTTTTTGTTTGCAGCGTTCGGGATTAGTGCTGCCCGCAGATGGCGCTCCGCTGGTTTTTTCCACCGACTACGCTCACGACGTCGTTCTGCATGTACAAACACGAGCCGGACTGGGGATTGATTTACCGGTGGCAGCAGACGCGGCGCGCGGAGGCTTCGTAGTTGACGCTCGCTCGCTTCATTCCGGCGACGTCGATGCCGGATTTACCGGAACGTTGCATGGCTATTGGGGATTTCAGTCTTTTGATGGGCCGGCATTCCAGTTGCAGAATGCTCATCCGGCAAAGTGGGTTTTCACCTCCGAGGATTCTACGGCGCTGATTGTTGGCCGCCAGGATGCATTCCATTTGCAATCAGAAAATGCAGCGTGCGTCGATCAGGTAACGATGAAAGATCAGCGGGGCAAGCCGCTGAAGGCGACATGGAAGCTGGTTAAGGCCGATGAATTGGAAGTGGAAGTTCCGCTGAAGGAAGAATCGGCTGGACCGGTGCTGGTTCTGGTTGCGCAGTCGGGACTGGCGAAGGCGGATGAAGTTCCGATGCAGATGTATTCCGAAGCGGCCCACCTTGATCATTTCACCCTCAACGCGGGCGACCAGCAAGGCGTATTGACGGGCACGCGGCTGGATGAAGTCTCTGGTCTGGAATTGGAGAATTTTCACTTTGTTCCCGGGGATGTGGTGCGCGTCGAGGGAAAGGACCAGCTACGGCTGTCCACTCCAAACTCAATGTCGCCTGCGCTTCAGCCCGGACAAAAACTGGTGGCGCGGGTTGCGCTGAAAGACGGGAGGGTTCTGAATCTGGAGACTGTAGTTGAACCGCCGCGGCCCAAGTTAACTCTCCTCAACAAGAACGTGCAGGCGGGCGCTTCTATGATTCATCTGAGCAGTACAGACGATCTTGCGCAAGATGGACAAATGACGTTTTTTATAAAAACTGAAACACCGGCAACATTTCCACGTGGCGAAAAGATCGAGGTAGCCACCGAGGACGGCGCAGCTTCCACCTTGCTGAGCTTGGCGGATGGAACTCTGGTTTTGCAAGATTCTAGGACTGTGCTTGGAACCCTGCGTCCGCTCAAGAGTTTCGGAGGGTCGGTATTTGGACCGCTGCGGCTACGAGCTGTATCCGAGAACGGCGAACGCGGCGACTGGCAGTCGCTCGCGACACTGGTACGGGTTCCATCGTTAAAAGAAATCCGTTGCCCAGACAGTCCTGACAAGCCGTGCAGCTTGATCGGGCAGAATCTTTTTCTGATCGATGCGGTGGCCTCTGATTCCCAGTTCGCGCACAGCGTGCCCGTTCCGATCGGATACGCGGATTCAGCGTTGACCGTTCCTCGTCCTAACGGGACACTTCTCTATATCAAACTGCGCGACGATCCAGCGACCGTAAACACAGCGGCGCTGCCGGTTTTGCCCGAATAGCGGTCGGCGGCTAACGCACCGACTGTTTGAACTGCACGGCAATCCAAATTACCGGGATCAATAGAAGACGCAACGGCAGGGTCAGAAGAGCTGTTAAACAGCTTTGCGGGATTGGAATCGAAACGGCTTTGGGCTGAGGCGGGAGTTCTTGCATTGAAGATTCAACTTTAGAAATTAAACTTTATCAGAAACCATACCGGTCATGCTCCGTTCTTCTTTTACCCTTGCGGTCCAACTTCTTCCCGCGATTCTGCTGGTCATGCTCGGATGGGGCTTCGACAATCTCTCGGCATTTTTTCTTAATCCGGCGCGCGCTGGATTGGCCGCGCTGGCATTCGCGTCAGCAGCGATTGCTGTCATTCTTCGTCTGGACTTCGATCCGCTCAGGAAGGGTTCAAACCCGCAGGGACACCAGGGATTTCAGCTGGGCGTTCTCCTTTTTTTGTCACTCGTTCTGCTGTGGTTCTTGCCCTTCGCCGACAGTCGGCAAATTCTGACGCTGCAATATAGTTACTGGCGCTACCTCGGTCTTGCGCTCTTGTGTGTTGGCGCGGGCGTGCGCTTATTTGCGCTTCGAGCGCTGGGTAAGCACTTCAGCGCGTATATCACGTTGCAACCTGATCACCGCCTGGTGCGCGATGGCATCTATGCTCACATTCGCCATCCGCTTTACTTAAGCCTGCTTCTGCTGCCGACTGGCATCGCGTTTGTGTTCAACAGCGCTCTCGCGGCTCCAATCCTGCTTCTGGCCGCAGCCTTCGTAATGGATCGCATTAGAAAAGAAGATCGCATTCTGGCGAGGCACTTCGGCGAAGAGTTCGAAGAATACCGGCGTCATACGAGGGCGCTGCTTCCCGCCTGAATATTTCGCATGACTCCAACTACACGAACAATAATCTTCGCGAAGAATGATCGGCTAAACACCAAATACAATCCCTCGCTTCTCGCGCCCCAAAGCGACCACAATGGCCGCCAGCGTAAATACAGTGAACGCGGTCAGGGCCATCGCGTTTGCGTAGCTCGTATGCTCGGCGAGAATTGCCTCGAAGTAAGGCACGGAACTAGCAAGGAGCACACCACACTGGTAGGCGAATCCGGGAAGAAAACCGCGCACCGAGTCGGGCGATAGTTCGGAGAGGTGGGCTGGAATGATGCCCCACGCGCCCTGCACCATAAACTGAATCGAGAACGCTCCCACGATCAGCAATGCCAGTGACGGGGCGTAAGCCCATAGCGGCACCAATGCGATCGCGCATATAAATGATACGACCATCACGCGGCGGCGGCCAAAACGGTCAGATAAAAATCCTACAAGCGTGCCTCCCAGAATTGCTCCCACCATCGAAATTGCGGTGATTGCGGCTCGGCGGTGCACGTCGAGGTGCCATTGACGTTGCAGGAACGTTGGGAACATATCCTGCGTGCCGTGCGAGGCAAAATTCATCATCATCATCAGGAGAGTGAGGTAAAGAAATAATTTCCAGTGGGAAACAATTTCGCGGCCGAGGCTATTCCAGTTGTGATGACGAGTCTTCTGCCAGACCTCGGACTCTTTCACCCGGAAGCGGACGAAAAGGCCGAGTAGAGCAGGCAGGCCACCGATGAAGAACATTGGGCGCCATCCCCAGCGCGGAAAAACAAAGTACGAACAAACCGCCGCCAGCAGGTATCCCAAAGCGTAGCCCTGCTGCAACATTCCTGAAAGAAATCCGCGCAGACGAGGCGGAACTTTTTCCATGGCGAGCGAGGCGCCAACTCCCCACTCGCCGCCCATGCCGATACCGAACAATGCGCGCAGCACCAGAAATGTGGCGAAGCTGTGCGCGAAACCGGTAAGCACCTCCACCACGGAGTAGAAGACAAGGTCGATCATCAGCGGAAGGCGGCGCCCATAGCGGTCGGCCATCAATCCAAAAATGAACGCACCCACGGGGCGGAAGATGAGGGTAAGCGTGATGGAAAAAGCGACCTCTTTGTCGGACCGGTGAAACTCCTGCGCAATTGCAGTGAGCGACAGCACGACCAGAAAAAAATCGAAAGCGTCGAGCGTCCACCCGAGGAAACCAGCAAAGACGGCAGGGCCATGGCCATCTTTCGTGGACGAAACACTTGGCAAGTTGGTTCCCGAAGAGGCGTAGTTATTGGGAAGTGGCGGGTCCGCTGGCGCGTTCAATATCTTCTCCTTATTTGCCGCGGGGATTACTATAAACGAATTCGACGTAGAGACGGGGCTTGCCCCATCTCTTTTGCCCGCAAGACGCGGCAAGCCGCGTCTCTACGTAATCATCTTGCGGACGCGGGCAGAATTTTGCCGGAGCAACTACCCAGGCCTATGCGGCGGAATCCTTCGCGTTCGCAAAATCCGCGGAGGATAACTTCGTCGCCGTCTTCCAGAAATTTTCTTTGCTCGCCAGAGGGCAGCGTTACCGGCTCTTTTCCGCGCGAGGTCAATTCTAAAAGGCAGCCCCGCGCGCTTTTGTCGGCACCCGAGACTGTTCCACTCGCTAGCAAATCGCCGGTGCGCATGTTGCAGCCGTTGCTCGCATGATGTGTGAGCATCTGCGCCATCGTCCAATACATATCGCGAAAATTGCTGCGCCCCAAAACTGCGGGGGACAAATTCGCCTCGCGCATCCGCGGCGACAACAAAGAGACTTCCAGCCACAGGTCGAGCCCCCCATGCGCCTGGTCGCTCGGGCTGGAAAGGTATGGCAGCGGCGCGGGATCGCCTCCTGCACGCGAAAATGCGGCGGTCCGAAATGGCGCGAGCGCTTCCATGGTTACTACCCAAGGTGAAAGTGTGGTTGCAAAACTTTTCCCCAAGAACGGGCCGAGCGGTTGATACTCCCACGCCTGGATATCGCGCGCTGACCAATCATTCAGCAGGCAGATTCCAAATATATGTTCTTCCGTCTCGGAGATTGGAATCGACTTGCCCAATGAACTTCCAACGCTCACAAAGAAGCCGAGTTCCAGTTCGTAATCGAGCGCCTTAGTCGGCGTGAATTTCGGATCGGCGTCACCGTCGCGCGTCTGCCCCCATGGCCGCTGCACTGGAAGTCCACTTGGAATGAGGGAGGATGCCCGCCCGTGATAACCGATGGGAATGTATTTGTAATTCGGCAGCAAAGGATTGTCGGGACGAAACAGTTTGCCAACATTCGTCGCGTGGTAGATAGACGCGTAAAAATCGGTGTAATCGCCGACATCAGCGGGAAGAAGCATGTCGACGTCAGATTGCCTGACAAGATGCCGCGAAGTCGTCGCCCGACGATCGGTGGCGGTCGCATCGGCTCGCAACAAAGCGTGAAGCCGGTGGCGCAACCGCCTCCGCTGATCGGCCTCGAGCGCCATAAGAGCATTCAGCGAATTGCTGGCACAGGCATTCGCGGCAACGCCGATGCTCTCACTCGCAAGCAATCCCTCATTCTGCATTGCGTAAAGATCAAGCAGGCAATCTCCGATGGCCACTCCCACACGCTCTTCTTCCCCTTCGCCGCGCCGCCGGAAAATTCCGTAGGGCAAATTTTGAATGGGGAAATCGGAGCCGGCAACATTTGCGGATTCAACCCAACTTTGTACCTTGGAATCGTGAGTCTCGTCGAGAACAGGTTTCATATTGAATTCACAAACAGATTTTTTGCAGCGTTTGTATAGCCAGTTCTGTCATAGGAGGGAAAGAGATTTTAGATCATCGATAGGCTCCGTAAAGGAGCACGACCCGAAGGAGATGGCGAACCCGCGCCGCGTTGCCGCAATTTGATCACGCGTCAGCCGATGTTCGCGCCAGGTGATTTCTGATGAATCAAAACGAAATGCACGCTCGGACTGCTCTTGCAATAATTGCACGGCAAGGTCGGCGGGCATTCCAGCCATCAAAAACGCGGCTGTCAGAAAAACATTGATGAAGCCGTGCATGAGTCCAGACGCGCTGTCTCTCTGGTACGTCAACCGATGCACGGATCGCAAGGGATGATGCAGTCCTGCCGTGGCCTTGAACGGTACCCGGGCATCCGCACACCGGCGAATGAATTTGACCACGCCTTCTGGAGCCGGAATTTTGTCCGCTGTTTCGCCGCCGGTTCGGATCTTAGTCCGCCGCCCGCAATCTGCAACTGCGGCAACACACTCCTCTGCGCTTGATATTGGAATTTCGAAATATGTGGTCAGCTTGGGCGGAATAATAGCCGCCAGCCGCTCGATGTCCTGCGCGTTCGAAACTTTTACTTCAACTGATTCCACCGCAGCCTTTGCGTTACTACGCCGCGCCATATGACCATTAAATTCTTTGATTCGATCAACGTCAGACTCTGCATCATTGCCCAGAATGGCCGACAGTCGCCAGTTTTCACTTCCTTCCTCCGAAACGCGAGTTGGCAATGACACGAAAGCACCTTCGAATTCGTCGAGCCGTGCAACTGGAATAACGAAGCGCCCAAGAATCCAACTCCATTGAGACTGCGAATACGCATGGTAGTTCGCCACAGACTGTGGGATGGAAAGCGAAGCCGGAGGAAATAATCCAGCGTAGTCGATGAGGTCGTGCAGCAAAACCGTGGCAACGTGATCCGCGGTCGCGGAATTTTGCAGTGACCGATAAGTTTGAGTCATGGTTCGCTTAATCTGCGCTTTCATCTGTTGTTGCTGTCGTTCTGAGCGAATCGAAGAAACGATTGCTTTGCGCCGGCAAAATGCAGAGGTCCTTCGCTTCGCTCAGGATGACAACTTATAGATATGTTGCAACGACTCGGATCAACCGCCGGAACCATCGAACTTCTTGCGCAGCCCCTGCCAGCATTCGAAGTATTGGTGATCGAGCTGCGAACTCTCCAGAGCAAACTTTGTGGGCAGGCATACGAAACGAGTCTCGAACATAAAAGCCATGGTGCCGCCCATGAAAACGGGCTTCAGTTCCGCGTTGCTGGCCTTTTCAAATGTCTCGGAATCCGGGCCATGACCAGCCATACAATTGTGCAGGCTAGCGCCGCCGGGCACGAATCCTTCGGCTTTGGCGTCATACTCGCCGTGGATCAGTCCCATAAATTCATTCATGAAGTTGCGATGAAACCATGGCGGACGAAATGTATGTTCCGAAACCATCCATCGCGGCGGAAAAATCGCGAAGTCAACGTTGGCGGTGCCGGGAATTTCCGAAGGCGAAGTCAGCACCGTGTAAATCGACGGATCGGGGTGGTCGAAGGTCACGGTGTTTATGCAGTTGAAATTCGCGAGATCATATTTATAGGGAACATAATTGCCGTGCCATGCCACGACGTTCAGCGGCGAGTGATCGATTGATGCGGCCCACAGCTGCCCCTGAAACTTGGTCACAATCTTGTAATCACCTTCGCGATCTTCAAAGGCAGCGACTGGAGCCAGGAAGTCGCGCGGATTCGCCAGTCCATTTGCGCCGATGGGGCCGAGATCAGGGAGACGAAACAGCGCTCCATAATTTTCGCAAATATATCCGCGCGCTTCTTTTTCCAAGAGTTCGACACGGAAGCGAATGCCACGCTGAATCACTGCGATTTCGCCGGGGCCAACGTTGAGCAGGCCCATCTCCGTGCGTAGCAGCAGTCTTCCCTGCTGCGGTACGATCAGCATCTCGCCATCGGCATTGTAGAAAAAGCGATCTTCCATTGACGTATTGGCAACGTAGATATGGAT